>Ga0310121_10000355_pt1 | contig 50776 bp, 50 predicted proteins | sample CB27_Tmax_986_MG_FD_203504 | JGI IMG/M metagenome (GOLD analysis project Ga0310121, IMG submission 203504) | Marine microbial communities from Western Arctic Ocean, Canada - CB27_Tmax_986 | ecosystem: Environmental > Aquatic > Marine > Oceanic | place: Canada: Western Arctic Ocean | collected... | reverse complement strand
TCGGCTCGCGTCGGCATCGACAGCCGATGCATCGCGCCCACGGCGCCTGGTGCGCTCGTGGGCAGGCGCTGGTCAGGTCTTGCCGTCGTCCCGGCGAGGCCGGATTGCGTTCGGGTCCGATGACTGCTGGGTTGCTCTTTTCTCGCGCCCGGTGTGGCGAGTGCTTCGACACTTTCGGTGCCTCGACGTACTAATGAATCGGACCACTGAATCCGACTGGCGCGTCAGCGGGTTCGACCCGGTCATCGGACTCGAGATCCACGCCCAGCTGCTGACAGACACCAAAATATTTTGCGGGTGTGGTGCCCAGTTCGGCTCCGCTCCGAACGCGTGCGTCTGTCCGGTGTGTCTCGGGTTGCCGGGTGCCTTACCAGTGCTGAATCGTCGCGCCGTCGAGCTCGCGATGCGTGCAGGGCTGGCGCTGGGCTGTACGATCCAGCACCGTTCGCTTTTCGTGCGCAAGAACTACTTTTATCCAGATCTACCGAAGGGGTACCAGATCTCGCAGTACGAGCAGCCGCTGGCGACCGATGGCGAGCTGGCGTACGTGGGGGACGACGGGCCACACGCGGCGCGCATCATCCGGGTGCATCTCGAGGAAGATGCCGGGAAGTCGGTGCACGTCGGAGACCGCGAAGGCGATCCGTACTCGTATCTTGATTTCAATCGTAGCGGTGTGCCGCTGATCGAGATTGTTACTCACCCAGACTTCCGGTCTCCTCCAGCGGCAGCCGAGTTTTTTGCGCGACTGCGCACCATGTTGCTGGCGATCGGCGTGACAGACGGAAACATGGAGGAGGGTAGCCTGCGGTGCGACGCCAACGTGTCGGTTCGGGCAACCGGTGAGTCCGCGCTCGGCGTCAAGGTCGAGGTGAAGAACATCAACTCGTTCCGCTTCCTCCAGCGTGCACTCGAGCACGAACTGGTTCGACAGGCTGAGTTGCTCCGCACGGGGGGGCGGGTGGTGCAGGAGACTCGTTTGTGGGATGCGGCGGCTGGTCGAACGGTGTCGATGCGCAGCAAGGAGGAGGCGCATGACTACCGGTACTTTCCGGAACCGGATCTGCCTCCTGTGGAGGTGTCCGAGGCGTGGATCGCGGAGGTGCGCGCCTCTCTCCCCGAGTTGCCGGAGGCCCGCAAACAGCGCTTCATCCGCGACTACGGGCTGGCGTTGGTCGAAGCGGGGCACCTGGCAGATAGTGAGGAGCTCGGCCGGTTTTTCGAAGAGACGGCGGCCTCCGCCGGGAACCCGAAGGCTGCGTGTAACTGGGTGATGGGTGAGGTGACGAGGCGGCTCAAGGCGGTGGGCACCGGTATCGACGCCGTGGGTGTCACACCCGGCGCGCTCGGCCGGCTGATTCGCCTGGTCGACGCCGGGGTTGTCAGCGGCAGTGCGGCCAAGGACGTGTTCGAGCGGATGTACGGTTCCGGTCGGGAAGCCGCGGACATCGTCCGCGCTGAGGGGTTCTCGCAGATTGGGGACGAGGGCGAGCTAAGTCAGGTCGTGGCACGCGTCGTTGCCGAACACGACGATGCCGTCGTCCGGTACCGCGCCGGTAACGACGGGGCGCTCGGGTTCCTCGTCGGTCAGGTGATGCGGGCGACCGGAGGCCGGGCAAACCCCAAGATGGCCAAGGAGTTGCTGCGGCAGGCGCTGACGGACGGGTAGCGCGTTCGCTGCGTCATTCGGGGATCTGATTCGGTGAGCGCGACTCCGTTGGGCAAAGCGCGACCATTGCGACCAGGCGCGAAAGCCACCATGCTATTCCGGACCGACGACGTATCGGGGGTCTAGGAAAGCCAGATCAGGATGTCACACGTGCCAGATAGGGACGGACGCCTCGAATAGTAAAGACCGGGGCCATGACCTACGCGGTCTCGTTGACAGCGGCGAAGCGGCGCACGTAGACTGGGAACTCGTAATCCATGTCGCAAACAAGCCGTTGCCGACTGCCGGTCGGCCCGCGTCCGCCCAGAGCTACCGCCGCTGACAGCATTCGCACCGATTTCTACCGGGAAGAGTTTCTTAAGCATCAGGAGTTGCTGCAGCGCCAGCGAGAGTCCTACTCGGAGTGCACGATCTTCGAGATGGACGCCGCGTTGCAGCGTGTGATGGCCCGCGTTGACGAGCTGTGCGCTCAGGGAGACGCTGATGTCGATTCGGTGGTCAGCCGGCTGTTACGTACGTTCGACGGCGTGACGAAACTTTCCGTCTGGTCAGCTCCGACCAACACCCATTGATTTGAGTCTGCCAGCCCCTTCCCTCCCTCTCTCGCTGCTTCGCCAACAGGCCCTCGAGATCGTTCAGGCTGCGATCGACGCCGTCGTGCCGTCACGACTTGTACGCTCGGCACTCGAGGATCCCGTGGTACGCGACTTCATCGCCGAGGGCCCCGTCAGTATCATCGCGGCCGGTAAGGCGGCTGGAGGGATGCTGCATGAATTCTTGCTCCTGGCGCCTGGTCGTGTCGACAGGGGAGTTGCCGTTGGGCCGGGTCCCGGCATTTCGGTGCCGGCACCGATCCAGTGGTACACGGGCGGGCATCCGTTGCCCGACCGCGGCAGCCTCGAGGCGGGGTGCGAGGCGCTTCGCTGCGCCAGCGATACCCCGCCGTCAGGGTGTCTCGTTGTCCTGCTCTCCGGTGGCGCCTCGGCGCTGCTCGCGGTGCCGGTCGATGGTGTGACGCTCGGCGAGAAGATCGACACCACCCGGCGGCTGCTTGCCGCCGGCGTGCCGATCCACGAGCTTAACTGCGTGCGGAAGCATCTCTCGGCGATCAAAGGTGGGCGGTTGGCGCTCGCCGCCGGAGGTCGAGTGCTGACACTGGCGATTTCGGATGTCGTCTGGCCGGTTGAGGACGACCCGGCGGTGATCGGCTCTGGCCCCACGGTCGTCGACGAGACAACCTTTGGTGAAGCCACGGCTATCGTGGAGCGTGCCGGGATAGGCGAGCGGGTCCCTTCAGGAGTGCTCGACGCTCTGGAACGCGGTCGCGACGGGGACTTGCCGGAGACCTTGAAGACGAACGGCACGCCGATCTCCGGTGCGATGTACCGTGTTATCGGCAGCCGACGACAGGCGATGGATGGGGCGGCGTCGGCGGCGCGCGGTTTCGGGTATGCGGTGGCGCAGTTCGAGCATCCGGTGGTTGGGGAGGCGCGTGTCGCCGGTGCAGAGCATCCCCGGCGGGTCATGGCGGTCGCACGGGAGCTGACCGGTCCGTTGTGCGTGGTGTCGTCGGGAGAGACCACCGTGAGGGTAGTGGGGCGTGGACGAGGCGGCCGGAATCAGGAACTGGCCCTCGCGGCAGCATCCGAGATGAGCCGGCTGGGTGCGGCCGCCGTGCTCGCCAGCGTTGGCACCGACGGGGTGGATGGCCCGACCGACGCGGCTGGTGCGCTGGTGGACTCGAACACGCTAGCGCGCGCCCGCATGTTGGCCCTGGCACCCGCCGCGGCCTTCCTGGCCGAGAACGATGCGTATACCTACTTCGACCGGCTCGGCGATCTGATCCAGATAGGGCCGACCGGCACGAATGTTGGTGACCTGCAGGTGGTGGTGAGCGCCGGGGCACCCGAGGGTTTGACCCCTTGAGCGCTGCCAAGCGTTCGGCGGTCCCCTGGACTGCCGGCGAGATCGTCGGGCGAATCCGAGAGCACGTCGGTCATCCGGCGACACTCCGCGAGCTAATGGACCTCCTGGCGATTGATGAGAAGGACCGGGCTCGGTTCCGTCGCCGGATCGCACAGCTGGTAGACGCTGGCGATCTGATCAGGATTCGGGGAAATCGCTACGGTCTTCCCGATCGGATGCGGCTGGTCGTGGGTCGGCTCCAGGTCAACCCGCGCGGGTTCGGTTTCGTGACGCCGGAGCACCATGCCGAGGATGTGGGCGGGGACATCTTCGTGGCTGGGGTAAACCTGCATCAGGCCATGCACGGTGACCGGGTTGCGATGCGGCTGGAGCGGGCGGCCGGCCGGGTCGAAGGGCGGATCGTACGGGTGCTCGAACGCGCCAACGGTGACCTCGTAGGCCGCTACGATGAGGACGACACCGGGGGCGGGTTCGTGGTGCCGTTCGACCAGCGCGTGATCATGGACATCCAGATTCCGGCGGCGGCGAGTGGTGGCGCGCGGTCTGACCAGATGGTCGTCGTCGAGGTCGATCGCTGGCCGACACCGACGCGCAATCCGATCGGTCGGATTGTCCACGTCCTCGGTGCGTTGGACGACCCGGGGGTGGACACCGAGCTGATTATCCGGAAGCACCGGATTCAGGCGGCGCACGATCCCGCTGCGCTGGTGGAGGCCGAACGGCTCGGCAACATCGTCAAGCGGCGAGACCTGCGGGACCGCACCGATTTCCGGCCGTTGACGACAGTTACGATCGATGGGGAGACGGCGCGCGACTTCGATGATGCCATCACGCTGGAGATCTTGCCCAACGGTCATCACTGGCTCGGAGTGCACATCGCCGATGTCGCGCACTACGTAAAAGAGGGTAGCGCGCTTGACGAGTCCGCCTATACGCGGGGTACGTCGGTGTATTTCCCCGAACGCGCGCTGCACATGTTCCCGGAGCCGCTGGCGACCGGGCTGTGCAGCCTGAACCCTGGTGTCGATCGGCTGGTGCAGTCCTGTCTGATGGAAATCGACCGTCATGGGGCGGTGGTTCGTTACGAGTTGCACGACGGCGTGATTAGGTCGGACGCTCGGATGACCTATGCGGCAGTCGATGGCATTATCACCCAACGCGATCCCGAGGCACGCCGACACCACTCAGCGCTGGTTCCATTGTTCGAGCTAATGGAGACAGTGTGTCAACGGCTTAACGCGCGGCGAGTGCGGCGCGGGTCGATCGACTTCGATCTAAAGGGCACGCAGCTGGTGCTCGACGAAGCGGGGCTGGTCGAGGAGATCGTAGCGGCGGACCGCAACGTCGCACATCGCATCATCGAGGAGTTTATGCTGGTAGCCAACGAGACGGTCGCCCGACATTTGCAAGCGAGCGATGCCCCGGCGTTGTTTCGTGTCCACGGGCCCCCTGATCCGACCAAGGTCGCAGATTTCGAGGTCTTCGCGAGCAGCCTCGGATATGGGTTAGGGGCACCGCCGGACGGCGTGCGGCCGCGACACTTTCAGAAACTGCTGAAGGGTCTACACGGCCGGCCCGAGGAGCGGCCGATTGCGTTGCTGATGCTACGCACCATGCAAAAGGCGCAATACGACGCCGTTAACGTCGGTCACTTCGGTCTCGCGTCGGAGACCTACACTCACTTTACATCACCCATTCGACGATACCCGGATCTCGTCGTGCACCGGCTGTTGCGCGAGTCCCGCGGGGCACGCCCGTCCCCAGAGCGGGTCGCGGAGTTGGCCGACGTGCTGCCAGAGGTTGCGCGGCACACCTCGGCCAGGGAGCGCACGGCGGAGGAGGCTGAGCGGGAGATCGTCCAATGGAAGAAAGTCCGGTTTATGGCGGACAAGGTTGGGGATGAGTTCGACGGCTACGTGATCGGCGTCACGGGGTTCGGGTTGTTCGTGGAGCTGATCGAGCCTTTTGTGGAAGGCCTCGTGCACATCTCGAGCATGGCAGACGACTACTACCGGTTTCTGGATTCCGACCATCTATTGTTCGGTGAGACCACAGGGAAGACCTACCGGTTGGGTGACAGGGTGGCCGTGCAGGTCGTGCGTGTGGATACCGCGCGCCGTCAGATAGATCTCGGACTGGTGGAGATTCTCGATGCGGTGCGGGAGTCGGAGCGCAACCGGGGACCGCGCCGGAGTCGGGCGAGACGCCGGGGACGCCCGCTCGCCGGCGCGGGTGGTCGTGCGGGACGCGGGCGGACACGCCGGTAACTCACGCGGGGGAGAGCGTGGCACGGTATGTCGTCGTCGGTACGGCTGGGCACATCGACCATGGCAAGAGCGCGCTCGTGCGGGCTCTGACCGGCATCGACCCCGATCGATTGAAGGAAGAGAAGTCGCGCGGCATCACGATCGATCTCGGGTTCGCGCATCTGACGGAGGGCGATACGCGACTCGCCTTTGTCGATGTGCCCGGTCACGAACGGTTCGTCAAGAACATGCTCGCTGGCGCGAGCGGCATCGATGGGGTTCTGTTGGTCATCGCCGCCGACGAGTCGATTATGCCTCAGACCCGCGAGCACTTCGACATCTGTCGTCTGCTCGGCGTGTCGACCGGGGTCGTGGCGCTGACGAAGGCCGACCTGGTCGACCCCGAGACGGTGGAGTTGGTACGGCTCGAGACGGCTGAGCTCGTGTCCGGGTCGTTCCTTGAGGGAGCTGCAGTGGTACCGGTGTCCGCCCGGACCGGGGACGGGCTCTCGGAGGTGCGGAATGCCCTCCTGGAGATGGCGCACCGGGCGGTCATCCGTTCGCCGCGTGGTGCGGTCCGATTGCCGATCGACCGCGCCTTCTCGATCAAAGGGTTTGGCACCGTCGTGACCGGTACGCTCGTCTCGGGGCGGGTCGCGGTGGACGAGACGCTGGCGGTGCTGCCGTCCGGTCGCGATGTCAAGGTGAGAGGCCTGCAGGTGCATGGCGTCGCCGAGCCGGTGGCGATGGCCGGGCAGCGTGTCGCAGCCAACGTCTCGGGTGTGGACGTGTCGGAGATCGGGAGAGGAGACACGGCGGTTACCCCCGGATGCTTCGAGACGGCATGGCGGGTCGACGCGGTGCTCGACCTGCTGCCGCAGGCTCGCCGGCTCCGGCACGGTGCTCGGGTCCGGTTTCACCAGGGCACCAGTGAGTTGCTCGGCCGGATCGCGTTGGGACCAGGGCTCGGGGAGACCGCCAGCCTTGGTGAGGCTCCGGAAGAGCTCCCGCCCGGCGGCCGGGCGTTCGTACGGCTGCGTCTGGAGCGGGCCGCGGTCCTTACGCGAGGAGACTGTTTTATCCTGCGGGCCTACTCGCCACCGCTGACGATCGCCGGAGGGCGGGTGCTTGACCCGTTGCCACCTCGTGGGGGAATCCGCACGGCCACCGCGCGGTTGCGGCTGGAGCAGCTTCTGGATGGCCTCCCGGGGGAAGACCCGCTCGCGCAGGATCGGGCCCTTGGCATCATGGTTGCCGAGCGTGGGGTCGCCGGGTTGTCACTGGCGGCGCTCGTGTCCAGGGCCGGCGTGTCGCCTGAGTCGGTCGCCCAGGTCACGGACCGGCTGAGGGCGTCCGGCGCCGTGCGTCTCATCGGAGACCTGATTGTCGATGCGGTCGCGCTGGCGGCAATCAGAGAGCGCGTGATTACCATGGTGGCTGCGTTCCACGCATCCAACCCCCTGAGCGAGGGACTGCCGCGGGAGGAAGCACGTGAACGCCTCTTCCGACAGGGGGCACCGGCGGTGTTCGACGCGGTGGTCGAGCAACTGGTTGAAGAAGGTCGCCTGTTGGCGCGTGGCCATCTGGCGCTGGCGAGTCATCAGGTGACGTTGTCACCGGAAGAGACGCGGATTAGTCTGGCAGTGCTGGCGGTGCTGGGCGAGGCCGGGCTGCGCCCGCCCGCACCCGCCGCGATCCGGGAACAACTCGGATGTAATGCGGCGGTGCTCGACCGGGTGCTCAGACTCCTGGCGCGTCAGCAGCGCGTGGTCCGGGTAGGGGCGCTGGTGTTCGACCCTTTGGCTTTGGAGACGCTCAGGCGCGACGTGGCTGGGCTCAAGACGGGATCTGATCCGATGACGATCGACGTTGGTGCCTTCAAGGATCGCTTCGGGATCAGCCGCAAATTTGCGATACCCCTGCTCGAGTATTTGGACCGCGAGCGGGTGACCCGGCGGGTCGGACAGCAGCGCGTCGTGTTGTGACGTCCTAGTCTCCCGAGAAGATCGCCAGTCAGCGCGGATTGCGTCACGACACGGGAAGCTGGACTTTGCCAATGGCATCTATAAGTCAGTAGACTACGATAACCGCTGGGTGCGTGCGTCACGACCGGTGTCTCGGGGACGTGGAGGCGGTGCCCAGGGCGTGGCGAGAATGTGGAATGGATAACACAGAGCGGCAGTGTTTCACGGTTGGAGTGTTTCAAGATATCGAGTGGGCGGAGCGTGGACTGGAAGCGCTCGCCAGTGAGGGATTCATGTCGGAATCCCTGTCGGTGATCATCCAGGATACTCCGGAGTCCTCGGCGTTGCTGCGGCGGCTATTCGGTGTCGAGGGCGGGAAGCTGGACATCGCCAGAATCGGTCCGGTGGTAGCGCACGGGCCGCTCGTCGGAGCGCTGCAGGGCCGGGCGCTGGATCTGGACCGGGCCGGGATGGCCGCGACCATGCGACGAGCCGGATTTCAGTTACACGACGGATTTATCTACGAAACACTGACCGCGCGTGGCGGTGTGCTGGTCGGGGTGCATAGCGAACCGCGCGCGGCCGACGCCCTGGCGGTGATGTTTTCATATGGTGGGGGCAACGCGGCGATCGGCGCCTGGTCGGGTCGGGTGTGATCGTGTCCAGGACTGTGGCCAGTCGTGCCACCTGGAGCGGCCGGAGCCAGGACAGTCGGGTGAGAGTAGTCGCGGCGGACAGCGCTGAGTGAACGCCCGGGGCCGTGGTTAGGGTAAGGTCGGCGTCGGCGTGCCTGTCGTGGGGCCGTGGCGCTGGCTTTGCAAGTAACCAGAAGGTGACCGCGCCCGACATCAGGAGACGCAGGATGGAGCGCCGCCCGTGAGCACCGGTCTGGACCTTGGACGTATTCCGTTTCCACCGGGGTACGCGCCGGACACTCCGCCTGAACGGCACCAGCGTCGCCGTCCGCGGGCCGAGCGTCTTGCGGTGGGTGGACACGGTCGCCTGGCAAGCCGAACACCGGTAGGCCTGGCCGATGCTGGGAGTTGGCTGTCGATTAGTCCAGACGGTGGGATCGACTACGTTCCCTTTCTTGCGCTGCAGCGTAGCCGGATTCACAGGGCGTTCGGCGCCTCGTTCGCTAGCCACGCGATCGGGCTCGCGCTGGTCCTGCTCGTCATTCGCACCGTGCCTGCCGTGGAGTTCGCTGAGGTCGATCGCACCAATTACGGCATCGTGTGGATTCCCCAGGAAGGGCCTGGCGGCGGCGGTGGTGGAGGCGGCAACGAGTCGCTGGAGATGCCGCGGCAGGTGGAAGTGGTGGGCGAAGACAGTCTGAACGTACCGGTCGAAGTTCCTGAAGAGATCGAGACGCCGCCCACGGTGGAACCTGAACCGGAGGAGCGGCCGCTCGAATCGCACAACGTCAGGCTTGCCGCGTTGCCACTGGCATCCGCGCAGCGGACCCGCGCGGGAGTGCTTGATGGGCTGATGGCACGTTCGCTCAACTCGGCGGGAAGTGGCACCGGTGGCGGCGCCGGGGCTGGCACCGGCGGTGGAATCGGACCAGGGCAGGGTGACGGGCTGGGTCCTGGTCAGGGCGGCGGCACCGGCGGTGGGGTCTATAGGCCTGGCAACGGGGTTGAGACACCGAGGCCCATCCGGGAGATCAGGCCGAGATACACCGCCGAGGCGATGCGCGCCAAGATTCAAGGGGCGGTTTTGCTCGAGGCGATCGTCCTGCCGGATGGCTCGGTCGGCGACGTGACCGTCGTGCGGTCGCTCGACCGGACCTTCGGGCTCGACGACGAGGCGCTCAAGGCCGCGAAGCAGTGGCGGTTCACCCCAGGCACCCGCTTCGGCGAGCCGGTTGCCGTGCTGGTAACGATTGAACTCAGCTTCACGCTGCGCTAGTGATATCCCACGGACGGCTTAAATAAGGGCCGGGTGGGGCGGGCAACGGCGTTGCTGCTCAGTCACATACAGGCTACCGTGCCCCCGGCTCGGACAACACTCCGGTGTGGCTGGAAAGAAAAAAGGGCGGACGCCTGACGGCGCCCGCCCTTTCCATATACCGTGCCGAGCCTTGTCTAGTACATGCCACCCATGCCACCCATACCGCCCATACCGCCCATGCCGCCACCGCCACCACCGCCCGGCATTCCGGAATCCTTCTTCTCTTCCGGAATTTCACCGACCAGCGCCTCGGTGGTCAGCAGAAGTGAGGCGATCGAGGCGGCGTTCTGTAGGGCCGCCCGCACGACCTTGGTCGGGTCGATGACTCCGGCCTTGACTAGGTTCGTGTAGGTTTCGGACTGGGCGTCGAAGCCGGCTTCGTCGTCAGTCTGCTCCCGGACCTTCTGGACCACGATCGAGCCTTCGTGGCCGGCATTCGTGGAGATCCAGCGCATTGGCTCCTCGAGCGCCCGGTTGATGATATTGACGCCGATCTGCTGGTCCCCGCCAAGCTTGAGATCCGCCAGCACGTTCTGGCTTCGCAGCAGCGCCACACCGCCACCGGGAACGATGCCCTCCTCAACCGCCGCCTTGGTCGCATGCATGGCATCCTCAACCCGGGCTTTCTTTTCCTTCATCTCGGTCTCGGTCGCCGCGCCGACTTTGATCACCGCGACTCCACCTACGAGCTTGGCCAGCCGCTCCTGCAGCTTCTCGCGGTCGTAGTCCGAGGTCGTCTCCTCGACCTGCGTTCGAAGCTGCTTGACGCGACCTTCGATCGCAGCATGCGTCCCCTCACCTTCGACGATGGTCGTGTTGTCCTTGTCTATCGTGATCTTCTTCGCCTTGCCGAGGTCCTCGACCCGGATGTTCTCGAGCTTCAAACCCAGGTCTTCGGTGATCGCCTTGCCACCGGTGAGCACGGCGATATCCTCGAGCATCGCCTTTCGCCGGTCGCCGAAACCGGGCGCCTTGACGGCCGCGCCCTGGAGCGTGCCGCGGAGCTTGTTGACGACGAGCGTGGCCAGTGCCTCACCCTCGACGTCTTCGGCCACAATCAGCAGCGGCCGGCTGAGCCGGGCTACCTGCTCGAGCAGCGGCAGCAGGTCCTTCATCGAGCTGATCTTCTTTTCGTGGATCAAGATGATCGGGTTTTCGAGGACTATTTCCATCCGTTCGGCGTCGGTGACGAAGTAGGGCGAGAGATAGCCGCGGTCGAACTGCATCCCCTCGACGACTTCGAGCGAGGTCTCCAGTGTGCGGGATTCTTCGACCGTGATCACGCCGTCCTTGCCAACCTTGTCCATCGCTTCGGCGATGATCCGCCCAATGGGCTCGTCGTTGTTCGCTGAGATTCGCCCGACCTGTGCGATCATCTCGCCGCTGACGGCGCGAGACAGCTTCTCGAGGCGACTAACGACCGCCGTGACCGCCTGCTCGATGCCACGCTTGATCTCCATCGGGTTCGCGCCGGCGACCACGTTCTTGGCTCCCTCGCGGTAGATGGCCTGGGCGAGTACCGTGGCGGTCGTCGTGCCGTCGCCGGCGATGTCAGAGGTCTTGCTTGCGACCTCGCGCACCATCTGGGCACCCATGTTCTCGAGGGCATCCTCCAGTTCGATCTCCTTGGCGACCGTCACGCCGTCTTTAGTGATCGTCGGTGATCCGAACTTCTTGTCGAGGATGACGTTGCGACCCTTGGGCCCGAGCGTCACCTTGACGCAGTTGGCCAGCTGGTTGATACCTGCGAGGATGTGCTGTCTCGCCATTTCACTGTAAACAATTTGCTTTGCCATGTTGATGTGCTCCAATCAAAAAACCGGTTCAGCCGGTGTGACCTTCGTCCGGGCTTCGGACGGGACCGCCCGGCGGCGTTTCTGGTCCCTCGGCCTATTGCACGACGCCCAGCACCTCGTCCTCGCGCATGATTAAGTAGTCTTCACCGTCAAGTTTAATCTCTTGCCCTGAGTACTTCCCGAACAGAATGGTGTCGCCATCCTTGACGTCCATCGGCTGGATGCCCCCATCGTCCTTGATCTTGCCCTTCCCGACCGCTACGACTTTGCCCTGCTGCGGCTTTTCTTTGGCCGTGTCCGGAATGATGATGCTGCCGACCTGCTGTTCGTCTTCCTCCAGACGCAGCACGATTATGCGGTCATGAAGTGGCCGTACCTTGATTCCCATGTGTATCAGACTCCTTGAAGTGTTAAGAATACCCAGGTAGAATAGGGATCTACCGCACTAGAGCTAGCAGTCTCAGTGGGTGAGTGCTAATTCTAGCGGGACCCAGGCATTGGTGTCAATGACTCCGTCCGCGAGGGTGGAATTGGACGGGAGGGCTCGAGGGTCGCGACCGAACCCGCCGAGTCGTCAGCCGGTGCGCTTCAGCCGATACTCGGAGACCTTGCGGCTGAGGGTGTTCCGATGGATGCCGATCATCTTCGCGGCCCGGCCGAAGTTGCCTTTGGAGCGCGCCAGCGCGCGGGTGATGAACCGGTGCTCGAACTCCTGGCGCGCGTCCTCGTAGAGGATGCCCTTGGCCACCATTTCATCCACCAACCGGTTTAGCTGATCACGCACTCCGGTCCCCTCGTCAGGCACACGTCAATCAAGGTCTCGGCCGGTCAACAGACGATAGGCGTCGAGATATTTCTGTCGAGTGCGGGCCATCACGCTGTCGGGTAATGCCGGTGCGGGCGGCTGCCGGTTCCAGTGAATCGAATCCACGTAGTCGCGGACAAACTGCTTGTCGAAGCTCGGTTGCGCAGTACCGGGACGGTATGTGTCCAGCGGCCAGAATCGTGCCGAGTCCGGAGTGAGAATTTCGTCGATCAGCACTATTTCGTCGCCGTCCGCGAGATCGCCGTCGGCGCCTCCTGTGGGTCCAGCGGCGCGCACGAGCCCGAACTCAAACTTCGTATCGGCGACAATGAGGCCGCGCGATTCAGCGTGTGCCGCGCCATGTGCGTAGAGTGCGATCGTCAGACCGCGTAGCCTGCGCATTATATTCGGTCCGACGAGTTCGGCGGCCTGCGCTTGTGTGATGTTTTCGTCGTGACCGCTCGTCGCCTTGGTGGCCGGAGTGAAGATCGGTTCCGGTAACCGATCCGATTGCCGTAAACCTGTCGGCAGGGCCACGCCACAGACCGTGCCCGTGCGCTGGTAGTCGGTCCAACCGGAGCCGGCGAGATATCCGCGGGCGACGCACTCGACAGGTATCGGTTCGGTTCGCCGCACCAACATCGATCGCCCGCGCAGCAAGTCGGCATGCGGGCGACAGACGTTCGGGTACTCCTCGGGTATTGTCGAGACGAGGTGGTTCGGCACGATGTCACCTGTACGTTCGAACCAGAAAGCCGAGAGCTGCGTCAAGACCTTGCCCTTGTCGGGGATCGTCGATCCGAGCACCAGGTCGTAGGCTGAGATGCGGTCGGTCGCAACCATCAACAGGTGATCATCCACGACATAGAGATCACGCACCTTACCGCGTCGCTGTGTAGTGAGACCCTGGAGAGAGCTTTCGAAGAGGGGGCGAGCGTCCGTCACGGTGTTCCTCATCACGACCGGCAGGAGCGCCTAGCTTACTCAAGACGTACATACTGGGCAAGGGAGAAGATCGTGGCCGGATCGTGTCGAGGCTTGAAGACTCGCGTTGAACAGGTTGCGCTATAGTACAGGTCTCAGGCTTGGTTGGTCTTGTCTTCGAACGGGTGACTCTGTGCTGCGCCTTTCGGCTCAGCCTGGACAAGGAGCCGTCAGTTCGTGTCTCTCCCTCGGCACCGGCAAGCGGCGGCGCAGTCCGGGTTGTTCCCGGACAGGCGGATCGAATGCGTGGCTACTTTCGGATCATCATCGTCATCGGGCTCACGATCGCGCTCATGGGGTTCTTCCTCAGGAGTGCGAATCTGGTGTCGGTGTGGTCGGAGATGCGCAACGCGAGACTCGATCTGTTGATTGCCGCGCTCGCGGCCATCGTCGTGTCCTTCGTCGTGAGGGTAAATCGGTGGCGCCGTCTACTCGCGCCGATCGGTGACGTCGGGCTCGTTCCGGCGGCGCGAGCGACCGCCATCGGGTTTACGGTGACCACACTGTTGCCCGGTCGGTTGGGGGAGTTCCTGCGGCCGTACCTGCTAGCGCGACGCGAGCAACTGAGCGTAAGCGCGGCGCTGGCGACTGTTGTGTTGGAGCGTCTCCTAGACCTGCTTGCGGTGGTGCTCCTGTTCGGTGTCTTCCTGCTGTGGTTCGGAGGTGACCTGCCGCAGGCCGAGTCGCAAGTACTGGTGGCCCTCAAAGCCGGCGGGCTCCTCGCGGCGGGCTGCGTCGCGGCAATATTAGCGCTGATCATGACCGCAGCCGGCGCACCGGACCGGATCCCGTCGCTGGTCATTCGGGTCGAGCGCCTGCTGCCGTACCGGATCGGGCCGACGGTCGCTCGGTTCCTGACGAGCTTTAGCTTGGGGCTCGGTATTGCACGTCATCCAGGCCAGTTCGGGCGTGCTTTCGCGCTGTCGTTTCCCTTGTGGCTCTGTGTTTCTGCCTCGGCATGGTTCGTGTGCCAGGCGTTCGGGATTGCGCTGCCTCCGGGTGGGTCGCTGCTGGTAATGGTGTTGATGGTGCTTGGGGTTTCGGTGCCGACCCCCGGGGGGATTGGCGGATTCCACGCGGCCTTCCAGATCGGAGTGACCGGCTTCTACGGGGCACCAGTCGACTCGGCGGTCGGCGCTGCGCTCGTACTGCACGCGCTGTCGTTCGGCCCGGTGACATTGGTCGGAATTGTCTGGATGGTGAGTGAAGGACTGACCCTCCGGAGCGCGGTGGATCTGGCGGTGTCGGGTGAGATGGCCGTTGGGAGCGGAACGGATCCGGTGGACGTGAGCGTACCGGAGGCGCGTGAGGGAGTGTTTCAGACTGGTGTAACCACGCCGCGAACAGTGCCCGGCGACGTCCCCGGTCAGCGCGCATCGGAGAGCGAGCTTCGTCGTGGTCAGGACGCGGGCTACCAAGGAGGACGACGGTGAAATGTCCGTTCTGCGGTCATCTCGATGACAAGGTTGTCGACTCGCGAGAGGGTAAAGAGGGCGAGGTCATCCGTCGCCGGCGAGAGTGCCAGGAGTGCAGGCGGCGATTCACGAGCTATGAGCGGATTGATGAAATTCCGTATATGGTCGTCAAGAAGGACGGTACCCGGGAGCGATTCGACCGGCAGAAGGTGACGGCCGGTGCGCTTAAGGCGTGCGAGAAGCGGCCGGTGGCCGTCGCCGCCGTCGAGGCGATTGCGAACCGCGTTGAGGAGACCCTACAGGAGCGTGCAGAGAAGGAGATCTCGACCGAGGAGGTGGGGGCGTTCGTGATGCAGGAGCTCAAGCAACTCGACAAGGTGGCCTACGTACGATTCGCGTCAGTATATCGCCACTTCCGCGACATCGGAGAGTTCATGACTGAGTTGCGGGACCTCCTCGATACGAAGGAATGACGCCCTCGCGTGGTTGCCGACCAACTGGGTAACATCACCCGCGCGGCCGATGCGTTGGGGCTGGAGCGGAGCTATCTCTACCGCAAGATGCGGTTCTTTTGGATCCGGTCGCTCCGTCAAACGGAGGCGGTGGAGGAACCGGTCAGCGGGCCAGTCGACACTCCAGCACGCGATCCTTCGTGACGCCTACGAGCCGCATATGGCGGGTGGCGGCCGACAGCAGCGCGTCGACCGGAACGAGGCCGACGATCTCGCTGTTCCGGATCGTCACCCCGTGGCGGTTCGCTTCCCGTGTGACCGCTTCGAATACCCGGTCAAGCGGGGTCCGGTGGTGATCGACGAGGTTGATCGACACTTGGACCACGTCGGGCTGTTCCGTCCGCACTCCGATCGCCTTGACGGCCTCGAGGCCCCCGTCCGATGCGCGCACCGTCCTGGCGATGTGTCGTGCGACATCGAGGTCGGTGGTCTCCAGGTTGACGTTGAACGCGATTAGGGTCGGTCGCGCACCGACGGCCGAGGCGCCAGCGGATGGGTGAGGAAGGACGGGACCGAAGTCAGGTTGCCACGTCCCCACCCGCATTTTCTCGGTGAGCCCCTCGAAACCGCCGCGGCGGATCGATTCGAGGGGGTGCCGATTGGGTACGCGGGCGGCGTCCGCGTAGAGGTAGACCGGGATGTCGAATCGGTCGGCGATCGCGGCGCCCAGTTCCGTGGCGAGCGACACGCAGACCGGCATGTCCACCGGATCGAGCGGCACCAGCGGTACAACGTCCACCGCCCCGATGCGCGGATGTTCGCCCGTGTGGGTCCGCAGGTCGATGCGCGTGACCGCGGCCTTATACAGGGCTAGCAGCGCAGTCTTCAGCGCAGCGGGCCGGCCGACTAGGGTGAAGACGGTTCGGTTGTGCGCGGTATCGGAAGAGGTGTCGAGCAGGTCGATGCCAGGCGTCTCCGTGATGGCGGCGGCCAGGGCCTCGACGACCTCTGGACGCCGTCCCTCGCTGACGTTCGGAACCGCTTCGATAAGCCCCACACTGCACGTATAGCACAAGGTGGCCCAAGGTGCTGGCTGGGTTCCAGTCGTCTGGTTGACGCTCACTCGGGGGTGGCCCATAATCGCCCCCAATAACGCAGTTCCAGCCTATGGCCGATCCCGCGCCGCGCAACGAGTTTCCGCCGGACGATGTCGAAGGCCCTGATCGTAGGGTCAAGATCGATCGGTGGTTCTCCTCGGCCTGTGGGCCACGGTCGGTCTTGGTAACGCGCTGCGGGGCGAGGTAGACACCTTGCGGGCTTCGATACAGCGCCAAGTGTCGAGTGCGGCGCCCAAGTCGGCGCAGGGAGTCATTGTCGAGTCCAGCGGTCCGTCTGGTGCCGTCGCCGCTACACGCTGATTTGCGTCGGCACCTGTCGGTCACGTTAGGGATCGGACCGGTTGGGAGCTACGTGATGATGACGATGCGCAGACGCGGGACCTGGCCGTGACGCGAACGGGGACCGGCGGTCGTCGGGCCACGCTATCCGGCGCGCGTGGAGCGGTCGACCAGCTGGCTTCGAGCTCCGCCCTGCCGCTGTTTCCGCAAGATCCGGACGACCGCGGTCCAGTCCAAGCTCGGCCGCGTGCGCCGCTCGGCGTGCGACGGCCGACCCCGGAGGTGCCACGTCTGCGGTCCCGGGGTCAACGTCGTGAACCGGTCCCGACGCTGTCGTTCGAGACCGCAGAGCCCGACCTTAGGCCCGCTGCCCCGAAGCCAGTGGTCGCCACGCCTCTGGCACGACTGGCGGCGGGGTTGTTCGACGCGGCGTTGCTGGCCTGCCTCGATGCCGTGGTGGTCGTACTGACGCTCAGGCTCGCCGGGCTGGACTTACCATCAGTCGGTGCGTTGCCGTTGGTGCCCATGGCGGCATTCCTGATTTTGCTCGATGCTGGGTATGTCGTCGTCCTGACCGTCGCAGGTGGGCAGACCTTCGGCAAAATGGCCTTCGGAATTCGTGTAGTAGGTCGGGCCGGTGATCCCGTCACCGTCCAGGTCGCTCTAGTCCGGTCGTTCGGGTATCTGGTATCGCTGTTGCCGCTCGGCCTAGGCTTCGGTTGGATGTTCCTCGACAGTGACCGACGCGCGCTGCACGATCGGTTAGCCGGCAGCCGTGTAATGGTGGTCACCACTCGGGTGTGACAAGTCAGAACGAGGGAGGTCTTGCCGCCAGGCGATTCCTCCTCGGGTGACACTGGCCGGCATGCTCCTCCTCGCGCGTTGCCAGCCGGGTGCCGCGCATCGGAAGGCTTCTGTGAACCTGTGAGACGGGATACGAAATGAGGGGATTCCTTCAACACATGGTGGTCCGGTTTGCTACAGTCGGGCCAGTCGGGTCCGTGCCGATCGCGCCTGGCACCGCCGGGTCGGCGGTCGGGCTGGTAGTGTTCTGGGCGGTCCGTTCGACAGGGTCGATCCGGCTCGAGGTGGCGGTGCTCATGGTCGTGACGCTGGCCGGAGTGGCGGCGGCGTCGGCGGCCGAGTCGGAGTATCAACGTCGGGACCCCGGTCTCGTGATCATCGACGAGGTCGCGGGTATGTTGGTGACGTTGCTGGCCGTGCCGGTCGGGCTCACCGGTGCGGTGGTGGGGTTCTTCCTTTTTCGCCTGCTCGATATCGTGAAGCCGTTTCCGGCGGGGCACGCCGAGCGGCTCCCGGGCGGGTGGGGTGTGATGGCCGATGATCTCGTGGCCGGGCTCTATGCCCAGGGGTTGTTGCGTGTGATCCTATGGGGAGGGACATCCGGATGATCGGTCGTGGGTCGCAGACCGCTGCGTCACTGTCGACGGCCGAGATCATCGCTGTTGGCACCGAACTGCTCACGCCGTTCCGGTCCGATACGAACTCGTTGTTCCTGACCGCCCGGCTGAGCGAGTTGGGTATACGGGTGCGCCGAAAATCGATCGTCGGTGATGACGCGGACGATCTCGGCCCGGCCGTGCAGGACGCCCTCGAACGGGCGGACCTGCTCGTTGTCTGCGGTGGCCTCGGTCCGACCGCCGACGATCTCACGCGCGAGACCGTGGCCGCGGTGCTCGGTCGGAGACTGACGGAGGATGCACGGCTCGTCGAGCGGTTGAGGGCACGGTTTACTGCTCGCGGGTGGTCGATGCCTCCGGATAATCAGCGTCAGGCCATGGTCCCGGCCGGGGCGGTTGTGCTCGACAATCCGCGCGGGACGGCGCCAGGGTTGTGGCTGGAAACGGGCGATCGGGTCGTCGTGCTGTTGCCGGGACCACCGCGCGAGCTCGAGCCGATGTTCTCGGCTGTGGCGCTGGAGCGACTCTCCAGTCGCGCGGCGCCGGAGCGTCTATACCGGCGTGTGTTACGGGTGACGGGCCGTGGCGAGTCACATGTCGACGAGCTGGCCCAGCCTGTCTATGCTCGGTGGCGTCAGGCGGAGCCGGCCGTGGCGACCACGGTGCTGGCGTCACCTGGGCTCGTTGAATTGCATCTGTCAGCCCGTGCTGTCACCCAGGAAGCGGCGACCGCCGTGCTCGACGGCGCGGCTGGTGAGCTGGCGGCGGCGTTGGGGGAACACCTGTTCAGCCAAGATGGCCGGTCGCTGCCGGAGGTGGTGGGTGATCTGCTCCGGAGTGACGGCGTCCGGGTTGCAGTCGGGGAATCCTGCACGGGGGGGCTCGTCACCGCCAGGCTCGTGGACGTGCCTGGGAGCTCTGTCTATGTCGATACCGGGATCGTCGCCTATTCAAACCAAGCCAAGCGGGTTCTGCTCGGGGTCGACGCGGGGCTGCTCGAGACCCACGGCGCGGTCAGCGAAGAGGTGGCTGTGGCGATGGCGGAGGGGGCGCGGCACGTGTGTGCCGCAGAGATCGGGATTGGGGTAACCGGTGTCGCGGGCCCAGGCGGTGGGAGCGACGAGAAACCTGTGGGCACCGTCTGTTTCGGGATCGTTGGGCCCGGGGGCGAGCGGGAAAGTAGAACGGTGTTGTTGCCCGGCGACCGCGCTATGGTTAGGCGGCTGGCCGCGCTGGCCGCGCTGGATCTGCTCCGGCGTCTGTTGCTGCGCCGAGTGAAGGAGCGTGCGACTGTTCGTGGCGGTTGATTTAGATGGGCGGGCCCGGGCGGTGGCGATCCGCAATGCTCCCGCGCTGGCAGCCCGGTTCGACTTGGACGACGAGCCAGCACCACTGCGCTGGATTGCACTCGAGCGGCTTCACTGTACGCTCCTCTTTCTGGGAGAGATGTCCGACCGACAGGCCGCGTTAGTGTGCCGCGCGTTCAGGACACCTTGGGAAACACACACGTTCGAGGCCAGCCTGGCCGTCGTCGGTCTCTTTTTCTTTTCCGGATCAGCGCGGATTGTGTGGCTGGGTGTGTACGACGGGTTGGACGGGATGGTCGCCTTGAAAATCGAGCTGGATCGCCGGCTCGCTCCGGTTGCGTTCAAGTCTGGGACCAAGCTGTTTAGGGTGCATTTGACGCTCTGGCGTGTCAGGCTGAATGCGGCGATTACCGGTCTGGTGTTGCGGTCCGTGCTCGGTGGCTACCGTCCCGAGACGGCGCGGTGGGTGGTCGGCCGCGTGACCTTGTATGAGAGTCGGTTGTCATTTCGCAGCGCGACGTATCATGTCGTCGAACCCGCGATGCTGCCGTCAACACGCGAGTCGCACTGGCGGACTTCGTCGTGACCACACTGATAATCCTGACCGGATACCTGCTCGGGTCTATTCCGTTCGCGTTGCTGCTGGGCGGCGCCGAGGTTGGCCGGGTTGGGAGCGGGAACCTCGGTGCGGCCAACGTGCTCCGCGTTAGACGGACCTCGATGGCGGTGACGGTGCTGGCGCTCGATGTCGGAAAGGGCTGTGCGGCCGTGGTATTCGCCCACGGTGTCACTGCCGACACAGCGACCGCCGCCGCCGCCGCCGCCGGTGCCATTTTCGGGCACGTCTACCCGATCTGGCTCAGATTCAAGGGGGGCAAGGGCGTCGCCACCACGTTCGGGGTGTTCGTGCTGCTGGCCCCGTTCGCCGCCGCGTTCGCGGCGGTGCTGTTCGGCTTCACCGTGTGGTTGACTCGGTACGTCTCGGTCGGTTCGATGCTGGCGGTGGCGTCGTTGCCAGGGTTGGTGTATGTGACGAATGGTGCCACGCCGGTCCTTGTCACCGCGGCCAGTGCGGCCACGCTGGTGGTATTTCGGCACAGCGCGAATCTCGTTCGGCTGCAGGCGGGTGCCGAGCATCGGGTGGGACGACGAGCATCCCGGGCGTGAGGCCGGGGAGTAGGAAAACGCGAATGGTTCGCTCGCGACGCAGGTCGTTTGTGCAAGATTCTAGTGACGAAAGTGACGCAATGAAGGACGTCGCCGTGATTGGTGCGGGTGGTTGGGGGACCGCCCTGGCTGTTCACCTGGGTCGTCTGGGCAAACCGGTGCGTTTATGGGCACGTGACCCGGGATGTGTGGCCCAGCTCTGCGAGGAGCGTAGCAACCAGAGGTATCTTCCAGGAGTCCTGCTGCCACCGTCGGTTGCGCCGACCACATCGCTGGCTGAGGCAGTGGGCGCCACCGACTGCATCGTCTGGGCGGTGCCGTCCCACGGCACCCGCGAGTTGTTGCGCCAGGTCGCGCCTTTGGTGCGTCCGGACGCGACGATCGTCAGCGGCACGAAAGGGTTCGAGATCGGAACGCTGAATCGTATGTCCGAGGTTATCGAGCAGGAGCTCGGCGGAGCCCGTCGGCTGGCGGTGCTGTCGGGCCCCAGCTTCGCAGCCGAGGTCGCGCGTGGGGCGCCGACCGCCGTCCTGGTGGCGAGCCGCGACGCGGACGTGGCGGTCACGGTCCAGAAGGAATTCCGGGCCTCCTACTTCCGACTCTATGCGAGTGACGACTTGACCGGGGTCGAGGTCGGCGGTGCCATGAAGAACGTTATCGCCATTGCGGCCGGTGTGGTCGAGGGGCTGGAGTTGGGCCCGAACGCACTGGCGGCACTTATGACCCGCGGTCTGGCCGAGATCTCGAGGCTGGCGTGCGCCCTGGGTGGGCGCCGCGAGACGCTGGCCGGGTTGAGCGGGCTCGGTGACCTGATCCTGACATGCACGGGTGGCCTCAGCCGCAATAGGCACCTCGGCCTCGAGCTGGGTCGCGGACGTCACCTCGGGGAGATCCTCACGAGTTTGCAGACGGTCGCCGAGGGCGTCAAGACCACCGAGGCCGCGCTGGAGCTGGCCCGGCGCCATCATGTGGATATGCCGATCTCGACCCAGATGGCGGCGGTGCTGGCAGGCCACACCGAGGCCAGGATTGCCGTCGAGGAGCTGATGCTGCGCCGCCAGCGGTCGGAAGCCGACGGCGATTAGCGTCGGTCTCGACGCGATGCGGTTTTTATCTCGGGCTCGCAGAGAAGCGTCGTCACAAACCGCCCGGCCGAGCGTCGGTTCCAATCTTTCCGTTTGGCTTTTCTCACCGGCCCCGCGCCACGGGGGGTAGACAGTTCTGTCTGATACGGAGGGCTCTTCAAGCGGACACGATATCACCGAGGCAGACGTCTAGAGTCCATACTGTCCTGTGAGATAGTGGGACGGTGAATTTTCTGGGACGGCTCCGTACCGGTCTCAAGCGTACGACCCACGAGTTGATCGGACGTTTGGACAGCCTTACCGGCGTCGAGATGCAGCCGGGGGTGGGCGGGTTGACTGTGTCGGCGGTCGACACATTGGAGAGCCTCGAAGAGATTCTGATCGAGGCCGACGTCGGCATGTCGGCCACGATGCGTCTGCTCGACGGAGTGCGAAACCATACCGGCGACGGCGACCTGCGGTCGGTCCTCAAGGCCGGGCTACTCAGCTTGCTCGAGGCGACGGTATCGCCGCCGGTGGACGGCGGGCGCCCCCACGTCGTGCTGGTCGTCGGGGTGAACGGGACCGGCAAGACCACCACGGTGGGCCGGTTGGCTCGGTTGGCCACGGTGTGCGGACAACGTCCACTGATCTGCGCCGCCGACACGTTCCGCGCGGCCGCCGTCGAGCAGCTCCAGGTCTGGGCGGAGCGGGTCGACGCGGACTTCGTTTCGGCGCGGCCTGGCTCCGACCCGGCCGCTGTCGTCTTCGACTCGATCTCGTCGGGCAAGGCGCGCGGGCTCGACGTCGTGCTTGTCGACACAGCGGGGCGCCTGCACACCCGCGCCGACCTCATGCGAGAGCTCGACAAGATCCGCCGGGTTGCGGCGCGAGTGGTGAGGGGCGCGCCGCACGAGACCCTGCTTGTGCTCGATGCCACCGTCGGTCAGAACGGACTGGCGCAGGCGCGGGCGTTTCTCGAAGCGGCCGGAGTGACCGGGGTTGTGCTGACGAAGCTAGATGGGACGGCGAAAGGCGGCATCGCGGTAGCGATCACGGTGGAGTTGGGCGTGCCGATTCGCTACGTCGGTGTCGGAGAGCAGCTGGACGATCTGGTTCCCTTCACGCCGGCGGAGTACGTCGAGGCGCTGTTCGACCCGACATGGTAATCGGAGCGATCCATACTGCGCTGATGAACGAGGCTCTGACGCTCGCCAGGAGGGGACGGGGGGCGACGAGTCCTAACCCGATGGTCGGTGCCGTGGTGGCTCATGGCGAGCGGGTGGTCGGCCGCGGCTTCCATGTCCGTGCCGGCGGCCCCCATGCCGAGGTGGTCGCACTCGATGACGCCGGCAGGGCGGCCCATGGCGCTACGCTGTATTGCACGCTGGAGCCGTGCTGTCACAGAGGTCGGACCGGGCCGTGCGTCGAGCGAATCGTGGAAGCTGGGGTGACCGACGTGGTGGTCGGTGTTGAGGATCCCGACGCGCGTGTGAGCGGTGCGGGTATCCAGTATCTGCGTGACCGGGGAGTCACGGTGACGCTCGGGGTGCACCGGCAGGCGGCGACGCGTCTGAATGAAGCGTATTTCACCGTGAAACGCCACGCGCGGCCGTTCGTGACGATGAAAGCGGCGGTCAGCCTCGATGGGCGGATCGCGGCGGCCCCGGGGCGGAGGACCCGGTTGAGTGGGGGGGTGGCGCTGGGTCACGCGCATGCGCGACGTGCCGAGGTGGACGCGATCGGGGTCGGGTCGGAGACCGTGCTGGTCGACGATCCACTGCTCACCGCGCGGGGTGTGGACAGATCCCGCCCGCTGGTCCGGGTATTATTCGACACGCGGTTGCGAACGCCGCCCTCGGCGCGTGTGTTGGCGACGCGGAGCGAGGGCCCGGTCGTGGTCATGACGACCGAGGCGGCGGTCGTGGCCTGGCCGGCTCGGGCCACGGCGCTCGAGCTGGCGGGTGCCGTCGTCGAATCGCTGCCGACCCGTGATCTGGCCACGGCCATCGCGCGTCTCCTAATCTACGAGGTCAGCGACTTGCTGTTGGAGGGTGGCTCCGTCGTGCATCGCGCGGCGTGGACCGCCGGGGTCGTCGATCGGGTCCGTCTCTACGTCGCTCCCGTCGCGCTTGGCCGTGCAGGTGTTGAGTGGATGCCGGACGGGCGGTTTTCTTTCGCCGCGTTCGTCAGCCACCGCGTGCGGTCGCTGGGCAAGGATGTCCTGCTGGAGGCCGATGTTCAACGGTTTAATTGAGGCGCTGGGTGAGGTCGCCGAGCTGAAGGCGATTCCGGCCGGCTACCGGATTCGTGTCGCGACGCCGCTGGTGACCGAGCTGGCCCTGGGCGAAAGCATCGCTGTTAACGGCGTCTGCCTGACGGTTATGCACACCGACGCGGATGCGTTCCATGCCGAGATCTCGCCGGAGACGGCGCGTGTTACCGATCTGGGGGGGCTCCGGCAAGGGGGGCTGGTGAACCTGGAGCGGTCGATGCGCGCCGATGCCAGAGTCGGTGGGCATTTCGTTCAGGGTCATGTCGACGCCACCGGTCGTATCGAAGAGATCAGGCACGAGGCAGATTTTCACTGGATCACGGTGGCCTTCCCGTCACAACTCGCGCCCTGTCTTGTGCGGAAGGGGTCGGTCGCGGTCGATGGGATCAGCCTGACGGTGATCGGGTTGAGCGACTCGCGGTTCGACACGCAGATCGTTCCGTTTACGTGGGAACGTACGAACCTGAGTCGGGGATCCACCGGCACGGTCGTGAACCTCGAGTGCGATATCATCGGGAAATACGTCGTCCGCGCGATCGAGGTTGGGACATTCGGATCAGCCCGGCCAGGCCTGGGCGGCGGCGAGATACGAGATGACTGAGAAGACGACTCACAGACGCTCCGGCCTCGCCAAGCCGGGTTTAGAACTGGCGGGGGCGCGCCGACACAGTGCATTCGCGCCGGTCGAGGATGCGGTGGATGCGATCCGCGCTGGTCAGATGGTCATCGTCGTGGACGACGAAGACCGCGAAAACGAAGGCGATCTAACGGTCGCGGCCGAGAAGGTGACTCCCGAGATCATCAATTTCATGGCGAAGCACGGCCGCGGGCTGATCTGTCAACCGATGACAGGCGAGTGCCTCGATCGGCTGAACATCCCGCTCATGGTGCAGGACAACACCTCGTTGTTCGACACGGCGTTCTGTGTGTCCATCGAAGCCAAGGAATCGACGAGCACAGGGATTTCGGCCGCGGACCGGGCGACTACGGCCCGTGTGGCAGCGGACCCGAAGGCCAAGCCAGGCGACTTGGTGCGCCCCGGACACATGTTTCCGCTTCGGGCCCGCGACGGCGGTGTCCTGGTGCGGGCCGGCCAGACTGAGGCGGCGGTCGATCTGGCACGGATCGCCGGGTTGTACCCGTCCGGTGTGATCTGCGAAATCATGAACGACGACGGCACGATGGCGCGCGTTCAGGACCTGCGGCGCTTCGCGCGCAAACACAAGCTGGTCATGATCACGATCGCCGACCTGATCAAGTACCGCATGCGGAACGAGCGGCTGGTTCGGCGGGCGGCGACGGCCGAGCTTCCGACGGAGCACGGTGACTTCGAGCTCGTGGCGTTCGAAAGTATCGTCAATGGTGAGACTCATCTGGCGCTGGTGCGGGGGGATCTGGGGGCAGGAGAGGACGTGCTGGTCCGGGTTCACTCGAGCTGTCTGACCGGAGAGGTGTTTCATTCGGCCAGGTGCGACTGCGGCGCCCAGCTAGCCGCGGCCATGCAGCGCATCGCGGCGGAGGGCCGGGGTGTGTTTCTCTATCTGAATCAGGAAGGCCGGGGCATCGGTCTGACGAACAAGATCCGCGCGTACCAGCTCCAGGACCAGGGCCTTGACACGGTCGAGGCCAACGAGCAGCTCGGGTTCAAGCCGGACCAGCGAGACTATGGGATCGGCGCGCAGATTTTGACGGAGCTCGGCGTCCGGAGTATGCGGCTGCTGACCAATAACCCACGCAAGTTCGTAGGGCTCGAGGGCTACGGTCTCTCGGTGTCGGCCTCGCTGGCGCTGGAAGTACCGACGACCGGGCTTGCACGCTCCTATCTTCGTACCAAGAAGGCGAAGCTCGGGCACACGCTGAAGACCGTTTAACCCCACCTGCGTTGACAGCCAGGTCACGACAACGCTACCATAACTAGTTGCGTTTGAAGGGCTTGAGAGTGTTTATTCATGTTCGACTCACTCAGTGAACGACTGCAGGCGGCCTTCGCCTCGATGCGTCGCGAGACTCGGCTAACCTCCGAGTCCGTCGAGGCGGCGTTGCGCGAGATCCGGATGGCGCTTCTCGAGGCGGACGTCAACTTCAAAGTGGTTAAGGCGTTCATCGATCGGGTCCGCGACCGCGCCGTGGAACACGAGGTGCTCGCGAGCCTAACAGCGACCCAGCAGGTCGTCGCCATCGTGCGGGACGAGCTTCGCCGGTTGCTTGGCGATGGTCCACCTGGGCTGACGGCGAGTCGGCAGCGTCCGCAGGTGGTCCTGCTGCTGGGGTTGCAGGGTGCCGGGAAGACTACGACCACCGTCAAGCTAGCCCTCTGGCTCTCCGGCCAGGGTCGTCACCCCCTTGTCGTGTCCACCGACGTGCGGCGACCCGCGGCCATCGAGCAATTGGGTGTGCTGGCGGGTGAGGGGGGCATCCGCGTGTATGCGCCGACACGCGATACGGCGGTCGTCGCCAGGGCTAGCGGTGCGGTCGAGATGGCGCGGTCCATGGGGTTCGACGTTGTGCTCGTCGACACAGCTGGCCGGCTGCACATCGATAACGATCTGATGGGTGAGCTCGAGGTGTTAAAGACCGCCGTACAGCCGTCGGACCTGCTGTATGTTGCCGATGCGATGACAGGGCAGGACGCTATCAAGAGCGCGGGGGAGTTTAACCGACGGCTTGGAATCAGCGGCGTCGTGTTGACCAAGATGGATGGAGATGCGCGGGGCGGCGCGGCGTTGTCGGTCGTGTCGGTGGTCGGGGTGCCGGTGGCCTTCGTGGGCGACGGTGAACGGCTCGATGATCTGCAACCTTTTCACCCGGACCGGCTTATCTCGCGCATGCTGGGCATGGGCGACGTTCTTTCGCTCGTCGAGAAAGCGGAGCGGGAGGTCAGCCGCGAGGATGCGACACGGCTAGAACGGAAGATTCGCGGAAACGGCTTCACGCTGGAGGATATGCGAGAGCAGTTAAAGACGGTCAAGCGAATGGGCCCGCTGGACCGGCTGGTTGAGCTGATCCCGGGGATTAAACGGGTGGCGGTCGGGACGCCCGGCGAGGTGGATCCGACGGCACTGGTACGGACGATGGCGATTATCGACTCGATGACACGGCGCGAGCGCCTGCGTTGCCAAATTATCGACGGGAGTCGTCGTCGGCGCATCGCGGGTGGAAGTGGCACGACGGTGCAGGACGTCAACCGGCTGCTGAAGCAGTTCGTGGGAATGCGCCGCATGTTGAGGACGGTTGGGGCGGTGTCGGGCGCGCGTAATAGGAAGAAGGGCCGGCGCCGCCGTGGTCTTCCCGCTGGGATTGGCTTCCCGGTCGGGTAGGGGCGTGGTGAAACTCGCGTCGTGCCAAGGTCGGCAAGGCGAGCGTGTGGTACGGCGAGACGAGAAACCACTGGGCATTTGAGACCGAGAAGCAGCGCCGTTTAGGTAAGATTCGGCGTTGGTTGCATAAAACGGGGTTTTCACACAGGCTTCTCAGGATACCAAGTGGCCACAAGGGGGCGAGACGGTATCAGGGTAGCCGTGAGTGAGGATGAGGAGAAGACAGACGCATGTTGACCATTCGCTTGAGTCGGATCGGCACAACGAAACGGCCGGTACACCGAGTAGTTGTGATGGAGTCAGGCGCTCCGCGTGACGGCCGGTTTCTGGAGTCGCTGGGGCACTACAATGCACGGGCCGAGCCGGAAGTTCTGGAGATCGACTACGAGCGTGTCAGCTACTGGACGAGCAAGGGTGCGCGTCTGTCCGACACGGTTCGTACGCTGCTCGCACGGCACCCGGCGCCGCCGCCTGAGGCCGTGGCCTCGGAGTCGACGGAATCGGCTGAGCCGGCGGTGGCGGGCGGGGACGAGACCGAGGTGGTGACATGAGCCGGTCGCGGGACGTCGTCGAGGTTGTCGCCCGCGCCTTGGCCGACAGGGCCGATGACGTGTCGGTCAGCGTGCGTGAGAGGCGCGAGGTCACCGACATCGAGTTGTCGACCGCCGGTCAGGATCTGGGTCGGATGATCGGGCGTCAGGGGCGCACCGCGTCGTCCATCCGGGTGCTTGCGGAGCTGGCCGAGTCTGAGGATCGGCGGGTGTCAGTCGATTTCGTCGATACGCCATAGGGACGCGTGCTGTGACCCCTGAGTGGGACACGATGGTGTCGGTCGGGCGCGTCGCGCGGACGCACGGTAACCGGGGACGGGTTATCGTCAATCCGGATACTGATTTCGCTGAGGACCGCTTTCGTCAGGGGAGCGTGGTCTACATACGCCGCGGCGACCGGATCGACCGTTTGTCGATCCGGGACGTTAGGTTTTATCGACAGCGCCCGATCGTAGGGTTCGACGAGGTCGCGACGATGACGGAGGCGGAGCAACTGGAGTGTGCCGAGCTCCGTGTGCCGGTGGAGATACTCGCGGGTCAGCCGGCCGGCGCGTTCTATCACCACGAGCTGATCGGGTGCCGGGTGAAGACGGTCGAAGGTATGGCGGTGGGCACGGTGAGCGGCGTCGAGGGTGACGGCGGGGTGTACCGGCTAGTCGTAGCTAACGGATCGGACGAGATGCAGGTCCCCCTGGTTGCCCCAATCTGCGTGCGAGTCGATCCGCTGGCGCGGGCGATTACGATTGACCCACCCGAGGGGTTACTTGATCTGAATCCGCCGCGGCGTGGCCAGGATTGTGCCGATCGGCGCGCGTGATGCAGGCCGATCGGGCTGGACCGAGGTTCGATGTCGTCACGATCTTTCCGGGCATGCTCGAGGCGGTGTTTCGGGAGGGTGTCCTCGGTCGTGCGGTCGAGCGGGAGTTGCTACTGGTCGGGTTGCACAACTTGCGAGACTACACCGCCGACCGGTATCGCACCGTGGACGACGTCCCTTACGGGGGCGGCCCCGGGATGGTGCTTAAATCGGAGCCGTTCTTCAGGTCGGTCGCGGCAATTCGGCATCGGCACGGGGACCCAGACGCAGTCGTGTTGCTGTCGCCGCAGGGCCGGCCATTTGGCCACGATGAGGCGACGCGGCTGAGCCGGTTGCGCCACATCGTTCTCCTCTGCGGGCGCTACGAAGGTGTTGATGAACGGGTGAGGGAACAGGTGGCGACTGACGAGCTCTCGATCGGCGATTATGTGCTCAGTGGTGGGGAGTTGGCTGCCGCCGTCGTGATCGACGCGGTGGCCAGGTTGGTGCCGGGAGTCGTCGGGGATAGAAGATCTGTGGACGAAGACTCGTTCGTGCGGGGCATGCTCGATCACCCGCACTACACCAGGCCGGACGCGGTCGACGGTCATGGTGTGCCGGACGTGCTGGTGTCTGGGCATCATGCCGAGATACGGCGCTGGCGGAAGCGCGAGGCGGTTAGACGCACGCTGGAACGCCGGCCGGAGCTGCTGGAGGACGCCGCGCTCGACGACGAGGAGCGTGTGATTCTGCGGGAACTGAAAGACGAGATAGACGGCCAGTGAGCGACCAGATGAATGTGATAGACACGATAGACGAGAAACAACTACAGAAGCGTCCCGGCCTCAGAACGGGTCTCACGGTGCGCGTCCACGTCAAGATCCGCGAAGGTGAGAAGGAGCGGATCCAGGTCTTCGAGGGCATAGTCATCGCCATGAAACATGGTGGGTCTCGGAGCACCTTCACGGTCCGAAAGGTCTCGTTCGGGCAGGGTGTCGAACGTATATTTCCGTTGCACTCGCCCTCCATCGACAAGATTGAGATCGGACGTGCGGCTCGGGTGAGGCGGGCGAAGCTTTACTTCCTGCGTCAGTTGCGCGGGCGCGCGGCGCGTCTCCGAGAAAAGCGTCGGCCCACCACGTAGCCGTCGAGAGCGACTGGAGCGAGGAGACACCGGAAACGACTCGTGCCAGCGGGTCGCATGGGGAGAGGGTTTCCGGTGCCGAAGACTGTGACGAGATCGACCGGGTCACGCGCCCGGACACGGCTCTCGGCTCGGCGGACCATTGAAAATGGACTGCGCCGGCTCGGGTTTGCACGGATTGCCGGCGTCGACGAGGTGGGCCGTGGCTGCTTGGCTGGGCCGGTCGTGGCCGCGGCGGTCGTTCTGAGTCCGGGCGACCCGGTCGCCGGGCTGCGCGACTCGAAACTTCTGAGCTTCGCTGGTCGAATTCGGCTCTACGACGAGATCACAGCCACCTGTGTGGCGTGCTCGATCGGCATGCGCAAGCCGGACGAAATCGACCAGCTCAACATCCATCACGCTTCGCTGGCGGCGATGCGGGACGCGGTGGTCGGGTTAGCACCGTTGCCAGATTTTATCCTCGTCGACGCGTTTCTGATTCCGCAAGTGTTCATTCCGCAGCGCGGAATCGTCGGTGGCGACCGGCGTTGTGCCGCTATCGCCGCGGCCTCGATCATCGCCAAGGTGACACGCGACCGGCAGATGACCCTTCTTCACGAGGTCGACCCGCGGTACGGGTTTGACCGACATAAGGGCTACGGCACGGCGACGCACCTGTCGGCCCTGGCGAGACATGGCTATTCTGCGGCGCACCGGCGGTCATTCCGGCCGCGATCCTTGTCTGATACGATCGATCGGTAGGTCTAATGGCTCGGCGGGGGAGTAACCCGGAAAGACGGATGGCGGAAGTAGCTGACCCGAGTGGCAGGGGCGTTCGCTTGCGTGCCGGATGCCGAGGCTGCGCGGCACGGGGTGATGGCGCAGTGGCCGAGCTATATGGGCGTCTTGTTGGGAGGATGAGATTCATCGCTTTAGTCGGGTCCTGCTAATCGTGTATCTCCTCGAGACGGGGCTGGTGCTGGTGGTGGCACCATGGTCGACGTTTTGGGAACGGAACCTGCTGGCTGAGATCGCGCCGCTGTTTGGTGCGGTCGTGCGGCTCGATGCCGTCCGAGGCGCAGTCTCCGGTGTCGGTGTCGTCAACCTGTACGCCGGGTTCTGGGAGTTGGGGATTTGGCTGGCGACGATAGGGCGCTGCGGGGGTGTGGCCCGGTGTCGTCCAACGGACGCCGAGCGCGGGGCGGTGTCTGGCGGCGCCCAGGGCGCCGAACTGCGCGGGGAGGACACCCGTTCGTGGACTCCGGGCCGCTGACCGGGCGTCCCTTGCTCTCGCTGGTCACTGGCTGGAGTCGGGGCGTCTCAAGGCATCATGACGTGTCAATGCTCTTCGGGCAGGTGGGGGCGGCTGTGGCGGCCGGCATGGATCTCATCCAGATTCGCGAACCGGAACTGCCGGACCGGGTGCTCCTCGAGATCGTACGCCGGTGCGTCGACATGGCGCACGGGACCGGTACCATCATCCTCGTCAACGACCGGCTGGATGTAGCCCTGGCCGCGGGCGCGGGCGGAGCGCACTTGCGGACTCGTTCGGTGCCGGCGCCGGTTGCTCGCCGGCACGCACCTGATGGGTTCCTGCTAGGTCGGTCGGTGCACGGTGCCGCGGAGGCGGCGCGGGTAGCCGACGGCGGCGGCCTGGACTATCTTGTGATGGGGACGGTGTTTTCGTCGCGTTCCAAGCCGGGTGCGCCGGCGTGCGGAGTCAGCAGGCTCGGGGCGGTCGCGCACGCGGTGGATCTGCCGGTCCTAGCGGTCGGCGGTGTGACGGTCGATAAAGCGGTAGAGGTGTTTCGCGCCGGGGCAGCCGGTGTGGCGGCGATCGGTCTCTTCGCGAGGCTCGGCCCGTCTGGCCGATTCGACGAGATGTGCGACGTCGTCGGCGAGCTCCGGCGATCCTATCGGTCTGTAGTACGCGGCCTTCGTGGCGCGACGAGCGATGGTACGCCGGCCTAACCGGGCGGAACGAGGAGCACACCGACGGCTGTCGTCCGCGAAGCCACGAAGGCGGCTGTCAAGGTAGAGTGTCATGTCCAGGAAGCAGTCACCAAAACGTCCGACTCGGGATCGGCCGCGACTTGAGCTTGGTCAGATCTCTGACGGGCCAGCCGGTTCATCCACCGACGTTGGGTCGCGTCTCCGTGAGGCGCGTGAGGCCAAGCAGATCTCGCTTCGCGAGATCGCCGCCATCACCAAGATCTCGGTCAGTTCCCTCGAAGCTCTCGAGGAGAACGAAGTCGCGCACCTGCCCGGGGGCATTTTCACACGGGGGTTCGTCCGGTCCTACGCGACAGAAGTGGGGTTGGACCCCGAAGAGACGATGCGCGATTTTATGGCCCAGGTGCCGCTGGAAGGGATCGCCGAAGAGACGGGGAGCGATAGTCAATCGCAGGGGCACGACCTCTTTCAGAGCCAGCAGCGGATGGCTGTCACAGTGCTCAAGCTCGTACTCGTCAGTCTGCCGGTGGCCGGGTTGCTACTGTTCCTTGTCACACGAAACGGGTCGCCGTCGGCCGACCCGGTCGAGGCGCCGGCTTTCGTGACTGAGGGTCCGCTGCGAGCACCCTCCTACGTGGCGCCGCCAGAGAGCGCCGTCCCGGCAACGCTGACGGAACCGGTCCCCCAGGGTCCGCTGACGCTAATGCTGGGTCCGCGCGACGACTGCTGGGTGTCGTTGACCATCGACGGGGAGTCGGTGTTTGCTCGGGTCATGCGAGGTGGTGAGCGCGAGACCTACGAGGCGGACGGTGAGTTCATTCTGAATGTCGGGGATGCTGGGGCGTTCGGGTTCGCGATCAACCAGCAGGCCGGCCGGTCGCTCGGTGGGTCGGGCGAGGTCGTGACCGCTCGGATTACCCACGAGAACTACCGCAGCTACGTCGCGCGGTGACACGGTCTGCCGACCGTCCATCCGGTGACGTTGGGTGTCTTCTCTACCACTAGCGCTTCGGCCGGCGTGGTCCGGCGGTCCGCGTCCTTCCGAGCTTCTTCCGTCCCGCCCGCCGGCTGGCCAGTATCCACTCAGAGCGCAGCTGCGACAGCCCATCCATGTAGCCCGCGACGCGACCGCGCTCTGCCTCGCCGTCGAGGCTCTTGAGCAATTCGATGGCGCGAGAGAGATCATGCTCGACAGTGGCTGGCGTCGTCTCGTGGTACAGCTTCCTGATTTCGGCCCGCACGTTCGGCGGTGTCGTCATTGGCTCGTCTCCACCGGGATGCTCACCGAGTGCGACAACACCCCGAGTCTGGTCACGGCTTTCCGTCCTATCTGTTCCGGTGGCGTCGCAACGACGCCAGAAACATTTGCAGCGGTCTGGTGTTCAACACGTCGTCCGGTCTGGCCCAAGCGCGGCGCGCCATCGTGACCCCCCAGCGGAGCAGGTCGAAGTCGGCCGGTGTATGCGCATCCGTGGAGATGACCAGTTTGACGCCCCGTTCGCGTGCCCGCCGCGCGTGGATATCCGACAGGTCCAACCGGTGCACTTGTGAGTTGATCTCCATAGCCACTCCCGTTCGGGCGGCGGCATCCAGTACCCGTTCGATGTTCAGCCTGTACGGATCGCGACGGAGCAGCAGCCGACCGGTCGGATGCCCGATGACGTCGACCACAGCGGAATCGATCGCACGCAGGATCCTGTCCGTCATCCGGTCCTCGTCCTGGTCGAACGCGGAGTGTAATGAGGCAATGACCAGGTCGAGCTCGGCTAGACAGTCCTCAGCCAGATCCAGGGTCCCGTCGGCGAGGATGTCGCATTCGATGCCGGCCAGTAGGGTGATACCTTCCAGTTGTTCGCTCACCTCCCGGATGTGGCGGGCGTGGTCCAGCGCCCGGTGCTCGTCAAGCCCATTGGCCATGGCGAGCGCCTGACTGTGGTCGGTGATGGCCAGATACTCGAGTCCGGCGTCCCGCGCGGCGAAGCCCATGGTCTCGACATCGGCTCTGCCGTCGGTGGCCGTCGTGTGGCTGTGGAGATCTCCCTTGAGATCTGTCAGCTCGATGAGTTCTGGCAGGGTGCCGTCGTCGGCCGCCCGGATCTCGCCGCGATTTTCCCGTAGTTCGGGCGGTACATAAGCGAGACCGAGCGCCGCATAGATTTCCGTCTCAGTCGCACCGGCGACCCGTTGACCGTCGGCGACGCGGAAAAGCCCGTACTCGTTAAGCTTCAGGCCTCGCTGGAGCGCCAGATCACGGACGGCGATATTGTGCGCCTTCGAGCCGGTGAAATACTGCATGGCGGCGCCGGCGCTCTCGACCGGGACCAGCCGAAGATCGGCCTGAATGTTGCCGCGTAGGAGCACGCTCGACTTGGTCGGACCCCGTCCCAGAATTCGCTCGACGTCCGGAAAGCTGGTAAAACGCGACATCAGCTGTGCGTCGGTCCCGAGGGCGAGCAGGTCGATGTCTCCGCATGTCTCGCACCCGCGACGGAGACTGCCAACCGAGATGATGGTCGCTTCTGCGGCCTCGGCTCGCAGATGGTCAGCCAGTCGCGTGGCCAGGGCGGCGGCGTGCCCGATCAGATGTCGTCCTATTCGTCTCTGATAGTCCGCGAGGGCGCGGAGTAGCAGCTGCTCCTTCCTGGGGCCCATGCCGGCCAGCCGGCGGAGGCGTCCCTCGGCGGCGGCGGTCTCGAGCGCCTCGAGCGTCTCGATACCAAGCTCCGTGTACAGCAGCGCCACTGTCTTCGGTCCGACGCCCTGCAGGCGCAGCATGTCCAGGATTGACGGTGGGAATTCCTTCCGCAGCGCATCGTAGAAGGCAAGTGAGCCGGTGTCGACTAGTTCGCGGATCTTGGCAGCTAAGTCCTTTCCGATCCCCGGGAGATCGAGCAGTTGCGCGTCGGTCAGGTCGGTGATCCGTTCCGCCATGTGGCCGACGATGTCGGCGGCGTTACGATACGCACGAATCTTGAACGGGTTGGCGTCCTTAATCTCGAGAAGATCGCCGATATTGCTGAAGACCTGCGCGACACCCTGGTTGTCCATTCACCGCCCACGTCTACGATACGGCGATCCGCAGACCGTCCGTGTCGATGCGGCACTCGAGCAGACGTGCGCCGGCTTCGGTCACCGCGCGGCACACCTGGGTGCGGCGGGCAGGATCGATCAAGAAGAAGACACACCCGCCACCGCCGGCCCCGCAGACCTTGCCCGCCAGCGCCCCTGCATCCTGTGCCCGGGTTATGAGCCGATCGATCGCGGGGGTCGACACGCCGGGTGCCAGCCCTTGCCGTTCATGCCATTCGAGCGTCACCTGTCTAGCCAGCTCCGCCCAATCCTGACGGGTTAGGGCGTCCCGGATGGAGGCGGCGATCCCGTTGATTCGCCCGAGATGGGCCACTACCCCGACGTCTCCGTCGAGGTACCGACGGGTAATTTCCCAGTTATTGATGCCGGACGAGCGGGAGTCACCGCTGTAGACGAGGATGAGACGGCGCTCGAGCTCGGCCGGGTCAACATCGACCGCCACGCGCCTGACGCCGAGGACGTCGAGCTCGATCGCAGAGACCCCACCGTAGAGCGCCGGGCGGTAGTCCTGGGCACCGGTCGGGATCCCCAGTGTTCGAGCCTCCAGGTTCATGGCGAGTGTCAGGAGCTGTTCGGCAGAGTGGTCGATCCCACGCCAACGTCCCAGCGCCGCGCACAGGGCGATATTGAGCGCGGAAGATCCGGCAATACCGGCGCCAACCGGTGAGGTGGCCCGTGTCGAGATGCGTACGGCCTCGACCTCGAAGAACCGGGCGATGTTCGAGAGCAGGCGGTTGTCGCCGGACGTGTCGAGCTCGCGCCATGTGTCCGCGGTCAATGTGCAACCGGTGTCCTCTGAAACGATCCACACTCGCCGGTCGTCGCTGGCGGTCAGCGTGCACTCAGCGCGCAGCTGGATCGCCACGTTGACGGTCATGGCACCAGGGTGAAAAAGGTACAGTGGCCAGATGTCGAGTGTGCCGCCCGCGAGGTCTATGCGAGTCGGCGCGGAGGAGTGCACCTGCACCAGCGCATTATAATGGCCACGAGCCGTCCGCGGCCGACAGCGTGTCTCCCAGGGGTTGCGCCGGACCGCCGGCTCGTCCGGTCTTGCACTGATGCTCGCATCGTGACGGTGACGGCGGTAGGTGAACGCCGAACCTCACCCCTGGGTGACTCGGACACGTGAGATCCTTTCATCGCCGCGTCGGACAGCTGATGATCGTCGGGTTTGGTGGATGCACCGTGCCGGCGGAGCTGCGCGCGCTGGCGCGCGAGTGGGATCTCGGCGGTGTCATCCTGTTCGGGCGCAACGTCGAAACGCCAGAGCAGGTGGCCGAGCTGGTGTTCGAGGTCCAGGCATTGGCTCGCGACATCCCGCTCTGGGTGAGCGTCGACCAGGAGGGCGGACGGGTCGCACGGTTCCGGAAGCCCTTCACCGAGTGGCCGCCGATGGCCATGCTGGGGCGTCATGGCGACGCGGCGCTGGTCGATCGGTTCGCGTGCGCACTGGCCGAGGAGCTAACCGCCGTCGGAGTGACCCTCGATTTCGCCCCGGTCCTGGACGTATATCATGACGCGGCTGACGAGGTCATCGGAGATCGGGCGCTGTCGCCGGATCCGGCCACGGTTGGGCGGTTGGGGCGGGTCATGATCGACACCCTCCAGCGCAACGGCATCGCGGCCTGCGCCAAGCACTTTCCAGGTCACGGCGACACCAGGGCAGATTCCCACCGCGAACTTCCGGTCGTTGAACATCCGCCCGAGCGGCTGTATGAGCACGAGATGGCACCGTTTCGTGACGCGGTCTTGGCTAATGTGGCGGCGGTGATGACCGCGCACGTGCTCTATCCGGCGCTGGACGCCGAGCATCCGGCCACGCTGTCAGGGACCATCGTCGACAAGGTCCTTCGGCGAGAGCTGGGGCATCAGGGACTCATCATCACCGACGATCTGGACATGGAGGCGATCACCGCCACGCAGACGGTCGAGCAAGCGGCGGTCAGCGCGGTGGGGGCCGGTTGCGACACGGTGCTGGTATGTGGCGATTCGGTCGATCGGCACGCGGCGGTGCTCGAGGCGATCGTGCATGCAGTGGAGACGGACGCAATTGACGGGCGCCGGGTCGAGGACGCGTGGGCTCGCCAGCGGCGGGTGAAGGCCAGTTTCATGGGCGGTGAGCGCCGGCGCCGGCCGTTGTCCGGCCAGGCGCTACGGGACCGGGTGGGTACGACCCGGCACCAGATGGTAGCCGAAGAGATCGTGAGCTTTTGAACCGGATGCGAAAGCCACGGTGTCTGACGCCCGGTGACCGGGTCGCGATAGTCGCGCCGGCGAGCCCATTCGACCGTGAGCGGTTCGAGCAGGGTGTGAAGGAAATCAGGCTGCTGGGCTTGACGCCGGTGATCACCGAGGGGGTCTTCGCCCGTCTGGGGTATCTGGCAGGTGACGCGCGAAGTCGTGCGGCGGCGCTGACCGCGGCTTGGCGTGACCCATCCAACGCGGCGGTTATGGCGGCGCGCGGCGGGTATGGAAGCGCGCAGCTGCTGCCGTTCCTCGATCGGAACGTCGTCCGCGACGCCGTCAAGCCATTCATCGGACACAGCGACGTGACGGCGTTCCTCGTGTATCTCACGACGCTATGCGACAGCGTCTGTTTTCATGGGCCGATGGTGCTGAATATGTCCCGCGGCGAGGCGGGGTACGACCGGGACTCGTTCCAACGATGTCTGATGCGGCGGGAGCCGGTCGGTGAGCTGCCGGTTGACGGTGTCGAGACGCTGCGGACCGGCGACACGACCGGTCCGTTGCTTGGTGGGACGCTAACCCAGCTGGTGGCGTCGCTAGGAACACCCTACGCCTTCTTGCCCCCACCAGGGTATGTCCTGCTGCTCGACGACGTCGGTGAGCGGCCGTATCGTCTTGATCGGATGCTCACGCAGTTGACGTCGAGCGGGGTGCTGGCGCGCGCTGCTGCGGTGGTCTGCGGGGAGTTCCCAGACTGCGACGAGCCGACAGGCCGGCCGACCGCGCGCGGGGTGGTCGCCGAATTGCTCGAGTCGTTTCCCGGTCCGGTGCTGTTCGGGTTTTCAACCGGTCATGCCACCGGTCCGGCACTGACCGTACCACTCGGGGTGAACGTTCGTGTGGTCGGCGGCCCACGGCCGCGCTTCGTGGTCACGGAGTCGGCTGTCGCATGACGGTGTATCTGATCGCGATCTGTGGCACCGCGATGGCCACGCTGGCGTCGATGCTCAAGGACCTAGGTCACACGGTCCGCGGATCGGACCAGCACGTCTATCCGCCGATGAGTGACTTTCTGGCGGCGCGCGATATTCCTTGCCTGGACGGGTTCGACCCGGACCACCTGACCGCCGACGTCGACCTGGTCGTGATCGGGAACACCGTATCGCGCGGCAATCCGGAGGTCGAGGCCGTGCTGGACCGCAAGATCCGGTATCGCTCGCTGCCGGAGATGGTCCGGGAGACCTTCCTCTGGGACCGGCGGTCGATTGTCGTGGCCGGAACGCACGGGAAGACGACTACGACCTCGCTGGTGAGCTGGCTGCTGGCCGACGGCGGCCGCGACCCGAGCTTCCTGGTCGGCGGAGTAGCAGGCAACTTCGAGTCGAGCTATAGGCTGGGAGGCGGCCGGGAGTTCGTGATCGAGGGGGACGAGTACGACAGTGCGTTCTTCGACAAGACGGCGAAGTTTCTGAAGTATCTTCCGGATATCGCGCTGGTGGGGAACCTGGAGTTCGACCACGCCGACATCTATGCTGACTTCGAGGCGATCCGGTCCACTGTTCGGCAGTTCGTCAGCCTGCTGCCCAGGCAAGGGCTATTGGTGCTGGGTGCCGACAGTCAGCCCGCGCTCGAGGTGGGCGCGGGCGCGCCGTGTCCGGTCACGACGTTCGGCCTCGGTGAGGCGGCCGAGTGGCGCGCGATGGCCATCAAGCCGGTCCCCGGTGGGACCGCCTTCACGGTGGCGCATCGTGGCCGGTCGATCGGGGAGGTGCGCATGCCGCTCGTCGGGACGTTCAATGTGCGGAACGTGCTGGCGGCGTTTGCTGTGGCCAGTGCGGTGGGGCTCGATCCACAGACAATCGTGGGGTCGATCAAGCGGTTCAAGGGCGTGCGGCGACGTCTGGAAGTTCGCGGACGTGAGAGGGGCGTGACGGTCTACGACGACTTTGCCCACCATCCGACCGCGGTACGGGAGACGCTGGAAGGTGTACGGGCGGCGTTTCCGGGACATCGAATCTGGGCGCTGTTTGAGCCCCGGTCGGCGACCGCCTGCCGGCGGGTGTTTCAGGAGGCGTTCGCCCGGGCGTTCGGTACGGCCGACGAGGTGATCATCGGGCGGGTGTATCGTTCGTCGCTGTCGGAGGTTGAGCGGCTGTCAGAGACAGAGCTCGTGGCCGGGATTCGTGGAACCGGCGGGCGGGCGCGACATCTTGGCGAGGTCGAGGACATAGTGCGCGTCGTGGTGGACGAGGCCCTGGCGGGTGACCTGGTCGTTGTCATGTCGAACGGCGCGTTCGGCGGTATCCATGCCCGGCTTCTGGAAGCGCTGGCGGCGTCCGGGTCACCGGGATGACAGCCTGTTTGACGACTCAGCACGTGGACGGGTCGGTCGAAGGCGCTAGTGTCACACGGAGATGCGGAGCGGGGCGGCAGGCGGGATTCGACACAACGGCGTGAGGCGGAGGTGCACAGATGTCGGACTGGCGAATCAGGATGGCCGGCGACGCGGCGGTGACGGTCGAGTTTGAGCCCCGTCTCGATCCGGTCATCAACGCGCGGGTGGTGGCATTGGTGGCCAGGCTTCGTGAGGCACGGCACGCTGGCGTACGCGACGTCGTTGCGAGTTACAGCGCCGTGACGGTGTATGTCGACCCGATCCGCACCGACCTCGACCGGTTGTGTGCCGCGCTCGACGCGGCGGTAGCGGCGCCTACTCCCGCTGCCAGCCCGTCGCCGGAGATCGTGGTGCCGGTGCACTATGGCGGTGCGGCGGGTCCAGACCTTGAAGAAGTCGCCGCGTTCGCCGGTTGCTCGGCGGACGAGGTGGTCCACCGGCACACGGCGCCAGGATATCGGGTCTACATGGTGGGGTTTCTTCCGGGATTTCCGTATCTCGGTACCGTCGACCCTCGAATCGCGATGCCCCGTCGCTCGAACCCGCGTCTGACGGTGCCGTCCGGTTCAGTTGGGATCGCTGGGGCGCAGACCGGTATCTACCCGACAACGGCGCCTGGCGGCTGGAATCTGATCGGCCTGGCGGCAGTTGAGTTGTTCGACGGCGTGCGTGAGCCGCCCTGCCTGTTTCATCCCGGGGACAGGGTCCGGTTCGCCGCGGTGTCGTCGGAGTCCGGGCCGTGACGATCCGGGTGACGGAGTCTGGGTTGTTGACAACGGTGCAAGATCGCGGTCGCTGGGGCACCCAGGGTCTGGGTGTGCCGGTCGCTGGACCGATGGATACGGTGTCGCACCGTCTTGCCAATATGCTGGTCGGGAACTCGCCGGACTCCGCCACGCTGGAGGCGACGCTGGTTGGTCCCGAGATCGAGTTTCTCGCCGACGCCACGTTTGCCGTCGCGGGGGCTCAGTTCGAGCTCCGACTGGATGCGCGATCGGTGCCGATGATGACCGTGTGCCGGGCCGGCAGGGGCAGCCGGTTGCGGTTTGGGAGGAGCGATGTCGGTGCTCGCGCGTATCTGGCGGTAGGCGGGGGCATCGACGTGCCGCGGGTATTCGGCAGCCGGAGCACGGATCTGGCGAGTGGCCTCGGCGGTCTCGGCGGTCGCCCGCTTCGTTCCGGTGACGAGCTCGCGGTGGGTCCCGTAACCGCGCGGCCGACAGCCCGTAGACCGGCCGTTTTTCCGTTTGATCTCCCGAGAGGCGGTGCCACGCTGCGGGTGATGCCAGGACCCGACCTGGCACGGTTTACACCGGGGACCATTGAGCGGTTGACCCAGGCCAGGTTTACCCTGGAACCGGAGTCAAACCGGATGGGGTATCGGCTACGCGGGCCCTCGCTCGAGCTGGCCGAGACGCGGCCGTTGCTGTCGCGCGCTACGCCGGTCGGTACCGTCCAGGTTCCGCCCTCTGGTCAACCAATCCTGTTGATGGCTGACCGGCAGACAACCGGGGGGTTTGCCCAGATCGCGACGGTGGTGAGTGCCGACCTCCCGGTGGCTGGGCAGTTAGCACCAGGCGACTGGATCGCGTTCGAAGTGCGTGAGCGGCGGGAGGCAGTCGCGGCGCTGATCGCTCTCGAGCAGGCGCTCATGCACTTCGGGTGACGCGCGAGGTGTGAGGAGAGCCCAGAGGGTGTCGACGTTTGCCGCTCCCGTATGTCATTGGACGCGCTGGATTTCGAGTAAGGCTATTCGTGGAAGACACGCAACAAGTCACGCGTGCCAGGCTGCGCAAGGCGTTTACTGACCGTGTTCGTGAACGCGTGGGGCTGACGGGGCTGACCACTTTTCGGACCGGTGGCTCCGCCGACTGGATGGTCGAGACAAGCGACCCGGACGACCTGGTGGCCGCGGTGCGGGTGACGCGCGGCTTGCACCTGCCACTGACCGTGCTTGGCGGCGGCTCAAACGTGTTGATCGGTGACGGAGGCATTCGCGGGCTCGTGATGTGGCTTCGTTACGGCAAGATTAGGCTTGCCGCATCTGGCCACGTGCGGGCTGACAGCGGGGTGAGAATCAACGGGCTCGTCCGCTGGACAATCCAGCACGGCTTGGCCGGTCTGGAGCGGTGGGCTGGCACGCCGGGCACGGTAGGCGGCGCGATCCGTGGGAACGCGCATTTCGAGGGCCGGTTGCTGGGTGATATGGTGACGGCGGTGGGGCTCGTCGACCCAGCGGGGAACGTCAGCTGCGTTCCCGGAGAGGAGATGGCGTTCGGCTACGACGACAGCCGCGTGCAGCACACCGGCGAGCTGGTGCGCTGGGCCGAGTTCCGGGTGACCGCCGCCGAGGCCGGATCGTTGCGGGACGCGGCTCGGCGATCGCTGGCGTTTCGGAAACGCACGCAGCCGCTCGAACGAGCCTCGGCCGGTTGTGTGTTTCGAAATCCACGCGCCGAGGATGGCCCGCTGTCCCCTGACGTCCCTCGATCCGCCGGGGCACTCGTCGACCGTGCTGGCATGAAGGGACACCGGGTCGGTGGGGCGGTCGTCTCTGGGGTGCACGCGAACTTTATCGTGAACGAGGGCGGCGCCACTGCAGCCGATGTGCGACAGCTCATCGAGTTGTGCCGGATTGCAGTCCGGGAGCGATTCCGGATTACGCTGCGCGAGGAGTTGATTTATCTAGGGGAGTTCTGATTCGGGTGTATCGGTGTTGGCGGCAGCGTGACTGACAAGACGAGGGCGGATGGGTTCAGAGACGATGACTCGATCGGGTGAAGGGCTGACCAGCCTTGTGGTCGAGGGAGGCCACCGTCTGGCCGGCCGGGTCGACGTCGAGGGGAACAAAAATGCGGCGTTACCGCTGCTGGCCGCCTGTCTAATGACCGAACGGCCATGCGTGTTGACCAACATGCCGCGGATCAAGGATGTGCAGGTGATGGCCGACTTGTTGGTCGGTCTCGGGGCCGAGATCAGCGGTGTGGGTACCACGACGCTGAACGTCAGGTGCTTGCGGGTGTCTGGCGAGGAGCCGGATCGGATGTTGGTGGGGCGGCTTCGCGGGTCGGTGTTGCTCTGTGCTCCGCTGCTGGCCCGACTCGGTCGGGTGCGCCTGGCGCCACCAGGGGGCGACTTTCCGGCGCGACGTACCCTGTCCGTCCATTTACAGGCGCTCGAGGCCATGGGTGTACGGCGTCGGAAGGACACCGGCCCGGACTACGTGCTTGAAGCACCCGATGGGTTGGTTCCGGCGTCGGTCTATCTGGAAGAGGCGTCGGTCACCGGCACCGAGACGGCGTTGCTGGCCGCGGCTGCCGCCCTTGGAGAGAGCGAGATCCGGCACGCGGCCTGCGAGCCGCATGTCGTCGAGCTGTGTCGGTTCCTGACGCAGATGGGAGTCGAGGTGGAGGGCGCCGGCACGCCGACGCTCCGGGTCGCCGGTGGACGCCGGTTGACCGGCGCGGAGCACCGTCTGCAGGGAGACTACATCGAGGCGGGTAGCTGGGTGGTCGCGGTCGCGTTGACCGGAGGTGAGCTCGAGGTGCGTGGCGCCTCCGCCCATCATCTCGAGCCTATCACTACGGTTCTCAGGCGAATGCATGTCGATTGCGAGGTGGACGACGACCGGTTGCTGTTACGACCGTCGTCGCCAGTCGCGGTCCCGCAGATCACGACGGCGCCCTGGCCCGGGTTCCCGAGTGACATGGTGAGCCTAATCAGTGTCCTGGCCACCCAGGCGAAGGGTCGCACGCTGATTCACGACTGGATGTACGAACTTCGGCTCTTTGCCCTCGAGCAACTGAGCGGGATGGGTGCGAACCTATTCCTCTGCGATCCACACCGGATGATCGTCGGCGGTCCGGCGCGGCTAACGGGACGGACGCTCGACAGCCGGGACCTGCGCTCCGGTATGGCGCTGATCGCCGCGGCGCTGGCGGCGACCGGGACGAGTCGAATTCAGCCACTGGGGACGGTCGAGCGTGGATATGCGCAATTGGTCGAGCGGCTCCGCACGCTGGGAGCTCAGGTCGAGGCTGAGGACGCCTAGAGGCTTGTCGAGGGTGGACTAGTTGCGTTCACCTGGCTGGCAACGCAACCGGCCGCGCTAGCGGATATCCGAAGCGCGTGTCTAACGGGGAGGCGGCGGTGGTACCGGGGCGATCGGGGTGGCGCCGGAGTTCGGCTGGTCGGTCGCTCGGCCGGCGGTCGGCGGGATCACGCCGGGCGTCACCGATGCCGGCAGCGGTGCCCCGATGTCGAGCGCCGTCCCCGTGTCTCGCTCGACGCGGAACGGTCGCAGATCCGCTTCTTCGAGATCGAGGACGCGGATGATCCGCGGTGTCAACGTGACGATGATGTCGGTCTCCTGAGTCTCCCGCCGGTTGCGGGCGAACAGTCGCCCGATGACCGGGAGATCGCTCAGCCCAGGAATCCCCTCCAGCACCTCACGCTGATCATCCCGAATTAGGCCGGCGAGGATGTTCGTCTCGCCGTCACGTAGTCGGATCGTGGTGTTGATCGACCGATTCCCGAATGTCGGCAGATCGCCAAACCCGGTACCGGAGATACTGCTGACCTCGATCGAAAGATCTAACGACACGTCGTTGTTGTGGTGGGTGTACGGCGTGATATCAATGTTAACGCCGATGTTCTCGTAGTTGAACGAGGTGATCGGCTGCTGCTGGATGCCACCGGTCGCGATCGGCGCGAAGGTGGTGACGGGCACAGGCACCCGCTCGCCGAAGCGGGCCTGCGCCGCCAGTCCCTCCGATGTACGCAGATGCGGGTTGGCCAGCGTCCGGGTGTTGGCGTCCCGCTTCAACAAACGGTAGAAGAGCCCAGGCAGGTTGGCGACGAAGACATCCGCTCGGGTGAGCGCGCGGAGGTCGTCGAGCGAGAGACCGCTCTCGTCGATGCCAGCGGCACCGTCGATCCCGGGCGAGCCCAGCGTCGCAAACTGTAGGCCGTACTCCCGCAATCGCTGTCGATCTACCTCGAGTAACTCGACGTCGATCACCACTTCGGGGCGTGCCTTGTCGATTGCCGCGATCAATCTGGCGGCGGCGGCCAGCCGCTCCGGGGTGTCCTTGACCGAGATAGCTCGTGTGGCGGTGATTGGCGCCAGCCGGCGCAGGTCTATGACCAGGCGCAGCAGGTCAATCGTTTCCGCGACGTCGGCGTTACTGAGATAGAAGGTCTGTATGACCTCCTCTTCGTATTCGCGCCGTTTCGCCGGTGTGTCGGGTATCACAGTGACGGTCTGGAGCGCGGTGACCCGGTAGAAGTTGCGCGTGGAGCGGGCGACCGAAGTGAGCGCAATCGTCAAGGAGGTACCGCGTAGGTCGATTGAGATCGTATCGTCGACAAACGCCGGGTCGAAAATGACGTTGACGTCGGCGAACTGACCCAGCGCGGAGAAGACATCACGCGTGCTGGCATCTCGGAACACGAGCGAGTCAGGGAGGACGTCTTCCGGCAGCGTGAGCCCGTCCGGCGGTAACCTCCGTGCCCGTTCGATCATCGTCTGGAGTTCAGTTTGACCGTCCTCCTGGGCGATGAGCCCCGTCTGCACGGCGTGTCGCGTATCACGGAGCGCATCCAGAATGTCACCGCTTTCCGGGTTTAGCTCGGCCGCGATCTGATATTCGAGTAACGCCTCGCTGTGGTTGCCGAGGCCGGCGTGGCGACGCCCCTGGAGGTAGTGGTGCTGCGCGGCGCGGAGACGGGCCCGCTCGAGGTCCTGGCGCAACGCACGGTCGTCGGGCCGGTCCTGCAGGGCGCGCGTGTACTCGGCGACTGCCTGGTCGAAGTTTTCCGCCTGCTCGGCGCTCCTGGCCCGGTCCCGGGCGCCGGTGGCACAGCCGGCGAGCGCGGCACCCAGCACCAGTGTCGTGACGCACGCCCCGAGCGTCCGGAGCGCGGGGCGGTCAGTGGAGAGCGTCTGGCTGGGTCGAGTCAATGACATCGGTGCCGCCTGGGATATCGAATATAAACAAGTTATCGGACAAACCCATGTTTTCCAGTAGGTTCGAGAAGACGAACGTTGAGAGGCCGCCCTGGAGGTCGCGTGAGATCAGCTGTGTAATTGCCAGCGATCTGGCGTCGATGACGAGGGTCAGAAATTCGAAATCACGTTCGGGTCGGGTCGGTGTGAGCCGCAGCACGTAGCTTTCCGGGGGCGGGTCGCGGACAGTGTCGTACGCCGCCGTGAAGTCGTCGACGAAGTCGCCGGCGCCGGCAAGAAACAGCGCCGGTGTCGTCGCTTCGTTTCCGGCTGGTAAACGGCCGATTATGACCTGTCGGTCCTCCGGTAGATAGGAGTAGAGCCGCTCGCCGTCAGAGAGATAAAGCTTGCGCTCTGGGTCCAGGTAGTCCCAGCGCATCCGCCCAGGCTTCTTCACCTGTACGGTGCCACGCTCCACAAGGGTGGTACGCAGGAGGCCGCCCTCATAGGTGTGCGTAAAATCAGCGGAGAAATCAAGGACCAGCTCGTAGCGTCGCTGCAACGCCTTCTGCAGATCCTCAGGAGACCCAGTCTGGGGTTGGGCACGCCCAGAAGTTCCCAGCAGCAACCCCGCCGCGGCCATGACCGGAGCGATCGAGCAGCGGGTCCAACCTTGTATCCTCATGGCTGCGAGCGCACGGCGTGGGGCAACCTGGGCCTGGCGGTCAGCCCTTGAGCCCGCCGGCAGCCGGCGGCGCCTGTTTCGGTGCTTCCTTGGTGTCGGTCGGAAACTTGGCGGTTACCCAGTCGGCGAGCCCGCCCTGCAGCGCGCTCGCGCGGTACCCTTGTCGGATGAGCAACGCCGCCACGCGCGCGCTGACGATCTCCTCTGGGTCCGAGTCGTAAGCAACGACGTCGCGGTCGGTAGATAGCTCCGAGGTGTCCAGGTCATCCGGGTTTACCCGTCTCGCGCCTGGCAGCATAACGGTGCTGTGTTCGTAGGGGTATTTCAAGCGGGCATCGAGAATGACCGGTATGTCGGCAGTGTCCCCATCGAGACGGGCCTTCAGCTCTTCCTTCGTGATCCGAGGTATCGCCATGCTGGTGTGCTTTCCAGGGAGTTTTGACTCTGTCGGAGTCAGTTCGTCGAGCAGGCGCCCGCACCTCGCGGGTCTCCGCACGCGCCGCAGGCCTGTGGAACCGGCGCCGCGGCGGTGGCGCCGCCTCGACCGACGGCAAACGCAGAGAGCCGTTTCTGCAGAGAGGCGCTGTCGCAGGCCGGGCACGCGGGCCTGGTACCAGCCCGGACTATCAGCTCGAAATCGTGGCGGCATTCATGGCACTGGTATTCGTAGATCGGCATCAGACCACTCCGTCTCCAGCGACGCTATCGTGCCGGACGTGCCGGCTCCGGTTCCTGGGTGGCTGTTCTGACCGCCCGTGACGCGGGGGCGGTGTCGCAACGCGTGCACGTGCCGCACCCGGATCGATGGCGAGCGCGAACCCAGATGATAGCATGGCGCCTCATGCCGTTCCCTTCGGCGAACCCGCGCGCTGAGCAGTTGTTGCGCGGCATCCTGACCAATCGCACCTATGACGTTGCGCGCGAGACAGCGCTCGACCCCGTCGCTCGTCTGTTTGCCCGTGTCGGCGCGGAGGTCCTGCTGAAGCGGGAGGACTTCCAGCCGGTCTTCTGCGGGGTGCTTACAACAAGATCGCGCACCTGGCGCCTGACCGAAGGGCCGGCGCTAGAGTAGAACGGCTCGGATCGCACGGCGAGGGGCAGGACCCCGTTACGAGACCCCCACGGCGTACGTGTCGAGCGCGCGCCGCACCGCGTCATAGTCGTTCGGCAGCTCGACGGGCGTATTAGCGTGGCGCGAACGGACACCGAGCAGGCTGTTTTCGTGATACGCCAGCTTGAAGTCGGTGAACTTCAAGCCGCTGGCAGTGGAGACGACGACGACCCGAGACGCCGGGTCGATGACCCCCCGCTCGCGCAGCTTGATCAATACCGCAAGGGCGACCCCGGTGTGGGGACAGTTGTACATGCCGGTTCGGTCCGCCCGGGTCGCCGCTTCTGCCAGTTCCGCTTCCGACGCCTGCTCCACGATGCCGCGGTGGCGCCGCAGCGTCCGGATCGCCTTGCGCACTGACACGGGGTTGCCGATCTGAATTGCCGACGCCTGGGTTGGCTTCGCGGTGACCGGCGCGAACTCCCAGTCGCGCTTGTAGGCCAGATAGAGCGGGTTGGCCGCCTCGGCCTGCGCCACGACGATCTGGGGCTGCTTGTTGATGAGGCCGAGCTCCTCCATCATTTCAAACCCGGCGCCCAGCGCGCTGACGTTGCCCAGATTCCCTCCGGGGATGATGACGACGTCAGGGATCTGCCAGTCGAGCTGCTGCACGATCTCGATGGCCACCGTCTTCTGGCCCTCGAGCCGTAGACTGTTCACGGAGTTGGCGAGGTAGATCCCTTCATCCTGCGATAGACGCTGGACGATCGTCATACACCCGTCGAAGTCGGTGTCGAGCGCGAGTACGAGCGCGCCATTGGCGATCGGTTGCAGCAGCTGGGTGGTGGACACCTTGCCGCGCGGCAGGAGGACTATGGCGGGGATGCCGCCGCCAGCGGCGTAGGCGGCAAGCGACGCCGACGTGTCGCCGGTCGAGGCGCAGGCGACAGCACGGAGAGTCCCTCCATCCGCCATGATCTGCCGTACGACCGACACCAGCACCGTCATGCCGAGGTCCTTGAACGAGCCGGTGTGGGAATTGCCACAGAGCTTCACCCAGAGGTCGTGCATTCCCAGCTCGCGCCCGAAGCGCTCGGCCCAGAACAGGTTGGAGCCACCCTCGTCCATCGAGACGACCGCGTCGTCCCTCACGTCCGGACAGACCCATTCCTTCTTGCCCCAGACCGACGAGCCATAAGGCCAGGTAGTGCGCTTGTAGCGCTCGTCGAACAGCCGCCTCCACGCGGCCTCCGACTTGTCTTTCAGCGCGTCGAGGTCGTGGGAGACCTCGAGCAGATCACCGCAGGTCGGACAGCGGTAGATCGGTTTCCATAGCGGATGCTCGCCTTGGCATCCGGCGATACAGCGGAACACGGCACGATAGGCCATCCGTCTGTTATACCGCAGGTGACCTGGCAAGGGCGACGGCCGGACCGTACGTGGGATGCTGGTTTGGCGGTACGGCGTCTTGATATGGAGCGTCGAGTGGCGTCCAGACCATGGCCTGAGCTGGTGCAAGCACTGTGCAGCGCGCGCCGGATATTCGGGCTGCTACTCGGGGGAAGACGATCACGGTTGTGCGCCTGTGCGCCTACGTCGATCGCCTGGTCCAGGGCTCCCAGAGTGTCTAGACCGACCGTTGTCGGTACCCAATCAGAATGGCCCGTTCGCTGGAACACGTACCGGACGGGTAAGAATAAGGGGGCGTGATGAGTGACATCGGTGCTGGACGGGGGGAAGTCGGCGATACCCGTGGCCAGGCCGGAGCCGGCAGGTCGTTTGCCGCCTGGGAGCGGTACACCCGTCTGTGGGCGCTGGTCTTCGCGGTGGTGACGCTGCTCGTGTCGACACTGATCGCGCTGGTGGTGATACGGACGGGGCGTCCCACCGGACCCACGCTGGTGCTCGCCTTGTTCCCGGCGCTCGGGGCGTACGTCTGGCATACCCGAAAGATCCGTCGCCGGCATGCGATCGTACGCTCAACGTTTCCCCCCGAATGGGAAGCGGTGCTGCAGCGCGACGTTCTCTTCTTCCGCGTGCTGGATCCGTCAGCACAACAGCGGTTTCGCCGGGAACTTCAGGTGTTCCTTGGCGAGAAGCGGATCACCGGGGTTAAGGTCCATCTGGACACGACCACCCGTGTGCTGGTGGCCGCGAGCGCGCTCATCCCGATCTTCGGGTTCTCCGACTGGGAGTGGCACCAGATCAACGAGGTGCTGGTGTACCCGAACCGGTTCGACGGCGAGTTCGAGTTCGGTGACGGGCAGGATCACAACATCCTGGGGATGGTCGGCACCGGCGGCCTGAACAGGTTGATGATCCTGTCGGGGCCGGACCTGGTCAACGGATTCCGGAACGCGACCGACAAGCGCAACGTCGGGGTGCACGAGTTTGCGCATCTGGTGGACAAGAGCGACGGGCTGATCGACGGCCTTCCGGGCGTGGGGCTCGATCGGCAAGCGATCGGTCCGTGGATCGACCTAGTCCGACGGAAGATGGCGGAGATCGAGGAAGGGAAGTCCGATATCAACCGCTACGCGCTGACCAACGAGGCAGAATTCTTTGCCGTGACGTCGGAGTACTTTTTCGAGCGCCCAGGAGTGATGCAGCGCAAACATCCGGCGCTCTTCGCAATGCTCGAGCGCGTCTTCAACCAGGATTTGCGCACGCGGATGGGCGCGTGGCGGCGGGAGCTGAAACGAGGTCGGCCTCAGCTCGGCCGGAACTCACCGTGCCCCTGCGGCAGCGGGCGCAAGTTCAAGAAATGCTGTTTGCAGTAGGGCGATGGCCACGTTCAGTTACGTAGCTCCCTGCGCTTGGCGTTGTCAGATTGAGGGGGCGAGCGCCGGCGCTCGGCGTGGACGGAAGAGACGTGCAAGCTTCGTTAACTTGGCTATGTCCGGGAGTCCGAGCTGGCCGACGAAGCACCTGTATGTGATGATCTTGCCTGACTTGTGAGTGGTGGACCGCATGGGACTCGAACCCACGACCTCCGCGTTGCGAACGCGGCGCTCTCCCAACTGAGCTAGCGGCCCCCAGGGGGCGTGGCGGGGCAAGGATCGCTGAACGTCATGCCTCGCAAAGCCCGATTCTACACGGGCGGTTGAAGGTGCTGCAATCAGGCGGCTTCACCCTGCGGTACGTCGAGCCTGCGGCGAGGTATGACAATGTCCAGGCTGGGGGAACGATCGACAGAGAGGTGACACCAGGCTGTGGTCAGCCGGGGACGAGGGTTTCGGTTGACTGTAATGCGGGTACTATGAGCGAGGGGGGGGGGGCGTAACGGCCCGCGCCACGTCCGGCCGTCATGTTAGTCCGGTCTCGGCCTCGGTCCGTCACGCTCCGGTTCGAGTAATTGCCTCCAGCGATGGCGAAACATCAGCCAGCAGAGATCCGTGTCTGCTATCACACGCATTGGAGTCCTTACCGGCGGGGGAGATGCGCCCGGTCTCAACGCGGTGATCCGAGCCGTGGTCAAATCGGCGTTCAACCAGGGCTGCGGGTGTATCGGGATCGAGGACAGCTTCGACGGGCTGGTTCACCAAGACCGCACGCGGGTGCTGACGCCACGGGATGTGACCGGCATCCTACGTCGCGGCGGAACCATCCTGGGCACCAGTAATCGCGGTGACCCGTTCGCGAGCGGGTCCAACCAGGTGGATGGAACAGCGGACTACCCGTCTCGATGTATCGAGCGGTTTCACGAGCTGGAGCTCGATGCGCTCGTGGTGATCGGCGGGGACGGGACGCTGGCGATCGCCTATGAGTTCTCCAAACATGGGATACCGCTCGTCGGCGTGCCCAAGACTATCGACAACGACATCATTGGCACGAACAGCA
>Ga0310121_10000354_pt1 | contig 50785 bp, 41 predicted proteins | sample CB27_Tmax_986_MG_FD_203504 | JGI IMG/M metagenome (GOLD analysis project Ga0310121, IMG submission 203504) | Marine microbial communities from Western Arctic Ocean, Canada - CB27_Tmax_986 | ecosystem: Environmental > Aquatic > Marine > Oceanic | place: Canada: Western Arctic Ocean | collected... | reverse complement strand
CTGAGCGCCCAGCGTCAAGTCGTTTCAAGGAAGGGCATCATAGTATGTCTCGTGTCGGGGCTTCTGATGGGATTGTTTGCGCCCTTAGTGACGAGGGCGCTCACGGTTGGGGATTCATTGGGTCCGTATAGCATCGGGGTATTCTTCACGCTGGGTGCCTTGCTCTCGTGCTTTATCGTGAATGTGTACTTCATGAGGCATCCAATCTCCGGCCAGCCGGTGACTTTCGGTGACTACATGTCGGCTCGGCCGGTCGAGCACGGCCTCGGGATTTTGGGTGGGGCCGTTTGGGGCATCGGGACGGTCTTCAATTTCGTCGCGGCGAGCCTGGTCGGAGTAGCGATCGCGTATGCGATTGGCCAGGCGGCTCCGATGGTCGCCGCCGCATGGGGCGTCTTCGTATGGAATGAGTTTCGGGGGGCTCCGCGCAGCTCCTGGCTGTATCTGGGTGCGATGTTCATCCTGTATCTCCTGGCCATCGTTGTCATCTCGAGGGCGTACCTGGCCGGATGAGCAGATCTCGAGAACGAGGGCATGATGTGACGGTGAAGTTGGGGCTTGTACTCTTCCTGATGGCGTTGGTGGTGGCCATGGACACTGGAGGCGCGGTTGCTCAGCAGCACAGGGTGATCTTCGACACAGACTTTGCGGTCCCTCCGCAGGACGATGGAATGGCGCTGATCTTGGCGCTGCACTCCCAGGAGATCGAGATTCTGGGTATCACGACCGTTGCGGGGACCTTCAGTATGGAGCGCGCCACGAGTGATGTGCTTCGGGTGCTGGAGATTGCGCAGCGGACAGATATCCCCGTGTATCGCGGGGCTGACATGCCGCTGGTTCACGAGAAATCGGACTATGCCGAGCTCGTTTGGGGCGAATGGTGGTCCGACGAGCCACCGCCACCACCACCGGGCGGATTTGCCACGAAGCAGGCCGAAGTGATCGGAGCTGCCGAGTTCATCGTGCAAATGGTGAAGGCGTATCCAGGTGAGATCACGATCGTGGCGATAGGACCGCTCACGAACGTCGCGATGGCGATCAGACAGGCGCCGGACATCGCACCCAACGTGAAGCAGATCGTGATCATGGGTGGCGCTATCTCCCGGCTGCCGGACGGGCACGGCAACGTCACGCCAAATGCCGAGTTCAACTTCTGGGTGGACCCGGAGGCCGCTCGCGCTGTGCTCAGGTCGGGCATTCCGATCGCCCTCTCGCCGCTCAATGTCTCACGGAAGACGGGGCTGACGAAAGAATGGTACGAGCGTATGGTCGCCACGGATACGCCGATCACCCGCCTCATTCGAGCGACGATGGGGCCGCGGTTCGAGAGCAGTCCGGACGCGAGCGAGTTCATGTACGACCAGGTCGCCGTGGCCAGCTTGATCGACCCGTCACTCGTCACGACCCGCGAACTGTACGTGGACGTCGACGATACGCCGGGCCTCAATTACGGCGTGTCGGTCGGCGGCGATCAGATCTGGCCTGGGGCAGAAGGGGCGCGGCGCATGAGCGTGCAGTACGACCTCGACTGGGAGCGCTTCATCACCATGTTCGTAGAGCGTGTCACTCGCGTCGTCCCTTAGCGTTGGCACCACCATTGATTTTGGGGTCAGACCCCATTGATAGAACCGCCATCCAGACAGGTGAGGAGCGTATGGGTCGTTCCCCACGTATCGCGGTCGTCGGGAGTGCCAACGTCGATCTGACGACGTTCGTTCATCGCTTCCCGAAGCCGGGCGAGACCGTTTTCGGAAAAGAGTTCCATCTCGGGTTTGGCGGGAAGGGAGCCAATCAGGCTGTTGCGGCGCGCCGGTGCAGTGCGGACGTCCTGATGGTAGCCCGGGTGGGGGATGATCTCTTCGGGCCTGCGACCATCGAGCACTTGAAGGCGGAGGGCATCGATACGGCCCACGTGCAAGCTGTCGCGAACACGTCAAGCGGTGTCGCTCCGATCTTGGTGGACGAGACGGGACAGAACTCGATTCTGGTGGTCAAGGGTGCCAACGACCTGCTCATGCCCGCTGATGTCGACCTCGCCTCCGGAGCCCTCTTCCAGGCTGATTGCATCATTTTGCAGCTTGAGATTCCACTGGAAACCGTGTACCACACGATCGAACTGGCACAGTCACATGGTATTCGTTGTATCCTGAACCCTGCTCCGGGGCAGCGCCTGGACCTGACGCGTATCGCAGCGGTCGACTATCTGATTCCAAACGAGAGCGAGGCAGAAGCAATCGGTGGTATGGCCGTGCAGAGCAGCGAGGACGCAGCGGCGTGCGCAGAGGGGCTTCTTGATCGGGGCCTTCAACGGGTTGTCATCACCCTTGGTTCGCAGGGTGCGCTGGTCGCAGGAACTGATGGCACGCGAGTGGTTCCGCCCTTTCCGGTCGAAGCCATCGACACGACCGGTGCCGGAGATGCGTTCATCGGCAGCTTTGCGACGTTCCTCGCCGAAGGCCGATCAGAGGGGGACGCGCTCGAGCGAGCGAGCCTGTATGCTGCACTCTCCACGACCCGGATCGGCGCGCAGACGGCGTTTCTCGACCGGGCGGCATTCGAGAAGGAGATAGAGAGACGGAAGGGAGTCTCGGGGGGAAGAGCGGGAGCGGGGTCCTAACGCTTACGAATGGCGAACACTGCCGGTCGAGATGAGGCACCGGCCCCCCCCCTCTACGGGGGTGAGGCTTCTAGCGCATCTACCAAAACAGTTTTGCTCGTCCAATCTGTTTAGGACGTTGCGAGAGCATTCCTGGCGGAGAATCGCTCGATGAAGAAAGCCCTGTTATTCGTTCTCGCGCTTCGGTAGGAGTCCCATGCTACAGGTGCTACAGGACTGGTTCAAACTTAGCGAGCATGGCACCTCGCTTGGCAAGGAAGTGCTTGCCGGGGCGACGACTTGGGTCACTATGGTCTACATCGTTGCCGTAAACCCGCTTATGCTCGAGAACGCACAGATGGACTTCGGTGCGGTCTTCGTAGCAACATGTCTGGCCGCGGCGTTCGGAAGCATGTTCATGGGGGCCGTCGCCAACTTACCGGTTGCTCTTGGCCCGGGCATGGGGCTGAATGCCTTCTTCACCTACAGTATCGTGATTGGGATGAACCTCCCCTGGCAAACTGCTTTGGGTGCAGTTTTCTGGTCTGGAGTCCTATTCCTGATCCTCAGTCTGACTGGTGTTCGGGAGCGAATTGTCTATGCGATGCCTGCGAGTATCAAGACAGGTATCGCTGTCGGCATCGGTCTCTTTCTCGCGGTCATCGGCCTTGAGAACGCCGGGGTTATCGTTCAGGGCGAGGGTGCCCTGCTTGCCATGGGCAATCTGAAGACTTGGTCCGCAAGCCTGTTCGCTGTCGGTTTCATACTCACCGTTGCTCTGTTTGCTCGCGTGAGCTCGCTTGCAGTGATAGCCGGGATCTTGGTCGTGGCGGTGCTTGGATGGTTCTTGGACCCGAGCTTCGGGTTTCCTGCGTCGGTGGTCGCGCTCCCACCCTCGTTGGGCCCAACCTTCCTAGAACTGGAATTCCTGCTGCCGTTCGAAGTCGGATTTATGAGCGTTATTCTGGCCCTGTTGTTCGTTGATCTCTTCGACACCTCGGGTACCCTTGTCGCGGTGGTAAATCAAGGTGGTCTGGAAACAGAGGAGGGGAAGATCCCCAGGCTTGGTCGTGCAATGCTGGCCGACAGCAGCGCAACCGTTGTCGGTTCTCTGCTCGGCACCTCGACCACCACATCGTACATTGAGAGTACCACGGGTATTTCGGTCGGAGGCCGCACCGGCCTGACAGCGATGGTGGTTGGCCTGCTCTTCTTGGCAACGCTGTTCGTGGCTCCTTTCGTAGGTGCCATTCCTCCGTATGCGACCGCTCCCGCGCTCGTGTTTGTGGCGGTACTGCTCATTGGGTCATTGAGTGAATTTGAGCTCTGGAACGATTTTTCGGAGTCGGCTCCCCTTGTTATTACCGCCATCATGATGCCCTTGAGCTTTTCGATTGCGGACGGGATCGCCGCGGGGATCCTGACCTACGTCCTGATCAAGATACTCGCGGGCAAGCACGGGGACCTGAACGGGATGTTGATTGGGCTCGGCTTGATCTTTCTGGGTAAGTTTGTGCTGCTGTGATGAAAATCTCCGCGCATGGAGTGACGTGATCGATTAGAGAGCTGGCGGCATGAGAACCTTTTTGCCACTGGCTGTCTCACATCGTGTTGGTTCGTGACGAAGGCCGAGTAGAATGCGTTGCGTGGGAATCTGGACGAACATGTCGAGCGCGAGTACCATTTGGGAAATTGATACTGAGAGGAAGACCATGCTGAAATTTATTGTCGAGCGTCGTCTCATAGCCTTCATCGTACTGTTCCCCACGCTTTTTCTCGGTCTGGGCTCTCAACGCGCCGAGGCACAGGACAACGACGGGTTCCCCTACGAGACTCTGCGTTCCCCGGTCATGGGTCTCCGCGGGGTCGTGGCCACGAGCCAACCGCTCGCCGCAAACGCCGGACTCGACATCCTGAAGAAGGGCGGCAACGCGATCGACGCTGCGGTGGCTACCGCCGCCGTGCTGACCCTTGTCGAGCCTATGAGCACGAGCCTCGGCGGAGACGCGTTCATCATGATCTACATCGCCGCGGAGAAGAAGTTGGTCGGGATTAATGCAAGCGGGCGGGCTCCGTACTCGATGACACTCGATGCTCTGAACATGAAGCTGGACCACCACGGGATGGATCGAATTAGTGGTATCTACTCCGTTTCGGTGCCTGGGGCGGTCGATGGCTGGTTCGAGGTGCTCGAGGAATACGGGACGATGACCATGGCCGAGGTTCTTGAGCCTGCGATCTACTATGCCGAGCATGGATTTCCCGTCTCGCCCATCATTGCTTCGGCCTGGCGAGGGCTTGAGGAGAATCAGGAGCCGACCACGAGGGCTGCGTTGCTCCTCGATGGCGAGCGTGCGCCCAGAGCCGGCGACGTATTCCGCAATGCGGATCTAGCCCACACATTCAGGTTGCTCGCCGAACACGGAAGAGACGCCTTTTACAAGGGGCCCATCGCTGAAGCGATCGTGGCGTACTCCGACGAGCACGATGGCTTCCTCACCATGAAGGACTTCGAGGATCACACCTCGACATGGGTCGAGCCGATCTTCGCCGACTACGAGAACTACCGGCTGTACGAGCTGCCGCCCAACGGCCAGGGCATCGCCGCTCTCGAGATGATCAAGATCCTCGGTAACGTCGACCTCGGTGAGATGGGCCACAACTCCGCGGAGTACCTCCATCACATCATCGAGGCGAAGAAGCTCGCCTACGCGGACATCCAGAAGTGGAACGGGGATCCGGAGTTCAACCATATCCCGATCCAGGAGATCATCTCTACCGAGTACGCTCAGGGACAGTTCGAGCGCATCGACCCGACAAAGGCTATGGAACGTCCCGAGTCGGGTATCTCCGGCAACGGAGATACAGTCCTCCTAGAGGTCATGGACGAGGACCACAATGCCGTCTCATTCATCTACAGCATCTTCCACGACTTCGGCTCCGGACTCGTCGCTCCGGGAACCGGCTTCCCGCTTCAGAACCGGGCCGAACTCTTCTCACGCGAGCCCGGCCACATCAACGTCGTAGAGCCGCACAAGCGCCCCTTCCACACGATCATCCCAGCGATGGCGTTCAAGGACGGAGAGTTCTTCATGACGTTCGGGGCCATGGGCGGCGCTGTTCAGCCCCAGCAGCACGTGCAGATCTTTCTGAATGTCATCGAATTCGGAATGAACGCGCAGCAAGCCGTCGAAATCCCTCGAATCAATCATGGTAGTGGGCTGGACGTAACCGTCGAGCCCGGTATCAACGAGGCGGCATTGGTCCAGCTCGAGGCATGGGGTCACAAGCTCCAACGGAGAACGACTCGTGGAGGGGTGGGAGGCGCTCAGCTGATCATGTTTGATCAGCTGAGCGGTGCGATGATCGGCGGGTCGACACCGCACAAGGACGGGATGGCGGTGGCGTACTAGGGGACCGTCCGCTTTCATTATCCCGACAGTGACTGAGTCCACAAGACTCGCGTGGAGATAGCAGTGCACTGTTCGATCTCCGAGATTTGCTCCGCACGGTGATGGAAGCAATCGTGGAAGGCGAGATCGTGACCTATCCACCCTGTTTCCCGGCATCTAAGACTAGAACGCACCGATCTATAAGTCCGCCAGAAGTCCCTACCCACAGGGGAGGTTGTCAACAATGGATCAGCTAGTGGAAATAAAGTGTGAGGCTTGTCAGCGAGGGGCCCCGACCGTCACGGCCGAGGAAAGCCATGAGTTCCATGACCAGGTGCCTGAGTGGGAGTTCGTCGTTCGAGACGAGATCCGGCGGTTGGAAAGGGATTTTACGTTCCAGAACTTCGTCGATGCTCTCCGGTTCACGAACGCCGTTGGCGCCCTGGCCGAAGAGGAGGGTCATCATCCGGCGCTCCTGACCGAGTGGGGAAGCGTCAGGGTGACCTGGTGGACCCACAAAATCGGGGGCCTACACCGGAACGACTTCATCATGGCCGCCAAGACCGACGAACTCTTTGCCCGTGAAGGTGACTGACAAAGGTGCCCTGATGCGACTCTCACGCTTTTTCTCCTTTGCAGCTTTTCTCTTTGTCTTCCTTGGTTGTGGTATCACTGCCCCGGGGCCAGTCGGCAAATCGGTCCGCGTCACATTCCTTGACGTGGGTCAGGCTGATGCCATCCTCATCCGTTCCCCGGAAGGACAGACTGCACTCGTAGATGCTGGCCGAAGCAGTCCCGTGCCCACCCTGAAAGAATTGGGTGTAGAGGAGATCGACCTCTTGGTAGCGACCCATCCCCATGCCGACCACATCGGGGGGATGACGGACGTGATCAACTCTATTCCGGTCCGCTTCTACATGGACAATGGTCAACCACACACGACAGCCACCTACCAGAACCTCATCTCTACCCTCCAAGAACGAACGGACATCACCTATCTGGCTGCTGAACCACGCACGATAACGCTCGGCAGTGCTGAGATAGAGGTGCTACTCCTGCCTTCGGCCAACTCAACCAATCTCAACAACCGTTCGGTTGGGTTGGTTCTGCGCTACGGATCCTTTTTGGCCTTCCTGAGCGGGGACTCAGAGGTACAGGAGCTAAGCTTCTGGGTGCAACACGGACTCGCCCCGGACGTGACGGTCCTCAAGGCACCGCATCATGGCAGCCACAACGGCTTCACGTGGGAGTTTCTTCAGACCGCTCAGCCTGAGGTCGTCGTGATCTCGGTTGGAACGAACAGCTATGGCCACCCGCGACCTGAGGCCCTACAAGCGTATAGCTCAGTGGCCGAAGTTGTTCTGCGTACCGACCACGACGGGCAGGTGACCATCGTTGGGTACAAGGATGGCAGATACGAGGTGGTACTCGGACAGGAAACCATCCTGACGGGTCAAGCACTTGGTAGCAGACGCGAGCAATCCACTGTGAGTGCTGGGGCGGTCGTCACGAGCTATGTCTATGAGTGAAAGCGAGAGAACCTGGGTCGTTGATCGGATCGAGGGTGAGGTCGCTGTGTTAGTGGTGGATGATGATCAGGAGACGCTCGACATGCCCTTGAATGTCCTGCCTCGTGGAGTGCGAGAGGGAACAGTATTGAAGGTCCCCGAGAGCAAAGGTCACCCGTTGTGGGTTTCAGCCATGTTGGACGAAGAGTTGAGGCTGAAAAGACTCGGGCAAGCCGAAACCACACTGGACGAATTGAAGAGCCGAGATCCCGGTGGAGACATCGTGCTCTGATACAGTGTTTTACGCGGCCGATGAGGTGCTTACGTTGGGTCATGAGCCTACCCAACCCAGATGACTACACGCGAGTTGCGATTCTCATTGTAGTGCTTCTCGGAACGCTAGCCTGCGACTCCACCTCACCTACCACGTCGGACACGCTGAGCTGTGGGCATCGAGTCGATCCAAGCATTGTGATACTGGGCGAGAACGTGGTCCTTTCCGAAACCGGAACGGTTCAACCGCCGCAGGGCCGACCAATCCAGCAGGGTTGGACCTTAGGACGATCAACAGAGCCGATCACAGACCACAACGAGCGTGAGTATGCACGCATCGCTTCCTACATGATGCCGATTCGCGACGTCCTCATCTGTGACCCCGATAAAACGAGTCTGACGCTATGGCAGACACTCACGGCAATCCTACGTATCAACAATATCAAGATCGTCCAAGATCTATCCGGCACACCGAGGGATCAGGTGTACTCAAATGACGGTATTTACGAGCACTTAACCAACAACGGACCGGATGAGAATGCTATGCTGAAATATCTGGAAGAGGCTGAACTGGAGCTGAAGTGCTTAGCTTTCACCAACTTTGACTTCACCAACCCAGAGGGCGAAAACCATTGCGTGATTCATGGTCTGGCGCAAGGCTCCGGTCTCCTCATCCCTTAGCGTAGACATCGCGGCTGGACTCTTGTCTGCCTCTGATAGATAAGATCCCGGTACCGGACCTCCCTCTGACCAATAAGCAGGGTTTTACGCCTACGATGTTCCCGGCTGAGTCGCGGATCTGCCGGGGGTGGGGTGGGATGAATCGAACCTTTCCTGCCTGCATCACCCCTTGCGTTTGACGCTTTGGCTCGGTATTTGCAGCGGCCCGTACAAATTGTCAGTAGGCCTCCAATAGCATCCTGAGCGAATGAAGACGATCCTAGCTGAACTGGATTCAATCCAGAGTGCCAACACGAAGGGCGATGCGTTCGGGCGAGTGATGAAGAGGATTCTGGCGAAGGCGACGGGGATATTTGTCGCACTGCTCATGCTCAGTCTTATGGTGGGTCAGCCGCACGTGCTCAGCGGGCAGCAAGTCGCAACCTCCTCGCTCCAGGGACGGGTACGTGACCAGGGTGGTGGCGCGATTGCCGGGGCGGTGATCCAGATCTCCTTCGACGATGGGGATCGAGCCATCGTTCGGGAAACGACCTCCCTCGGCATGTACCGGATCGACGGACTCACCGCTGGAACCTACGCAGTGAGTGTTCAAGCCCTAGGCTACCGAGGGAAAACGTCGGAGGTCGTGCTGGCTGGAGGCCAAACCCCCACGCTCGACTTCACGCTTGTCATCGCACCTATCGCGCTCGAAGGTGTCGAAGTGGAGGTGGGATCGAGTCGTGAGCGGGCGCGGTTCGAGGAGTTGGCCGGGCCGACCCGGCGCGAGATCACGGCCGCAGAATTGAAGCTAGTCCCGGGCATTGGTGAGGTGGATCCGATTCGGGCGGTTGAGGTGCTGCCTGGAGTCGTCTCGACCTCAGACTTCACCGCCGCGTTCAACGTACGGGGTGGGTCGGCGGACCAGAACCTGATCCTTCTGGATGGACTGCAGATCTTCAACCCATTTCACCTTGGCGGTCTCTTTTCGGTGTTCAACGCCGACATGGTGGAACGCGCAGAGCTGCTTTCCGGCGGCTTCCCCGCCGCGTACGGAGGACGCGTATCGTCTGTGCTCACGGTAGAGTCCGACGCGGGTGACGGCTCTTTCCAAGTCGACGGCGGTTTTTCCATTCTAGCCGCGCGGCTGGCCATCGCGGGGGGTGCCCCGAACGGACTTTCCAACGCACTCGGCTTTCAGTCGGTGCGATGGCGGGTCAGTGGAAGGAGGTCGTACTTCGACCAAATAAAATCAGATTTCCCCTACCACCTAACCGATGGACAAGGCGTGTTGGAGGCGTGGACCCCTGGGGGGAGCCGGCTCCAGATCACGGGCTACTCGGGCAACGACATCCTCGACCTAAACGAGATAACGTCCGCCGGCGACTCACTCGATATCCCGTTCGAACTCGATTGGAAGTGGGGTAACGACGCGATTGGCGCGCGCTGGACGACTCCGAGAACTGGCGGGGGCCTCGTCGAGGCGAGCACAAGCTTTAGCCGCTTTGACAACAGGCTCACCCTGGGGTGTGTTGACTCTTGTCTGTCCTGGGAAGATGTCACCTTCGGTACAAGCATCGACGCCTTCCAGAGCAGGGTTGATATTGAGGATCGCATTGGGCGTCGCTGGACACTACGTACCGGTCTCTCATCGGAGCGCCTTCAGCACCACAACCTGCTGGAATTTAGAGGTTCCACCTTCCAGGACAGCAGCGGTCGCGGGTGGCTGCACGGCGGCTATCTTCAGACCAACTGGGCCAACCGCGATTGGCTGGTGGAGATGGGCGTGCGGCTCGACCATTGGCGGCCCGCGGCAGGTGAAGTTCTGTGGGAGCCTGCACCGCGATTCGCCTTGAAGCGATTCTTCGGCGGCCGCCGCGCTGCGATCAAGCTGGCGGTGGGCAGATACACACAGTTCGTGCAATCGCTTCGGAATGAAGAGCTACCGATTGGTATCGACACATGGGTGCTCGCAGGAGAGCAGGCGCCCAGCGTGGTATCGGACCAGATCCAACTTGGATACGAGCGGTACTTCGGGTCGAACTGGTTCGCGTCGATCGAAGGCTACGCTCGCAGCTTCGACGGCGTCACGATGGTCAATGGCGGCGACGATCCGAACGAGATAGCCGATGACCTTCTCCAGGGAGACGGAACATCCTACGGAGCCGACCTTTTCATCCGGAGGACCGGAGAGGGCGTCACCGGTTGGATCTCGGCCTCGTGGCTCAAGGCCGATCGCACCTTCCCGGACTACCTGTCGGGTCTGGTACCCGCACCAGAACTCAATACCCCCCCAATCTTTGACCGGCGCCTCGACATCGACCTCGTAGTTCGCTTCGATCTGCCATGGGGCGTTCAGTCGGGGCTACGCTGGAATCTCGGCACTGGTCTGCCCTACACGCGACCGATTGGGAAGTACGCCCTCTACTACCCCCGCGGTACCGCGGACGGACGTCTGGACGCTGCGACCGACGTGGAAGGAGATGGCCAGCGGGAGTACCTATACGGAGTCGTCCTCGGTCCTCGCTCCGCTGAGCGCTACCCGACCTATACCCGGCTGGACATAAGCTTTCGGAAAAGCTTTCAGAAATGGTCTGCCCACATCACACCCCACCTTGATATCCTGAACGTCTACAACAAGCGCAATCCGCTCTTCTACTTCTTCGACTTTGAGAAATTGCCGCCCACGCGCAGCGGAATCTCAATGTTCCCTTTTCTTCCCACATTTGGTGTGGAGATCTCCTTCTGATGACCGACCTCGGACGGTCCTCCCGGCGGCCGTCGATCCAGACGGTCTCAATATCCCTGGCACTAAGTCTTGTGGCCGGGGCGTGTGACCTCACCGAAGTCTCGCTGACGGAACCCGAACCAAATGTGGTCGTCGAAGCATACGCGCGGATCCTACCAGCAGGTGGCGGCTCCGTGTTTGCTTTCCTTCACGGCTCAGTCGGCGCCATTGGTGCGAACCTGCACGGACCCGAGGCCCTTGTTCGCGTCGTGGCCGAAAACGGTACGGAAGTTATTCTGGACAAAGCTCCGACTAAGCAGTGCACATACGGCTCAAGTCCTGATTCGGACCCTGGGCGATGTTACGCCGGGACTCTGGCGGCGAACTTCGTACGGCCCTCCGATCGGCTCGTTCTGAAAGTTGACGTCCTAGGTGGTGGCCTCATCGAAGGTGGGACGACGGTGCCCGGCTCCTTTGGATGGACCCAACCGACGGGCAGCGAAGCCTGTATCGTTACGACCGGCCCGGTGGAGTTCGGGTGGACCCCGTCGGATGACACATGGGCCTACGTCGTTGACGTCATGCTCACTGGAATCGCCCCCGGTCTTATTTCCCTAGGAGTCGACAATCCTTCGGACTCGGCCGTATTCAATGGATTGACCATATCGCGAGACGAGACGGCCATCGCCTTCCCCGAGGACTTCAGTATCGACGATGGATCCGACTACGAGTGGCCGCTCGCTAGGCTGGTAGAAGATGGTATTCAGCCGGGTTGGGCCATGCACGCCTATGTTATGGCCATCGACCGGAACTTTACGAACTGGGTCCGCGGCGATGCGGGGTTCAATCCGAGCGGAATCGTGCGAATCCCGAGCCTCCGGGGGGAAGGCACGGGCGTGTTTGGGTCCGGTGTGTTACTCAAGCGGCGAATCGCCGGTAGCCCCAGCGGGTGCTCGTAGGGAAACGCAACCGCACAACGCTATCCAGTCCCAGTCATGCACAAAGAACGGTGTGTTAGTCGAGAAAGGCACCTACAATATGGGTGAATAGTGCGGCGCGTGGTTTGTGAAGGGTAAGCAAGACCTACCCACCCCGTCCCTCCCGACCTCGAAGACGGAAACTGGCTCCCAAAGTACCCCCGCTCCCCCCTTATTTCTGGGGCGGGACTCCGCTCTGAGCCACTAACAGTGTTCTGCCTGTCTGAGGCCCTCCGCTTGAGTTGCGGGTCTGGGAGGGCAGGGGCAGAATGAGGGCATGCATAAAGACAAACCAATAAAGAGCCAATCGAACTTGAGGCGCATTGGATTCATGCTTGCGCTCGTGTTTGCGGGAGAGGCGATCTTCGGGCTTCCATTTCTGGTAGCACGGGTCTTTCGGCCCACGCTGCTTGATGTGTTTGGGATCACTAACTTTCAGCTTGGTACCGCGTTGTCTGTTTACGGTGGCGTGGCGATGGTTGCCTACTTTTTCGGAGGGCCACTGGCTGATCGTTTCTCCGCACGTGGGATGATGACCGCTGCGCTCTTTATCACCGCTATTGGCGGCATCTACTATGCGACAGTGCCGGGTATGGCCGGAATCCGTGTTTTGTTCGGCTTCTGGGGTCTGACGACCATTTTTCTCTTCTGGGCGGCTATGATTCGTGCCACCCGTAGCTGGGGGGGCGACGAGAACCAAGGGAAGGCGTTTGGCATGCAAGACGGCGGCCGTGGGCTTGTTGCGGCGCTGCTCGCCACGGGTACCGTTGCGGTTTTTGGGGCACTACTCCCTGAAGATGCGGCGTTAGCCACTCTTGAACAGCGTACCGTAGCCCTGAAGCAAGTCATCTGGATCTTTACCGGGATCACTGTTGCTGCAGGTGTTGGGGTGTGGTTCGGTGTGACCAACGAGAATGATGGTGAGTTTGTCGGTGGTAGCTCAGCGCTTTCGTGGCCGCACATCCTAAAAGTGCTGAAAAACCCGGCGGTGTGGCTTCAGGGCATGATTGTGGTAACGGCGTATACGGGGTACAAGGGTATGGATGATCTTGGGCTGTTGGCACGGGACATCTACGCCTTTGACGATGTGCAGGCGGCACAGGTCAGTGCACTCTCATTTTGGGTGAGGCCATTAGCTGCAGTGGGTGCCGGCAGCATTGGTGACAAGGTGGGCGGCACACGTGCCATCGCGACTTGCTTCATCCTGATGATTGTCGGTGACCTGGTGGTGGCCCTCGGGTTCCTAGACCCCACCGCTCTCTGGATCCTGTTCACCATGGTGGTCGCCATCAGTGCCGCTGTGTTCGGTCTTAGAGGTCTCTACTTTGCCATTTTTAATGAAGCGAGAGTTCCGTTGGCGCTTACCGGCACCGCTGTGGGCTTAGTCAGCACAGTCGGGTACACACCGGAAATTTTCATGGGCCCACTTAACGGTTATCTGACCGACACCTACCCGGGCGCTTTAGGCCACCAGTACTTCTTTGGAGCACTCGCGGGTTTCGCCGCTCTGGGGCTATGCTCTACGCTGCTCTTCCGGCGTCTGTCTGTTCCTGCGCTTCCAGTCAGGGAAGAGGTCTGAGCGAGAGCGAGAGGAAGTGATGAAGGTATGCCGCGCCAAGTTGCTCGTGGGGGATTGAAGAAGGGTGATCCCCTATCGGTGCCGAGGCAGGTGCCCCAGGCATCCACACGTTCTAACTGATCAAGTGGAGGTATGGCCAATGCACGCGTTGATCAAACGATTCGACTCACCCGACGAGACGCGGACGTTCGAGAAAGGGACATTCGAAGTCATCAAGATCGGGCACATGACCATTGGACGTGCAAGCTACGATCCGGGTTGGAAGTGGTCGGAGCACGTAGGTGCGACTACCGGTACAGCAAGCTGTGAAGTGGATCACATTGGCTTGGTGCTTTCAGGACATGCGAAGGTGTTGATGAACGATGGGCGGGAGGTGGATCTTACGCAGGATGATTTCTTTGCGATCGGTCCAGGACACGATAGTTGGGTTGTAGGAGATGAGCCGTATGTGTCCTTACACTTTATGGGTGCAGAGAGCTATGCCCAGTAATAGGGAGGGGTGGCGGAAAAGATTCTCGCAAACGAACGGAGCCCTGCCTAGGATATGCGCGAAGCATAGCTTAAGGACTCCCTCTAAGGATGTGGTACCGCAGTTGGAAACAGGTCAGGCTTATTGGCCGAGATCGCAGGGACTGACTGGCCCCTGAAAGAGGCGTGTGGACTGAACTGAACCCGCTCCCCTATTCCGCTAGGGGAGATTGTCGGCAAGATTGATCCGCCCATGCCATGCGGCAGCGTGAGGTGGTGATGTGTGGGCTCTCGTTAGAGAGACCCCAGTTGTACCTGCCGCAGTTTTTGGGAGGTGAGTGATGCAGGGCCTGGAGAGATTTCTGAGTCAGTTCGGTATGTTCGAGAGCCTGGCCGCCGACCCACGCTTTCAAGCCTTTGTCCTCGTTGTTCTCAGCATTGTGGTAGCCAAGATGGCCGACTGGGTCATCTCCGTGCTGATCACCCGCTGGGCGCAAAAAACCACAACGGGGTTCGACGATCGCATCGTCGAGATGCTGCACCGCCCCCTGTTTATGTGCGTACTCCTCGGAGGTCTGGCGCTGGCCGCGGATCTACTGTCGCTCGAAGGTGGCATTAGAAGGATCACGTTCGGTGCCCTGGGCACCATGGCCATTCTCATCGGCTTCGGTCTCGTGATCCGCGTGACTAAAATGGCCCTCGAGACCCTGAGTCAGCACAGTGACCGCTTCCTGTTTGTCGACGAGCGCACGCTACCCATATTTCAAAACCTGTCGAACGTGCTGCTGTTGGGGGCGGCTGCTTACTTCCTGTTCCTGGTTTGGGGCCTGGACGTAACCGCGTGGCTGGCTTCGGCTGGAATCATCGGTATCGCAGTCGGCTTCGGCGCCAAAGACACCGTCGCCAATTTCTTCGCTGGTGTATTCATCCTGGCCGATGCGCCATACAAGATTGGCGACTTTATCATTCTCGATTCCGGAGAACGGGGACGGGTCACCCACATCGGACTACGCAGCACGCGCCTCCTGACTCGTGACGACATCGAGGTGACAGTGCCCAACGCGGTCATGGGCAACACCAAGATCAACAATGAGACCGGGGGGCCTCACGAGAAGGAGCGCATCCGTATCAAAGTCGCATGTGCCTATGGATCAGACATCGATCATGTCAAACAGGTGCTTTTCGACATCGCAGTTCGTCACCATAGTGTGTGTACCGACCCCGAACCACGCGTCCGGTTTCGCGTTTTTGGCCCCTCTGGTCTTGAGTTGGAACTCCTGTGCTGGGTTGAAGAACCCGTCCTGCGCGGTCGCATCACTGATGCGCTCAACACCGAGGTGTATCGCCGGTTCATCGAGGAGAAAATAGAGATTCCCTACATGAAGCAGGACGTATATGTGAAGGAGATGCCGTTTCAGAAGATGCCTGAGGAGCCCTAAGCCCATTTCCCCCTCACGAAGTAAGGCCACGCCAACGTAAAACCCTACCAAACTGCCTGTTAGCCGTTCAGAGGTTCAGCCAGCAGTTGACCTTGATACGGAAGATATTATCGGGCCGGAGCTTAAACAGATCGGCCGAATCGTGCCCGAAGTTGAAGTTCCCAGTGCCCTGGGCACCTGCCGCCTCATTTGGGCGTCCATCTTATCTGGATCACTCTTTCCAACCCGACCGAGCGAACCTCCGGCACCTCTGAGTGGGGAAGAAGGGGGCCCCCTAGTACGGAAGGCTCACGGGAAATCTGGGCCTGAAGACCTGGGGAAAGTGAGATCAGGACCAGTGCGAAGACCAAGCCTGCTGACCTATGAGGAATTTCGATTGCAACAATCCGTCCGCTTGGAGTGTCCAAACTTTGCGAGTGAACCGTCTACCGCTCGTAGAACTCGAGCGCGATGGGCATCCACTGTTGCAGATCGGCGATACGCGTGCCGTGACTAGGGTGCGTGCTAAGGATCTCCGGTAGAATGCCATCGCTGTTCTCGGCCATGCGTTCCCACAGATCGATCACCGCATACGGGTCGTAACCAGCTGCTGCCGCGAAGTAGAGACCCACCTCGTCGGCTTCCGACTCGTGCGTTCGGCTGAACGGCAGCGCGATGCCGACTGAGCTGAGTCCCGACAGTGCCTGCAACGTGGCGTCATGTTGCGGGCTCGTCATGTCGCCCAAGACCACTGACGCCAATCCAAGCGTTACTTGCAGAAGATCCTGCTGAGTCATCCGCTCGACGCCGTGCTGCAACACCGCGTGGGCAATCTCATGCCCCATTACGGCAGCGAGGCCTTCTTCGTCCTGCGTAATCGGAAGCAATCCTGTGAACACGGCCGTCTTACCTCCCGGCAACACCCACGCGTTTACCGTCTCGGGCTGGTCGATCAGGATGAACTCCCAATTGAAGGCAGAGGTTGGCTCTGGGATCATCTGCTCAGCCACGACGGCGACCCGCTGACCGATGCGTTGCAGCATCTCGAAGTCGGGTCCGCTCGTGATCAGCTTCGACGTTGACTTCGCTTCGGCGTAGGCGTCGAGGCCAAGTTGCAGTTCAGTCTGTAGCGGAATCGGCGACCTCAGACGGCTACGTCCTGTGATGGGAGTGGTCGCACAGGAGGTGAGCGACAGCGCGAGCACCAGGACGGCGAGGGTACGAATCCGCATTGCGATTCTCCGATCGGTTGAACAAAGGAAACGTAATACTTCTAGATTCTGGACCCACTTCCGCCCTCCGGGGAGAAGAGATTTGTCCCCGCCCAGTACCCTGACTGGCTGAGAGTCGGCATCTCTCACGACCCCTGTGCTCAATTCAGAGGATATATGACTCTCGCTTCTTCTTCGGGTCAGTGCCTGAGCAATGAGTAGGCGCTGTCAGTATCTTGTAGTGAAATAGAAAATCTACACGACGGTTAGGGCATCACTTCCCAACCATAAGGAGTGACGATGGAGTGACGATGGATTGGAGAAATGAATGCTGATCCCAATTCAGTTGGTTGAGGCGTTGATACACACTTGTGATAGTACCGTGGACAAGGTGTTCGATCTTCAGGTTTTGGACCTCACACTTCCAGAGTTGCTGTTAACCGGGTGGCTCGTCTATTTCATAATTTACGGGACAGGCCTTCTTTTCAGGCATATACCTGTAAGGCACCAAACTATATCTGCTGGTTAGCCAGGTCCCGGGCACTCGGATTATCCAGCCCGATTTTCCTTCGTTATTAGGCCGCCAGGAGCAGAGATCCAAACTATGCCACTTCCGCGGAGAGTTTGATGAAAAATGCATTTGCGGGGGTGCTCGTAGTAGTCATCATCCTTAGCCCAGTGGCGGTTGCGGGTCAGTCATTCCTCACGCTACACGGCGGTCTCAACGTAACAACTCTTGGGAGTGACAACCCCATCAATCGGGACTCTCGGGCCGGGCTGAACATCGGTGGGTCGGTCTATCTCCCGATATCCGATAACCTCGGGGCAACCCTTGGTCTGGCGTATTCTGAGAAGGGTGCGAAGGGAAATGAAGAGGGGACGCAATTGACGTTTGCCCTCGACTACTTCGAAGTTCCCGCTCTGCTTACCGTGGGAATCCCACATGAGGGACCGGTGGGAGCTCATGTTTTCGTCGGCCCAGCAGTCGGGCTTCGAGTCGGGTGTGAGGCATCGTTGGACGACTCTGTTTTGGGTAGCGTGTTTGAATCTACCATCTCGAACTGCTCTGAGGTTGAGGGTGGATTTAACACTTTCGACCTTGGGGTCGTTGGAGGTTTCGGCGTGAGCCTGGAAACTATCGATGTCACCCTTTCGCTGGACTTACTCTACAATCTCGGCCTGACCTCTGTAGGGGAACCTGGTGATAGCCAGCCGGCCCATGATACTAAGAATCGTGCCTTCACGATTCGGGTGGGAGCAGGGTTCTCCCTATGACTACTTCCAGATATCGGAAATGGGGGAGGACCATCGTTGTGGGGTCCCCGTCAACCTTCTTCTAGGTGCTGAGACAGGTGGTTTTGGAGCAGCAGCCTCCTCGGATTAGCGGTTTCAGTTTCCTTCCATTCTTCTTCTGGATTGCGGTGGAAGCCCCTGCGGTGCATTCTTAGCCCTCTACTACACGACCACCTATCGACGCGGGGCAATAACGATGAAGATCCTTCTGACCGCTGCGCTGGCCCTCTTGTTCGCATTACCGGTTCAGGCCCAGCTCGCGCCTCATGATGATTCCGGCATGACGTACGGGCACGTGCATCTGAACGTGACCGACATTGAGTTGCACAAGGAGCTATGGGCTGAGCATTTCGACGGTGAACTGGTCTCCGAGGACCGTCTCACCGTGCTGAAGTTCCCTGGCATGCTCGTTGCCCTGAGTGAGCGGGCGCCTACCGGAGGTTCGGGTGGGTCGGTGATGAATCATCTTGGCTTCAAGGTGCGCGACATGCAGGCGGTACTTGATAAATGGCGTGCGGCTGGCTTGGAGGTGGGCAATGAATTCATCGGAGCTGAAGGCTCTCCGAATGCCTTCGTGATAGCGCCTGATGACATCCGAATTGAACTTCAGGAGGACACGGAACAGCGTCAAGATATCATCGGCTACCACATTCACTTTAATACACCTGATTACGTGGAGCTGCTGGAGTGGTATGTGGATATCTTTGGCTTGGTACCGTATCAGAGAGGAACGATCACGACTACGGCGAACGCCCCGGGGCTGAACCTGAGCTTTGGTGGCGCGGCTGGACCTCTTGCTCCCACTGAGGGCCGGGCGATTGATCACATCGGTTTCGAGGTCCGGGACCTTGCAGGTTACATCCGCAAGCTCGAAGCTCGCGGGATCACGTTTGACACTCCCTATCGTGAGATACCCGCCATTGGCCTCAATATCGCGTACCTCACGGACCCAGTAGGCACGCGCATCGAATTGACTGAGGGCTACGTCGATTATTGAGCCCCAACGGTCCAGAAGTTCACTCTCACATTGGGGGTCTGGGTTGCATCCCAGTGAAAGTGAACTTCTGGACCCGGCGGTTCACAGGCTCAAGGGGTGAGACCTCGGTAACGTAGAGGTTGCCTCTCGAATCGACGTCCATGTGGTGAAGGGTTCCGAAATCTCCCGGGGCTGAGCCCCAGCGACCAAATCTATCCAAAATCTCCAGTGTCTCGCGGTCGAGCACCATGACCTGTGCTTGACTGCGGTTTCCGACGTAGAGGAAGCGCTGCTCCGGGTCTGGGGAGAACGCCGTGCTGGCAGCGGTAGTGCCGTTGCCGCACTCTGGAGCCAGGCATTCACGTCCGATGAACACCTGCGATACGTACTCCCCCTCAGTCGTGAAGACCTGAACACGTTTGCCGCCCCGGTCGGAAACGTAGACTAGACCGTCGTCCGATACCTTGGCCGCGTGCACCGGTTGGGCGAAGTGAGGGGGGCCAGGCCCCTCCTGCTCCCTGGCCCAAGCCGGATCCGCCTCGCCATCGGTCGGTTCATTACCGAACGCACCCCACATCCTCTTGAATTCCCCAGTGTCTGCATCGAAGACCATAACACGCCGGTTTCCGTACCCATCGGCGACGAAGAGCTCATTCGTCGGTGGATGGACCCAGACATCTGCCGGCCGGCCTAGATTCTCCGTGTCTTGGTTACCCTGGCTCTCGCCGGGTTGACCGATTTGCAAGACGAATTCCCCGCTCATCGTGAACTTGAGTACCTGGTCAACCGGACCATTACCGCCGATCCAGACGTAGTCGTTGTGGTCCACGTAGATGCCGTGCTCTGACTGGGGCCAGTGGTACGCAGAGCTCGGTTCTCCCCACCCCTGCACGAAGTTTCCTTCAGGATCGAACTCGAGCACTGGTGGGGCAGCCATCGACGCCTCCTCAGGCTCTAGCGTGCCTGGCCGGTGTAACACCCACACGTGGTCCCGGCTGTCGACCGCCACGCTGGCGACCACACCCAAGACCCACCCATCCGGGATCGTCGGCCAGTTCGGGTCGACTTCGAACGTTGGTACCTCGCCAATCCTAGAGCCGGGTGCAGTCGCGGTCTGTTCGCCGTCACGACCTAATGCGATGGCGATAGCGACCGCCGTCAAGAGAATTATTCCTATCCCCACTTTCCCTTTCATGATTTATCTCCTGGAAAAGAGAATTTCGAGCGCTGAGCCGACATGCGGAGTGTTGTTAGGATCGTGAGTGTCCACAGCATCTCTTTCATGTAGATTCTCCGAGTCCTTCCCTATTCTGAGGGGGGAGTGCCTCCGAGGCTAACACTCGAAGTTGGTGAGCCAAGGTGCTCGATTACCCCCGGCCACCCTGCCTAGACTCCACTGATGACCGTGCCCCGGAAAGCAATCTTTCCGATGCAAACCAAGACAGGGGCGCTCTTAGCCGCCGGGAGCCTCCCTCGGAGCAAGTCCAAGGTACTACCTTGAGTTTTCTGGAAGAAGACGGTCCCGGTCGTAGACGGTGAGCAACCCTGAGTTAGAATCTTCGAGATGTGAGGAGGAAACTGAAGTCTAGTTCGAATTCTTCAGTACACGAGAACGAGGGGTCATAAGACGAAGTATAGGATCTGGTCCCTTTACCTGTACCGGAGAGGGTGCCGAGGTCGAGATCCGGGGCCAGACGGTCGAGTTCCATTCCGAAAACCCCCTTCCACTTCTCTGCCTCATTGATCCCGGAACCCTTGTAGCGTGAGGGCGACTTCGCAGACCATTTATTCTTCTTGAGCGGTCCGTGGAGCCCCTTAGAAATGGAGTACCCTTCGAGTTCAGCTACAAGCAGGTTCGGGGGGGTAAAGTGCATGGTGAGCGGAACCGATCCGGACTGCTGCGCCCACGGGCAGGTTGTGTCTCCGGGTTGGTAGTCAACGGTCCACGGCCCCTCCAGCTCAGAACTAAAGGGCCATATACGCGGGCAAAAGAACTGGACTGTGAATCTCTCGATGCCTGCCGGCACCGTAAACTTTTGCGTCGTAGCGTCACACTCGTGACCACTAGGGCCTGGGTTGGGTCCCTTGGGATCTTGGACTCGCGGCTCCTCGATCAATCCTATGTAATCCCCAGGCAGGACCCTGCCGAACTTACATGTGCCTTTTGAGCAAACGGCGATTGCGTTCCGTGGGCCCTCTATCTGACCAACAACCTCTTCGGCCCGATCATATTGGTTCGGGGGAACATAGAGCTCAAAAGTCAGCAAGACCCTATCGGGAGTCGTCGTGACTAAGTTGCACGCCGAAGCCGACAGGCAGAGGGTGAGCATAAGAAGCACGCCCACGAATCTGTCTCTGCTGACTGACATCATAGGGCCTACTCTAAAGTAGAAAAGTAGAGAGGCATCGTTCCGACTTGTCTAACCGAGTAAGTTATCGGGCAGGATGCCAAAATGCGACAATCCCGTGTTTCCTCGAGAATCACCGACCACCAATGTTGTTCGGTCTCATGAGGCGTCGTTAGGTACAGTGATGGGCGTATGATTGACAGGAGATTTTGACCATGACAATAGTGACCTCAATCTTCCGGATTCTCCTTCCGATGGCGTGTGTCAGCATCTTCCTTGCAGCTACGGGCGAAGGGAGTGCGCAGACCGGGCCTGCGGGAGGTGATTGGCCGGTGTACGGGGGGGATCTCGGGAGCACGCGGTACTCTCCCTTGGATCAGATCAATGTCTCCAATGTGAGTGGATTGGAGATCGCATGGCGGTGGTCAGCCCGAAACTTCGGGCCCACACCTGAAACCAACTATCGCGTCACTCCCATTGTGGTCGACGGTGTCCTCTTCGTAACGGCAGGCTCTCGCCGAGCAGCGGTGGCCATTGATGCCGCCACCGGTGAAACTCTCTGGGTACACCGGATGGACGAGGGAGAGCGTGGGAGCCGTGCACCACGGATCAGTTCCGGTAGGGGTGTGGCCCATTGGGATCCGGTCGATGGGGGCGAATCTCGGGTTTTCTACATCACCCCGGGCTATCATCTGATTGCCTTGGACGCGGCTACCGGACGACCGGCACCTGACTTTGGCGAGGAAGGTGTCATTGACCTGATGGAGAGCATCCGAATCCCAGAGGGTGTAGATCCTATCGGTGCGATCGGCTCGTCCTCACCCCCCGTGATTGTCGGACATGTCGTCATCGTAGGTTCTGCCCAGATCAGCGGTCGTCGCCAGCCGTCGCCGGCCAACATCCCGGGTGATATCCGGGGCTTCGATGCCCGGACGGGCGATCTTCTATGGACTTTCCACGTTGTGCCCGAGGACGGAGAGGTCGGTGCAGAAACGTGGGAGGATGGCTCGAACAGATACACGGGAAACGCTGGCGTGTGGACCACCTTCTCGGCTGATCCCGAGCTGGGTCTTGTCTACCTTCCCACTGAGGCACCCACCCATGACTGGTACGGCGGACATCGGTTGGGAGACAACCTCTACTCGAGCAGTCTGGTTGCCCTGGACGCGGAGACCGGCGAGAGGGTCTGGCACTTCCAACTCGTGCACCATGATATATGGGACTTTGACAATCCAGCGGCGCCCATTCTTGTGGATATCGAGGTTGAGGGCGGACTGATTAAGGCGGTCGTCCAGATCACAAAGCAGGGTTGGGCCTTCGTTTTCGATCGTGAGACGGGTGAGCCGGTTTGGCCCATTGAGGAGCGTGAGGTTCCCCAATCCAACGTTCCTGGGGAGCAGATTTCGCCTACGCAACCTTTCCCCACGAAGCCTCCGGCTTTCAGCCGCCAGGGGTTGACCGAGGATGACCTCATCGACTTTACGCCGGAGCTGCGGGAACGGGCGAGGGCGATGATGACGGAATTCAAGTTTGGCCCGCTCTATACTCCGCTCGAAATAACCGACCCTGAGAACGGATATCGGGGGACAGTTACAATTCCGCGGTCCACTGGCGGAGGCAACTGGGAGGGCGGTGCGGTCGATCCTGAGACCGGGATCCTCTACGTGACCTCTGCGATGAGCCCGCGTGTAGAAGGGTTATTGCCAGGCCAGGAGGGAATGGACATAGACTACATGCTCATGCCAGGACAACCCCTGAGTGTAGATGGTCTCCCTGCCGTCAAGCCTCCGTACGGTCAGATCACGGCCATTGATCTGAACCGAGGCGAGATTATCTGGCAAATCGCGAATGCGGATACGCCCGAGGAGATTGCGAACCATCCTGCCCTAGCGGGGATTGAACTGCCTCGTACCGGGCGTCCGTCTCGGGTCGGACTACTCGCTACCCGTACCCTACTCTTTGCCGGAGAAGGTGTGGGTGGCGAGCCGAGTCTCCGGGCCTACGACAAGGCCACCGGCGAAGTTCTAGCCGAGATCGAGCTTCCCGCTGCGCAGACAGGCCTTCCGATGTCGTACATGCTGGAAGGAGCCCAGTACGTGGTTGTCGCTGTGGGGGATCGGAATAATCCGGCTGAGTTGGTGGCACTGACCCTTCCGTAGGCTGTCGATGGTTGCACCGTGATGCGGACCACCTCAAGCGTGAGATTGGCGAGGGTGGGTTGACTACCGTGTACTTGGCCGAAGACCGAAGACCTGAAATGACGACGGGATGAGAACCACAAATCGAGCTGGAGAGGCTAAGCTTACCCGATGATCTGCGGTATGGGCGCACCCTCTATGTCGGAAAGCCTCCAGTCACGGCCGCTATAACGGTATGTGAGATTCTCGTGGTCCAACCCCAACAGGTTGAGCATCGTCGCGTGCAGGTCATGTGCAGAAACCGGTTGTTCTAGTGCTTTATAACCGAAGTCGTCTGTAGCTCCGATCACCTGCCCACCCTTGATGCCGGCTCCAGCCATCCAGGCTGTCTGGGCGCCAGGGTTGTGATCACGGCCGACCCCCCGTTGTGAAATGGGCATCCGCCCGAACTCCCCGTGCCACACGATGAGTGTCGTGTCGAGGAGACCACGGGCCTTCAGATCCGTCAATAGACCAGCAATGGGAAGATCAGACTCGGCGGCGTGCAGCGTGTGATTCTCTACTAGATTGCTGTGAGCATCCCAAGTATCAGTATTCTGATTGCCTACTCCTCCCATGAATAGCTGGACAAACCGAACGCCTCGCTCCACGAGCCGGCGAGCCATTAAACACTGCCTCCCAAATGGCTCGGTGAGATCGTTATCAAGACCATAGAGTTTCTTGGTCGCCTCAGATTCGGCTGAGGTGTCAATAGCTTCCGGAGCACAGCCTTGCATGCGGTAGGCGAGTTCATACGAAGAAACACGCGCGGCGAGTTCGGAGTTGCCTGGATATTTTTCCATATCCATTTGATTGAGCTTAGCCAGAGCATCGAGTCGAGCGCGCTGCGCTTCCTGGGTCATTCCCTCCGGCGGGGCGAGATCGACGATTGGGTCGCCCGAAGAGCGGAATAGGGTGCCCTGGTAGCTCGCGGGCATGAAGCCAGACCCCCAATCGTTCGGCCCACCCAATGGCCCGCCACGATAGTCAGTCATCACTACGAATGCTGGCAGGCTAGAACTTTCGGACCCCAGACCGTACGTCACCCAGCAGCCCACGCTCGGGAAACCCATATTGATCTGACCCGTCTGCATTTCATAGGTTGCTTGGATATGGTCATTCGATCTGCCGTAAAGCGAACGGATAAAGGCGATCTCGTCGACATGCTTGGCCATATGCGGAAAAAGCTCCGAGACCTCGATACCACTCTCTCCGTGCTTCTTGAATTCAAATGGGCTCGGCATCAGTGGGCCTGGCATGCCCTGCCGCACCGGCACATTTGTACCGATCAGACTGTCTAAAGGCTGTCCGGCGTACTGAGTGAGCGCTGGTTTATAGTCAAAAGTATCGACGTGGCTGACTCCACCGCTCATGAAGAGCGAGATCACATTAGTGGCGCGCGGTGCAAAATCCGGAAGCTTCGGCACCAAAGCGCCCGGGAATGGCTCGTTACACTGTGGATCTTGCAGCATCGGCACTGACTCGGCCGCCAGCAGACCATCACGATTGAGGAGATGAGCTAGGGCTAATCCGGCCACGCCACCACCAGACTGCATGAGGAAATCACGACGTGACCAGAACGTTTTCTCTTTCTTTCCACACTTATGAGTATGACTCATGCCCTCACCTTAGATATAGGAATTCGTTTACGTTAAAGAGCACGTGTGTAAGGTCTTCGAGTGATCTTTCCTCCACTAGCTGACGACTGATCGCCGCTTCCTCGTTAGTGGGAGGCCTTGTAAGTGCTCTGAGGTAGGCTAAATCGATCTGTCGGGCTATATCGTTGGGTGCTTCCTCCTCCAGCTGCTCCGCAAACAATCGAGCCTGACCTAGGACGAAAGGATTGTTAAGGAGAGTCAGTGCTTGTGTCGCTACTGTGGAGGTATTACGGGAGGCGGCCGTCACGTTTTGATCTGGCAGGTCGAACGTATCGAAGAAGGGGAAGGACAGCGTTCGGCGCCGATATACATAGACGCTTCGGCGCCAGACATCCGGGCCGTCCGGTTGGTTGTCCCACCGCCCATAGGCCTGGGCTGTCGCGAGGATCTCCTCCGGTACGTACGGGAATATGGGCAGTCCTCCAATCGTGAGGTCGATCCCTCCGCTTGTCGCCATGATGACGTCGCGTAGGGCCTCTGCCTCCAACCGTTGCGGGCGAAAACGCCAGAGAAGGCGGTTCTCCAGATCGTTGTTGAGGTTATCAGGATTCTCGTATGCGGAGGTCATCTGGTATGCATCGGACGTCATGATCAGCCGGTGCATCTCCTTGGCGCTCCACCCACGATTCCTGAACTCGACCGCTAGCCAGTCGAGAAGTTCTGGATGGGTAGGCTGATCGCCGACCTGCCCAAAGTTGTCAAGCGTGGAAACGATGCCGCGTCCAAAATGGTGGTGCCAAATTCGGTTCACCCACACACGTGTCGGTAGCGGGTTCTGAGGTGAGGCTAACCACTGCGCTAGGGCTAGCCGTCGTCCGGAGGTTTTACCGTTTGCTCGCGGAATCTCAGTGGGTGGATTCCCGTAGGTAGCTACTGTGACGAACCCCGGCGACATCTCCGGGCCCAGACTAAAAGGATCCCCACGAATGAGAAAGTGGCTAGGCGGCACCTCATATCGCCCCGGACCCTCGTGCAGAAGGCTGCCGGGCTCCTCCATCTTGATTCGGCACTCGGGGCAGCCCAAGACGTTGTCACCTGCCCGATCTGGAGTGTATCTGTAGTCACCATCCGTGACGATCTCGGCCATGGCCGGCTCTTCTGGCCGTTCTCGATCGGTAGCATCGATCAAGTCACGCAGGGCTTGTCGGCGGGCTGAATCTTCAGGCGTCAGCGCCTCATCCAGCTGCTCGCTGTCAACGCCGATGGAGAGGACCTGGGCAGCGAGAAGCTTTTCGCCATCCGTACGCTCGCTCTCCGGTGCCAGCACTGCGCGCAGGACTTCTTCCGGGAACTCCCGCTCTATACGCTCAAGCTTAAGCCGCTCGCGGTAAGGTCCCTCTAGATCCGCAATTTGCTCCCGCGGAATCCGCTGCCTCTCATCTATTGCGGATGTTAGCCTCCGGTACGCCTGCACTTGGTCTTCAGGAAGCAGCGGATACTCAACCTCGACGTAGCCGAAGATCGACGCCTCGAGGCTGTAGTAGTCCTTCTGGAGAATCGGGTCGAACTTGTGATCATGGCAACGCGCACACTGAACCGTCAGGCCTAGAACACCCCGACCGAGGGTGGCAATAACATCGTCCAGATAGTCATACCGGCGCTCCGGGTTGTCCTTTTCACGGAAGTTCACGCGAGGACCAGCACGCAGGAAGCCTGTAGCGATCCGGCTCTCATGAGTTGTCTCATCGAGCTCATCACCCGCGATCTGTTCGATGAGAAACTGGTTGTAGGGCTTGTCCTTGTTGAACGCGTCAATCACGTAGTCTCTATATCGCCACGCATTGGCTCGGTCCACGTCCTGTTCGAAGCCATCCGAATCCGCGTAGCGTGCAACGTCGAGCCAGTGGCGACCCCAGCGCTCACCGTAATGCGGTGAAGCGAGCAACTGATCAATCAACCTCTCCCAGGCGCCCGGATCGGTATCGGCCAGAAACGCTGCTGTTTGTTCGGAACTGGGTGGGAGTCCAGTCAAATCAAGGTAAGCTCGCCGAAGTAAGGTGCGCTGATCCGCACGCGGTGCCGCGGTCAACCCATTAGCCTGACGTGTCTGTTCGAGGAAGCGATCAATGGGATGTTCAAAATTCCCAACGTCCGGGAGTTCCGCCTGGATTGGAAGCTGGAACGCCCAATACTCCCGAGCACCGGGCGGCAGTTCCGTGTTGATAGCAAGCTCGGTCGCCCCAGTTGTTCCCGGCCCGTCATCCCAGTGAGCACCGTCGTTGATCCATTCCCTAACCGCTGCGATCTCCTCCTGAGTCAGCGAACCGCTCATGGGCATCGAAGGTTCCTCTAGTCCTGCTACCTGACGGTATAGCCGACTCTCCTCAGCCCGCCCTGGCACGATCGATGGGCCCCGTACCCCTCCGCGCAGTGCATTCTCTCGTGTAGTTAAATCTAGATCGGACTGCTGGATCTCCTCGCCGTGGCAGTGCCAGCACAGCTGTTCCATGATCGGCCGGATATCGTTCGTGAAGGTGGCGAGATCCTGAGCCTCGGCCCCGGTTGATATCGAGATCGAAGCAGCCAGGAGAACGGATGGAATCAATCGATAAGACGTTGATACTGCTCGCATTGTCTCCTCCCCGTGATCCCTATCTCAAGAGCCACATCAATCAAGAATTTACCAGTAAAGAATATGAGGGTTTATCCTGAGGGTCAAAGATTTCCCGATCGAGAAAGTCATCCTCTTTTCAGACGGCGAGTCGGTACACCAGTTCGTTCTGTTTGGAGCAGTGTGGCAGGACTACTTAGTGTTTGCGAAGTTGGTAAGTGAGTCCGTTACACGGTTCCAGGTAGGACACTTCGTACGGAGCGATACTTGCCGCGCGGTTGGCCCAAGAGTTGGCGTTGGAGTCATTATAATGCAGCGGGTCAGAACGAAGTATTTTCTGGGTCGGCTATAACTTAAGGAGGCCAGGTGTGGATCACGGATCACGAGGTTTGGGTGCACTCCTGCTGATTAATTTCCTCCCCAACCATCGGCTGGCTCTCGCCCTGTCCTTCGCCCTCACTAGTGGGTGTGCATCGGGAAGTGCTGGCATATCGCAGATGGGTAGGCCCAGTGATAGAGTCTCGGTGGCCACTACCACTTCAGGAGGTGATATTGGGTCGGTCGAGTTGACGACTTCGGTATCGGTACATAACAGCATCGTACCTGCAGTCCCCACAGTGGTCTGGTCTCTGCTGCCTTCCGTGTTTGAGAGGCTACAGATAGAGATATCCGTGGTCGACCCCGGGTCGCTCATGATTGGAAATCCCGGATACCGTGCCGGGAGGGTTGAGGGGAGGCGTTTGTCCACGTACCTGGATTGCGGCAGTGGCCTCACCGGACCGCGCGCTGATTTGTATCTCGTCACGCTCCAATGGATGGTTCAGCTGGGGTCCGCTTCGAACGGGGGCACGCTGGTGACAACATCCATGGACGCCTACGCGAGGCCACGCGACGTGAGTGGAAACGATCTCCACTGCGTATCGAAAGGAACGCTCGAGCGGCGTATCGAGGAGTTGATCACGGAGGGCTTGTTGGAGATCATGCCTGGAATGGCGGGGGATCCGACCCGCTAAGCCCATCTAGTTCAAGAAGCTACTGCTGTAACTCGGCCGCAATTTCATCGTAGAAGCCAGGGATGCTTCTCTGCATCAGAAGACCATCTTCCTGCATGGTCCAACTAAGGTCTTGTGTCCTTATGCGAACAGATGCTTCGTTCTTGGGCATACCCGACCTGATCAGGGCGGTCATGTGGGCACGAACTGCTTCCATTTGATTACGAAAATTCACCACATCGTTTCGATCCATCATTGCACCGTGCCCGGGAATGGCAGTGTCAAAATCCAGTGCCAATATGTTGTTCAGGGTGCCGACCCAACCGCTGCTGCTGCCGCCATTTCCATAGTCGATAAATGGTGCGATGCCATGTAGTAAATCACCTCCATGTACGGTTTTTAGATCAGGAAAATAGATTACCACATCACCATTTGTGTGTCCGCGGCCCATATAAAATGCTCGTACCTCAACACCACCTAGATAAACAGCGGTCTGATCGTTGAAGACCACTCTTGGCGGTGCATCCTGGTTTCCTCTTATCATATTGTCTCTGGCATTTTGGTGAGCAATGACTTCTGCGATGTCGATGAATCCCACATTGCCACCCGTGTGGTCGCCGTGATGATGCGTGTTGATGACGTACCTGACCGGCTGATCACTCACCTGGCTAACCAGTTCCTGAATCTCGGAAAAATTCTGTGGAAATTTATCGTCGATTAGAATTACTCCTTCGGGGCTGACACGTACGCCGACGTTCCCACCGCTACCAATGATGGCATAGAGCCCATCTTTAACCTGTTCTATTGACAGGCCGTTCTGCGCATCAGCACCAGCGCAAGTCGAAGTGACAAAAACCAAGACGCTTCCTAGAAGTACTCTTCTTGTCGAATTGATCATGGATCTTCCTCTTGTTATCGCTTGGTTTGGTTTGCGTGTTCTATGGTTTCACACACCCTCTAGAGTGTGCAGTTGCCTCCGGTCCTCTCGCCTCGGATCCCTGCGGCGAGCAGCGGCCACTCCGGGTCGTTCTGCAACGTCCGCCGCCAGCCTGCATTATGCGCATAATGCTCCGCAGAAACTAGTTTCCCGCGTGAACATAGTGGTCTGACAGGGGGATGATTATTATCACGTGGTGCCGGAGTAACTGAACGATGTACATTGGGTTTATTCATGGCATACGGCCGGCCATGCGCAGAGTTGGTAACCAAGACCAGGAGCCCCAGATGATCGTGCCACTTCACGCCTTAATGATTGCTAGTGTCCTTGCTCCGGCCGTTCAGGCCACCCCGCCGGGGGTTATCGTATGGGATTCTTCGGAACTGGAACAGAGAAATGCTGCTCTAGCAACCGAGTTGGGCCCGGACCGCTCTTCCCGTGAGACCCTTGCCGACTACGAGGTCCCAGTGGAGGGGACCGCCGGATCTCACCGCTTCCGATTTATTCGTCGAGAGTACGATGGGATGAGCTATCACCCCGAGATACATGATGAGTTAGAGGATGTCGTGTTTATACAGAGTGGTGAAGCAACCTTGATTGTAGGCGGTGAAATGATCAACCGCAGGGGTAATGGTGGCGATGGCATTTCGGGAGGGGCGCGGTATCCTGTGGCTACCGGCGATCTGATCCAGATTCCGGCCGCCACCCCTCACGGCTTCCTGGTCCCCGAAGGGGGGCATGTTACGTATCTGCTTGTTAAGGTCCCGGCATTCCTAGGTGAGTACGTTGAGAACCCTGCCTATGTCCCCAGAGTCCCCCTAGAGTTCGATCCACCGGGATTCGCTATGTGGAGTCATTCGGAACTGGAACAACGGGATGCAGTTCTCGCAACCGAGGTGCGCTCGGACCGCTCTTCCCGAGAGACCCTTGCGGACTACGGTAACCCCATGGGAGGTCACCGCTTCCGATTTATTCGTCGGGAGTCGGATGGAATGGACCCTCACCCCGAGATACATGGAGGTCATCCTGAGTGGGAAGGATCTTATGGTATTATCGATGTCGTGTTCGTGAAGAGCGGTGGGGGGACGCTGCTTGCGGGTGGTGAAATGATCAACCGACAGGGTAGTGGGGGCGATGGCATTGCAGGGGGGATGCGGTATCCCGTGGCAGCCGGTGATGTGATCCATATTCCAGCCGATACCCCTCACGGATACCTGGTGCCAGAAGGGCACATTACCTATGTGCTCGTAAGGGTCCCAGCAGTCGTAAGCTCTGGGTCACCTTGAATTCTCTAAGGAAGTCTGGGGGAGAGAGGCACGCCTGGGTTGAGGAAGAAGTTTTCTTTGGCGCTCTGCATGATGCGTATGCCGAAGGGTTCCTGATGAATATGGTTCCTGGCCGTGACCATTACGTTCCCGCTGACATTATTGAAATAAAAACGTTGCATCCTGCTAGTTATGAGTTCACCACAAGTGCGAAGGAGAAGGGATGGGTAGAGAGGATCTTTGGTCTCTGCGTCGATAAGCGAGTGGAAGGCTGCTGTTGTTCGTGCTAGATGGGGAGCCTATTCTGTTCAATAAGGGCGGGAGCAATGTTCTTTCTAAAGGAGGAGCTTGATGTGGCGTTCGATTCGAACGGGATTCCTGGCAGGTGCCGTGCTTATAGGAGTGCCCGTTTTTCATGCGGGAGCGGCCCAAGCCCAGTTGCAGGATCAGACCCGGGTGAGCCCGACCAACGATCTACCCAACCCATACGAGCGCGTCTATCCGTGGGGTGAGCTTCCTACGGGTTCGTATGATGAAAGGGCCTCATTCATTGGGGCTGATCAGGGTCCAGACGGCAACATCTACCTGCTGAGTCGTTGCCTCCAGAATGCCTGTACGGGAAGAAGCGAGCCGCCGGTCATCAAGCTGGATCCATCCGGAAGGATCCTGAAGAGTTGGGGTTCGGGGATGTTCGATTTCCCGCATGGCTTTGATGTAGACGACGAGGGAAACGTCTGGGCGAGTGATCAGCGTGGCAATCAGGTGTTCAAGTGGGACTCAGAGGGTGAACTGCTGATGACACTTGGGCAGAAGGGCGTAGAGGGAGACCCGCCCCGGCTTCTCACCCAGCCGACGGACCTAGTGGTGGCCCCAAACGGAAACATTTTCGTTACCGAAGGTCACGGTGGGGGAGTCAACCGGGTTTCAAAGTACTCGAGCGATGGGACTTTCATCATGTCTTGGGGGACGACGGGCTCGGGCATTGGGGAATTTGTTGTGCCGCATGCGATCGCTCTGGACTCGCAAGGTCGGGTATTCGTAGGGGACCGTATGAACAACCGGATCCAGATCTTCGATCAGGAGGGCAATTTCCTCGATGTCTGGTACCAGTTCGGTCGGCCGAGTGGAATCTCCATCGGCTCAGATGACAGGATCTACGTTGCTGATTCGGAGTCGTTTGGTACGGACAACCCAGGCTGGAAGAAGGGTATTCGTGTCGGTAGTGCGAGAGATGGTTCGGTCCAATACTTGATCGAGGACCTCGAGTCCACGGCAATTGAACACAGTGGAGCTGAAGGCGTCGGCGTGGACTCCGCAGGGAACGTTTACGGGGCGGTTGTCCGCAGGCGAATGCTGGAGAAGCACGTCCCCAACTTTTGAAGGTTGATAGGAGAATATTCATGCGAATTCGACTCAGCAATATTGCCATGCTTGCCGTGGCCCTTCCGGTTGCATTTGCTGGCACGACGTTGGTGGCGCAGCAGACCGGTCCGGTGCACACGCACATCGGTCACGCGTCTACAGGCTTCAATGGGGCTCCAGATGGGAAGGGTCTAGCTGCAACTGCGGCGGCGGAATTGGGAATTGCGATGCTGCACGCCAATTTTGTGGCGGGGGACTTAAGCAACCTCGAGGCGATGCAGAGGCATGCCGGTCACGTTCTCCATCTCCTTGACCCGGCAGAGGGAAGTTCAGGGCCGGGGCGCGGTTTCGGTGCCGTGCGTGCCACCGAGGGTGTGGCAAGGCACATTGGACTAGCGGCGAGTTCGCCTGGTGCTTCTGAGAACGTACGCACGCACGCCGAGCACATTGCCATGATTGCTAGCACAGTCGTCGGCCGTGCGGAAGAGGCTGTTGCAGTTGCTCAACGCCTGCAGGACGCACCCTCGATACGGCGGGCTTCGCCGCTCGTCGCGCAGTTACGTCTATTGACGTACCAGATGACGGAGGGCAGCGATCTCAACGGCGACGGACAACTGTCGTTGGAGGGCGAGGCAGGGCTACAGCAGCTCGAGGCGCACATTTATCTATTGCTTGAGGGCGAGGGACTCCCGCGGGTCCTTCAATAGGTGGACGCTACCTTGAGGAGGTTGTTACTCTAGTAAGCTAGGCGGGTAGGGATCCACGTAGGCTACTTAGCTTATGGATCGTGGTCGGTTGAGAAACGCATAATCTGAGGAGGGTTCCATGAGGAAGAGGTCGACTCGCTCGCAACGGAGTGCTTGGCGTGTAGCGTCCGCGCTGGCTGTCGTGGGGATTCTGTGCTCCCCCGGTCAGGGGTTCGGTCAAGCGAGCCCTGCAGATGATGTCACGTTTGCGAAGGATGTTGCCCCAATACTCCAGGCGAACTGCCAGACTTGTCACCGGCCAGGCAACGTTGCGCCGATGTCGTTGCTGACCTACGAGGATGCACAGCCCTTGGCGGCCCTCATGGCGGATCGCGTGTCCAAACGCATCATGCCGCCATGGCCCCTCGACGTGACGGTCGGGATCCAGGAATTCAAGAACAGCCGAGCGTTATCGGAGGAGGACATCAGCACGATTGTCCGCTGGGCTGATGCGGGTGCGCCACTGGGTGATGTGGCGGACCTGCCGCCTGCGATCGAGTGGCCGGGATGGTCGGATGCGTGGGAGTATGAGGATCGTTTTGGCCGCCCGCCGGATATGGTGCTCAAATCACCGGTCTATCGTGTGCCTGCTGAGGGACTGGATCGCTGGCCAAACGAAAAGAGCGTGGTGGAGGGGCTTGAGGAACCGCGGTGGATCATGGCCCTGGAGCTCAAACCCGGAACTCCCGAGACACGGTATGTCTACCATCACGCTAACCCGAGTCTGACGCTGCCCACGGATGCTCCCGATGGCATGATGGGTGGTGGCCAGCTCGTGCAATCGGCGGCGGGGACGGGGGGTTTCATCTTCCCGGAGGACACAGGAAGGCTGATCGTACCGGGTTCTACAATTAATTGGCCTATGCACTACTTTCCCTTCGGTGAGGTCGTGGATGCTCACCTTGAGGTCGGGGTGTGGTTATACCCGAAGGACGAGGAGCCCAGGTTCGTGACTGCGGGAGAGCAGCACCTCGACTCCTCAATGGGGACGCAAGATGGTGCGTCGCAGATCCGTATTCAGGGCAGGAGCCCGACAGACCCGCAGATGCGCGGGAGCCAGCCTGATCTCTTGATTCCCCCGCACAGCCTGAGCTCGCTGCGCGGAACCCACGTGTTGGATCGATCGGTCCGGGTTCACAGCCTGCGCGGGCACATGCATCTTCGTGGTAAGCATCAGATCGTGGAGGCGGTCTATCCGGATGGGCGCTGGGAGATAATCAATAAGCTCGACTGGCTTCATCCGTGGCACACGGCGTTCCTCTACGAGGACCACGCGATGCCTCTGCTGCCGAAGGGAACGGTAGTGATCGTGACCTCAGTCTGGGATAACACGACAGCTAACTCGCACAACCCCGATCCCGGACAGTGGGTCGTACGAGGCGACCGGTCGGTCGACGAGATGGGCCACGTGCGGCTCGGAGTGACGTACTTGTCCGAAGAGGATTTCGAGGAGCTAGTAGTGGAACGGGAGCGGAGTCTTGCACCGACTACTGATGGATAAAACGGAAAGGAGGAAAAGATGAGATTGCGTTACCTGGTCCTGGTAGTTGTGGGGCTTCTGGTGGCTGGATCTCTTTTTACTCCGGCATCTGTGCGCGCTCAGGAGCAATCATCTGGCCCCACTTTCGATACGCTCTTTGAATTTGGCGCGCAGATGAGTATCCGGAACCTGCGTCCTTCGGGAATGCCGGTGATCCCTATCTTTGGCGGTTGGATCGACAACGGAGATGACACAGCGGATCTGTGCTTCGGTTACAAGAGCTTAAACCTTGAAGAGCGGAGGGACATTCCCCATGGCTCTGACAACTCCATCGAGCCGGCTCGCTTCAATGGGGTTCAGCCGACCTTTTTTCTCGAGGTTCCACCCAGCGGATCGATGCGCCATTACTGCGTCTTTAGTGTCACGGTGCCGCAAGGCAGCGATCCGGTCTACTGGACACTGAAGCACAACGGCTACGAATACACGACGCCGGGCCATACCGGGTCGGTCAATTACCTTCTGGACAACACGTGGTACCCTGCGGACAGAGGTCAAGGCGGGGAAGGTGGCTCCATAGCACCTCTGGTCGAGTTTCTTGAACCGGAGGGGTCGGAGCATGTTGGTCGGAGTGGGAGTGGTGCCAAAGCTGGGCCGGTTATGGCGAAAGTCGGGACTCCTCTGACGCTCACCATCTCCGTAACCCAACCGCACATTGAGGAGTATACGGGTGACCCGAAGGCGTTCAACGTTTATTGGTACAAGTACCAGGGGCCTCCCGGTGAAGTGACCTTCTCCGAGAACAGCATCCGTCTTGAAGGAGGTGACATGGTGGAGGCGAAGCTGGCAACGATCACAGCCACTTTCCCCGCGCCCGGAGAATACGTGCTGTTGGTTCAGGCGCTTCAAAGTAGCTTCCCATCCCAGTGCTGTTGGACCAACGGTTACGTGGAGGTGACCGTCCAAGAGTGAGGATGCAAGGATGCTACAATCCGTCCAGGTAGGCCGGACCTCCTAGCTGCTGGACCGCGGATTCGATCTGGCTCGCGCGGGTGCGCACGTACTCCGACGGGTTCGCCACGAACATGCGCTTTGGGCTGGGGAGTACGGAGACCAAAAGGGCTGCGTCATAGGCTGTCAGGTTAGCCGGCGACTTGCCCAGAAGATGCTCGGAGGCTGCGCTGGCTCCGAATACACCAGGCCCAAACTCGGCTACGTTCAAATAGACCTCTAGGATCCGCTGTTTCGGCCAGAGCAGCTCGATCCAGATCGTCAGATATGCCTCTGCGCCTTTCCGGACCCAGTTCTGCCCCGGCCAAAGAAATAAGTTTTTAACGAGTTGCTGGGAGATAGTGCTACCGCCACGCAGACGGCTTCCTTGTCGGTTACGCTCCAAGGCATCACCGATCGCCTGCCAGTCGAACCCGTGATGGTCAGGAAACTTCTGGTCCTCGGCCGCTATCACTGCTATCGCAAGATTTGAGGAAACCTGGTCCCGCGATACCCACCGGTAGTGGACCATTTCCTCTCGCGCCGCACGTTCCCACAGAATGAACGCTGTGGTCGGAGGAGCGATCCAGCGCCAAGGGAGTACGATGGCGACGCTCAGCACGAGCGCAGAGAGAAGCGCCCTCACAACAGCTTGGAAGAGCCGGCGATTCATCGGTACGCTACAATCCTTACTCGCGTCGGTCATGTTGTGACCTTGCCTATGCACGGAGAATCGACATGACCCGGTATCTCACCCAGGCATCGTACACCCTAAGTGGGGCAAAGGCATATTTAAGGACTATCTGAAAGCCTGGGAGATTCCATCCGAACGAATAAGGACTGTCAGCTATGGTGGAGCTTCAGAGCGTCAGATTATGACCGAATCCCAGGACGCTAGCGACACGGGTTGGCAGAACTGGTGGGTGTAGATATTGATTTACTTCAGTGAGTCCAATGGGCTGTCTCTTCCTGCAATGAACTAGAAGATTTAGCGCACTCGGTTCTACCAGCGTACCAGGGCGCTTGCCCAAGTGAATCCGCTGCCGAACGCTGTGAGGGCCAGCAAGTCACCCCGATTCAGACGGCCGGATCGGGCGCATTCATCTAGGGCGATAGGGATGCTAGCAGCTGTGGTGTTCCCGTACCGCTGAATGTTGTTGTAGACCTGGTCATCTCGAAGCTTCAGGCGGCGGGCCACCATCTCGTTGATTCGAAGGTTGGCCTGGTGGGCGATGAGGAGGTCGATATCCTCAGCCTTCACCCCGTGCTCCTCCATGAGCGCGCTCATGGCCTCGGGCATCCGGTTCACCGCATGCTTGAAGACCTCCCGTCCCTCCATTCGGGGATAGAGCTTCTGGTTCTCCAGGTCCTCGTGGGAGACCCAGGGGTACCGGCTCATACCGGCGCCTTCCACCCAGAGGTGCTCGGCAAAGCGGCCGTCGGAGAAGAGGTTGATGCCGAGCACTCCGCGGTCACTTTCTTCCGATGGACCCAGGATGGCAGCGCCGGCACCATCCCCGAACAGCACCCCTATGTTTCTGCCCTCCGGGTAGTCGTACTCCAAAGCCGGCGATTGAACCTCGGTGCCCACGAGCAGAACACGGCGGTATTGGCCCGAGCGAATCCAGGCATTCACAACGGAGAGTCCGTAGAGGAATCCGGAGCACTGGTTCCGGACGTCCAGCGCGGGGATACTGTTGAGCCCGAGCTTTCTTTGGAGGAAGACGCCTCCACCCGGGAAGAAGTGCTCGGGGCTGAGCGTGGCGTAGACAATGCAGTCCAGCTCCGAGGGGTCCATATCAGCCCGCTCGAGCGCGCTTTGCGCCGCTTTCAAACCCAGGTCCGAGCCCGTTTCGCCTCCTCGCTCGGTCCAGTGGCGAGTCTGGATGCCGCAGCGCTCTTGGATCCATTCGTCCGACGTCTCCCAGAATTCGGCGAGGTCGTTGTTAGTAACGACCCGCTCGGGAACGTGAAAGCCAGTGGAGATGAACTCAGTGTTGGGCATGAGGGGATTCCAACTCGGATTTGACGGGACAGTTCCCATGCAGAGTTATGGGGCGTTAACGAGCGTCGGAGCATCGGCGCGGAGTTGTCATGTTGGCTGATGGTGTGATGGAGCCTCCCAAGAGGCAAGAGGAGAGGTGTTACAGCATCTCATAAGCTGCAGATCTCCAGCGCACCGTGGTACGGTACGAAAGAGTCTTGGGTATCCCTGTTCAGGATTTTCAAGACTTCAAAGAAGGTTGGGTCTGTCTCAAAATAAGGGAATGGACTGGGAGACATAGCTTTGTTTCAAATGGACCCTGGGCGTAGAGGGATTCGATGCCGACGATATCATGCAGAGGTTCGCAGACCATGAAGTGCTAGTGCTAGTGAGGATTCGTGAAAGCTTGACCCCGGAGATTCTGGTGTGCTCCGGACGGGGTCGAGATTCAACTCCAGGAATGTCTCATTGTGGTGGTGTAAGGGTTTTTTTTGCAAGCCAGCGCGACCTGGATCTAGAGTGGCCGCGACCGCACCCTCGTCTTTTCTTGCACCGTTTGAAACCAACAGGCATTATTGCCCTAAGGCTCACCCTGTGATCAATAGGTGTCGAATGGCCATGAACCCGACCCGAAGAGGGTTTCTGATCCGTACGGCGGCGGTAGGCTGGGCCTTTCTAGGCAGAGGTGTGTCGGCCCTCTTTCCCGTCGGACGTCAGAATAACTCGACCGATTCGATACACTCTGGCCAATCTGCCGTGACGCACGGCCCGTTTCTTGGCCACCTGACATCCACGAGTGCTATGGTGTGGGCCAGGTGTTCCACGCCGGGCAGCTATCGTCTAACCGCCCGTGGAACTGGTGCAGACCTCGTCGTGACAGCAGAGGCAGCGTCTGAGAATGATCGGTGTGTCGTTTGGCAGCTGACGGGGCTTCAGGCGGAAAGGAGATACAGCTATGAGGTCTCCTATCAGGATCAACCGGCTCTCAGAGATGAGAATGCCTTCTTCGTGACCCCTCCTGTCGACGATGCGCCCAGGGTCACTCGTTTGGCGATTGGATCGTGTGCTCGAGAAGACGCCGAATCAGCCGCAGTGTGGCGTCGCATGTCGGCCTTGGACCCACATGTTACGGTGCTGTTAGGGGATACACCCTATATTGATTCGATGGAGCTGGATGTTCAGCGGACCCGATACGCCGAATTCGCGGCCGTCCCGGACTTCGCCAGCCTTCTCCGAAACTGTCCGCTCTACGCTACCTGGGACGACCACGACTTCGGTCTAAACGATAGTTCAGACGGACGATTCCTGGGGGATGGAGAACGGGCCGGAAAAAATAACGCCCGGCAGGCCTTCGTCGAGTATCATGCCAATCCGTCCTATGGAGAAGGCAACCAGGGTGTTTACACGAAGTTTCGGCAGGGTGGGGTCGAAGTATTTCTTCTCGACACGCGGTATTTTGCGGGCACTGAGCCTTCACCGGTTGCCGTGGACCAACCGACGCTCCTCGGCAAGCGGCAGTGGGAGTGGCTGCAGCGGGAACTTCAGGCCTCGACCGCTCCCTTCAAATTGTTGGCCTCGGGGATGGTCTGGAATGGGGCCGTGCGACCGGGCAAGCTCGATTGTTGGGAAACCTATTCTTGGGAGCGAGAGGCACTATTTCACTTCATAGGACAGGAGAGAATTCCTGGCGTGGTGTTAGTCGGCGGTGATGTCCATCGAACCCGGATTCTCCGATACGATACGACTGACACGGCGGGGTACCCACTCACGGAACTCGTTACATCGCCCATCCACGAGAGTGTGATTGATGCCGCGAACGCGCCGCACCCCGCGTTGATCCACGACTCAGGTGAACCGCACGCGTTTCTTCTCCTTACTGTGGATACAACGGTGACCCCCGCGATCCTCATGGCCCAGTTTCAGAACGCCGCAGGACGGGAACTGTATTCGATGACGCTGAGCGCAGCAGAACTGTCGGCAGTATAAGCAAGTGGTGTGGGGAGGACGGCCAAGGAAAGGTGACCCTTGAGAAGAGATGATTAACCATGAGAGATAGAAGCCGGGATCCAATCGGCCGGAGAGAATTCCTGAAGGCAACAGCAGGGGGTGTGTTGGCAACCGGTTTTGCTCCTCTGTCGGGCCTGGCCCCCCTCAAGCGATGGGAGCAGAACCGCAAGGTTCTGTTCGTTTGCGTGGATGGCTTCGGCCCGGACTATCTGCGGCTGAGTGACATGCCTAACCTGAAGCAGATGATTCGAGCGGGCATCTACGTCGAAGGAGAAGGTGTCATCCCTTCGGTAACCAATGTGAACAACTCGTCCATCGTGACAGAGTCATTCCCTGCGGACCATGGTATTACTGGCAACTACTATTACGACCGCACGGCCGGTACGGGCACCTTCATGGAATCTGCAGAGTTCCTGCTCCGCCCCACGATTTTTGACCAGGCTAGGACTCGAGGAGTCAAAACCGGTTTCGTGACCTCCAAAGAGAAGTTGATGTTCCTGTCAGGAAGCGCTGACTTGGCTGTCGCTGCGGAACGCCCGACCAGGGAGTTGATCGACAGGATCGGAGCCCAACAGGATGTCTATTCGCCCGACATCAATTTCTGGTCCTTTCGGGCCGCGCGTCATTTTCTCAACGAGGGGGAGTGTGAACTCGTCTACCTTGTGACGACGGACTACATGATGCACACCTATCCGCCCAGTGACGAACGGTCATTGGCACATCTTCACACGCTGGACGAACTTCTCGGACAAATACTTAATGACCACAATAATCTAGAGGTTTATCTAACAGCCGATCACGGGATGTCTCCCAAACGGAATGCGATTGATATCGGTCGTCTCTTGGCTTCGAATGGCATCGAGAGTGAGGTCGTGCCGATCATTAGAGATCGATACGTGGTTCACCACCAGAACCTCGGAGGTGCCGGCTACGTTTACCTGGAAAATATGAACGAACTCGAAGAAGCATTCGCGCTTCTCAGCGAAGTCTCAGGAGTGGAAGAGATTTATCGACGGAGCGAGGCGACCGAACAGTTTAATCTCTATGCCGATCGGATCGGCGATATCTTTATTCTTGGCGAAAACCACATGGTTTTCGGCGACCTTGGGGGGCCTCTTCGAGACGAAGTGAACATCCGCTCACACGGCTCGAGGCACGAAGCAACAGTGCCCATTATCTGCTATGGCGGGAATGCGGATGCAGACCTCTATCGCAGGAGTATTGACCTGACGCGCAATTTCGTGTGGGAGGTGTAACCCGTACGCTGAGGGCTTTGTCCGTAATCTGCCCGGGCTCCAACCCCAGGAGTCGGGCTGGAGTCGTCCGCACCATCATTTCAATCTGCTCTTGGGTGACAACTTCGTCCCGCATTCGCATGATGAGCGTCTTGAAGCCGTCCGGTTCGTTCCTCTGCGCAGGAACTGCAGAAACTAGGGGAGGTGCCCCCGCGCAGGCGGGTGTTACCAATTTGGGTCACTAGAGTGCAGTATGGAGGCAGTTGGGTGTTCTTGTTCTCAGAGCTTTGGAGTGCGTGATGAGAGTTCTACCTAGGCGGATGCGTGCCCTGATGGAGACGGCAAGGAAGCTGGCTAACAGCAGCCTGTTTGAAGGAGGTGGTGGCCCACCGACGACGACACTGCTTGGGGGGGCAGCGCTATTCCTGCTGGGCATAGGGTTGTCTGCTTGTAGCACGGACACCGCGAACCAGGACCGACCGGCGATGACGACCGAGGAGGAGTTCAAGGTGGCCATGGAAGAGTTGTCCAACTGGGGCCGTTGGGGAGCGGACGACGAGTTGGGTGCGGCTAACCTCATCACACCATCCAAGCGAAGGCAGGCGGCAGCGCTGGTGACAGAAGGCATCAGTGTCTCGCTGGCGCACGATGTTGTACAAGAGCCGGCGATCGATGCCACGACGATTCTGAACCGGGAGGTGCTGAGTGTCAGCGAGACGGGCGCCTCGGACCGGTATGAGTACACCGGGACCTATCACGGTGTTATCCACAGTCACCTCGATGCGGTCGACTGCCACATAATGTATGAGGGCAAGGGGTACAATGGCGTGCCGATGGAGGACATTGAGGCGTCGGGTGGCTGCCCGAAGGGTAGCATCAACGCCCTGAAGGACGGAATCGTCACTCGCGGTATCCTGTTCGACGCAACGCTCTTGCCGCAGCACGCTACACCCAACGGGTGGGTCGAACCCGGAACCGCTATTCGAGCCGCGGACCTCGAGGCCCTAGAGGAGATCGAAGGCGTGAGGGTCGAACCGGGTGACGTGATCCTGCTCCACACGGGACGCTGGAAGCGCCGCGCCGTGCTGGGGCCCTGGCCCACGTCAGAGGGGGTGGCGGGCTACCATGCCGATGTTGCCTACTTCATGAAAGAGCGGGGCGTCTCGTTCATCGGCCACGACATGTGGAACGACGTCTTTCCCCACGAGTTTTCGGATGACGAGCGCCTCCCGTTACATCGGCTCGCTCTGGTCTCTCTGGGCGTGGGAATCTTCGACAACCTTGATTTCGAACGGGTCTCTGAGGAGGCTCGGCGTCTGAACAGATACGAGTTCCTGTTCACTGCGGCGCCACTGAGAATCGAACAGGGGATGGGTTCGCCCATCAATCCGATCGCAACGTTCTAAGTGTACCCGGTATCGAAATTTCTTTACCTGGCTACCCGATGGTGGCCACCAGGGAATGGTCAATTGATCGGATCGGGTTTGAGGTCAATGGCCTTCTTCTTCCGCGAGAGGTCGAAGTTGGGAGCGCCGATGTTGTGCGTGTCGGTGTAGATGGTTCGGTGCCAATCGTCGCTGGATCAAGGCGCCGACTCGGAGAGTGCCAGCGCGGTGCCGTTCTTCAGCAGCGCGTCGATCTCGTCGGCATCGTAGCCGGCCCCTTGGAGGACTTCCCGGGTGTGCTCTCCGAGGAGCGGTGCTCCCATTTGCCGACTGATGGGAGCCAAGCCGGACATCTTCACCGCGCAGCCCAGTGACCGCTGGGATCCCAGTTTCGTATGCTTTACCTCGATAACCATTTCCCGGTCCAGGGTCTGCGGGTGCTCGAGCATCTCCCCCACTGAGGCCACGGGTCCTGCAGGCACCCCGGTTTTCTCGAGTATATCGATCCACTCATCGCTCGTACGGGTCGAGAAATACGGAGTGAGCAGTTCGACGAGTTCGACCAGGTGGCCCATGCGGTCGGCGTTTGTCTCAAAGCGGTGGTCTGACGCCAGCTCCTGAGCAGACAATGCATTGGTGAGGCGGAGCCACGTCCCCTCGTTCGATGCCCCGACATTGATCCATCCGTCGGCGGTGCGGAAGCTTTGGTAAGGGGCGGTGAGTGGGTGCGCCGTGCCCAGGGCTCCCGGCGACTCGGCCGAAGCTAGCGCGATCGCGCTTTGCCAGAAGGTCTGTGTGATACCGGCCTCGAGTAGCGAAGTGTCTACGCGTTGTCCCCTTCCGGTTCGCTCGCGCTCGAACAGCGCTGCTGCCACACCGAATGCCGCGAGGATGCCGGCCGTTACGTCTGTCACGGGTGCTCCGACCTTCACAGGTGCTCGTCCGGGCCCCTCCCCTGTCACGCTCATGAGCCCAGAGTAGCCCTGAGCAATGAGGTCGAACCCCCCCTGTTTGGCGAGTGGCCCGGTCCGACCAAACCCCGTGATCTGACAATAAATGAGACGTGGGTTAAATGAGCGCAGCTCCTCCCATCCCAATCCCATACGTTCCATCGTGCCGACGCGAAAGTTCTCGATCACCACATCAGCGCCACCGATCAAGCGCCGCACGACGTCCAGGCCAGCGGGCGAACGGAAGTCAAGCGCAAGCCCACGCTTTCCGCGGTTCAGCATCATGAACGCGGCCGATTCCCCCCCGATGTCCGGAGGAACGAATCCGCGCGTGCCGTCCCCGCCCGGCAGGCGTTCGACCTTGACTACGTTCGCACCCATGTCGGCAAGCATGAGGCCGCAAACTGGCCCCGCCATGATGTGGGCGAGTTCCACGACGCGGATCCCTTCGAGCGCCCCGCTCATCCGACCCTGACCAGAGATTCACTCACCACGAAATCGGGGATCGCGTTTTTCGAGAAATGCCCGTCGACCCTCTCGGTAATCCGCTGTCTGGAAGGCCTCGTATGCCTCCTCACGTTCTTCACTCGCAAGCGGGGTTCTCTTTTGGAGGCGCCGAATGAATTTTTTGTGCCATCGATTGACGAGTGGCGCGCCAGCGGCGATGCGAGCAACGAGCCCATACCCCTGTTCGACGACTGCGGCATCGGGCCAGATTCGGTTCACGAGCCCAATTGTTACGGCTCGTTCAGCACGGATGAGTTCCCCGCTCAGCAGGATCTCGAGGAGAGGTCCAGGCCCAAGAAGCTGAAGAAGTGGATCGAGTTCATCGTGCGACATCGTCAGTCCCAGTCGGTTGATCGGAGCGCCGAATCTGCTTGACTCGCCACAGACACGGAGGTCGCAGCACGCGGCGATCTCCAACCCACCCCCCACACAGATCCCCTCGATGATCGCTACCGTCGGATGTGGGAACGCCCGGACAGCGTCCATCGCGGACGAGAGGACCCCAGAGTACTTGCGCACCTCGTCGGGTGAGTCCCTCTGCTCCTCGAAGGCAGCGATATCGGACCCCGCAGAGAACGCTCTTCCCCCAGTGCCCCGCACGGCCACACACACCACCTCATCATGACTAGAGAGAGACTCGAAAGCCTCCGTCAGAGCGAGCCAGCCTTCCGCGTCTAGAACGTTGTGGCGTTCGGGACCGTCCATGCGCACTGTCGCGATCGGGGCCTTCACCTCGACGTGAACTATCGAGCGTTCAGTCACTGAGTCCTGCCCCGGCGGGGGCCAGGGAACACTCCGCCCCGGTCGGGGCCACCGAGGGTGTATACGAGAGCTCCCGCTAGAAGTCCGATCTCCCGCTTGGTGGAATCGAGCCCCGCTAGCAGACCGCTTCCGATTAGGGTGTTGGGGATCAAGATCACGAGCCATACAACCACAGCCGCAGCAACCCAGCGAGGTCTTGCGCCGAGGGCGAGCAAGGCTCCGGCCACCAAGGTGAGAGCCGGGGGCACCGAACTGTTCAGATGGTTCCCCATGATTCCGTCCGAGAACAGCCCGGAAGCTAAGAGAGTGAACGTAAGGCTGAAGCGAACGAGCATCATCGTGATCTCCCAGCGCTCTCCAATCCATGGTGCTGACGCTTGTCCCCACTGACTAAGTGCCCAGCGCCCCGGCCCGGCGAGAGCTACCGCGATGCAGAGGCCCCCAAGGGCCAGGTCTCGACTCAGGCGGATTTCACCCGCGACCGGATTTGCTACAGCAAAGCTCCAGAAGAGAAGTCCCGCGATGACCGCGAAGAGCCGAGCCTTCACGCCAAGGATCAAGACGCAGCCGAGAACGATCTCTACCCACCCCTGAATGCGAAGGAAAGAAGCGACACTGATCCCGAGGCGGTCCGTGATCTGTTGGTGGAAGAAGGGAGAAATCCAGCCGGTAGCTGGATCCACGTACGAGGCCGCTAGAGCTTGAGCATCAGATGGGAAGGCAAGCTTCACTCCTCCCATAACGAAGACGGCTCCCAATGCCACTCGCAGGATGAGCATGAGTTGGCCGGGATCCAATAAAGCTCCCGGACGGTCAACAGGGTTGGACATGTGATCTCCTTACGGGAACGGGTCTATTCGGCAAGATGTCCGCCCCTTAGGCGGGCAGCAAGGAGATCTGGTGGCTTGATTAAGGAGGATCTGACGGTGCTTTGATACGTTGGCGGGTCGAAAACCCCTATGATCTGCTGGTTCTCTGATGGTGTGCTCTCCTTGCCGAAGGGTATCGAGGAGCTGGAGAAAGAGAACCAATGCCTGAAGGGATCGGCAGCTGATCTGGCCCTGAATAAGTTGATCCTGAAAGAGACGGCCAAGGGCCACTTCCGAGCCCCGAGCAGCGGAGACCGTGCGTGGTGCATGGCCGTTAGCAACCTGGGGTGAGCGAAAGGAAAGCATGAGCCCACCCTTTCTCCACGGACCTCACCCCAGGCAACATGAGTTGGTTGACCTAACACTGTAGGTGGTACCGAAGTTGAGGGTGGGTCACGCCCGTATGTGCAACACTAACGATTGCTCTTCCAGCATTGCCACTCAAAAGCTTGAGCTGTGCTCTCCGCTCAAGGCAGACAAGACAGTCGAGTGTCTGGAGGGAATTCCGCGGGGGGCAAACGAGCTGATAAGATTCTTGCCACGCGCGTGCGGGCACGGTCACATCAGCTAGCTCAACTGCGAATATCTCTCCACCCGGAGGGACATGGCTGAACTCAACGGAGTGCACTATGCTGGCGTCGGTCTTGATTGACGGCCGTAGTTCCACCTACAGGCTGTTGGGTAACTTATGATCGCTTTTGTCTACCGATAGGAGTCATGGATGAAGATTCCCCGAAGCATTTACACCACTGTACCGCTTGTGGCGTTTACGGCATTGACTTCTTCCTGTTTCGGGACACCAGAGGATGATTCTGCGAGCACGGAGGCCGGACAATTGATCTCGGATGGTGTGCCGCAGTTCCGGTACGACCCCACATGGCCCGAGTCCCCCCTTCCGAACCAGTGGATGTTAGGAGAGGTGGGAGGAATTTCAGTCGATGGCCAGGGACACATCTGGGTCATTCAGCGTCCCTGGACGGTGAGCGGCCGAGAATTGGGTGCGGTTGAGGGTGGGTCTGAGTGCTGTCGGCCGGCGCCTCCTGTCATAGAGTTTGGGTCAGAAGGAAATGTGGTCCAGGCATGGCCAGAACTTCGGCAATTCTTTGCCGAGCCCGGGACCCCTGCAGGACAGGGGAACCGGATAGGGGGCGAGGGAGAGACACTATGGGAGGCCACAGATGGTCCAGGGTACGGCGAATGGGGGAGAAGAGAGCACACAGTCTATATCGACTATGACGACTTTGTATGGGTCACACTCGACGAATCCCACCTGATATACAAGTTCACACGAAACGGTGAACACCTCCTCACAATCGGTGAGGAAGGAGTGACCGGTGGGAGTAATGACATAACTCACCTGGGCCGACCGGCTGGTCTCGTGGTGGACCCGGAAACGAACGAGCTCTTTGTGGCAGACGGGTATACGAACAAGCGTGTGATAGTGTTCGACGGGGAGACGGGAGAGTACCGGAGGCACTGGGGAGCGTACGGGAATATCCCTGAAGACGTCCAGCTCGAGTTCGACCCCGATGCGGAGCCGCCAAGGCAGTTCGTGGGGCCCGTGCATGGAATCGATCTCTCCAGGGATGGGCTCGTATACGTATCCGATCGCCGGGCTAACCGCATCCAGGTCTTCGAGCGCGACGGGACGTTCGTGCAAGAGGGCTTCGTGTCGCCGGAAACGCGTGACCTCGGAACCGCCTATGGGGTGGCGGTCTCAAAGGACCCAGACCAACGGTGGGTATTCGTTAATGATGGCTCCAACAACAAGATCTGGATCCTTCGAAGAAGTGACCTGGAGGTTGTGGACAGCTTCTCGTCCTACGGACGCCAGGGTGGACAGGTTATGTCTGCACACAGCATGGTGGTGGACCAAGACGGAAACATCTACATCGGTGAGACCCGGGGCCGACGAGTGCAGAAGTTCGTGCTTGAACAGCCCGTACGCTCCCCGTGAACGTTGCCGAGGCGAGGGACTTCTGACTTCCAGTAGAGCCGGTGGATTGGGGGCTACGGGAGCGAGGCGGATGAGGCCCACCGGGATGTGAAGGAATAGGTTCCCGACGATCTGACCGAGGCATTAGATTCTGACGATGCATCCATAGGAACATTAAGCAGGGGTCCCGCGCTTGTCGGGAAAATCCCCGCACACACTTCGATTGAACCAAATATCTAGGAGAGTGTCATGTACCGAGTGAAGACCTCGTTCCGTCTTCTCGCCTTCGGTCCCGGTCCGTTCCTCTTTGCTCTACTGAGTATTGCAGCGTGTTCTACGGGAGACGGGGATCAGCCCACGGAAACGGTTGCTGTGACCGTTTTTGAGGGGGCTCGCCTCATTGTGGGAGATGGAGGCCAGGCCATCGAGGATGCCGCCTTCGTCATTGAGGATGGCCGATTCACACAGGTGGGGACAGTTAGTGACTTGGACGTTCCCGATAGTGCAGGTAGGGTGGACCTCACCGGGAAGACCGTCATCCCAGCGTTCATCAACGCCCACATGCATCTGTCCGTCATGCGGGAAGAGCGCATCGAGCAACTTCGGCAAAACGCGTACTATGGCGCCGCTGTGGTGGTCAGCCTGGGATCGGATTCGGGTGATGTGCCATTCCAGGTACGCGACGAGATCCTCCCCTCTGTTGCCCGGTCCCTCACCGCTGGGCGTGGGATCACCAGACCGGAGCCGGGCCGTTCGGAGGTCCCGTACTGGATTGATACCGAAGAGGAAGCCCGGGAAGCTGTTCGGGAACTGGCCGGGCGGGGGGTCGACATCGTCAAGATCTGGGTGGACGACCGGGGAGGGCAATATGAGAAGCTCACTCCCCAGCTATACGGAACGATCATCGACGAGGCTCACCGGTATGACCTCCTGGTCACGGCCCACATCTTCAACCTCGAAGACGCGAAAGGCCTCCTCCGAGCAGGAGTCGACGCCTTGGCCCACGGCGTCCGGGATCGGGATGTGGACGAGGAGTTCCTGACATTGATCGAGGAACGTCCTGATCTGGTCTACGTCCCAAACCTTCCGGACCCGGGCATCGCCAGGGATCTGACTTGGCTGAGCGGGACGGTCCCTCCCGACGAGTTGCGTCGGCTCCAAGAGGCGGCCACAGACCGGCCGGAAGTTCAAGAGGCTTTCGGGATCCAGGCCAGAAACCTTGCTCGGGTTAACGAAGTGGGGGTAAGAGTTGCCTTCGGGACGGACGGCAGCTCGCCCTGGGCAGTTCATCTGGAGATGGAGGACATGGTGTTGGCGGGGATGACGCCGGAGGAGGTCATCGTGGCGGCAACCCGGAGTTCAGCCGATCTGATGGGACTTGACGACTTTGGAACAATCGAGGTGGGCAACACCGCGGACTTCATCGTCCTCGACGGGAATCCCCTGGAGGACATCACGAATACTCGGTGGATCTCCATGGTATATCTCCGCGGGTTAGAGGTGGATCGGGAAGGCTTGAGCGCACAACTCATGACCGCGAGCAACTCTGGGGGATAATCGATTGTCACGAGTCCAGGTTTCGATCCGGCTCCAGTAACAGCCAATAACCCCCAGAGCCACTTTTGGAACAGCAGGAGGTCCCCACCCGTGCTGACGAATATTCTTCTTGTAATCGTCGTTCTGCTTCTCGCCTTTATCCCAAGGCGTATGGGAATGACAGAAGACACCAAGCAATTCATCACCAAGGCTCTAGTAGCGGGTGTGGTCATCGTGGCTTTGTACTTCGTGGCTAGTCCTTACCGAAACTGTATGAGAGGTTACAGTCGGAGTGACGTGGAGACTACGGAACTCGGGACAGAGGAGATTTGTCGAGAGGAAACCAATTGGTAGGAATCCTTTTAGTGAAACACTGTTTGGGGGTTCAGAGGATGCGGCCCTGAATGGGGGGTGCCCGGTACTGGGGGCTGGATAGCTGGGTGTGGCTGGATGCCACGGAGGGACTAGGGGCTAGTTGCCGTTTCCCAGTGTTCGGTACCATCTCTTCGGAAAATAGGTGGGACCCTACCCATCTCGTCTTCCCCACACAAATCTCTCGATCCGCCCCATGGCGACCTTGAGTTCCTCAATCGATACACACGGATAGACGACCCGGAAGAGCCCCCTCTTCGTATGCCCGAACCCGATGCCCGGAGTGAGGAGGACGCCAGTGGCTCGGAAGAGCTCCTGCCAAAGTTCCAACTCTGCATCTTTCGAGTTGCGGTTCATGAACTCCGACAAGTCGATCCAGACGAAGAGGCTTCCTCGGCTCGGTACATAGGGGATGCCGAGGCGCTTCAGGTAACCGACCACGACCGCGTACGATTCGGTGAGGCGCTTTCGGTTGCGGGTGAGGTACAGGGTCATGAACTCGGTGTCGGTCAGCAGACGCTCGAGCACCCACTGGGTGTGGTTGGATACCGAGTGGGTCAGGTTCAAGTTTTCGTAGGCTTCCAGAAGCGCGACGTTCTGTGAGTAGACGAGCCCGACGCGGAAGCCGGAGATGCCGAGGTCCTTGGAAACGGCGTACCACAGGTGGAGGAAGTCGCTTTGCTTCACTTCCATGAGGTTGGCGAAGGAGGAAAAGGGCAGTTCCTCGGAGTAATCAGACCTAATCACCGGGTGCTCAGTGTCGATGAGCGACAATCCGTAGATCTCGTTGACGACCAAGTGGACTTCCCGCTCGATGCACCAGTCGGCCATCTCAGAGAGTCGTTCCTCTCGGTAGATGCCGCCGGTCGGGTTGTCGGGCGTCGTGAGGATCAGCATGCGGAGGCGCCTGCCAGCCGCTTCGATCTTCGCTCGTGCCTGCTCGAGATGGGCGAGAGTAAGGGCCGGGCCGTGCGCTATCTCCCAAAGCTCGTGGTGGGTCACGAGGTCGTAGCGCTCGACGCCGGAGAGGTTGCCGATATCTTGGCGATAGACCGGATAGCTCGGCGCGGGGATGACCGCGACGTCGCCAGCGTCGGCGAGGATAAAGGAGGTCATTTCGATGACGCTGGTAGCTCCGGCGGAGACGCCCAGACGCTCCGGGTCGATGGGGCAGCCCGTTAGGTGTTCGGCAAGGAAGCTCGCGACGGCCTCTCTGAACTCTGGCGCTCCCCGTGCGGAGGTGTATCCCGGCACCCATGCGGGAACCTCGTTCTCCGAGGTGATCTCCTCGATCTTTGCCTTCAGATCGAGCCAGCTGAGATGATTCTCCGCGACGTTGAGCGGCAATGCTCCGGTGAGGTTGTCGGTCGGGTGATAGGCGTTTCCGATCGCTTCACTATAGGCCCCGTAATCGATGCGGAGCGGGGTGTCGGCCGCACGGGCTCCGCGGCTTGAGAGTGAGGTGGTGGTCATGAAGTCTTCCTACTCTTAGTGGCTTGAAATTTTTGCAGAAAACTTTTCGAGCTTGGGACTCCTGGCTCAATCTGAAATCAAAAAACCTCCTGAGCAAAACAGGGCTAGGCAGCTAGGTGTGGCTGGATGCCACGGAGGGGGGACTAGGGGCTAGTTGCCGTCTTCTTCCCGATCCCGGTGACGCTGCTCA
>Ga0310121_10000353_pt1 | contig 50925 bp, 33 predicted proteins | sample CB27_Tmax_986_MG_FD_203504 | JGI IMG/M metagenome (GOLD analysis project Ga0310121, IMG submission 203504) | Marine microbial communities from Western Arctic Ocean, Canada - CB27_Tmax_986 | ecosystem: Environmental > Aquatic > Marine > Oceanic | place: Canada: Western Arctic Ocean | collected... | reverse complement strand
CCAATGAATTGTCCAGATTACGAATGGATTATGGTTCACTCCTGCAAATTGACCGGTCGCCGGTCCCGGGCTTTTAACAATCGCGAGAACTCCCCGCCAAGAAGTTGTCCGTCCCGGTCAAACAGGATCTGCGAGTCGACAGTACGGATTTTATCACCGGAGCGGGTGATGCCACCATTTCTCACCATCTGTTTGACGACGTTGTTCCGCCGCTGTACTGGAGCGAAAGGGTCAAATTTGAGCTGCTCAAACCCTTTTTGTTTATGAATCGTGCGCGCGGCAATGAACCGCACGGCATCGTAATCGTCGCCCATCAACTGGGCCAGATAAGGGGTCATCCAGTCGGTCTTTGAGACCGCACGGGCGTCCGGCCAGCCCATGCTCCAAGCCATCAGGGCCCTCTGTCCCGCGTCTCCTTTGAGTGTCCACAAAATGGACGCGGCAATGGTCTGCTCATCCTTATCCAGTTTCGGCTCTGCAATTTTGTACCATCTATTGAGATAGCTGGCGGACCATGCAAGTGTTTTATCGAGGTGGCACTGGTTACAGGCGTTTGGCCGGCCCGTGGCAACGCTGGCCTGCACCGTGGGACTGTCGATCGTATGGCTGCGGATCGCTTTTAACAGGCCGTACGAGGTATAGGGCATGTGGCAGTTGTAGCAGAGGCTGCCCGATGAACCTGCTGGATGATGGGTGTGGCTGATCAACTTCTTTTCGTCCCGATAATCCTCATGGCACTGGGTGCACGCCTGGTTGGTCCGCATACCCGGTCCCAACTGGTCATCTGCCCAACTGGCCAGCGCCGCTTTGTCATTCGTATCGGGGTGCAACGTGTGGCACGACAAGCAAGACATCCGCTTCGATTCATCGGCATGGTTGAAGCAGGGCGACTCGATCAACCCGTTGTATTCACGTCCCGAGACCCGGACCATGCCATCACTCCACATTTTGCTGTCTTTTGCTATTACGGCGAATTGTGTTTTAAGCATCGGAGAATCCGAGTCACTACGGACCACCGTTCGCATGTCGTTGTTTAGCTCGTCGCCGGGGCGGTATTGAAATCCGTGCTTCAGCCAGTCGTAGAATGCGTCCTCCCCGTTGAAATCCCATACGCTGTGACATTGCCCGCACACCTGTGAGGAAAGCTGGGCATTCAGCTGTGTGGGTACGACCAGTTGGGAGTCCTGATGTTGCTTCCCGCTCTCGTGCCACTGGACATGCTGCTCACCCGGTCCGTGGCACGCTTCACACGCGATCCCAAATTCGCCCACATGCGTGTCAAAGTTCTCGACCGTTTTTCGCCCAGAAGCCTCTTGATCCGCCCACTCGAGGCCAGTTTGTGGATGGGTTGTGTGACACCGCAGACACAGCATATTCCACCGGCCAGTTTCTGAAACAATCTTGTTGGTCCTGGGCCGAAGAAACACAGACTCCCGCCAAACCCATCGTGCGTCTTCCTTCAGCCAGGTAACGGGCACCGATCCCAGCATTCGATTTTTCCCAAACACATACCAATAGACCTGCATGTGGTGTGAACCCGTTGTCTGCACAATTTGCCGCTTGATTCGTAAATGCGGACTCTGAGGACCTGTCCAATCAGGATCGGGGCCTTCGTAAAAGAACTTGTCACCTTCGCGAGTCAAGCGAATTTCCTGTCCAAAGAGCGTTAGCACAACATCGTTGAAATCGCCAATCACCGATTCAGGGGTCGCTACCTGTGTCATCGTGCGATGATACGAAGCATGCCACCCGGTGTATTCATCAGCATGGCACTCGCGGCAAGACTGCGAGCCAACGTAGCCGTTCTCGTGCACAACGATTGGTCTATCGGTAGGCTGATCGATTGCCACCTGGCTGTCAGCGGATACCGTAGCGTCAATTTCCGTCGGAAGTCCGGGCGTCGCCGGCACGCTGAATTTTTGGGCAATATTGGAGTTACCAGGCGAAGATGTGTTGCCAAGACGAAAAACGGCCAGGACCGTCGCGGTGCTCACCAACAATAAAATAACGAAGAACACTGCCCACCATCTAAGTTGGTACGGTGCCGTAACGCCTCTGGTGGGAGACGAAGCTGTCGATCGGCCTGCAGGAGAAGCCTCTCCCTTGGATTTTCGCTGGGTGTGGTGGCGGCGATGATGCTTACGTCGTGACACAACTCTCACCACACCTTTTGCAAACCGAACTTCAAACTGGCATGTCAAGCAAACGACAACCGATCCTTTGAAACCACACCCTCTGAGTGGTTAATTGTACCTCGTTTTCCAAAAGATGGGTCAGCCACCCCGGGAAACTTCGTCCTGTTTGCTGACGATTTCGCCTGTTATTTCCGTCATGCAGAATACAATCAGCAGAAAATAAGCTATTAAAGCCAGCCGAAGAAACTTGCGTTACTGGTCGGTGCTCGAACGGCTCAGTTACGGTGACGGTGACGGTGAACACCCGCATTTCACGGTCATGTGTCGACAATCGTGGTTTCACGACCGATAGGTCACCACCAGTTGGACATTCGCCAATACGGGCGTGACTGACATCTGCTTGTTAAGCTTCAGGATATTAAACGCCAATTCATTGTCGCCGCACGTGACGGCAGCAGGTGCCAGGGGATACTCAAACCAGGTATCGTTGCCCATGATAAAAACCGACCGATGGGTTCCGGTCGCAGTGTCGATTGGCTGACCATTAAACCTTATTTCGAATTCATCGGGTGCCGTATAATTGATCACCCTGAACCTGAGTTTTAACCGGGGTGACACTCCTTTTTCCTTCCCGCCTGCCAGATCTTCAGCGCATGGAAGGTTGATGGCATGCCGACCAATCGTCATCTCGATGGGAAGTTCAATCGCGTTGATGCCACGGGATTGTCTTTTGTTCGCTCCCGCTTCCCCGGACATTGGTTTATGGGGAATCGATTCGAGGTCGTATGTCGCATTTCCGAAACGCATGGTCTCGACTTCACCGATTTGCCTTAATGCTTCGTAGTAACATGGATGCAACTCGTCGTACCAAACGGTACCGAGACGTCCGGCGTTGGGGGTCGCATCCTTGTTAAATCCGTAGAGCAGGTGTCCCCAATTGAAGAGATAAAGACCGTGAGCACCGCGCTGGTACATGAGTTTTGCCCAGGCACGGGTAACTTCTGGAACTTTCCACTGGGTATTGCAGGGATAAATCCAACAAGAATGGCCTCGCACCAACTCCAGCCACGGCTTTAGGTCCTGCGTAAATGTCATGTATCCGCACCCAGGTGAGATGGCATCAACGAGCCCTTCCTGGACCCAGGTCTTTACGTCCATGCCACGCTGCCAGCAGATATCCATATCGGGTATCACGCGAACATGCAGAGACTGTGGTCGACCACGCGCTTTCGATACTTCATCCACCACGGTGCGGACACGTCTCACAAGGTCGGTCATCAGTGCCGCGTTATCCTGCTGGCCCTCCTCCCGGAAAAACCAGGGATCGCGATCAAAATCGAGGGATATGCCGTCATTGTCCCAGCGTGTAAGAAATTCCTCGATGACAGCCAACTTATGATCCCGCACCTGCTGGTGTGCAAAGTCAAAACCACCCCAGGTGAAAGACTCCATCGACTCGCGATTGGGATGGCGCTGTGCGCCCTTTTCCCAATCGTTGTATTTGCCATGGCCCAGCAACAACTGGGGATTTTCCAATTTGTAACTGCTCACTTCATCCTTGTAAAACATGTCGTGCATGTCGTTCATACGCACGACGGGTATGACCTTGAGCCCGAGACGGTGGCCATGTTCCACCGCGAGCTTCGGTGGGTTGGCATCCGCCTCGATCATCTTCTTGGTATTTTCCCGGTATCGCCAAACCCAGGCATCGCTCAGGGTTTCACAGTTGTCCATGAGCATCTCGCCGCTGTTCAAATCGCAACAATACCCGTCGCTCGAGCAAAGGTTGTAGAACAACGCGTCGACTTGCGTGTTTTCCAGCAGCCGTATGCTCTCAGCCACAAATCGATCGGGAGTCAGCGGATAGTCCGAACAGGGGATATCATTCCACTCAGCTTCGTAGATAAAAGAGTAGGGCTTGTTCTCGTTGCTCATCACTCGGTCCTGTGAGTTCGGAAATCAGCGACAAAACCACGCTGGCGTAAATTTTAGTCTTCCCCCCGGGTTGTCGCTAGCGTGCAGGTCGGTCGCAGAAGGTGTGCAATCCGGGAAGTGCCGAAGACTTGTTATCGTTCGCGGTCGCACATGAACCGGGTTTGCAGCGACTGAGCGTCGCGGGGTGAGGCGTCCTGGTCCGCTCGACTCTGGAGCACGTCGTGGCTAGAATGATGAGTAAATCCTGCGTCAACGGTAAACGTGAAACAAATGACGGCTACGGATAACCAACTGCCAAAAGCAGCTTCGCTGCCGCGAGAGACAGTGTTCAACCGGCGGGATGTGCTCCGTGTCGGTTCCTTAACGGTCGCTGCCAACGTGCTGCCGCCGGGACTTACAAGCCAGGCGGCGCGGTGGGGACATCTTCAGCAGGAGAGCCAGGCACAGTCGGTCATCTTCCTCTGGATGGGTGGTGGCGTCACCCACCTGGACTCCTTTGATCCCAAGCCCGATGCACCGCAGGAAATCCGCGGCGAACTCACCGACATCGCCACCAATGTGCCGGGGATCCGGTTCTGCGAAACATTACCGCACCTCGCGGCTATCGCCGACGAGTTAGCCGTCATCCGTACGTTTTCACACGACAGCAATGATCATTTCTTGAGCCAGGCCTATACACTCAGCGGACGCAAAGTCACGACAGATGCCCTGTTCGACGAACCGAACATCGGCAGCACCGTGTCCTACTTGTTGGGACCGCGAAATGGTTTACCAGGCTACATCGCCGTGCCGGGCTTCACCCGCCCCGGCCCGCCTCCCACGAATTTATTTGTCGGCGGTTGGCTGGGCAAACAACACGCCCCTTTTTGCGCGGGAAGAATGCCGGCCAACCTCGATTTCACCACGGGAAATGTGGCAGACAATCCATCTCCGTTTGCCGAAGAAGTGCTTCGGCCAGCCGGGTTGGCATTGCCGGCAGAAATGACGTTGGGACGAATCGACCGTAGGGTCGGCTTGCGGGCCTCGCTCGATCAAGCCGCACGCCATGCCGAAGCACAGTCCGGTATTGCTGTGCGGGAGGAACATTACCAAAGCGCCCTCCAACTACTGACAACCCCCCAGGTGCGCCACGCCTTCGATCTCGCTAAGGAGCCGGACCGGTTACGGGACCAATACGGACGGACCAAAATCGGCGGGCGGTGCCTGATGGCCCGTAAACTTGTCGAAGCCGGAGCGCGGTTTGTGATGGTCGACTACGGCTACGACCACGATTACGGTAACGTGTGGGACAACCATAATGCCGAGAGCCAGAATCATCCACACATCTCCAAGATGGTCAAACGTGGCTACCACGTGGCCGGTCTCGATAAGGCGTTTTCCGCGCTGCTCAACGACTTAAAGCAGCGCCAACTGCTTGAGAGCACGCTGGTGGTGTTCCTCACCGAGTTCGGTCGCACTCCCACGATCAATCCGAGGGGCGGTCGCGACCATTGGGGGGCCTGCGGTTCGATCTTCTTCAGCGGAGCCGGTACCCAGGTTGGCCAAGTGGTGGGCACCTCGGATAAACACGGGGCTTATCCGGTCACGCGGGGCTACTCACCCGCCGACGTGGCGGCCACAATCTATCACCTCCTCGGCCTCAAGCTCCAGCAGCAGATCAAGGACCACCAAGGCCGACTACATCCGCTACTCGACGACGGCGAACCCATAGCAGAGATCCTGTCGAGTTAGTCGATTGCCAGGTTCGGGCCATGGTCCCTGTTAAATAGTCCATCCTCGCCGTGCGTCAACCAGCCGACCTGGTTCATTGTTCGGCTGTCGCCTGGTTCGTTCTCCGGCTGTCGCCTGGGACCGGGACACCGGTACCTGAACCACCAGTTGCCATGAAGATCTTACCTGTGGCGTGGGAAGCCCGTTTGTGCATGACGTCCAGCGTCGCCGGTCACCAGGAGAAGCTGCCGCCCCAAAACGGTTTCACCCATTCTTGGCAACAGGGCCGAGAATGGGTGGTTACGAAGAACACTGGGCTGACAGGCCACTCCGCTGGCTCGATGGCCAGTGTCGCCGGTCAGGATATCACGAATTTCGAATTTGCTTCCCGCTCAGAGAACGGCCTTCCGGTTTTGACGACAAACCAGGCCAAAAAACCCGGCCAATACGACCAGGGCCAGGCTCGCTGGCTCCGGCACTACGGAGATGGCACCCAGGCCACTGACCTCTCCCGAAAGTAGCACTACCGACCCGCCCCCGACACTATCGACCACGCTATGATTAAACGTCGTGGTACCCGAAAGGGTGAGCATATGGCCCGCCAGGTCAACCTGGTTGTCAAAAGTGAGGCTACCACTGTCGACGGTGATGGTCGTGTCGTCACTGATCGAGAATGGAGTCTGAAATGTGTGGTCACCTGCTAAAACCTTGACCGAGGGCTCCACCGGCGTGTCCTCGGTGGTGGCAATCATGTTCACCCCGCCAGAGCCCACAATGAGATGACTGGCCGTCTCGTTGTCAAACTGAATCTGATTGATGTCTACCTGGCTGTCAGTAAAGATTGTCGAAGTCGCACCGCTCGCACCACCAAACAACACCGTTTCATCGCTTAAGGTGGCCATCCCGTTGCCTGGACTTCCGCCGGGAGTCCAATTGGTAGCCTGGCCCCAGTCACCCGAGCCGCCCTTCCAAGTGAAATCGGTGGCTGTGTTCGACGTAACGCGTATGTTGTCGATATCGATGCCGAAGTTGGCGTCGTGGTGGGCGACACCATTAATGTCATTGCGGATGCGAAAGCCGTGAAGATTATCCCAAACGTTTTGAGTGAAAGGCTGGGGAGTAAAATCGTAACCCCCAACTGTCGCCGTTGCCAGCATGGTTGCTTTGTCGAGAGTGATCGAAGCTGTGGTCGGGCTGTTGACGGCATGCCAAATGCCATTGTCATGGGTCATACCCAGCTCTACGCCACCCGTGGTTATCTCACCCGCATATTCACTGGTGCCGGACAGTCCCCGGTCAACGGGTGCCCACGTTGGCCTGCCATCAGTGCCATTACCGTTGATGAAGCCCCAGCCTTTGCCATTGGCCCGCGAGAAATGAAGGCCGAACTCGGCGAGTCCGCCTGCGATTTCCAAATAAAGTCCAGAGTTCGCTGTGCCGTTAGAATTACTGCCGCGCTGCACAATCGCATCGAAACTCACCGTAACATCAACCAGTTCCGAGTTGGTCGCGGGCCCGGGAATTGTTGCTCTCGCCACCGACCAAAGCCGACCGGTGACTCCTTGTTCCTTATGCGAATTGCCGTCCAAGGCCATTCCATCCGGATCCAAACGATGGCCTACACTCGAGACATCTTCCTCGTCGTAGTAACCATTAATCATCAAACCCTCATCCGGAGAGTCCAGCCATTTTGCCGTGGTGCCAATCTGTGTTCCAGCTGCGTAGCTCTCGAAATTCTCTTCCCACAACGTTATTGCACTGGTAGGAACCGCCACAACAAACAGCGTAGCCACAACCACGCTGCAGGCGACAAATTTTTTAGACCTCATTTTTATACCTATGCTTTCGCACAATGGAGAAACAAAAAGAGAAAGGCTGCCGTCCCAACATCATACTACGCCGCTCGGATTGCGCTGCCGAAACCGTCGAATTGACATCAGCATTCAGTTCGCAAAACCCATTTGCCAGCCTCTCTCCTCAGTGGCGTGACAATATAAACGCTCCCTGAGGCAAAGCTGTGCTCCACCCCAGGGAACTTGAGTGAACTCCCTAAACAAAAATTCCGTTCTATCGCTTGCGCCGAATCACTGCCAAACCACAGAGTGCCAACAGGGCCAAACCCATGGTGGCCGGCTCAGGAATTACTTGGGTGACCCGGATGTTGTCGACATCGATGCCGAGGTTGGCGTCGGGGTGGCCAACAGGGGCAATGTCATTGCGGATACGAAGGCCGTGAAGACTATCCCAAACGTTCTGCGTGAAAGCCTGGGGAGTAAAATCGTAACCCCCAACTGTAGCCGTTACCAGCATGGTTGCTTTGTCGAGAGTGATCGAAGCTGTGGTCGGGCTGTTGACGGCGTGCCAAATGCCATTGTCATTGGTCATACCCAGCTCTGCGCCACCCGTGGTTGCCGCACCCGCATATTCACTGGTGCCGGACAATCCCCGGTCAGTGGCTGCCCACGTTGGCCTGCCAATAGTGCCATTACCGTTGATGAAGCCCCAGCCTTTGCCATTGGCCCGCGAGAAATGAAGGCCAAACTCGGCGAGTCCGCCTGCGATTTCCAAATAAACTCCAGAGTTCGCTGTGCCGTTAGAATTACTGCCGCGCTGCACAATCGTATCGAAAGCCACGGTATAGGACGTAGCGTTCGCCGAAGGACCAGGGAATGCAGTTCTCGCGACCGACCATTTCCGCGCCCCACCCGCTTGTTGTTCCGAATGCGAATTGCCGTCCAAGGTCATTCCATCCGAATCCAAACGCTGGCCTAATGCCGAGTCCGCACTGTAACCATTGACCATGATACCCTCATCTGGAGAGTCCAGCCATTTTGCCGTGGTGCCAATCCGTGTTCCAGCTGCGTAACCCTCGAAATCCTCTTCCCACAACAATTGGGTTTGAGCGGAAACGGAAACGGCCAAGACTGCAACGGCCAACATGCTCATGACAAAATACTTCATTAGAACGCCTCCCTATTTAAACAGAGAAAAAAATACTCGCAGTAGCCACGCTTCCCAGCACCGTGTGTACATAAACAAATAACGATAGTTTCCTTAACGTAAGCTCAGTATAAACTGACGTTGTTACGATTGTCAAACAAGTTGACTAAAAAGTCTGTCTTGATTTCTTAAAAATCAACACGGATGTCGGCCTGACAAAATGAAATTGTCTTCCTTCGCGGATTGGCCCTTAACGGCGCTCACAACCTGAGTGAATTTGGGTGATAACAACCCACTTTAGATATGGGTGATAATGACCCAGTTTAGGAGAGCGAAGGCTCATTCGTTAGTTTTAACGACAGAGCTTTTTAACGGCACACCGTTATACACCCGGTCATATCATTGGCAAACTATCGGAACTTATAGATTCTACGACCGAAGGGGCGCTCCCGGATGCCCAGTCGCGTGTCCATCGCGGCTGGCCCTTGACGTGGCTGCGCCTCGGCCCGGGTCGGGACCGTAGGCCCGCCGACGGCGAAATTCCGTGTAATGCGCAATTTGGATTCGAAACCTTCACCCCAAAACGGGCCATCTACAACTGCCAATGGTCCGACACGTCACAAATTTTATAATCCCCAACAGCAACGCGCGGCTATTTTGTGCACCGCATATGTAAGGAGTAAACGATGGTTGTCGATACGGAACTGCGTAAAAACGAACATTCAGCCGGCAGCGGCAAGCCGCTGGACGTGGATCAATTCCCGTTCAGCTACGCCGATGAGCCGCGGGAAAATCCTGGGGCGATGGAAGGCATGCTATGTCAGTGTGACGATGGAACCATCCTGTTTAGCGTTTTTGATGCGGTGGTCGAAGGCGATGTGTCCGAGCATTTCGCCTGCACGCGATTCAAACGTTCGACCGACAACGGTCAAACCTGGAGCGAGCCCTGGCATAAAAACAACGCCGATGGCAAAGCCGCCGACTGTCATCACATCACGGTTCTGAAGCTGGCTTCGGGAAAGTTGGGCATGGTCTATGCAACACGCAACGTACCCAAGGGTCGCGTCGGTCGTGATGGCGGCACGGTATTCGCCACCAGTTCGGACAATGGGCAAACATGGTCTGACGTCTCCGTTATCGAGCCGCGCTTCGGCATCTGCTGCACCGGCCATGCGATCGTGATGAGCACGGGGCGCATCGTCGTGCCGGTGTTCAAGTGGATCAGCTACGATCCAACCGGCCAGGCCGAGACCATGATCTCGCCGAGCGTGTCGTATGCATACGTCTACGTATCTGATGACCAAGGCCTGACCTGGACCCAATCCCTCAGCGAACTTTTCGTCAGCCACTACCGCGCGGCGTACGACCTGGAAGAACCGGCAGTGATTGAACTGAAAGACGGCCGCCTGCTCATGCACCTGCGCTGTCAGCTTGGCCGCGGTTACCGATGCTGGTCGGAAGACGGTGGCATCTGCTGGTCGCGCCCCGAGCCGCTACCGTACGCGGCTGGCTACACACCCCATTACCTGAAACGCCTGCCCGGCGGTGAACTTTTAACCCTCTGGACACAGGTCTCCCGGCAGGAAATCCTCTCGGGCTATCATCGCCATCGACTGACATGTGCGGTCTCGCGTGATGAAGGACAAACCTGGGAGAATTTCAAGAACCTCGAGTCGCTGGACGACACGACGGTGGTCACCCCTCCGCCGGCCGATCGCTATGAAGTGATCGAACAGTGGGAAGACTACGGCTACTACCAGCCCTCCCACGCCGAGCGGTACCATCGTGCACCCAGCGTACTTCGTGTCGGCTACCCCAATGCGTTGGTGCTCGACGACGGCAACGTGCTGGTCGTCTACGACTATGGCATGGGCATCTTCGGCAACAAGAGTGGCGTCAAACAGCGCATCATCCCGGCGAGTTGGTTTCTCGAATAGTCTACCAATAAGTCGCGGCGCGTAGGGTGCTTGGCCCATCTGCAAAACCCCACGGCTCGCCAGGCAAACCGGCTCCGCTATGGGAAGCAAAACCAATCCGCTATAATCCTCGCTCCCTTCGAATCGATTCGCGTTCTAACCACAGCAGAGGTTCCACGCAGATGCTAACCCTTGAGCACCCCTACGCCAATATTGACCAGACCCAACCCTTGCGGGGCAACCTGCACGCCCACACGACCCACAGCGACGGCGACCGGTCGCGGCCGGAGGTCGTCGCCGATTATGTCCGCCGGGGATACGATTTTCTCATGCTGTCGGATCACGACGTTTTCACTTCTGATGAAGAGCTGCGCGAGGTCGCCCAGGGCGATTTGGTCTTGATTCCGGGTAACGAAATCACTGCGAACGGTCCGCACATGCTGCACATTGCCGCCAAGCGGCGCGTCGATCCGCACGCCGACCGGCAGCAATGCCTCGACGCGGTTTCCCAACAGGGCGACGGCATCGTGGTTGCATGCCACCCAAACTGGTCGTATCCCCGCGGAGAGGCCGACTTCAACCACTGCTCGCTCGAGAACCTGCGAAAGTGGAACGGGTTCTGCGGTCTGGAAATCTACAACGGGGTGATTGGTCGACTCAACGGCAGCCCCTACGCAACCAACAAGTGGGACCTGTTGCTGTCGGAAGGGCGAAAGCTGTGGGGCTTTGCCAATGATGACAGCCACGCGACAACCGGGGACGTCGAACTCGGCTGGAATGTTGTGTGGGCCGCAGAGCGAACCCCTGCGGGAATTGTCGATGCACTGCATCAGGGCCGTTTTTACGCGTCGACGGGCGTAGCGATCACCGGCATTCGGATCGAGGATGCGCACGTGCAGATAGAGACCGCCGATGCCCAGCGGGTTGTGGCGATCACGCAGCACGGCCAGCGCCTAAAAGTAGCCGATGGACCGCACATTGAAGTCGAGGTCCCAGCCGACGCGGGCTATGTTCGGTTTGAGTGTTGGGGCACCGGTGAAAAGTTTGCCTGGACGCAGCCCTTCTGGGTTACTTCTCCACCGGAACCGCAATCCCCCTCATGATGATGTTCTGGCAGAACAAGAAGATCAGAAAAGTCGGGATTGCTGCAATCACAATACTGGCGTTGACAACATACGGTTCGGCCACGCTCTGAAGCTGAAACAGCCACACCATGAGGGTCCACATTTCCGGGTCGGGAATGATAACCAGCGCCATCATGAACTCGCTGTATGCAGCGGTGAACGCGGCCAGGGCAAGCACGGCCAAAATCGGCTTGGAAAGGCTCATCGTAATTGTCCAGAACTTGGTCCACTCGCCGGCGCCGTCGATGTCGGCCGCCTCGTAAAGTTCTCGCGGCAAGGAATCGAAAAAACCCTTCAGCAGGAAGATACTAAACCCGTTGGCGGCGGCCGGAAGAACCAACGCCCAAAAAGTGTTCAGCAGGCTCACATGGGCGCTACCTTCGCCAAAGAGTCGAGGCATCATGTAGAAACCAACCACGATCCCAACAAGCCCCCCCAGGATTCCCCGGGTCGCCTCGCCTAACCCAGGACGTAACCGGCCCACCAACCAGGCTGCCGAAAAGCCCACGAACACCGCCACCATCAGCCCAACCAACGGAAACCGCTTCAACAGCAAAAATGCGGGAATCATCGTCACCTCGGCCGGAAAGGCCATTGTCAGCATGCAAAACAACAGCATCTTGTAGCTGCTTGGCGGCTTGTAGCGACTTAGCGCATAGGCGGCCAGGGGATTGACCAGGAGTGTGACCAGGATCATCAGTCCGCAGTAAATGATCGTGTTGCGGACGCCATTGCCATGCAGCAGGATATAGTCGAGTACCTTGATGTAGTTGCGTTTGATGAACTCCGACCGCAAGGCACCGGTTTGCTGTGCGAAATCGGCTCGGTCCACCGCAACGATCGGTAGCGCCTGGTGGGGCACCTGGCTTACCGGAACTCCTCTTTTGCTGGCAAGGAATTCTTCGAAACCTTGGCGCACTCCGTAAACCGAAAGCGACTCAAGCGGGCATTGTTTTTTGTTGGTAACAAAATTGGCGTAATCCAAATAGACGCGCGGCGTACCACGGACCCTCTTCATCAACGGTATCTCATCGAAACTCGCGTACGTGGTTTTCCACTGCCGGTTAAGTTCGCCAATGTCTCCCGCGTAGCGCGCGTCCAGAAAATCCCTGAAAGCAGATTCCTGGGCAGGATCGATGCGAATATAGACCAGGTTCAATTCGTTACGGACATAGTCTTCCCAGTCATCACGTGCCTGGCCCGACTTCGGGGCCCTGCGACTCAGCAACACTTGCTGGTAATTGTCGTAGTCCGTGCCATGGGTTTCATTGTATTTCTCGATCGTTGCCCAACGTGGCCTGAGGTAACTGTTCCAGAACACACCGTCCAGGTTCACCACGAAGCGGTCCGCCTCTGGGGCGGACTGTTTGACCTCGTCCAAGAGTGAATAGATGATGCCCTGCGGAAACAAGTAATACCTTGCTTCGAAAGGGGTTTGCGGAGTCTGGACTTGTGACCAACTCTTGTAACGGACCCCTACCGCGTCGGAGTAGGCAACGACGTCTCCGTACCGTTCTCGCAAGAGTTGGAGACACTTTCGCTCATTCTGCCCCAACAACAGGTGCCCGCACCGATACCAGTCCAGCGACCAGTCGGTCTCGGTCCGGAAGGCCATAAACTGCTGTGCGCGTTCTTCCTGCTGGGGATCGATCACCGGCGGACGGATTTTGTGCCAATACCCAATCGGCTTGAACTGGGCCTTTTCTGCCTCGAATTGATCGGTGTACTTCGACTCAACGTACTTGGCCCACAGGACGTCGTCGTCGAAGAAGTAACGCGGAATCGGCGCTATCTGGTAGAAGTCGGCCTTGCTCTTAACCGACCCGGCAAGCATCAGCATCAACGGGTAGATCATGCTGACCGACCCGATCACCAGCACGGCGTAGATCAACAAGACCACACCCGCGACGCGCGAGTCTTTCTGTCCAATCTTACTAATTACCGGCATATCAATCGGTTTCCGCGACACGGAACTCAACATTGCTAAGGCGTTTGAGCTGAAAGACGGTAAAGCCGATCAGCAGTGCGCCAATAATCCACGCCATCGCCGCACCCTCGCCAAACTTCAGGTGCCCAAACGTGGTGTAGAACAGCCTGAGACCGATCACCTCGGTTGCTCCTCCCGTCTCGGTGTAAGGCCCCCCGCCGGTCATGGCCAGGATGTAACCTCCCGAGCCGCGGATCGCACCGATCATTGCGCCGGTAAAGTTGATCATCACCAGGATTTTGATCATCGGTATCGAAATGGAGAAGATTTTCTGGCGGATCCCCGCCCCGTCGATGTCGGCTGCTTCGTAGAGTTCCTCGGGAATGGTCTTCAGCGCTGCCATGTAAATCAAACATCCCGGCCCCATGCCGGCCCAAATCGTGGGGATCAGGCAGAAGAACAATGCCCACGTCGGGTTCGAGAGCCAATCCTCGCGGAAGAAACCGAAATGAATCCCGGGCAGCAGATTAAGTGCCCACACCACGCCGTTGAGCACCTGGTTCACCATCCCGTCGGGGGTGTAAAAGTTCTTCCACATAATGATAACGACCAGCCCGCTGAGCACAGCAGGCAGATAATAGATTGTGCGAAAGAAGGTTTTTCCGCGTGGCACTTCGCTCAGCAAAAACGCCAGGATAATGGGCGTGCAGAATCCAAAAATCATGAACAGCAGTGCGTACAGGATCGAGACCCACAACGACATCCAAAACTCCCTGTCGAACAACACGGCGGAGAAGTTTTCGGTCCCACTCCACTGGCTATCGCCCATGACGCTGTAGTCCTGAAACGCAATAACCGTACCCTTGAGCATCGGCCAGTACATCCAGATCCCAATCAACAGCAAGGCTGGTGCGGCCAGCAGGTAGGCCTTCCAATATTTACCGAACTGCCAACCAGCCAGTTCCCGATGGTGCTCTGGTGTGAAGGCCTTGAACACCATCCGCATTACAATCGCAAAGCTGACCAACACGATCGCAATCACAATCCACGCGATGATGTTACGATGCCTGGCCTGTTGAGGTGACAGGTTGCCCAGCATCTTCTCATTAATCCGCTTGGTGCCACGTTCCATGATCCCCTTGATGATTGCCTTGGCACGCGTCTTATCTCCTGCGTCAATGGCGGCGCGAATTTCCTGGTTGCTGGCAATCGCCATCAAGGGAAAACGCATCTCGTCGTAGACGTACTGGCAGTTCTTACCGTACGGCTCGGGAACGCCGCCGGAAGCAGCAATTTGGTGAGTCCGCTCCAGGTCGGGTGAGATGCGACGGATGACACTGTCGTAGCGACCATCCTGATTGTGGCTCATCAGGAGCTTGCTCGGTATGAGAGTACCCAGGCCCGCTTCCACCAGTTTCTCCACGCGAACCTTGCGTGCCTCGGGGCCATCGAAAAACTGGATGTACTGCCATGCCGCATCGCGGCGCCGATCGTCGTTTTTCAGTCCGGCAAAGATCCCCACCATCCGCGCATTGAACTGGCTCCGCTGCAACCCTGTTGGCCCCGCCGGCAAAGGACCGAAACCAAAGGTCTGGTCCACGGCTTTCCCCAGAAAGCGATCCTCCAGGTATCTGAAACTCATGCCGAAATGGACGGTATCTCCACCCCCCTCGTTCGAGGTTTGATACACACCTCGACAGACCAGCTTTCCATCCCGGATTACCTTCTCGTGACTTAGCCGCGCCCAGAAGTGGGCCGCCTCGATCGCTTCCGGCGTATCGAACACGCAGACCCAGTCGCCGGCCTGTACGTTGGCCAGATTTTTCTTGTCTCGAAAGTACTCGACCTCGTCGGGGGCTACCCGCTTGACCACATCTCCTCCCGCTCCGTAGAGGAAGTTCACAAACACAAATGCCGGTTCCATCGCCGCTATTTCTATGCCGTAGTGGCCCCGTTCCGGATCGGTGAAGATTTTTGCCCAAGCCAGCATTTCTTCCCAGTCTCGCGGCGGGCGCAACTCAACCCCTTCGTCGGCGTGTTCCGAGAATAGCGCCCGATCATACTTCAAGCCGAGTGCAACCGGGCCAATCGGAAACGCGTACGTGTGGTACCCATCCCCCTCACGACCCATGCGGCGCATAACTTCCCAGCACTGCCTCGGTACCCGGTCTTCAATGCGCGCCCAATTGGCACCTTTCTTCAGCTCGGCAATGTAGTCGTCGTTGTTGAGCAGATGACCATCTTCGATCGTTACGCCCGCTAACTCTTCGACGTAATCGTCCAGCGGATAGAGCAAACCCATACTGATGTAGGTTTGCGATTGCCGGAAATTGACAGACATCACATCCGGGGCTATGTCACCGGCAATCTGCATAAACGGCAACATGTCGTGGTGCCTGCCACCAGGCAATTGCAGACCGGTCGTACTGACCGGATTGATGTCAGGAAAACGTTTGCGGAACATGTCCATCACCGCCCGCTTGCCTTCCTCGATTGGCCCCGACCCAAATCCCGACGGCACGCCATAGGCCCGCAGGTTTATGGTCGGCAGGTCGTCCGCGGGTCCGGGGGAGTCCGCCAGGGACGTGCTGCACCCCAGCAGGCACAACAATGGCACCAGGAGACTGAACATCGAAAATCGAACCCTTAAGACCGCAGAACCCACACAAGGTGCGCGCCTGCCCAGCGGACACACTGCCACCGTCGGTGGGTGAGAATGGACGTGAACACGGGTCAAAAGCATAGCGGGGAACATCGGTTTTGAAAGTCCTGGACCTTCAGTCTCTGGTTTTGCCTGAGGCCACGCCTCACCCGATTCTCAAATTGCCTTGGTTTTGGATTTCGGAACTTAAGTCGATCCTGCAGCAAGTTAACCGCCCCTGCGTCTACCCATCCTTGTTGCACTCGTAGCCGTATTGCGCGACTGCCATCGCCAACTGTTGGCCGCCTCAGCGCAGACCAGTCGCAGTTGGTCGCCGACCCGCTGGTCGTGGACTTAGCCACCAAAAGCGTGGATGCGATGACAACATCAGTCCGTTGGCAGGGCCCATGCGATCGAACACTCTAATTGTAACAAATTCTGGCATCCGCTGAATTGCCAATTCCTTCTAGTTGCTTTTTGCGCAACCTGATTGCCAACCTTGCTGCCTCGCTTGGAAAATCATCACCGCCGGTCACAACCATCCTTAGACCAAACTCATCAAGTTGAAGGCCTGACAACAGGGGCATGGGTATCACACCTCACCGTACCGCCCCGAATTCAATCGTCTGTAGATATGGCTATCAGTTTCCAGGCAGGGACAGGGGCTCTTGCTGAACCCTCTGTCGTCTTTATAGAGCTTGCCCGGATGCCCGGAGCACCGCACGGAAAAGTCTTTCCTAGCGGCCAGCCTGCGATATGCAAGCAACATCCCGGGGGCCAATTTCCACCACCAGCCAGGTGGTGTCGCCTTTGGTGCTGGTGGTGATCGGGGTCCCATTCCACAAATCGACGTATTGGGCGCCCCCGCTGGCGGGAATCTCCAGCAGCTTTCCCCGGGCCGTTCTGTAGTTGGCATTAAACACCGTCCAGATCACCTTTTCGTCTGTTCCGAACCGGTTGACAAAGGTCCCTGGAAGCAAGGTGGGAACCAGCGGTTCGACATCCGATGAGGTGAATGCGTCCGCATGCTCGTGCTCGATCTGAAACAATTTCCGATAATCCTGGGTGGCTTCTTTGCCAATGAATCCCTCCGGGTCGTAGCCGCGCGACATAAACAAAGCGTCGCCGTTGAAGAGTACGAACTTGAGACGCTCCCAGTTGTTGTCCTTGAGGCCGTAACCGTAGATATTGTTAAAACACTTGATGTCGGGAAAGGCAAACCGCGTCATGTTCATGGGGACTTGGATCTGCCGCGTGAGGTAGCGAAGAAGGCCTCCCTGGTAAAAGCTGTTCTGGAACTGAAGCCGGGTATCTTCGGGGTGTGCCTCCGAGCAGATCACCACGTCTTCCGGAATAGCCTCTCTGATCCTTTTGGTCAGTTCGCGTTCACCGTAGAAGTGCGGTTCCGGCGATTTGTGGGGATGGTCCGTATGGTTGCATATACTGGCGCCGGACCCAAGCTGATCGAGGTAGAGAATCTTGACGCCCAGGTCCCTGGCCAGAAATGCCTCCGACTCCACCACGTAATCAACCCACTCTTGAAACGAGAGGCAGGGGACATACCCCATCATGCCACCGTAGTCGACAGGTCGATACCCAAATCCCCATTCGTGTCGCTTTGCCCCAAACCGGTGTGCGTTCTCGTTGATGAGAATCGGATTCGTGTAAAGGCTGATAGGAACGCCAGCCTCGTTGGCCTTCTTGATGAAGGATTTAAAATTCTCTTCGCCTCCTACCGGGAACAGGGCATCCCGGTCATATTCGCCCGAATACTCCTGCCGATGAAAGAAACCGGGCTCACTGGAAGTGTAATCAGGGTGATGCGTTGGGTTGTCGGGATGCTCCCGGGCATGCCACCCGGAGAGAGTCACCGCATCACAATAACCAAACAGATCACGAACCCTCTGGGCTCCGGCAATCAGACCTTCCAATCCCGAATAAACATACCAAGTCCCTGTTAAGAATGACCTTTTGTACCAGTCCTGGGCCGGGGGTTTGGGGTTGTACCAGGTGCCCACCCAGTCCCGGTACAAACGGAAACTCTCGCGCCAGTCACCCGGCGAAATAGCAATCATGCATTCGGGAAAACTCCAGCTTGCGCCGGGTTGAATCCACTCTTCAAGATATTCCAGCCGGTACCAGCCCCCTTCTTCTGCCTTGCCCAGGTCATACCAGTGAAACTGACCTTCCAGATCATTGCTCAACAGCGTCAGCGCATACCACTGGCGTGGATTAAAGAACGAGTCGACCTGGTGCGGATGCCCGGCCCCGTGGGAGGCGTAAACATACCCCTCGTCGTGGTGAATCATGGCCGCGCCCAAACTCTCGGAAAAGTAATACCACGTATCCTCCAGCGAACCGAGTTTGAGACCTTCAAGGATCGGAAACTGGACTCTTCCCAAAAAAGGTTCGCCCCCCTCGTTTACCAGGGTCAAGCCCATTTTGATTTTCCCGTCTTCGGTCAGGGCTATATTGACCGCCGCGCGAAGATCTGTTTTCTCGTCCTGGTACGTGAGATCCACCAGAATGCCATTGTCTGAAGCTTTCCTGCCTGTCACTTTCCATTGGTCCGATCCGATCCATTTGTCGGTGTGCTTGATCGCAAATACCGGGGACCGATCCAGAGTGACTTCACCGAACAGGGGCGAACCAAGCTGGTTCCATTCCAAGCCGTGTTGAAGACTGAATTTCGCGGCGATGAGCCCATCGGATACGCCCGCACTGTTTTGCTGGACGTTGGACTCGGGTTTCCTGGTGATGGCAGGAAACTTTTTGTCGACGACCGGATACCAGGGTGAGATTTCGCCCGGCCCGGGCTCAGGCGAGATGGGTCGGCCCCGGTTACAGGTAAGCGCCACCAGGGCAAAGCTACACTTATACACCTTGTCGTGAAAAACCAGCTGTTGGGGGACTTTTCCGGGCCCCGGATGGACCACGTAAAGTGAAAGCCCGTTGTCCAGCCCATAGCTCTTACTGGTCAGATTTAGCGGGATGACATGATCGGAAGTGCCGTCGCGATAGACGATTTCGGCCGTGAATCGCTCACTCTGGTTAATCGGGGCAATCGGTGCCTTGAGCGGTCCGGAGTCCGTGTCGATCGGTGGTATCTTTGACCAGATCAAAAGAAATATTTCTCGTGCCGAGTCGGGAAGGTCGACCTGAAGCGGTCTTTGCTCCTCGAGCAGGCGACCCGTTTCAGGAACATCATCGACCTTGGGGATCCGGAACGGAATCTCGTTGACTTCAACCAGCGGGTGAGAAAAAATGTCGGCCGACTTGCTGTCCGGGGGAATTGGAAATGGTGCTTCCTGCAGCCTGGGGGGCAAACGGGTCGGGAGAAGGTTCGCCTGGCCGGAGGCCTCTTGGTTCTCAAGCGGGGTAAAGTTAAAGGTCTTCTCTTCAACCTGCCATTTCCCACTACCGCTCTCGCCAACAATCTCAAACCCGATCACGGACAGGTGACTGCCGCCGCCCACACTCTTCTGACCAATATTCTTGATCTTCAGTGAATGCTTTCCGGGCGCAATGAACTTTTCACAAACCAGGATCGATGTGCGAAAGTTGCCGGTGGCAAACGTGTCAATTTCCGTTTGAAGCTCATCGTCAATGAACACCTTCAGACAGCCGCCATTGGTCACCTTCACCAGACCCAGAGATATTTTGTAAACAGCCCCCGGATCCGGGACGATCACATCGAAAAGCAAAAAAGTATTCGGCCCATAAGTCTGCATGCACGGGATGCCATTCTGCGGAGTCTCACCCCAGTTGTCAGCCTGCCCGGCAAGATTTGCCGCGATGAATTGTGTCGGTTCGCCGTAGGCACTGCACGTTAAAGCAACCAGTGTGATAGCCCATCCCACCAATCCAGGGTTCCAACGAATTCTGTTCAAATCGTTCATTTCAACTCCTTCGGTTCCTCGTAGATATCGTGGGAGCAATTCCCATCCAAGACGCCGATTGCATCGCGGCCAGACTTGTTTGCGGTCACTTCAGCATAGACTTTGGTGGTGTTGTTGGGAACTGACAGGACTTTATTTAATCCCACTGGCCGGGTCTCGCCACCCTGGGGCGGCTTGACGAGTTTGCTCAGCCAGCGAGAGCCGGGTGCAAATCGAAGTTGATCAGAAAATCCGCAATGCCTCAGGCCGCGGTCGATGTTCGCACCCAACCGAGGATCGATCTGGCAAACCGTGTCACGGCGCCCTGTCCTTCAGCGGCAAGATCACCCGGAACCCGCGGTCTTGCCAGGCGTTGCCCGGGGCAACATGGAAACGCGCCACGCTGCCCATGGCGCTCGAAGGGAACCAGTCAGGCGTCTTTCTGTGAACGCCGGGGCCGGTGCTCCACGATCCGCCGCGCAGTGGCTTGGTCTGCGATTCTGGATCCCGTCGAACCGAGTCGTCGGACGGGGCGTCCTCGTATCGGTAAATGTAATCGTCGGCGCACCACTCCCACACGTTGCCGTGCATGTCGTACAATCCCCACCGGTTGGGTAGCTTGGTCCCCACCGGGTGGGTGAGGTGCTCAGCGGCCAGATCCGCCCAGGCGTAGTCGTGAAGGTTCTGTTCGTCGTCCCCGAAGGAGTAATTAGTGGTTGTGCCGGCCCGGCAGGCGTACTCCCACTGCGCTTCGCTGGGGAGTTCCAGGCCGGCCCAGGCACAGAACGCCATCGCGTTGTGCCAACCCACCCAGACGACCGGATACTCATCCTCCGGGGACATGGCACTCTTGTCTTTGAAGTGCAATAAATACAGGTCATATGCAGGGTCGACGTCAGCGTCGCCGTCGTAATCGGGCCTGGCCTCGATGAACCGGCGATACTGGCCGTTGGTGACCTCCGTCTTGCCCATGTAAAAGGGCTGGGCGATCGTCACCTCGTGCGCCGGCGCGACGTTGGATGCGGCGAAGCGATCGTCGGTGCCCATCACGAACGTGCCGCTGGAAATGAGAATCAGCTCGATACCGGTCTTCTCGTGGATGACGCGGTCGGCATAACCTGTGGGACCCGGCTTGGCATTGTCAGCAGCGACGCAGCCGGGGGGCGTTTTGAGGGACTCGGCACCGGTGATCGTGCCGGGAGCCGCGGCGAATATCAGCAGGATCGTCGTCCAGGTCCTCATGGTAGCTTCTCCAACTTCAAGGCAATCATGCCGTGCGGCGGTATTTCCACCGTGTCGCCGACGATGCCGCCCTTGATTTGCTTCAGCGGTTTGACGCCGCTCTGGACGGTCCACTCAGTGACTTGCAATTGCTTCGATGCGTCGAGCCCGGCGATCTCGTCGAGGTCGGTTTTCCAGCTGAACTGGTGCGGCTGGTCCTCATAGTTCATAAAAAAGATGCCGACACTCCCGTCGGGTGCCCGCCACGCTGTGCCTTCAACGGCCGGCGCCTTGAACGGGCCGTCGGCTGCCTCCATCGTCAGGAGCGGTATGTCCCCGGTGACCTCGGGGGGACGCAGCATTTCGCCATAGCCGAGGTACGGCCGGGCGAACTCGTGACTGCACCGCAGGAGGTCGCCGTACCACTGGAGTGTCTCGGCCTGCGAACCGGGAACCTCAGTCTGGTCAGGAAACCCCAGCGAGCCGGGGAGTTGGCTGATGCGGCCGTAGAGCCACTGGCGGCTGAGCGGGATCTGGCCCGCCTCCATCCAGTGCATGCCGCCGAACAGCTGGGTGTAGTCGTGATAGACCGCCTGCCACACGGGCGCGTCGGCCGTGATTCCCACGTAGGCAGCATCGATCACATCGATACAGAACTCGGCGAGGTCCTCCGCGCAGAGCATGGCCTCGGGATCGATCTTGTGCACGCTGCTGCGCACCTGTTGGAACAAATCGTGCACGCCCCGTGCCCAGTAATCGCCCCCGCCCAGCGCGTGGCCGTGGGTCGGATTGAAGCAATCGGCCATGTGTGTCGAGAAGTAGTCGAAATAGATGCCACCCGTACGATAGCGCTCGACGAATTCGACCGACACCTCGGTCAACTTGTCGCGCCAGATCTTCGAGGCCGGGCACATCGCAATATTTTCTTCGGACGGCTCGAGTTCGGCCCAGAGCACGCTCTCGCCGTCCTCGCCCAGCATGGCGCCTTTCTCTTTGGCTCCCCTGCGGCGAAAGTCCTCCGACGCGCCGTTCCACATCCATCCCATGACGTAGGGCACGACGCGCGCCCCGCGGTCGCGCAGTTCACCAACCACCCGTTGGTAGTTGACCGAACCGGGCTTGGGCGGGAAGTACTCCGGGCCGGCGTCGTGGATGGTCCATCCATTGAAGTGGCCATAGTCGTGCGTGACGGTGATGGGAAAATCGAACAGGTCACGCTTGATGAACTCGCGTTGCTGGGCCAGCGGATCGCCCATGTGGCCGAAGGCCCAGTAGTCGATGTTCAAAAACCACTTTGGGTAATCATCACGCTGGACCATGGGGCCCTTGGCACACCACGGCGCGGTGATAGCCCAGCGGCGATAGATGCGTGCCGCGTCGTACCAGTCGCCTTGAAACGGACCCAGCACGCAGTCACCCGGCGATTCATAGTGCGTCACAGGCTCGGAGCCGCCCCAGTCGAGCACGGGATGCGATACGGCGTAGCTGAGCGTCTGCGTGTCGGCATGCGGCGTCCAGCTAAAATCCTTCCAGGCCGATGTTGGGTCGTGGTCGCCGAAATAGAGCCCCCGCCCGTCGCCCAGCAGCGCCGCGAGTTGCATGTTGTATTCGATACAATACTTCATCTTCAGCGGCTCACCTGTGACCAGCGGTGACGGCCGCGTAAACCCCGATCGGAACGTGAACAGCACGCGGTCGTCCGCCCCGTTCTTGGTCAGCGGCCGGATGCCGTCGATCACGGGAAAGACGACATCACGCAGTCCCGCGCCCTCGGCAACGGTGTCCACCTGAATCCGCGCCCTCAGCAGCCGGTCATCCGCACCAAGCCGCGCCACGACGGTCACACGAATGTCGCCGGTCCAGGTGAATGTCAGCGCATCCGCTTGAGAGTCGACCTGGCAAGGCAAATCGGTATTGGCGATAGTACGTCCGTCTTTCAGCTTCACCCGCCACCACGGAGCAGCCGGCGCTGCCGGGTCGAGCAAGCCAGCCGGTCGCCCGCGATCCTCGATCCCGATCAGCCCACCTCCCTGCCGGGCCGGCGCCCAGTGGTAGGCGACCTGGTCGTTACCCAGTGTCGGGCCGCTCGCCTCGACCGCGACGGCACGCGGAGCCGAGCCGCAGAGGGCCAACATCAATGACCCGATGAAGATCGTTCGAAACAACAGTGCGTGTTTTTGTTTGGCAGGCATTCTCAAAATCCGAAATAGAAAATCGAAATTCAAAACAAATCCAAATGTTCACAACACGTTAGCCGACAGGCATAGAACCGAACCTGGTCGGTTTTACTTGTCGACTTTCGCCATTCCGCTGCGGTGATGCATATTTTCACAAGTTTGCCAACGGCAATTCAAGGGGAGAGTCTGGAATTGTCCACCGCCAGAACCACCCTGAACCCGAACTCGGGGCAGGCATTGGTTGGGGCGCTGTTGTAACGGGCACTGTTGCCGCAGAGGTAGGGGGCTGAGCTGTTGCCCCAACTTCCGCCGCGGACGACTTTCGTCATGGCGTCCTCAAGAAGGTTTGCCGATCCGTCTATCGGAGCGCCATCAAAACTCGGGTGCCAGTCGTCTTCGACCCATTCCCAAACGTTACCCAGCATATCATGGAATCCCCAGGCATTAGGCAGCTTTCCGGCAACGGGGTGCGTGTAATGGTTTTCACTGTCGCGACCGGCGTGCGCCCAGCCGTACCTGGCAAACTCTTCGCGGTCGTTGCCGAAGTAGTAAAGCGTGGTTGTACCTGCACGGCAGGCATACTCCCACTGCGCTTCGGTGGGAAGGGCCAGGCCTGCCCATTGGCAGAAAGCTTTGGCATTTCTCCAACTCACCCATACCACAGGGTAGTCGTCTTCGGGCGACATAATACTCTTACCACGCCAGTGTCGCAGGTAAAGGTCGTAATCGGGGTCGGGATCCACGTCGGGTCGACCGTCATATCCACTCTCGTCGACGAACCGCCGGAATTGTGCATTGGTGACCTCCGTCCTGGCCATGTAATACGGTTGGGTCATGGTTACCGGGTGAGCCAAATCGTCGCTCCTGTATGGCGACGACCCCATCATGAACCTGTCGGAAATGACCAGGATCAATTCAATACCGGTCTTGTTGTGGATGATCCTGTCCGCGTAGCCGTCAAGCGATGCCTTGGCGTCCTTTGCGGCCTGGCAATCAGCAGGCACCTTCAAGGGTTCGGCCTGCGCGACCATGGTCAGGCAACCAACGATCACCAGTACGGCGAGTGATGTTCTCATTGCACGACCTCCAACTTCAACGCGATCATCCCCCACGATTCAAGGTTCATGGTCGTACCGACCACACCGCCTGACCATTCACCAAGGACTTTTTCGCCAGCCGGGGTCCAAAGCGTGACTTTGACTTTCTTGTCGGTGCCGATGCCGGCAATCTCGTTGAGATCCTTGGTCCATGTGAACTCATGATCCGACTCGTCATCGTAGTTCACGAAGAAGATTCCCACCGAACCGTCCGAAGCTCTCCAGGCGCTCCCCTCCACCGCGTTGACCGTGAATGGCGGGTCGTGTCCGGAGATATCAATGGTCGGCAATGCTCCGGTAATCGCGGGCGGGCGCAACATTTCGCCGTACCCTAAATAAGGTCGGGCAAACTCCCAGTGACATTGGACAAGAGTTTTGTAAAAGGGGCCCGCCCGCCGATAAATCGGTTCGGGTGACGTGGCAATCGCGTATTCCTGGTGCAGCCAGCCGTTCTGGCAACCCATCAGCCACTGACGTCCAACGAACGGGGGGGTGAACCGGTTCGTCAGGCCGCCACTGAAGATCTGCGTATAGCCGTGATAGATGGCAAGAAAGATCGGCGTATCCGATTCCGGGCCAGCCTCGTAACAGGTGTCGAGCACGTCGATGCACCACTCGGCTACGTTTTCTCCACAGAACATCAGTTGTGGATCCATCTTTCGGCACTCGGAGCGCACCTGCTCGTACAGTTCATGCACGCTTTTAGTCCAGTAGTTACCGCCTGCGATCGGGTGGCCATGGTCCTGGTCCCAGCAATCAATCTTGTGGACGGTGAAATAATCGAAGTAGATTCCTGAGAAGCCATACTTGCCGATCAATTCCTTGGAAAGGGAGGTGAGTTTATCTCGCCACTGCTGTGTGTGGGGACACATCGCGGCTTGCGGGTCATCGCCCCCGGCCCAGGTCCAAATGACGTCTCCCGATCGCCCGAGGATTGCGCTTTTTTCAGCGTCTTCGGTGCGGTAGCTTTCGGTGGTCATATTCCACAGCAAGCCGATGACGTACGGGATGACGCGCACACCTCTTTTTCTCAGGTCTTTGATGACGCGCTTGTAATTTTCCGTACCAATCCGCGGTGGCAGGTACTCGGGATTCCGATCGTGATGCCGGAAGCCAAACGTGTAGTAATAATCGTGACAAAGACTCTCGGGTAAATCAAAAAAGTCATGCTTGGCATGTTCCTGTTCGATGCCTTCTTTGTCCCGCAGAGCACCGTCGGTCCAGTAGGGAACCCGGGCAAGCCATTGAGGGTAGTCTTCGCGTTGGTGGATCAGGCCCTTGGCGCACCACGGTGCGGTAATCGCCCAGCGGCGGTAGATCCGCGCCGCGTCAAACCAGTCTCCTTGAAACGGTCCCATCACCACATCGCCCGGGCTTGCATACGCCGTGACCAGCTCATCACCACCCCAGCCAAGAACCGGATGGACGGCGGAGTAGGTCAAGGTGCCGTCCGCTTCGTCGGGTATCCAGTAAAGGTGCTTTTCGTTCGCCTGTTCGTCCTCCTCGCCGAAGTACAGGCCCATGCCGTCACCCAGCAGCGCTCCCATTGGCAGGTTGATTTCGATCGGGTAGTCGAGAAAGATCGTTTCCTTGGAAACCACCGGAGAAGGCAGGGTGGCACCCCGTCTGCGCGATATGAGAATCTTGTCCTGTTTGCCCTCTGCGGTAAGCGGCGCGATGCCGGTGATGATCGGGAAGGTCACCGTTTGTAATCCAAGGGCCTGGCCCTTGGTGTTGATGGTCATGCGCGATCGCGCGAGGCTCTCGCCGGTTACGAGCCGCGTCTGAACCTTCACCTGCATGTTGGGCTGCTGCCACTCGAATACCAGTTTCGCTTCACCTTCTGATGCCTCGAAACTCACCTCGCACGGAACTCCCACATTGTCAAAACCGCGGGCTTGTCCCTCCCGGCTCTTGGCTTCGATCTTCCACAACGTCGCTTCGGCCTGATCCACCGTCAGCAGCTGCCTGCCTGTCCGCAGGTCGCGCAGCCGAAGCAGACCAGCCCCGTTTTCAGCCTTGTCCCACAGGTAAATCACCTGTTCGTTGCGGAGGTAGGGAAATCCGCCCAGGGTGCCTGCTTCTACACCCTTGGACCTTTTGGCTTCTGCACCGGCATCGACATTCAACAGCTTCGCCAGCACGTCGCCTTCGGTCAGGGGTGTCGCGGTTGTAGCAGTATCAGGGGTGGCGGGCGCAGGGGCGAAATCCCACAGGGAAAAGTCGTCAACCCGAATGATGCCACCGGCGCCGCCCTGGTCCCGCGGAACAGGGTTCACCGTCAAGCTGTAGAAATCCTCAACCGTCGTGGACTGCTCAGCGGTGAACTCGCCAGATACGTATTTCCACTTGCCGTCAACCGTCATGTCGAAATAAAGGTCGACGCGGTCTTGATTGGTATACTCTTTCTGTTCCCGGGCGATCACGTTTTCGACCGGGCCGTCAGGGTCACCACCGGCGATGACCTTGTACCAGATGGAAATCCGGTATTTCTTGCCGCCTTCAAGGCCGTACGCCGACCGGCGGATAAAATTGGCACAGGCGAATGCATCGGTGGTATCGATTTGAAGAGATTGTTTACCGGTTGAACCCGGACGCGTGTCTTCGCTCACTGAATAGACAATGCCCACGGCGCCGGGTCCTTTGCAATGCCACGGGTTCCATCCCGATTTGCCTGACTCAAAATCACCATTTCTGAGCAACTCTCGCGCATCGACACCAGGCACCATCGAGAGCGTAAAAATCATCAGGACGATGATCGAACTGGCTATCTGTCGCAAAGTGGCTTGAAGCACTTCTGGTCCTGTCGGGCAAGCGGGCGGACAACGAGGGAGCCCCGGATGAATGGACCCACCATCGTATTGCCTCCAGTCGAGAGGATTTCTACAAACATGTTTGCGGTGCTGCCTAATTCGTTGAGCCATGAGTACAGGGTATCAGACGATCGGATCAAATTCGAGAAGATTCATCGAATCTTCGCCCACCGCTATTTCAAAAACAGGCGTTTCTCAAAACACCTGGCCACGAGGACGAGCGAACGTCAAAGGGAGATGTCGGAACACCGGCTCAAATCCTTCTGAGTGTCGATCCGCGCGGACAACCGGAGCGACCATCCCCGCTGGACGCTCATCTGTTGCTATAACGCAGCCCGCAACGATCCATACCGCGATTCGCACCATCCGCGATATACCCCGCTCAGCAGGCTCGAAGACAAGCAGGTGGTGCAGGTTGGGCGACGACAGCGGGAATGGTTGGCGACTTAGCGGTTGGGCCAAAGTGAGAAAACCACGCAACAGAATCGTCGCGCTCCGGTTGTCCACGCGGATTGCCACGCCCTGGGAATAGTATACATATGTTGCTTGCCTAGAGCCTCCGCTACATCACGCCACCAGACCGGCTCGCGTCGCTGCGACAACAACTCCCATGTCCTGATGGTCTGCTCGTCCTCCCAGGCCGCGGCGCATGGCGGCGTTCCAAACCGTGCGGTCGATCGACGGCAACCGCTCGAACAGTCGTCAGCATCTGGCATAACACTATCCGACAGCCAAGCTGAGAAGCTGTTACCAACTGCAGTGCCGATCCGTGAAGGCTCAGTAGGAGCTCCGCCCTCCCAATCTGAGGACTTGAATGCAATCAGTCGTTACTCCCGCCATCTGCCGCGAAGATCTCTTTCGGGGATCGTCTCGGTGAACTCTGCGCGTGAAAACGGACCGAGTTGAAGTTCACACAGAGGCGCAGCGGCCGTGTCCCTACGTATTTGCCAACTCAGCCATCTCGTCCACAAGTCGCAGGTCGGCGCGTGAACCGGCGCGGCGGAGCCGGTGACGTTCAACGAGCATATTCGACCGATCCTGGCGGAGAACTGCTTTGCTTGCCACGGATCGGACGCGTCGCATCGCGAGGCCGACCTGCGCCTACTGATAGGCATGTCGGGTTCCAGCGGCTGTCCGTCTTTGACCGGATAGACCGCATTCATGCCTTCCAGCCCCCGGACGTGCAGTTGATCATGCCGTGGCGCGATTCCTCGCGAGCTGGTGCTTGGGGTTGAGCTCGATATCACGAACCGACCTGAACCGGTGTCTGATACCAGGCGTTGTAGAGATATCCTTTCAGGTTCCAGTCGACCGTTTCCGGTTGGACGGCACCCGCCGAATCGATGGCCCGGAGGATCAATTGATCCGTCATGGTATTCACAGCGATTTTCGCTTTCCAAAGGGACCAGCAATATTCCCGCCGAGGTGAAAGTAATTTCGTGCGTTGCCAGGTCGTGCCCCCATCGGTGGAAATTTCAACGCGATCAATCGTCCGCCCCGGATCTCCCGGCGGCAGGGCATAGCCGGAGACGGTGATTTTTCCGCTGGGCAGCTTGGCATCTGCCGGAGGATTGCAGATCGCCGAGTTAATCGGGAACTTGTAAATCGGTTGTGCGGCGGCCCATTCGTCCTGGTCACCGTTGGTGACCAGTTTGTAGGCATTGGCAACGTAATGGTTTGGCGAAGGACGATCACTGACCACAATGCGGCCGAGCCATTTAACGCTGCGAGCTCCCACGTACCCCGGAACCACCGTTCGGATCGGGTAGCCATGGCCAGGCGGTAACGGCCTGCCATTCATGGTGGTCGCCAGCAACGTGCCGTTGCCGAACCGGGTCTTCTCCAGGCTCTTTTTCACCGGAATAGATGCCCCGAACGGAAATGTTCGATTGTCCTTTTTCACCTGGTCAATACTTTCGAACCAGACATGTTTTGCTCCCTCCTGCAATCCGGCCAACTGCAGCACGTCAGCCAGCCGTACGCCGCCCCACCGGGCATTTCCAATCGGCCCAGCTGCCCACTGGACACCGCCGACTTTTTTGACACGGCTATGTTCGCTGCGCCGGTTCCCGGCGCACGTCATGGTGGCAGTGATCTCGGTGGCGGGAAAACGGTCCGTTATTTCAGCGATCGACAGGCTCATCTTTCGTTGAACCATTCCCTCGACCGTTATCCGGAACGAATCCAAATCGACCTTCGGCACGGGAGCATGGCTACGAACGTAAAAGTGCTTGATGGGAGTTTCCCACGATTGGACCAGCTTGCTCAATGCGGGCTCGGCGTTCATGGGAGTTGCGCCGCGAACAATCAACTGTTTGCTGTCCGTGTCTTGCTGTCCGGCAAACATCCGGGGTTGGTTGATCAGCCCCACGGTTGCGCTGGCCGTCGCTAAACCCAACCAGTGACGCCGATCGAGATATTTCCCAGGAAGTGATGGAGGTTGCATGAAGAGGGTTTTCCTTTGCGATCCAAGTGCGATTCATGAGAGGACGCATTGGGTGTTTTTAACAACCCCGAGCGATGGGGTGTTAGGAAAGATGAATCGGGGCGACTGGCGATTCCAATATCCTAACACCCTCCCGCAGCGGATGAAAACTTGCTGACTGTGTGGTAGAATTATGCATGATTTATAAGTCCAGAATCACGGATAGAGATTTTGGCAACGACAGCAGGTCAAGACCGGGTCGAAGTTCACGTAGAGGCGCAGAGACGTCGTCCGCAGAGAGATCCAGGTGGGAGCTTGTCTAGTGCTCTACCGTGCCGCACACTAGGCGTTTGAAAACTGACGCGACAAATCAAAACCAGGAGGACGAGTGGTGGGGAACTTCGAGGCCGGGGCGGCCATTCGGTCAATATCACCCGACGAGAGCTGGTTCCGGGCCCGCCGCGGTGCGCTCGGCCGAGGGTCGGCAGACGGGTACCGGTCCCATTCTTTCACCGAAGGTGTCGCCGAGCCAATTTTCACCCGGACTCTGGTCACGCGCCAGGACGACCACTTGCTGGTTCTGATCACGGCGGACCTGATCACGATTGAGAACTGGTTGGTGAACCGTGTGCGCGAGCAGTTGGGCCGCACGGCCGGGTTCGAAGACGCGCAAATCGCTGTCACCGCCAGCCACACACATTCAGCACCGCCGTACGGCGAAGACGAACCGTACGGAGCGTGGATCGCGTCGCAGTTGGTTCAATCCGCCGAGGATGCCGCCGCCGACCTCGCACCGGTCGCCATCGGCGCGACGCACGGCTACTGCAGTGAGCTTTGCTATTACGAGCGGACACCGATCACTGCCGAGAACGCGGCATCGCTCGGCGTCGATGCGAAACATATCGGCGGCATCAAGCATTCACGGGACCACCTGGAGGCGCGGCTGGCCTCGGGGCCGATTGACCCCCAGGTCGGCGTGGTCCGCATCGACCGCCTCGATGGGAGCCCCAAGATCGTGCTCGTCCATTACACAGCCCACCCCGCCATCGAGATCGAACCACCGCATGTCAGCCCGGACTTCGTCGGTTACACGATGAAAAAGATTCAGAGCGAAGTGCTGGGCGCGACGCCGATGTTTTGCCAGGGCGCAGCCGGCGCCGTCAACATCAACAACATCTTCGGAAGTCTGGATCATGCCCGCCGGCACGGTGAAGTCCTGGCCGACGAAGTGCTGCACGTGTTGGACAGCATCCGGACCACGGACAAGGTGCAATCTGCCTACGCATCGAGGTCATCCTATCTCGAGCACAGCCCGATACCAACCGTGGAAGAGCTAGACGAAGAAATCGCGTTCTGTCGCGACTTCCTGGAAGGCCTCGATCGCAATCTGGACGACGTATGGCTGGGTTATGGGCCGCACACGGTTAACCTTCCCCCGGGCTTTGATCGGGACGCCCGCCGCCGGGTTGTCGAGCGGAGAATGATGCTCACCGAGCAGGTGCGCGGCCGCTCCGGACAGATCTTTGAGCCGTTGTCGCTGGAACTGCAGATGTTTCGCTGGAACGAGATCGCGTTGATCCTCAACCCGCTGCAACTGTTCGTCCAACTCGGATTGGAAATCAAACGCCTCAGCCGACACCGTTACACCTTTCCCGTCTGCTTCACCGGAGGAGGCATGTCTCCCTATATCGGTCCGGCCGAGGAAGTTGCGCGGGGCGGATATCACTTCACGCCCTTCCAGCCGGCACGCTGGGCTCCCGGCAACGCCCTGCGACTTGTGGACGAGATGGCTGAGTTGGCAAATACGTAGGGACACGGCCGCTGCGCCTCTGTGTGAACTTCAGCTCGGTCCGTTTTCACGCGCAGAGTTCACCGAGACGATCCCCGAAAGAGATCTTCGCGGCAGATGGCGGGAGTGACGACTGATTGCATTCAAGTCCTCAGATTGGGAGGGCGGAGCTTCTACTGAGCCTTCACGGATCGGCGCTGCAGTTGGTAACAGCTTCTCAGCTTGGCTGTCGGATAGTGTTATGCCAGATGCTGACAACTGTTCGAGCGGTTGCCGTCGATCGACCGCACGGTTTAGAACGCCGCCATGCGCCGCGGTCTGGGAGGACGAACAGACCATCAGGACTTGGGAGTTGTTGTCGCAGCGACGCGAGCCAGTCTGGCGTGGTGTAGCGGAGGCTCTAGGCAAGCAACATATGTATACTATTCCCAGGGCGTGTCAATCCGCGTGGACAACCGGAGCGCGACGATGCTCTTTGGTGGTTTTCAGGACTGATGCAACCGCTATGTCGCCACCCCTTCCCACTGTCGTCGCCCAACCTGCACCACCTTTTCATCTTCGAGCCTGCTGAGCGGGGCATATCGCGGATGGTGCGAATCGCGGTATGGGTCGTTGCGGGCTGCGTTATAGCAACAGATGAGCGTCCAGCGGGGATGGTCGCTCCGATTGGCCTCGGAGCGGTGCAAAAGGTTGCAGTGGAAGAAGACCGCCGACCCCGGATCGAGCTCGAGGTAAACCAGTGGCAAACGTTCGACCGCGGCATTGACGCGATCAGGGTCAGCCGTCGCCTGGCCGTCGACGCGCTGATGATCGATCAGGCCAATCTGGTGCGACCCGGCCAAAACTTGCAGACAGCCATTAGCTTTGGTCGTCCGGTTCACTGCAATCATACAACTTGCCATAAACGGGAACAGGCAGTGTCCGGTGTTATGCCAGTACCCAAAATCCTGATGCCACATGAACGCACCGCCAGTGTGTGCGGATTTCAGCATCATCTTGTGATGCCAGTGGTAGGCCTCGCCTCCGAGAATGTCCTCGATCCCATTAACGACGCGTCGGCAGCGGGCAATTGCGCTGTAGTAATCATCACCGATATTGTCGTCGACCCAGAACTTCGACTCACCACCCTCACCGTCACCCAACGACAGGACCTTCGCCGAAAACTTGCGGCTTAGATCGAGTTCTGTGGCGTCCTTCGCGGGACCTTCAAGTGATTCGTCACTGGAGGCGATCTTCAGCAACAAGTCCGCCTCCTCTTCATCGAACAGGCGCTCGACAATCACGAATCCGTCGCGCTCATATTGTTCCATTTGATCTTTGGTGAACATATTTTGTTGTATCTGCCGGTGTTTTTCTGGCTGGGTGGGTGAGGAGGATATGAGTGTTCTCATTATATTGCCGCAGGCTGATGCCGCAATCGATGTCAAACGTTGCTCTCGGGTAGTTGGGCGACAGCTGGCTGTGATTTCCTGCCGGTGTTGATAAAAATGATTTCGCGGATATAACAGTGGGAAAACCGACAACAAAGCCTGACCGATCAAGCACCCACCACAAGATGAGGCCAGTCGAGCCGATGAGCCCAGCCGAGCCAAAAAGAAGCACCACAATCAAGTACATTGATCCACAGGTGCCGCAGACAGAGTTGCCCGCCTATGGTGGCAGCCGCTATGAAGCGACCGTGCCGGACACCTTGGACCTGCAGGCGCAGATGGCCCCGTTGGCAATCAATGGCCTGACAGAACCCACGGACCCAGAGGCGGATTACGAAATCTACTGGCAAGTCGCTTTCAACACCAATCCACCTGTGATGTGGCATGCCGAAAGTGATTGTGTTCAAGCCAAGCACATGGAGGCATTGCCTTTGCTGCGGTTGGCATCGGGTAGTACACAAAACCTGCACGTTGAAAAACGATGGACAGAAGTGTTGTGCCAGATGCAAGGCCCGGATGGGTTGTTGTATTTTCCGAAGACAGGTCGGCCGTGGTGTGTGTTCGGAACGTACGGGCAAGAACCCCCTGGGGACCATTACTTCTCGCCGTCCCTGGAGGGGAGACTGCTGGCCGCTATGACCGTCTACTACCTGCTAACGGGCGACGACTCCTGGAAGGATGCAGGCAAGAAAGTTGTCGATGGGCTTAACACGCTGGCCGTTCACGAAGGCAACAAGGCCCGTTTCCCTGCAAACTTTATCGGTGCCGGCGGCAAGTTTAAATCTGATGATGGGGCCGCAGGCATTCATAATCCAGCCAGCTGGATCTCCTGGGCGATTCAAGGCCTCGCCAATTACGGCAGGCATGCCGGATACCAACCAGCCTTGGATCTGGCAGGCAAACTTTCCCGCTGGGTGATCGAAGATGCGAATCATTTCGATTCTGCTGGCTGCTTTTTGCCGGAGTATCCAGGTAACCCGCGGGCTCATTTTCATGGGCACACGATGAATTTGCTTTCTATCTTGGAATATGGCACGGCGGCAGAAGACCCTGAAGCGATTCAATTCGCAGACCGCGGTTTCAAATACGCGATGTCCCAGGGGGACTGTCTCCTTGGTTTCTTCGGCGAGTGGCTAAACATGTCCACGCCGCAGACACTGGAGATGTGTACTTTGGCAGACATGGTTGCCCTGGCGATCAAACTGACCCTGGCCGGCACCGGCGATTATTGGGATATGGTGGATCGATGGACACGAAATCTTTTTGCCGAAGGGCAACTCACATCCGCCCACCGCGTCCACTGGCTGGCAGCCAGGACCGCGACGACCCCAGTCGCACCGATGCAGCTACCCCCTTTTCATACCAGCGACCAGGTGATCGAGAAAAACATTGGCGGCTTTGGTTACTCCCTTGCGCCGAATGATTTTGTGTCCCGTTATCCGTACGGTGCCCACAACCCCGCCTTAGGGATTATCCACTGTTGCACCGGCAATGCAGCCCGCACAATTTACTACATCTGGGAAAACATCCTGGCGTTCACCAAGGGTCGTCTACAAATCAACCTGCTTTTGAATCGTGCATCGGAGTGGGCTGATGTCGACAGCCACATTCCTTACGCGGGCCAGGTCGATGTGACAGTCAAGCAGCCAGTCCAGCTTTCGATGAGAATTCCTGAATGGGTGACGCCGGACCAGGTCTCTTGCACGGTCAATGCACAGCCGCGCAGCCTCGGCTGGGAGGGGCGATACGCCCAGGTTGGTGATGTCGAGAAAGGGGATGTCGTGACGCTCTGTTTTCCGATCGCTGAAAGCGCCGAAACCATCGATGTCGAAAAACGCACTTACCGCGTGCTGCTGCGGGGCAACACGTGCGTGGCCATTGATCCACCGGGCGTGGACTGCCCGCTGTTCGAACGCGACTTTTACCGCAACACAACGACGCGCTGGCACACGGTCACGCGGTTTGTGGCAGACAAAGTCCTTGATTGGTAAAAGGGACATCGCCCACATCCTACGGCGCAAGAAAACCCACGCGCAGCTGGTTGTGCAAACACTTTGGTTGGCCATAATCAGGTTTGCCAGAAAGGTCACCGATGGTCGAGATTAAAACGCAGTTACAACTCTGCCTGGAACGCTTCCGCGCAGGCAAGTTGAGCGAGGAAGACCTCCAGACGGCCGTCGACCTCGTCAACCGCCCAAAAAAACAGAGCATCCTCTATATTCAGGCGCCCACAACAGTGCCGCACGATATCGCCATCGGCATGAGCATCTTCGAGGAAGGCAAAGACCCCGAAGGTGTCGATGAGAACGGCGAGTTTCTTTACCCGTCGGTAAAGGCAGCACTGGAGGACGGCTGGCGGATCGTCAAGTTTCCCGGAATAGCATCGGGCATGGACGACCAGAATTCCTATGGCCTCGGCTTTGAATTTGTGCTCGAGCGATGGAGATAAACTGCGATGACACCGAAAGCTGAGGACAACAGCAGCCCTGCCGCACCCCCGTTCGTTCATGGCGACACGGTTCACGACTGTCCGCCGACACTGGATGACCAGGGGGTGATCGATTTTTGCAGGAACGGGTTCTTGATCTTCCCCGGTGTGGTGTCCGACGAGATCAACGCCAAGGCGATTGATTATGTCGACAACATGGACAGTGGCTCGAGGCCCGACCTTGCCAACACCGACTGGTTTATCGATGCCGTCCTGAAGAACCCGCAGGCTGCGGGTGCGGTGCGCGCGCTGCTGGGGCGGGATTTTGCGATGCCCGTAAAGATTTCCAATCACCGTGGGCCGTTGCCCGCTTCGGAGAAGGGCGGATGGCATCGTGATGGCGGCGCGATCCACACCCATCGGGTCGAAAACCTCCAGGTCTTTTATTATCCCGAGGCGTGCATGGACGACATGGGCCCCACCGAAGTCCTGCCCGGCTCGCATTTCGTGCGGACCAAGCACAACATGATGTCCCACTATGGAAAAATCGCGGGGACCGTTTCCACGGCCTGTGTCGCCGGCACGATTTTCCTCACTGCTTACAGCATTTGGCATCGGCGTAGCCGTGCCACATCTGGTCCGACTGGCAAGAGCAAGTTTCGCAACCTGTTCAAGTACACCTATTGGCGAACGACCGCGCCACAGCGCGATTGGATCATCGATCCGGCGTTCGACTTTGCCGGCATCGACTTCAGCCCGACCCGCGACCGTGCATTGTTCGAGCAGAGCCAGGGCGCCATTGCCGCAGGCAAAATGTTTGCCTGGCTCAGTGGCGTCGAAGAGCAATACGTCAAGCGCGGTGGCCCATGCTGGCCCCTCGGGCCGGTGGGCATGCCACCTGGACTCGAGAACCCTACGAACGAATCGTGATCGAGTGGGTCACCGGTAGCGCCAGGTTAATCCTGTTCGAGATTGACACTATGAAGCCGGACACCGCCTGCCAGTTGCTGGTTGCCATTGCACCAAAGCGGTCTCCAAGGATCCATGCTTCTGCGACGCTGTCCGTCAGAAACCAAATGCCAGAGCGCCCCCATCGACGGCAAAATCCTGACCTGTGATGTAGGACGCTGCCGGAGAAAGCAGGAACAACACCATGGCAGCAAGTTCGTTGGGCTCGCCATAGCGATGCAGCGGCATCCGACCGAGAATCTTCTTTTCGCGCTCACTGTCGGCCAGCTGCTTGATGATTTCCGAGGGGAACCAACCGGGCGCGATTGAATTGACCAGGATGTTGTCCTGGGCCCACTCCATGGCCAGGCCCCGCATCATGCCCGTGACGGCCGACTTGGATGCACTGTAGGGAACGACTTCGGAAAAACCGAGGTGGGCAGCTATGGACGAGATCGACACAATGCGTCCAGCCCCTGCCGATTTTTTCAGGTACGGATAACAAAGTTGCGACAAATTGAAAATTGCTTCCACATTGACCTGTTGAATCCTTTTGAAGGATTCAAGCTCAAAGCTTTCAGCCCGTGTCTTCTCCGTAATCCCTGCATTGTTGACCAGGAAATCCAAACCGTCGGCTCCCACCTGGTCGACCACCGGCTTGATTTGCTCGTAGTCGCACACCTCGGCCTGGATGTGGTGGATTGATGGACTCTGGGTGCGGTGATCGACCTTCACCTTGCCGGAACGGCTTAACACAAAGACCTCTGCCCCTGCATCTGCTAGAACCTGGCTCGTCGCCAACCCCAGGCCGCTGGAGCCACCGGTCAGAATGCCCCGTTTCCCTTCCAGGGAGAACATCTTCTCTAACGTGTTTGCGGTTTGGGTTTTCATAGCAACTCCGATTCTTCAAAAAAGAACTGGTTCCGCCCTTTGGCAAAAAGTTCGCAAAGTAGCCTGGCCCGATTCAAGGGGCTCTAAGGCTTGAGCAGGTCCTCGACGACCTGCTCGGATCGTGCTCCTTCGATCGTTCCCGGAAGATCGATGAATATCGAATGTTCGCCCCCGGTCTGAATCCGGTTGTTGGGGCGGCTTGGGTAAATATCCTCATCGCCACCAACATCGACAAAAAAACTCAGGGAAGTTCCGCCGTGGTAACCGTTGCCACCGGCCCTGGCCTGGTCGGTGTCGTGATAAATATCCTTACCACCTCGTTCCAGGAAAATCGACCAGCCATTGTTGGCCGATGCTCCCTGGCTGAATCCGCCACCTTCGTAAACATCATTGCCCGCCTCATCGATGAACAAGGATACGGCTTCATCCCAGGCGCAGCCTTGAACGACGTTAAACCGTGTCGTGTAATGATCATCACCGCCGGCATCGATCATGACACCGGCCGCCTGGTGTGCCGACCATCCCTGGGCCCATCGTGATCCGATGTACTGGTCCGATTCCTGACCGTCGTTGTAAACAATGCCCAAACCGTAGAAGTAGCCTCCACCCTGGGTGAAGTTGCCGCCTTCGATCCGATCGCGGCCACCAGCATCAAAAATTATCCCAACGCCGCCCGAGGCATAAGGCCGGTAGCCCACTCCTAATCCCTGCCCCCAACCGGCAAAGACACCAGCCGTGCCATATCCGCTCGGTTTTCTACCTTTGCAATAGTACTGGTCGTCACCGGGACCGAAATCAGCAACGAGTCCGAATCCCATTGGCAGCCCCACGCCTTGCGAAGTCAGGTCCGCTTCATAACGGTCGCGGCCGGCGCCATCGATCAGCAGGCCAATTCCCCAGTGGCCCACGCCCTGGTGGAACTCCTGCCCGCGATAAGTGTCGTCCCCGGCTTCATCGATCAGCACCCCCACCCCCAGGAATGCCGCCCCCTGTGTAAAACGTGTTCCGATGTAGCTGTCATCGCCCTCCAGGTCCACGATCATTCCGACCCCCAGGTCACCACACGCCTGGGTGAAAGGTTCATGGGTTTCATAAGCATCGTTGCCCTCGTAGTCCACAATGATGGCCGATGGGATTTGATTCATGATCGAACCACCCCGGTTGTGGACATAGATGTCATTTCCACCCAGATCAAAGATCACCCCTGCTGGCGTTTTGCTGTGCCGGTTCCGGCCGCGGCCCGCGACGATCACGGGGCCGAATTCCGTGTCGCGTTGAACCACGATCGCCGATTCCAAATCAAGCTCCGTTGCTTCAGCCGCTTTGCGCAAAGAAAGTGTGAAATCCGGATGCACCAGAAGCGCGAGCAGCCGTGCCTGAGCCACCAGCGCTTCGAAATCGACTTTCCGGGCCAGATCCAGAATCGGTAAATATCCCCGCTGACGCCCCAGGTTATTGTCATAACTCAACATGTGGCTTTCGATGAAAACATCCAGTAAGTCCGAGCGATGGCGGGTGATGGTTTTCCGATCCTCGTCGCTCAGTGCGGCAAAGGCGCGGACATTCTCTTTGGCCGCGGCCTGGAGCACGGCCTGGACATAATCGAGATGGGCCGCCAGGTCCCGGTCCTGGTAGGTCTGCTCCGGCTCGTTGATGCCAGGAGCGGCTCCTCGAGCGCCAAACCCCAGCAGGGCACCCCGCCCGTGCTCGATAAAAAAGCGACAATCGGCCGCTTTCGATCCTACTCGACGAGCGAGAGGATCGATGAGCTCGTGGCTCACCACTTCGAGCTTGAAAGGGTCTCGGTGCACATATCGAACGATAGGGAGGCGCTCCGGGTCAGGGAAACTCTGGCTTCGATCGATCCGGGTCAGCAGGTCCCGGCTCTGGCTTTCGTAGTCGAACTTTCGGATGAGGCGCCAACAGAGCTGCTCATAAGGCGTCGAATGGCCAGAGAGGTCCGGACGGATCTCGTCATTGGTCGGCATGCGGGGCTCCTCGCGCCCCGTTCGGGGATAGGAGGCCAGCGGAACATCAATGGTGCGAAGCTCCCCGGGGCCGTCGGGATCTTCGGGGTTCGTCTTCAGCACGACCAGATGAACCGGCACGCCGACGATCGCCTGGTCCCCCGCCTTGCCGAACGAACGGCTGAGGCGAATTTGGTCATTCTCCCACGACGTGCCGTCGATGCTGACAACAATGTCGCCGATCTGGAGGCCCGCCTCCTCGGCCGACGATCCCACCGGAACCCGGACGATCTTGATGCCGAACTTTGAGCCGTAGCGGGGATCTTCGGGCAAAGGAACGTGATCGCCCCCAATCCCGAGGAACACTTTTCCCTGGTAAAGCGTTTCTGGCTCTGCTCGAAGCTGGGCGTGGCCGGCCAACGTGATACCGATCCAGAAACCGAAAAATGTTTTTTTGTACATCGGACCAATCTAACGGGCCAGCGGACGAACTACCAGTACAACGAACCGGAATGATGGTACCAGTTCAAATTTGCAAGCCACCCGAAGACTCGACTTGGTGATTTGTCACGGACTCATCAATGGCTGTCATGACACAGCCACCTGACCTGCCATTCCAAGATTTTTTCGTTTCCGCCCCAGGTCTAGTTCCCCCTGGCAGGCAGTGGGATCCGCTGGTTTACAGCCTCTGCTCGCCCGTTAAAATCGTCTGGTTCGGAAGGGCACAACGTCAGCCTATCATGAATCGAAAAATCCGTGAAACCAGCACACGTGGTATGTGGAAAGTGTCTTCCCGCGCAATCTCCGAAGCCGGATGGAACAATATCTTTTGGCCAGACAATCTGCCCACACCTAACCAATCACTTTTCACCACCGAACACGCGTCTCCCGTGTCACAAGGATCGCTGAACGATGCCTGATTTTCCGATTGTCGATACACACGTTCATCTCACCAACCAGGATCGCCTCTCCTACTCATGGATGTCCGAAGCGCCCGTGCTGGCTGGGTCGCACGGGCTGGACGATTACGAAGCTGCCCGCGGGCCAGTCGATGTAGCAGCGATCGTATTTGTAGAAGTGGGCTGTGATCCGGGCGACCGCCTGTCGGAAGTGGAGTGGATTACGGAGCTGGCGGCAACCGAACCACAGCTGCAGGGGATCGTGGCACAAGTGCTGCCCGAGGGGGGTACGGCCATTGGACCGGAACTCGAATTGCTGGCCCGCAATCCACTGGTGAAAGGAATTCGCCGGGTGATTCAACAAGAGGATCTCGACTTTTGTTTGCAGCCCTCTTTTCTCGACGGTCTGCGGCTGTTGCCACCTCATGAGTTGAGCTTTGATATTTGCATTTCGCACCGACATCTGGCAAATGTTCTCAAAATGGTTGAAGCCTGTCCTGACGTGCAGTTCGTGCTCGATCACATCGGTAAGCCCGGCATCAAGGACCAACTCTTCGAACCCTGGAAAACAGAGATCAAGACCCTCGCCAATTTTCCGAATGTCAGCTGCAAGATCTCCGGGCTGTCGACCGAAGCTGACCTGCAGAACTGGAGGCGTGATGATTTACGGCCCTACATCACTCACATCATTGACTGTTTCAGCTTCGACCGCGTGATGTTTGGAAGTGACTGGTTTGTTGCTACGCTGGCATCAACGGTTGGGAGGTGGGTCGAGGCGCTCGACTGGGCGGTGGCCGGCTGCAGCGACACGGAACTTCGCCAACTCTATGTCGACAACGCACGCACCTTTTACCGACTGGGCAGCTGATCGAACGAGGGGGAGACTTCAATGCGCCTCTCCCCAACGCGGAAGAATGGTCCAAGGCAAACGTTGGCTGCGCCACCTTTGCGCTATTCAGGCTAGTTCGATGGTCAGCCGCCTTTCGCAGTCAAGGCCCATCACGTACTGTTGGTACGTTGGATGTTTGTTGTCAGTGTAGTCGACTTCGTGTCGCGGCCGTCCGTGGATGCTACTGTTGGGGGCGAGCAGTTCGGGGGGCAACTGTTTCACCTCGACCTCGATGCGATCCGGATAAACCGAGTACAGCGCATAGTCGCTGGGGTAAGACGCCAGGCCAGCAATGTCGATATGCCAGACGCTCGCGTCCCGCACCGCGGCGGTCAGGTGTAAATGCCCGGAAAGCACCGCCAAAATCGAATCTGCGTTCTCGCGGACCAGTTGCAGACACTCGGGTTCCTGGGTTCTCCAAGCGGGAAACCCGCAGCTTTTCACCAATACCGACTGCTCACGCATCGGCAGCAGCGGAACATGGCAACACAAGATGACCGGCTCACCCGCGCAGGACTCCAGTGCCGAGCGTAGCCATGCGGCTCGCGTTCGTGCCACCGCTTCATCACAATGGGCGGTGGCCGAGTTGTTGAGCATGATGAAGTGAATGCCATCGACGGTGAACCGATAGTTGGCGGCGCGAAGCCCAAACGCTTCCAGGTAGGGGGTCTCCCACTGGGGATCGCCCTCCCGCTGGCCGATATCGTGATTGCCTGGCACGGGGTAGAAGGGGCAGGGAAGCTCTCCCAACAAATCACGAAACAGGGCCAGTTCGAGATACAAATCTTCGATCGACCGTCCATTGACATAGTCGCCCAGCCCGAGCACAAAATCGAGTTGCGTCAGGGGACCTTCGCCCCGCATTGCCTGGCACATCCAGGTCACCCGCTCGTGGGCCCCGTCATAGCTGAACCGCGAGTCGTCGGGCGCCTGAACGTGAAACTCGTTGACCTGCAGAAAACGAAACCGTAGATCTTGTAGGTTGTCACCGGCCATCGAAGTGATCGCTCTCTTGGATTAGCTGCCAGCCGTGTGACCGTCGTAGACTTCCTGCAATGAAGCACGACGATTTTCCGTTTGAGCAATACGTCCTGCTTCGAGGATTGCAATCAGTTCAAGACTATGTTCATACGGAACTTGTGGCTGGCCGGTTTGAACCAACTTGAGGAACATCTCGACAATCTTCCTGCTGCCTGAAGGGAACCGTAGAATGCCAATGCCCGGACTGTGAACGACTCCTTGATTACTGTAGGCGGAAGCATAAAAATCGTGATCTTCAGTCCTTAGTATTGGGCTCATCAAAATTATTTGTCTGCCATCCGGGTAATGAAGCAAAAGGTGTTCAAGATGATACATTGAAGAGGAAGGGGTCCAGTCCTTTGGATCAGGCCGGGGAAGTGAACCCATACATTCGACCGATTCAACGCCATAGCCGAACAAACTGAGCGCCAAAGCGAGACCATGACCAACGCCTGCGTTGCTATAGCCTATCCCCTTGACAACAAGCAATCCCGGCTCGCCGATCTCAGCAAACCGTCGCCGAAATCCTTCGCCCACATCCGTGTTTGCCAGGATGGACGCATTCATCAACACGGTTTTGTTGGCTTTGGCGAGATTGACCATCTCTTGCGCGTCGGCCAAAGTTGCCGCAAACGGTTTATCGACGAAACAGGGGATGCCTTTTTCAAGAAACGGCCTCGCCTGTTCCAGGTGATCTCCTCCGTCCTTGGGGCTTGACGAGTCGCAGATAAATGCGGCATCAACGTCTTCGGTCGCCTGCTCGAGGGTGTCGCACAACTGGGGGCGACCACTCAAGGTCTCGCAAAAGGCAAGCCCCCGTCCGGGGTAACTTCCATATTTCAATAATTCAGGATCGGTGTTGTAAAAGCTGCGGTCGCCCACGCGATCAAATACTTTGGTAATCGCAAATCCCGGCACGCGCTGAATCGCCATCTCTTTGTAGTTGCCCCTAACGCAACCCAGGTGGTGAACTTCCTGTCGAGAGGGTGCATCTTCGCTATGGGTTGCGAGCACCGCCGGATCGACTTCGTCAAGATAAGGTGCAAACCAGTAGGCATGTGAGTCGCAACGCACAATAGCTACACGAATGGGATCATTTCTGGACATGGCTGTTCACCTCGACTCAAGGGTCATACTCAAGGGATAAGTAATATGACAGGAAAACCATATTCACGACTTGTATCGACAGACGCATGGCTCAAACGAAACCGCATATCTTGTGGGTTGTCACCGGCCGTCGAAGTGATCACTCTCTTGGCTTAGCTGCCAGCCGTGTGGCCGTCGTAGACTTCCTGCAATGAAGCACGACGCTTTTCCGTTTGAGCAATACGTCCCGCTTCGAGGATTGCGATCAGTTCAAGAGTATGTTCATACGGAACTTGTGGCTGGCCGGTTTGAACCAACTTGAGGAACATCTCGATAATCTTCCTGCTGCCTGGAGGGAACCGTAGAATGCCAATGCCCGGACTGTGAACAACTCCTTGGTTACTGTAGGCGGAAGCATAAAAATCGTGATCGGCAGTCCTTAGTACTGGACTCATCAAAATTATTTGTCTGCCATCCGGGTAATGAAGCAAAAGATGTTCAAGATGATACATTGAAGAGGAAGGGGTCCAGTCCTTTGGATCAGGCCGGGGAAGTGAACCCATGCATTCGACAGATTCAATGCCATAGCCGAACAAGCTGAGCGCCAAAGCGAGACCATGACCAACGCCTGCATTGCTATAGCCTACCCCCTTGACAACAAGCAATCCCGGTTCGCCGATCTCAGCAAACCGCCGTCGAAATCCTTCGCCGACATCCGTGTTTGCCAGGATGGACGCATTCATCAACACGGTGTTGTTGGCCTTGGCGAGATCGACCATCTCTTGCGCATCGGCCAAAGTTGCCGCAAACGGTTTGTCGACGAAACAGGGGATGCCTTTTTCAAGAAACGGCCTGGTCAGTTCCAGGTGATCTCCTCCGTCCTTGGGGCTTGACGAGTCGCAGATAAATGCAGCATCAACATCTTCGGTCGCCTGCTCGAGGGTGTCGCACAACTGGGGGCGACCACTCAAGGTCTCGCAAAAGGCAATCCCCCGCTCGGGGTAACTTCCATATTGCAATAATTCAGGATCCGTATTGTAAAAGCTGCAGTCGCCCACACGATCGAACACTTTGGTAATCGCGAATCCCGGCACGCGCTGAATCGCCATCTCCTTGTAGTTACCCCTAACGCAACCCAGGTGATGCACTTCCTGTCGAGTAGGCGCGTCTTCGCTATGGGTCGCCAGCACCGCCGGATCGACTTCGTCAAGATAAGGTGCAAACCAGTAGGCATGTGAGTCACAACGCACAACAGCAAGACGAATTGGATCATTTTTGGGCATGGCTGTTCACCTCGAATCAGGGGTCATACGCAAGGGATAAGTAAACAAGGGATAAGTAAATTTGATAAGAGAACCGTATTCACGACTTAACATTGGCGGAGGCATGGTTCAATCAAGCACGACTTCCGTTCCACCCCTGGGGTGGAACGCAACGCCAACCACCAATACGTAATACCTGGACGAGGTTTCTCTGCACGCGCTGCAGCACAAAGTTCCTTTAATCGTTCCTTTAATCGGTTCCTCTAACGCTGTGGCTCGTCGCCGGTAGCGTAAACTCGTTGGAACTACCGGTCAACCGCTACCTCGCACGGCAACCAGGCAGCGTGGGCAAAGGCAGGTACGCGCGGTCTTCAAATCTTCCTCCCCACCCCGAACGGCTCTTTGACCCGTCCCACAAGGGATGCTAAAATAACGATTGGTTTCTCTTTATCGCGTGTTGCCGCTGGACGGCTTGGTCATTGGATTTCCATGAAGAATTCCGCCACACGACAATCCGCTTCTTGGGGATTTCATTCGGCGTTTACGCTCGTAGAACTACTGGTAGTGATTGCCATTATCGGCATCTTGATTGCGCTGTTGTTGCCGGCGGTGCAGGCCGCCCGTGAAGCGGCCCGGCGGATACAGTGCACCAACCACATGAAGCAGGTCGGTGTGGCGGTGCACAACCACGAGAACGACAAAAGGAGACTCCCCTCTTCAATGATAGGGTACCTGCCCAACGGTGGCCCGGAATGGACGGGATTCACGGCCCAGACTCAACTACTGCCTTACCTCGAGGAGATGGCTATCTACGATGGTATTGATTTCACAAACAGGTGGTTGGCCTCTATCAATCAGAAAGCCGGCAAGGCGGCCGTCCCCGTCTATACGTGCCCCAGCGACAACTCGCTGGGACGAGTCTATGCAACGGTGGGCGGACCACCTCACCATCTTACCGGCACCCAGTTCGAGTGGTCGCGATCAAACTTTGTCGTTTGCGCGGGGTCGTCGACAATGACTCCGCTGAGTTTGGGCCAACTTCAGCAGCCACTATGGAAACGAAGTGCTCCCTGGATTAAACCTCCGATTCCTCCCCTAAGCGAATTTAAATCCGATGGCCCGTTCGTGCTGGAAGTCGGTCGAAAGCTGAGCGAGTTTACCGACGGTTTGTCGAATACCGTGCTGGGCAGTGAAGTGCTGGCCGGGCGGGATGAGCGCGGCAACCCGGGAAATGGAAATAAATACGATAGTCGTGGGATTTGGTTTCAGGGTTTTGGAGGCGGGGCAATCTACGAACACCAACATACACCCAACTCCAGTAACCCCGATTGCGCGACCAACAATACGGCATGCGCACCTTTTCCGCCCCCGGTCGATATGCCTTGTGTTGTCTGCACGAGCAGCATTTCTGGCAGCTATTTCAGCGCCCGCAGTATGCATCCAGGCGGAGTCAATGTATTGTTTGGGGATGGGCATGTAGCGTTTGTGACCGACGACGTTGATCATGCAACCTGGCAGGCTGTCGCTACCGTTGCCCAAGGCGAGGTCACTGGAGAACTATAGTCCCCGAATTCTGTAATTCCCCCCAAATCATGTTGAGCCACCCGAATATTCCTGCAAACCTGCTGCTGGCAGGGTTGACATTCCTGGCCTCGGCCACAGCCGGTTGCAACTCGTCTTCGCGTCAGGGCATCGAGGGCACCGTCAAATTCGACGGCACACCGCTGGCGGACGGATTGATCAGCTTTCTGCCGCAACCGGGAACGGCAGGCCCAACCGCTGGTAGTCAGGTTACGAAGGGGGCATACCACATCGATCGAGCAAAGGGTTTGCTGCCAGGGACTTATCGCGTAGAGATTAGCGGGTGGCGCAACACGGGCCGCAAGAAGATTGACATGTTTGGTAGAGAGGTGGATGAAACGGAACAAATCGTTCCCAGCCGATACAATCAGGACAGTAAGCTCACAGCCGACGTTGCTGATGACCGGTCGACTCAATTTGATTTCGACCTTTCTTCGAAGTAACTGGGCGGGCGATTTCACTATACTTATCTATTATCCTCCCGGCATACGGTCGTCTCCTTACCCCACATTGGTGATGTGTCCCCTGCCAGCTTGTCGGGCAGAAACGGAAGTTTGGGCCAAAGGGCACAATTTCTGTTGATCAACGGAAAGACAAATTGGATGAAACACTCTTCGGCAGCAACGGGCAATCGAGGTAATCCAAGCCCGAAGTGGTCACGATCGCAATCGTTGAGACCACAGGCAGCGACGTTGGTGAAGTGGTTCGCCGTGGTGACCGTATCGATGTTCTGGCTGCCCGGATTCGCAAACGCACAGGACGATGGGAAGTCGGCAAATAGTGTACTAGCGCAACTCGGGACCGAAGGAGCCAATCCGCAAGGAAAGAAGTCGGCGGGAGTCGAAGCAGGGATCCTGAATGGATTTCCCTACTTGCGCAATGACCGGGTGGTCTACTTGTGGTCGCGGGCACAAAACGGCGCGGGATTGTTGAGATTGCGCGATCTGAGGTCGGGCAAGGATCTACTGGCCACGGAGCAAATGAAGACGCCATGGTGGAAGATCGATCTGAAGCGAAGTGACGGCCAAGTTTTCTCCTGTGAGAATGCGGGTGTGCCGTGCGAAGTGACATTCGATGCTGCCGGTGGTGAGGGAAATCTCTCATTTACGTGGTCGCACGAGGATGTTCGCGTAGAGATTCAAACGCGGTTGACTGGCCACGAGAGCCTCGCACGCTCAACGATACAAGTCAAAGTGACGGGCGAAGAATCGGGCCTGAAGTCCGTGACGTTTCCCGTGGTGCAAGGTATTTTGCCGCTCACCGAGGGCGCTCGGAACGATCAGATCCTTAAAACCGATTCCATGGGGGTCGTGATGGAATCGCCGCTGGTTTCAGGCGACGAAGCGAAATTTACCTATCCCGGCCTCGCGATGCAGTTTACGGCACTCATGGGAGATGGACGGGGGCTCTACTGTGCCGAGGAAGACGGACAGGCTCATCGTAAATATCTCGCGTGGACACCGGATACAGCCAGTGGAACGCTGACATTTTCCATCGCGCATCCTGTATCCAACTGCGGAGCCGACGAGTTGGTGCGGGATTACGCCAGCCCCGGTGACCTGGTGGTGGGGCCGTTTCAAGGAGACTGGTTCGACGTGGCGCGCATCTACCGCAAGTGGGCCGTGACGGCGGCCTGGTGCAGGAAGGGCCGCATTCACCAAAGAGACGACTACTCCAATTGGCTCCTGGAACTGGGATACTGGACAAACAATCGCCTGGACAACGCAGGGCGTATCAAACTGGAATCTCTGCATCGGGATTTCTTCGATCTTTCGGATTGCGTCTGCCTCGATGGCGGGTGGATGTCAGACGTATACGATCACCATTCCAATCCCGACTAACTGCCCCCGAGAATCGGTCCGACGGCGTATACGCGGCTTGTGAAGGAGTTGCTGGAAAGAAATATACACGTCGTTCCCTATGTAAACGGGTGGCTGTGGAACGTAGCCACCGAAAGCTATCGGACCGAAGACGCCGAGCGCAAAGGAGGCTTGCTACTGGAACGGGGATTTGTACCGCAGACCTATGCGGGCAGTCATGACCTGTCGGCAGCAATGTGCCCCGCCACCCAGTTGTGGCGCAGGAAGCTGGTTGACCTGTCGAAGGAACTGGTGGGGAAGTACGGTGTGACTGGCATTTATTTTGACTATTTCACCAATCATGAAGACGACTGCTTCAACGAGGATCACGGACACCCGGTCGGCGGAGGCGATTACTGGTCCCAGGGGGTGCACGGGTTGTACGAAGAGGCGCGCGCCGAGTGCAAGAAACTGAATCCCGAAGCCATGATCTGTGGCGAGATGACAGCCGAGTGGTGCATTGATGTGCTCGACACGATGCACACCGGATCGGTCTCCTGCAACACGCCCGTTTACTTCGTGGTCTACCATGGATATACGCAGGTGTTCGGAGGCGTGCAGAACTGCACTACACCGCAGACGATCGGACGGTGGTGGATGATGGGAACCCAGAACGGGTTAAACAACGTCATGCCCTGGCTTGCCACCGGGGTGTTTGGTGACATGGGAATCTACTACAGAAAGCTCTTGCGCTGTCACACCCAGTTCGCCAGCCCATACCTGGGATATGGCGAAATGCTCCGGCCTCCCAAGATTGAGAGCGAGCTGCCGATTCTGCCCGGCACCCCGTGCGGGCAGTACGAGCCGGCATTTCCCGTGGAGGCGGTTGAAGGCAGCGCCTGGAGGGCGCCTGACGGGACGGTGGGGATCTTCTTTTTGAATTACGACAAGGAGAACGAACACGAGTTTACGTGGACGCAGGACCTCAATGAGATTACACAGATCGGCGCGGACAAGAAACTGAAGGTAACTCGCTGGACACCGCAAGGGGAGCAGGCCGTCGGCCAGTGGGAGGGCGGCGTATTGAGGCGAACCATGAAAATCGAGCCGTGGGGGTTGATTGCTCTTAAGCTGGAGGTATTGCCATGAGGAATGTTGTTGCGTCGTCAATGATTGTTGTCTGCATGGGGGGGGTGGCGGGCGCACAGCCATTAAAAACTCCCACCGGTTGCCGTGTGGCCGAGGGTGCAAAGGCCTCGCCGGAAGGTTACGCGGATTTGATCATCCACGAGAAGACAGGCATCCAAATGGTCCTGGTGCCGGCCGGTGAATTCACGATGGGCTCGGGCGTAGGGGTGCATCAAGTGACGATAGGCGAGCCTTTCTACATGGGAAAGACGGAGGTAACCAACGCTCAGTTTCGCAGGTTTGTCGAGGCGACCGGTTACGACGGCGCGGGCGACAGATATCCGGACCCCGATGTTGACCTGTATCTGCGGCACTGGCGCGGAACAAGCATCATGTCACCCGCAGACGACTACCCCGTGGTGTGGGTGAATTGGAAGAATGCGAAGGCGTTTTGCCAATGGGCGGGACTGGCCCTTCCCAGCGAGTCCCAGTGGGAGTACGCCTGCCGCGGGGGGACGACCACGCCCTATTACTTCGGAGAGGACAAAAACGAGTTCGCCAGGTATGGCTGGTCAAATACCAGCCAGGAGTATCACACGCATTCGGTAGCGGGCAAACTCCCGAATGCCTGGGGACTGTACGACATGGCGGGAAACGCCTGGGAGTGGGTCGAAGACGACTACGCCAGCGACGAATTCGTCCATTTACACTCAACAACACCGAAGGATGTCGTCCCCATTCTGAGGTTCAGCATAACCGCCAACGGACGGATCGCCCCGCATTGCAGACCTGTTGACGAAGGTGCTCCGAGGAAGCAGCTGGCACACGAACGAGATCGCCTGTCAAAGCAGTACGCGATACAACATGGCACCGGTCAACGCGGCCGCTGATATCGGCTTCCGCGTGATTCTCCCGTTGGATCATTGAGCCGCATGGCCGGCTCCTTTTCACACTCAAACCGGCCCGGTGCGGGTAACAGGCGGTCGCAACCCCCGGGGCTGGCAATAGGGGTCACAGGGACCTACAACTGCCATGCCACCAGCAAGGGTGGCCGTTCATAGCAGCATCTTGCGTAACAAAATTTTGACAGGAATCACTCCCGAACTCAGTGATCTCAGGCTCAATTCATTTGATTTCGTCTTTCGAAACGCCGCCGGGAATGCGTGCGTGAGGGCGGCCACCGGTGGTCATGGCCAAGGCGAGCAGAATTTCATTCGACTTCGGCGAGTCAGAGAGGCCGACATCCATGGCGTCAAGGTGGGTCATGACGTAGATCTCGTCCTTGTAGAAGAACGGAATGTCGATATGGGTACCGGGCCCGCCGATTTTCTTGGTGGACGGAATGATGGCCTTGCCGGCGCCAATGGCTTTGCGGATCGGAGCGCCGAACGTGGGGTGCATGAGAGCGGCCGAGTGCTCGAGCTCACCGGCTTCCCCAACAATACACGCCTTCCCGTAGCTTTCGACGTTGTCGGGATCGAGCACGTTCAAGATTCTTTCGGCGAGGATTCCGCCGAGCCTCTCACCGATGTCGATCAACTCGGTCAAGTCCTCGACGAAACAGCCAGCAAACGGATTTGTGATCACGGCGATCGCCGCGACCTTCTTGATGGGCACGTTGAGGGGTCTACCGCCTTCGATTAAGATCTCGTCTTCAATCGTCAACTGACGTCGAATTTCCACTGCAATACTCCTTGAGATGGCTGCGCTGAGATGGCTGCGCTGACATGGCTGCGCTGACATGGCTGCGCTGACATGGCTGCGCTGAGATGGCTGCGCTGAGATGGCTGCGCTGAGATGGCTGCGCTGAGATGGCTGCGCTGAGATGGCTGCGCTGAGATGGCTGCGCTGAGATGGCTGCGCTGAGAT
>Ga0310121_10000352_pt1 | contig 50928 bp, 37 predicted proteins | sample CB27_Tmax_986_MG_FD_203504 | JGI IMG/M metagenome (GOLD analysis project Ga0310121, IMG submission 203504) | Marine microbial communities from Western Arctic Ocean, Canada - CB27_Tmax_986 | ecosystem: Environmental > Aquatic > Marine > Oceanic | place: Canada: Western Arctic Ocean | collected... | reverse complement strand
TATTTTGTCATAGGCACCGTCGATACGACCTTCCTTCAGTAAAGGTCCCAACACGTTTTGACACATCAGATGGCACTCTTGTTGGAGCCGCATCAGGCGTTCCAGGTCCTGATCACGTCCTGCTTCGAACAGCGCCCTTGCCTGGTGAGGGCTCATGGGTCCAAAGGACGACAACAGGGAACACTCACCCCGGAGACAACCGTACGGAAAGGTGACTTCGTCGAAGAAATGCTGCAATTCTGGAGCATGCGTCATCAAATCGTTGGCCCGTGCCAGGCCACCACCGTTTTTGGTAGCCACCAGATTGGGGATTTTGTCGACCAGGCGCCGGTAGTCAGGACCCAGCAACACGCGTTTCGTGCGAGACAAATTGTAGTGCAGGAATTTTGCTGCTGGGAAGTTGCCACACACATCCCGGAAAAATGTCATCAGTTCCGTATCGTTCACGGCTTCCCAACAAGGCAATGAGATCTGAAACACGCGAAACCCTGTCTCGTAAGCGTATTGTATCCGCTCCACAATGTTGGCGGTCGACAACCCGATCACTCCCACCATGGGATGGATATCGGCACCCCGTGTTTCATCGTAGAACACCTGTACGATCTGACGAAAACGAGAGGTGTCGACTGCATACCCTTCACCGGCGGTACCGAAAATGTACAGGTGGTTGAAGCCGTTTTCCAGCGTTTGCCTCACCTCGCGTCTGAAAACGTCCTCCATCAGATTTTCCTGCTCATCCCAGGGAATTTCGCAGGAAACCAGAATCGCCTGTGGGTATCGTGGCATAACAACCTCCGTGGATCCTTTTGATTGAATTCGTTCAATCGGACACGCCAACGCTTCAGCGTCTGACCCGGTATCCGTTTCCGCAACTAGACTGCTTCGTACACTTCCGTCTCAAACACGGACTTCTGCTGCTGTAAGTACTGATCTTTCGTCAGAGCAGGCTTGTTTTCGCTAAGAATCTGGCGTGCGCATTTCGCGTCGTCGTGAAGCAAATCAATGGCCATCATGGCAAGGGTCTTAGCTGGCGCGACATAACCGTTCTCAGTGTCACTGATGTGCCAGTCGACGCTGTGCGCATCTCCGGTTGCTCCGGCCATGACCGGATGCAACACGGGCATCAGTTGGCTGAGGTCTCCTGTGTCCGTCGAACCGCCACTGTGAGGGTAATCGCGGTAGTCACTGTCAGCGAAGATTGTTGCCGCGTTGGTGCGGAAAATGTCGCGCAGCTTGGCATCGTTGCACAACGGCATATTCCCTGGCACCGTATCGATTTCCACGCGACATCCCATCGCCAGGGCCGCGCCCTTCAGGGACTGATCCACCCGCCGCGCCGCGTCATGGATCGCCTCGTTGTTTTTGCCCCGAACATACGTCTCCAAGCGAACTTCCGAAGGGATGACGTTCACCAGGTCTCCACCCTTGGTGATGATCGGGTGAACCCGCACGCAATCCTGGTCCCGGAAAGTCTCTCGGTGGGCATTAATCGCCGAGATCGCCAACTGTGCGGCATTCAGGGCGTTTATTCCCTGTTCGGGTGCGACACCGGCGTGGGCCGCTCGGCCATGAAAAACAACTGTTTTGGCCAAAAATCCGTTGGAAGAAAGGCCCACCCCGTGGGTACCTCCTTCGTTACCGGGGCTCTTCGTGTGAATCATCACCGCCATATCGATGTCATCAAAGTGTCCCAGATTGATCAGTTCCTGCTTGCCGCACAAAAATGATGTCTTTCCCCCGCGCACCAATCCCAGCCGGTAGCCGATCTCAACGTACTCCTCGGCCGGAACCGCCAAAAAGATCACATCGCCAGTCAGTTCCTCGGCGATCCCCGAACTGGTCAAGCCAAGCGCCGCACCCATCAGCCCGGCGATCTGCGCGTTATGACCACAGGCGTGAGCCGCCTGGGTCTGCCTGTCAGCTCGAGGATGACCCGAGACCTGCAAAGCATCAAGCTCTCCCATCAGGGCCACCGTGGGTCCCGGACGTTTTCCACGCAGTACAGCTTTGACCCCGGTGATGGCCAGTCCTGATTCGTAGGAAAGTCCAGCTTCGTCAAAAACCTCTTGTACCACCCCTGCCGTACGCTCTTCCTTGAAACCCAACTCGGGAGCGTCCATGATTGACTCGCCAACACCGATGATCCGTTGGCGTCGCTGATCGATCGTCTCGCAAACTTGTCTTTTCAGCGTTTCTCGAGCATTCATATCTTTCCTTCACGGTCAGGTTCGACTCTGGTCGAGGTTAGTGATTCTTACGTCGAACTCTGTAACAGTCGTTACAGACTCCACATGGAATTTTTCTGAGTGCCGAAGACAAGCGATAGCCCCCGGTTCAACCCTACTTATTGTGGTCTCTTGGTCGCTCCCATTCAACAACCCTTGTCTCAAAAACCGGACGCTACAGAAAGAAACCATCGGAACACAACCTTGGGAACAGAGCACCGGTTTCCGGTGACCACAAGTTCCACGGTTACGGAGACTTGCGGTCTCTGGTCGGTTGAGTCCCCGGTCGGTACATTGGGTTGGTAAGCCAAAGCCGTGACAAGTTGTCTGATTCAAGAACGGAAACGTGATATGATTTCACGACAAGAACAAGCTGAATCAGACACCGGCGGCACGGGCCGTTTTCGAGGCGGGATGGCGATTGAACGTGAGTGGACTCTGCTCGAGGGTGAAGCCGATCTGCTGATCCGCTCGGATCGACGGGATCATCTACCCTATGGATTGAGCGGAGGACAACCGGGTTCCGGTTCCTTGAGTGTCTTGCATGCCACTGACGGAAGCGAAACTATTCTTCCCGTCATGGTTTCCACACGAATCAAAAAAAACGAACGTCTCTATCACCGGCAACCCGGCGCTGGCGGGCACGGCAACCCCTTTTCGCGTGACCCAAAGGCGATCGCCTGGGATGTCAGGAATGACCGCGTGTCGGCCCAACCCACACGTGAGAAGTATGGCGTGGTGGTAGATCCTGTGAGTTTTGAGGTTGATCAGCAGGCAACGCAAGATTTACGAAACCAATTCACTTCAGACCACCGCGAGTAACATCCATGTCGCCACCCTCAAAAATTTACGACTTGCCGACGCCCGCTTTACTGCTGAACTGGCCCGTCGCGCAGCGCAACATCGAACGGGCTGCCGCCTTTGTTGACGGGCGATCGGTTCGCTTACGTCCCCATTTCAAGAATCACAAGTGCGTCCCTCTCGCAAAACACCAACTGGCGGCAGGCGGATGCTGTGGCATCACCAGTGCCACAGTCGACGAAGCAGCAGCGCTGGTCGACGAGGGTGTCGAAGACGTGCTGATTGCCAACCAGGTCGTGGGAACTTCCAGGGTCGAGCAACTGCTCGATCTGTGCCAGCGGGCAACGGTCCGGGCTGCTGTAGACTCAGTGGCCAATGCGCTGCCCATCGGCCAAGCCGCGGCCGCTCGCGGAATCGAAGTGGGAGTGCTGGCGGAAATCGACGTTGGCTCACACCGCTGCGGGACACAGGCCGGCGCGCCGACGATCGATTTGGTTCGACAATTGACTGAGATTCCCGGAATTCGCTTCGATGGGCTGCAGGCCTATCACGGTTATGTTGTAGGCATGCCTCTCTCGGCAGAACGAGACGAAGAAGCACGGCAGTCGATGATTCCTGCCATTGAGACGCGACGAGCCTTGGAGTCGGAGGGCATTGTCTGTCCCATTCTTTCAGGCGCGGGTACGGCAACCTATCGCGTTGTGGGACAGATGGAAGGCGTCGATGAATTGCAGATTGGCAGTTATGTCACACTGGACTGGTCCTACAAGCAGCGTGTCGGCGATGAATTTGACGTTGCCTTGTCAGTGCTGGCCACGGTACTCAGTGCAAGGTCCGACACCTACGTACTGGATGCTGGCGTCAAAGCGATCGCTCATGAATTCGGTCCGCCGCAAATTGCCCATCCGCCAAGTAGCGAGATACCACGATTCAGCGCGGAAGAGCATGCGGTCGTTCGCGCAACGGAACACGGGCTGAAGGTCGGAGACCGGGTTCACGTGACTCCCAGTCATGCCTGTGCGACTTGCAACCTACACCATCAGATCGTGGTACATGAAGGTGATGATGTCGTTGATGTCTGGCCGATTTCGGCAAGGGGATATGGCCTTGATCTGACGTAGTAAGGAAATCGGAGATGATGGAATACGACAATGCAACCATTGGTACAGGGACCATCATTGAGCCCGATGTGCGGGTGGGGTTTCGCTATCATCCGCAATGTGGCCCAACGACCATCGGAGCCAACTCGATCCTCCGCAGCGGAACCATTATCTACGGTGACGTCGAACTGGGAAACTATTTCCAGTCGGGGCATTATACTGTCATCCGGGCCAAGGTGCGTACCGGGGATTATTGCACCGTGTGCAATCACTCCACACTGGAGGGCATCATTCGAATGGGAACCGGCGTGCGCATCATGTCGCACTGCTACATTCCCACCCGCACCTGGTTTGGAAACCATGTGTTTCTCGGCCCGGGTGTGACGATTCTCAACGGCCGCTATCCGGGCCGTATTCCAGATGTCCCCACACCACGCGGACCAACCATCGAGGACGAAGTCATGATCGGTGGAGGAGTCACGATCATGGCCGGTGTGACCATCGGTGCCAGGAGCTTTGTCGCGGCAGGCTCGGTCATCACCAAAGATATTCCTCCTTGCAGTTTCGTCAAAGGTTGCCCCGGACAGATCGAACCATTACCGGAGAAACTGGACGTTGAAATGGACCGGAAACTTACCATTCAACCGCATGACCTCTGGCACCCTGAGCACGATTGGTCCCAAGTCGACTGGCCCGATGATTGGCAAGAATCGAGATAGAGGGGACCTGTCGCGTCTGATATCGTGCAACCAGCCATCGATGACGCTGCAGGTAACAGTCCCAACGTTTATTTTCGGAGTGCCACCTTAAAAACATGCAGCACGTTTAACCGAATCGATACAAAGGAGGCCACACAATGGATATGCAACTCTTACAAAACTTCTTCGGCTGGTTTGCGATAATTAATATCGGACTCTACATTTTCTCTGTAATTGCCTACGCATGCATCAGGGACTTTGCCCAAACAATACATGCAAAAATATTTGGGGTGAGCCGTGAAGAGGTCGCCTCGATTATTTATAACCATATACTACTCTACAAGACACTGACCTTCTTCCTTGCCGTACTGCCCTGGATTGTGCTGACGATCATTTCTTGAGTCGCAAACAATCGCACGACTAACACCACTCACCATGAAATGGACATGGAAATGACAATCAAACAAACGGCCATTTTTCCCGGTAGGTATGTTCAATCAGAGGGTGCCCTGCAAAGGCTTGGCGAAGAACTAGAGCGATTGGGAAAAAACGCTCTGATCATTGCGGGCGGCACTGCTATGGAGACAATCATCCCTCCATTACTGCCCACTTGGCGTGAGCAATTCGAAGTCACGGTCGAGCCGTTCGGTGGCGAATGCAGCGATGATGAAATCGAAAAACTGTCGAAGATGGCTACGGAGCGGAGCTGTGATGTTGTCGTTGGATTGGGTGGTGGAAAAGTTATCGACACGGCCAAAGCAGCTGGTCACCAGGCGGGCACACGCGTGGCAATTGTTCCCACCATCGCATCGACTGATGCTCCTACAAGTGCCGTATCGGTGATTTACACGCCCGAAGGGGCATTCTCACGATACTTGTTCTTACCCTCTAATCCCGACCTGGTTCTAGTCGATACGCAAGTGATCGCCCGGGCACCGGTTCGATTCCTGGTGGCCGGAATGGGCGATGCGCTGGCCACTTGGTTCGAGGCCGATGCCTGCCAGCAATCGTACAGCGAAAATCAATGTGGTGGACTGGGCACACTGGCGGGTTACAGCCTGGCCCGGCTCTGTTACGACACGATCCTGGAACACGGAACCGCCGCGAAAGCCTCTTGCGAACAACAGGTCGTGACGCCCGCCTTCTCCCATGTGGTCGAAGCAAACACTTTGCTCAGCGGACTGGGATTCGAAAGCGGTGGCCTCGCGGCAGCTCACTCCATCCACAATGGACTCACCCAATTGCATGGTACGCACACCTATTACCACGGAGAAAAAGTCGCCGTCGGAGTGCTGGCCGGACTTTTCTTGTCGGATCGCCCCAGCGAATTGATCGTCGAAGTCTATGACTTTTGTGAGTCGGTTGGATTGCCCACCACGCTGGCGCAAGTTGGTGTGGAAGATGCAAGCGATGCGGACTTACAATTAGTTGCCGAAGCGGCCTGTGCCGACGGTGAAACGATCTATCACGAAGCGTGTCCCATCTCGCCCAAGGTGGTATTGGCGGCGATCAAGACGGCCGACAAAGTGGGTCGCGACCGCCACAATCTATTTGTTTAATTTCCCCGGCAAATTCTTCCTGGAACGCTGGCCAGTCAGCCTGCAACGCGCCACAGGGTTGCCAACCACCACATCGTGCAGACCAGCGACAACATTCCAAGTATCAGCGAAGTCGGCTCGGGCACCTCGTGTACCGGTGCTCCGTAACCGCCGGGATAAAAATTTCCTGCCAGGTAATTGTAGTCGGCAAGGTCCACGTCCCCGTCGCCATCAAAGTTTCCTTGCGGCCAAAAGAGCCCCGTACCGCCTGGAGAAAAATTGCTGGACAAATGATTAAAATCTGTGAGATCGACATCCCTGGAAACCAGATTGCCCAAGTCGTCCGTATCGCCCCGTCGATAAGCTGTGGCATAACCGTTTTTCATAGCAGCGTGCGAGAGCCATGCATCGATATCGAGGTTGTTGATCACATTGTCGTCAACCAGGTCAAACTTCTCCGTGTCCGGGCTACTGGCCACCCCGTTGACCAGATCATGTCCGTTTGCTGAATACATCAATTTCATGTCCGCCTCATCGCAGGCGCCGTCAAAATCAAAGTCACAGGACATCGGCAGTTGTGTCGCGTCGGGATTAATTAACGCGCTAAGAGAAGAATTACTGCCCTGATTGTTCGTGAGCAAGACACTACCTGGAGCGTAGCCCACAAGACTCGAAATATCCAGAATCCCTGACGTCTCGGTGGAACCACTGATCGAGACAGTATCGCCAATCTTCGTCAGGTGAGTACCGGTCGGCGTGTTCATCCAAATTTCCCCGTTGTTGGTCCCCGTATCCTCGTTGACAAAAATCAGACCCTCTGAAAAAACATTGCCGCTGAGAATTGTGCTGTCGGTCCAGTCCACGTTGTCGGCGTCACCAAAACTGCCATCCGTGTCGTTGAGATGATCCTGGATTTTAGTGATCGAAAATCCGGAACCGGCCGCATTGAAACCACCACCTCCAAAGTCCAAATCAAATTCGAATGTAAACAACCCCGAATTCTGGTCACCCAACACCACCCGGATGGGATCGCTAGGACTGGTATCGATATCCTCCATTTTGCTGGAGCGAAGAGCACCGCTGGTCGTTGTGTCAAAACTTCCATTCGTTGAAGTGCCACTAACAGGCAGCGAATCGTTAAGATAAAAATAGCTCCCATAGGCCAGACCGTTGCGGGTTAAAAAGTCGGAGGCTGGACTACCGCTGGTATCTTTACCTTTTTCACCAACGTAGAGTTGCATCCGCTCGGAACCACCATCCGGAGAGAGCAGGAGCGCCACGTGATCGGTCTCTCCTGTGTCTACCAGAGCCGCGTTCTCCCAGGAGTCAAAGGGCATACCTCCCAGAGCGACACTGGCGCTGCCACTGACTCCACTCAGTAAATAAAAATCTCGCTCCACAAGGTCGAGAGCGAACAAACGTTTGGTGCCACCCTCCTCTCCCATGATGTAGATGTCGTCGACAAATCCACGATCAACACCAAAGGTGTCATCGCGGTAAGACTGGCCAGAACAAAATCTGTAAAAGCTGGTGTTGGTCGTGTCGCTGGTAGCCGTCCAACTGCTTCCCCCATCGTCGCTCCAGCGGTCATAGGCCTGCCGAGCCGACTGAACGAAGGTCACCCCGCCCGGGTGCCCAATGCTGAGAGTATTGCTGATTGCCAGTTGAAAATGGGTCCGGTCCAGATTGACCTCGCTGATCGTGGCGTCGTTCGTTTCATGGTTGACTTGCAGACGTAGCGTCGATGCATCAGGCAACCAGGCCCCCAGGCCGTCAAAAGTGTCCGGCATCGACCAGTTGAATCCGTCTCCCGCCGGATCGTCGCCTCTCGAAATGACTTCAAAGGCACTCCATCCGTTACGGGGGTTCACACGCAAGACGCCCCCATCCAGGGCATGCACCGGAAAAATAATCAGAAGGTGAGTGGCGGCGAACAGCAGACCTGTAACGGAGCGGCAATACATGTCGTTATTTTCTTGAGCAAAGAAAGGCGATCCCGGTCAACGGATCACCACCCGCGATTCTTCCAAGCAGTACGCACACGAGTTGTCCACACTTAACGGTAACACCGGCAAGTCCCCTGGTCGAATATTTTCTTCCAAGACGCGCGGAAACGGGTTCTTTCCAATCTCGAAGTCTCAACTCTCCAAAGAATACCGATGTTCTACAACCAGTTTGCGCACCCGTCGTCCTGGCTTTCCCGGACGGATATCCCGGAGGTCGTGAAATACTCTAATGAACGCAAGGTTTTGATCTCCAGTCTTCTCTGCATTCCACTGCCGGCAAAGCCAATCGAGGTAAACTTGACGCGTTCCAACGAAACGGAGAATTGGCCCTTGTGCGATTCTGAATCGATACGACTTGTGTAGATGCCTCGCTTTTTCCCATCGCTTGTCACCGGAAACCTTTAAAAACTCCACTTCGGTACCGTCCTGCTGCACTCCTATCAGCACGTGTGTCGTTTCATGTGTCACCGCACCGGCATACATGATCCACCTCTGGTTCATCCCAAGGAACCGTGCGATCTTGGTAAGCGGTTGGAGCGACTGAAGCGATTGCACGTCTCTCCCGTCCCCGATCCAATACAGGTTCAACAAAATTGCCAACAATAAAAAGAGACACACGAGCCCTTCTCTAGTACCAATCCACCAACGTTGATTGCCAGGTTCCAAGTTATTTGTAATGCTTCCGGTCGGCGCGGAAGTGGTGTTTTTCACGGCAATCTGCACGCGGCTTTTCAGCTTATTCCAAAACCAGACCGGAATGAATGGCAACGTCGCCAAGGAACTTGTCCATGGAAACAGGTGCAGTTCGATGCTCAAACCGATGCCAACCTGAAGTATCAAAAAAGCGCCAATGGTGAGCACGCGGACCGGACCGGTGCAAACCGGCAGGAACATCAGAAATGGCCCGAAAATCTCGAAGTAGACGACGGCCCAGGTCAGCACCTTTAAGATCTGTGGAAATTGAAGCAGGAAACGGCCAAAAGGCAGTGTCCAATTCTGATCACTCAGAACAACTTCTAATGCAGCACCTGTCTGCCAGTCGGGTGATGTCTTCACGATTCCCGTCGTGACATAAAGAAAAACAAATTGACACAGAATGGCTACACTCGCTGCCGACAGAACAGTTGTTTCACCTTTTCGCAGTCGCGGATTCCGCGCGGCATCGATGGAAAATCTCGCGCCCAAAGGCAAAAACATACTCCAAAATAACAGTTGTCGTGGCAAATGGTCCTGACCGTCCAAAAGGAACGGGTTGCGGAAGTGTAAGCAGGCAAGCAGGAACCACACAGCCACCGTTGCTAACGTGGTGCGGTAACCGACCAGCAACATCACGGTAAACACGGCTGTAAGAACGAAACATAAGCACTGAAAAAAATACATGCCACTAAGCGAGTGGAGAAAGAAAATCGGATGGTCCGGTGCCAGCGCCCGCGGCAGCACTCCGACGTCCGTATAATTCGCCTCAATGAACGGAAAACGCAGCAGGAGGTCGATAAGAATCAAGACCGCCGCAGCTATGCGAAAGACGGCCAATGAACGTAGATCGATCCCAAACAGTTCGCGCAGCTTTGGGCAACATTGCGATTGGTGCGAAGCATTGACAAGCCACCCGTTGTCGGTAGTCCCCTTCGGTCTTGCTTCTTGTTCATCCATGGTCTTGCTCAGGCAAAAGACAAGCGGGCCTTCATTTTGAAAATTGTTTCGCGGGCCATCAATCCGTCCTGTCCCAACACAGTTTGAAAACAGGAACAAGGTAACAAAGAGGTTTTAACAAACCGGAAGCCGCGTGACTCCAATGCAAAACAATACAACCCGAATGCAACGCTGCGGGATCGCCAAGTTCGCTGGCGCTACCCCTTTTACCAACTTTACAAGTAAGCCCGACAGAAATCCAGCTTAGCACAACCAAAAATGAACCGAACCTTCGGTACTCGAGTACCTATGCTAAGATAAAGGAAGAAGACCTGTCTGATGGAACCTCACTTTTGGCACACCACGAGTAGACCTCCAGGCATTTTACTTTTAGTGCTCGACAACCATCCGTCTGTAAATTTATACATTCGACAGATTCTCAGATGACTCGGATAAAAACGTTTTCATTCCGTTTGGCGACACTTTTGTTCTCCTTGTTGTTCGTTTTTCTGTTGTTGGAAATCGGCACAAGATCCGCAAATTTCCTTGGTTATTCTCGTGACATATCCCTTGCAGAAATACGTCGTTCCCTGGATACGTTTCAACTTCAAGAACAAGACCTTGTCGCACCGAGGCGTCAATATCAACCCTGGATAGGAGCCCACATGCTCCATCCCTATCTGGGCTACGTCCGGAATCCGCGTAATCGCCAACAGGTACTCAACGACCGACCGATTGCCGAACCGGTCAATGAACACGGTTTCTTCGGACCATCTCCGTTGAAACCTTCCTCGCCGGATCAACTGGTCATTGCAATCACCGGTGGCTCAGCAGCTTGCGAACTCTATCTTGATGCGGGCGATACACTGGCTGCTGCATTGAAAACGGAACCCGCTTTTTCCAACAAGCAACTGAAACTGGTCTGCCTGGCGTTGGGAGGTATGAAACAGCCCCAGCAGCTTTTGGCTGTGCAGTATTTCCTGGCGCTGGGAGCGCATTTTGACGCGGTCGTCAATTTTGATGGGTTCAACGATGTTGTGTTGCCTCTGGCCGAAAACGAGCCACTCGGTGTTGCCGGACATTACCCGAGGTACTGGCCTGTCTATGCAACCATGGGTCTTAATGTTGCGCAGTCCAAACTGGTGGTCGAAGCGGGGCAGCTAGAACAGTGCCGTCAGCGTTGGGCCCGGCGAGTTGCTGGAACCCCGTTACGTCACAGCGCTGTTGCGCTGTCACTTTGGTACCGCTGCGACCGCAGTTGGACGGTGTCAATCCAGAACCGTCAGAACCGCATGCGCGAAACCTTGCAGCGTCGGCCTGACAAACTCTCGCCGCAAGAATCGGGACCGCCGGATCAGTATGTGTCCCTATCCGAGCTACGCAATCAGGTCGTCCAATTGTGGGTCAACGCATCAACACAGATGGCACGCACGTGCACAGCTAACAAAATCCGTTATTTCCACTTCCTGCAACCAAACCAATACTTCAAGGGTTCCAAGGTCTTTACGGATGAAGAAAAACGTAAGGCGTTTGGCGGACCAAACTATTATTACCGTCGGGATGCCGCGGCCGGATACCCGCTGCTGGTCGCCCAGGCTGAAACACTGCGCCAGCGCGGTGTCAGGTTCTACGATTTCACCATGCTGTTTAAGGACCAGGCGGCTACGCTCTACCGTGACGAGTGCTGCCACTACAACCAGGACGGTTACAATCTTGTGGCCGAGCAGATTGCTGCCGCCATGGCTCACCAGTGGAATGGCTCCAATCCGTAACCGGACCTCAGCACGCTCAGCCCCTTCGGCGATGGACTTACTGAAGGCGGACGGACCTTTCGAGAGTCCCTGAACAGCCTCATCAGCGTGGTGTTCTCTGCTTGTGCCGCGTATCAAAAATCCAAATGGAACCAAGCCGACGAACCGGTCGGTATCTTCTCAGCCAGCGCAGATGACCTCGGTGAATTTGCACCGGGTGTCCATCGGCAGAGGTCGCCAGATAAATCGCACCCATTAAATAATTGACACTGACGGCCATCAGGCCTTCGACTGGCTCCGCAGGTACCAGTTGGTAGTCAATGCCGTAAAGCTGCGGATCAACATGGCCGTAGTAAAGCAGACCAATCTTCCCTTCATAGTTGAGTTCTTCCAGCGCCGGTTTGAGCCGATAAAGATCCTGCCCCCAATCGAGATTGGAGTCCGCCAGGATGCGATGGCCCTGGGCCTCTCCGCCAACCGCACAACTGAAGTGTGAAAGGTAGCTGGGATGTGTCAGCACGATAGACACAACGTACCAGGCCAGAACCAAGCGTGACATCCAGCGCGATGCCCGGTCTGGTAACTGATGCCAGACATGGGTCGCCAGTAGATACAGAAAAGGCAGGATCGGCAACTGATAACGGACACCAATCTGCACCCGGTTGAATCCCATCATCAGGATGACAAGCACCGACAACGGTAACAGAACCTGCAACAGTTCGTCGCGCTGCAGTCGAAAACGATACAGGTACCACGGAACACAGGCTAACAACACGACCAATGGCAACGGACTCTTGACAACAAATGCCACCAGGTCGTAATACCACCTTCCCGAACGGGACCAGGTTCCGAAGAGATAACTGCCAAATTCTCCTTCTTCTGTATCCAGTTTCACAGCATCAAAACCGATCACATAAGCCCGTGGTACCGGAACAGGGAACCACTCGGGCAATCGCTGTTGTAAACCGTGAGCAAATGACGACTTCAAATCGAAATCGCCCAGCGGCTGAAAAGAACCTTGAAAACCCATTCCCAGGTTGATGGTCAGTGTGGCCAACACAACGATCATCCCGATTTCCAAAAGTCCGCGGGACTTCGAATTCCAGCGCGCATAAATCACCGACAACAAAATCACCGGCAGTAACAGCACAGCAGTGAACTTGACCAACAGGGCGGCACCCCAAGCCAGGCCGACGGCTGCAACCCAGAGATAGCTGACTTTGCGCATCGCCAGCCGCAGCAGAAAAGCCGTGAGAAAAATTGAAAACATACACGCCACGTCAGTCGTACCGAGGTGACTGTGAGCCAAGACCAGCGGTGTCAGCAGAAACAAGGCCGTCGAGATTGCCGCAGAGCGAACATCGAACACTTGCTGCGCCCAGTAAAACAGCAACAAACCAGTACCCAGTCCGTAGAGGATGACCATCAGTCGCGCGGGAAAAAACAGGGCGAGAAACTGATCCCGGTTGGCCTCCATAAAATGAAAACCGTAGATCCAGGGGCCCCATGCCTGCCCCCCTGAAATCCTCTCAGGATCCGGAACCGACACATCACGCGACAACAAAACGGCCGCCGCCATGTGCATCTTTACCAGGGGTGGATTCTTCGCAAAAAGTTCCAACGTACCGTGCTTGAGGTAGGCACATCCGGCTGTTACGTGCGCGAATTCGTCGACGGTGGGTGTTTCCAGACTTGCTGCGTGCAGAGACAGCACCACAAACAAAACGCTTGTCAATGCCACCAGTAAATACCAACGGCCCGGTGCCACGACCGGTCGGGAATCGGGTTCCACGGATGGTTCTGGCATGATTGCAGAAATGATCGACCTGCCTTCATGATGGTGCGTCGACTTCAAAACACCGGCCAAACAAATGGCCCACACTACCGACCACAACGTTTGCTGACGCGCCCAATCCGTCGCATTGCCACCTGAAGTCGATGGCACTGAACCAGAATATGGTAACGCTTAACTTCAGCAAATTCCAGGGTTTGAGATACCGTCAAGGCGACTCCGATCTTCATGCTGAAATTTCTTTCAGATGAAGAAGGTGACTTCCATACGCGGAAACAATTGTCGAAACCAGTAGCGCCAACAGACCAATCGCCAGCAAAACCCTGGTACGTGAACTCGTTCCTTGCCACTCTCGAAAGGCGATCCCCCACAGGTTGCTGAACACAATAATAAATGCCATGTGGATCGGCCAACTGACCAAAATACTAAAGTTCCCCATCTGTGACTCGCCCATTCCGAAAAAGAAAAACTCGGCATAGGCGATAACGCCCGCTAACGTACAGAACAGATAATTTTTTCCCAACGGCTTGCCTGGTTTCAAATATTCGCCGGAACTTCCGTTACGTGCATTCAGCACCAGACAGGCAACAATATTCGCCAAACCTCCGCCTGATAAAATCAACAGCAGGGGAGCATTATTCGCGTACACATTCTCCGCTCCTAACTTCCCCGCCAGTTCCTTCAGGGGACCGCCCGCTTGAACACCAAAAGCAAAACAGGCACTCATGATTCCGGAAAAAAAGGCGACCCACACACCCCGGAAAAAATTGAATTCTCTGATCGTCGCTTTTTTTACTTCTTCGGTGAGTTCGTACTCCTTGGACATACCAGCCCAACTGCAAAAGAAAACGCCTACCAGGCAGATCGCTATTCCCCCCAATGAGCAGCGGCCCGACGTCTCGGCAAAGAGGCTCAGAAACGTACCGTCAACCAACGTGGGTAACAAAGCACCGAAGAAGGTGCAGTAACCCAAGACCATTCCCATCCCCAAAGACATGCCCAAGTAGCGGAGCGACAACCCGAAAGTGAGGTGGCCGATCCCCCAGCCCACACCGAACAGAAAAGTGTAAAGCAGCGTCGACCTGGCGGCTCCTCCATAGACAGCCAGCAATTCTGGCACCGTTGCAACAGCCGCAATCAAGGGGCAGATGATCCAGATGAATAATCCACCCACCAGCCAGTAAGTCTCCCACGACCAGGCACGAACTCGCTTGAACGGGATGTAAAAACTGCCCGCTGCGAAACCGCCCACGGCGTGGAAAATGACTCCCAGAAAAGGTGACATGCTACTCGTCCTACCCCCCGCCGTTGAGAAACTATCCTGGCACCGAGTGTCAGCAGTTTTGCGCCCCATGTCAAGCCAGTTCTTAAACGTTCGTTGCGGGACAAGTTCCCGGTTCAAACACTTGACACAACTGTTCTCGCCCTTGAGACTGGCTGGCTAGGCTGCAGTAAGCCCGGCATCTGAGTGCATTCGACGAATGCATCCTGTTACGATGGGAACCAAGGACCGTAGGATGGATACAAAAGTTGCGCGTTTCGTCTCTCTATTTCTTCTTTTACTGGGTGACTCCCTGCTTGTCTCCCTGGAAATGATGAATGGTTCGGTTGCTTCTGCCGCGCCCCCCCAGGGTCCGGTCCCGTCACGGCCTGTTTCCAGGGACTCGCTTCTGAACCAATTTGCCGACCCGCCGGCCGAGTATGGACCGATAGATTGTTGGTGGTGGGAAGCGGCACACTTCAACCGGGACAAGGCCCGCTGGCAGCTTGAGGAACTGAAAAAAAAAGGAGTGGCAGGCACCTGGTACTATCCAAGATGGGTCTACAACGAGCCCCTCAGTGCAGATCCGCCCTACTGGTCTGAAAAATGGTGGGAACTACAAGACTTTTCCATGGAAGAACATCAGAAACTCGGATTAGTACATTGGTTTTCTGATTGGACCTCCCACCAATTTCATCAGAATCGTGTCCGCCAGGAACGGGCACAGGTTCCCGAGTACGAAGGGCGTCGACTCGTCATCCACCAACAGATTTCACACCTCTCGGAATCGATCCAAATCGACATCCCGGCCGAGGAAGAAATCCTCGACGCTGCGGCCTACCAGATCGTTGGTGACCATTTGGACTTCGCTTCTCGTCAGGATCTGTCGAACAAGGTTCAAAATCAGCGATTGAACTGGAAGGCTCCCGAAGCCGGTTGGCTGGTGGCGGTGATTGCGACTCAACCTTATGACCTGGACTATCTCAACAAGCGAGTCATCGATCGTTGGAACGAATCGTTTCTGGGTGAGTATCAACAACGGTTGTCCAAGTACGTAGGGGGCACGCTGGCCGCCTATGGGCCGGACGAACTGTGGCTTTTGCTGGGCAACACGCTCTATTCAGAAGTGCTTAAGAAGAAAGTTCAGTCTACGAGAGGATACGACCTTACACCTCACCTGATCGGACTGTTTCACGATATCGGACCGCTCACTGACAGGATTCGCTGTGACTACTACGAAGCCATGTCCAGTCTGTTGGAAGAGAATTTCTACAAACCCACATCGCAATGGCTGGAAAAGCGTGGTTTGAAATATACCACCATTGCCACCTGGGGCCGGTTGGACCCCTTGGAACACACCTATCACTACGGGGACTATTTCCGTTACATGCGTTGGTTTCATGTAACAGGTAATGAGGATCCTTATCGGACTCCTGTCGGCGAGAGACGGCTGATCGATAGCAAGCTATCCAGTTCGATCGCACATCTCTACGGACGCCCGCGAACCGCCGTTTGTGCTTATTGGAGATCCGGCTGGGGTGTGACTCAAGAAGAAAATCTGGCCTGGACCAACGAAAATTTTGCTTACGGGATCAATCTCTACAATCGACATGGCGGCCTGCATACTCTGATGGGTGGTTGGTACGAATGGGTCCCCCCCGCCATACACTTTTACCAGCCCTACTGGAGATACTGGAAATCATTCACCGACTACGTACGCAGGCTGAGTTACATCATGAGCCAGGGCAAGCACCGGGCAGACGTGGCTCTGCTTTACCCCCTGACCACAATGCACGCCAACTGGGTAGCCGGCAGACTTTCGGGACCGCTCACCCACGACAATCTCTGGCCGGCTTTCGAGCCGATTGCGGATGAATCGGCTCAATCTCTGATGAAACTGGCCAAAGCGTTGTATCACGATGGCCTAGACCTGGACTTCATCAATCACTCGTCCATTGAACAGGCTGAAGTGCAGCAGGACAGACTGCACGTGGCCGGACTCGAATTCCGAGCAGTTGTTTTACCGCCCATCACAACAATTCGCACCGCCACACTGAAAAAGATCAAGACATTTTTCGACCACGGCGGAACCGTGGTCGCTTTCGGTCTTCTCCCTGGTGCCTCGGCGGAAATGGGCCGGAATGACCCGACAATCAAGTCACTTGTTCAGGAAATGTTCGGAGTCGCTCCGGGCCAGTTAGTGACAGATGTCGTCGGACGCAAAAACGAACGTGGCGGCAAAGCCTATTTCGTGCCAAGCAACACTAAACGGGTACCGGATATTGTTTCACAATCCATCATCCGGGATGTCGTGGCCTCCGAAACCGGTGTGTTTCACACTCACCAGAAAATCGGGCCTGTGGATGTCTACTTCATTTTCAATACACACGCCGAACAGCGCAAGATTTCCTTTCGCTTGCGGGTTGAAGGAGAGCCGGAAATCTGGGACGCATTCTCCGGCACCGTGCGTCCCGTCCACCGTTTCCAAATCGGATCCGGATACACCGATGTCGACTTGACCCTGGATCCTTACGAAGGAACCGTCCTCGCCTTGAATCCGCGCGGCACCCGACCGGCCGTCGTAGAAGACAACCTGTCAAGTCTGGTTAAGGTACAGCCCGCGGGCAATCAGATTCAACTTCAAGGGTTCGCCGCCGAGGGTGGCCGGAAAATGGTACGGGTTGCCTACCAGGGGAGGGAATATGTTGCTGACCAAAAAATATCCCCCTCCCCCGCAACCATCGCACTCGAGGGTCCTTTCGCTTTTCAACTGGAACCGACCATGAACAACCGCTGGGGCGATTTCCGTTACCCGGCATCCAACCGAATGATTGGTGCTGAAGCACGTCACTTTCGGTATCGCGAAGAAACGGACGTCGACCCGAAGAAGTCCGGCTGGCACCAACCCAATTTCGACGATAGCGACTGGCCGGAAGTCACCTATTCCTACGGACCCTACTGGTGGCACATCGGCCCCTTTCAGGAACGCGCCAATGGTTCGGAGGCACACCTGGGCCGTCTGGAAAGAGCCAAGCAGGGAATGCTCGACCTGCAAAAGCCTTGGGGACGAGGAGAAATCGGACTACCAGCATTGCGTTGGAAACCCTACAGTTTTTCTCAAAAATTCGGCCACTACGGTGAAGTCCATCACTCAGCGGGCGGACTGGCGGGAGTTTCCGAAAACTTTTTCGTCTTCGAAAATACTAACTTGTCATCGAGTCCGACCCACTTCCTGTTTACCTACGTTCATTCTCCAATCGACGGTGAATACACCTTGCACTTTGGAGGAAAACCGGAAAAGTCCGATTACCACGACACGCCTGGATTTGAAATACCTCGACGACGCCAGGCCTGGGTCAACGGGAAGCAGGTACTCTCGGTCACTCAAGGACAGGACATCTGGAACGTGGCCGATCTTCAAAAGCGAGGCTTTCAGTTTGATCTGGGAGCTGCTTCCAACGGGAGCACGAAACGGGCTCCAGAAGAGGTCCGCACCCAAGTGCACCTCAAGCAGGGCTGGAACACTGTTTTACTGAAAATTGTCCAGCCCGAAGGAAAAAAAGTCGCGACCTACGCAACTTTCACGTCGTCAAAAACGCCACCCGCCTCTGACCCCTACGTACCGCGACTGCGCTGGTTTCGTGAACCTCAACAGTTGATCTACGATATTGCCCCTCACCAAAAAAAACGGGTCGGATGGTATCGGTTCCAAGCGCCTCCCGGATTGGAGAGTCTCGGCTTTCAGGCAAACTCCGACCGAACTAAAGCCTGGATCAATGGAAAATCCGTCCCAGTCCGAGCAGGACAAATCGACTTGAGTTCTCCCATCGCCAAAACGTCTCAGGTTGCTCTACGTGTTGAGCAACAACCTGGCAGCTATGCGGGCGCGGCTTTTCCTGATCCGATCTCTTTCGAGTGCCAGGAAGGACAAATTGCTCTTGGAGACTGGAGCGACTCGGGCCTGCGAACCTATTCGGGAGTGGGAGTCTACAGCAAGGAGGTCAGGCTCGGTCACCGGCATCTGCAAGGACAGGTTTTGCTCGAACTGGGCGATGCACGGACCGTTGCCGAAGTATTTGTTAACGGTAAAAGAGCAGGAATTCGCATGTCTCGGCCTTTCCGTTTTGATATCAGTGACTTCGTCCAGCCAGGAAACAATCAAATTCAGATCAAGGTGGCCAACACGCTGGCGAACCACATGAGCAGCTATCCAACTCATTGGGTTCTGGAAGACCAGGCAGTCTCTGGACTGCTGGGTCCGGTGCAACTGCGATTTCATTCCAAGGTCAAGCTGAGTGCCACGGTCGTCCAGTGATGGCCCTACAACACAACCTGCCAGTGTTTTTCGATTCGTCACAAAACCAACGATCGCGACAGGGAACACGAAAAAGGAAAAACTGAGGGCCTAACCGGGACGCCTGGATTTCTCTTTTTTTAGTACCATACCATTCGATCGATTGTATAACAGTGCTTCCATTTTTGCGTTGAACGTGTGTCGGGAAAATCCACCTGGCGTCTCTTGTCACACTGTCTTTATTTCTTCGTATCCTGCTTCTCTCAATGGTTCCTTTCAAACCTTCAAAGCATCCAGAATCATGAAAACATCCGTCAACCTTACCAGGCCACTACGCGTCCTAATGTTCACCGCCCTGCTCGTTACGTACAGACTCCCATCCACTCCCGCCTACAGCGAAGAGCCCCCCAAGTTCGTCGATTTATCCCTGCTGATCGCAGCCGAATATCCCTGCACCTGGCCAGAGCTGGTGCCTCCATTTCGCATTGATCATGTGCAGACCATCGGGCGGCAGAGTGCTTACAACGTCGACACACTATCGACCGACGGTAACATGGGAACCCAGATGGATGTGCCACCACACTCGGTGGAGCGGCCCGAATTAAATTTGCCAAAATCGGGTCCATTGGGCAACGAGTTCACAGACAAGGTTCCGGCCTGGAAGTTCGTCGGCAGCGCGTGTGTCGTTGATCTGCGCGACTTGCTGGATACCACGCCACCTGGCATCAGCAGCCTGGTCCACAGAAGACACTTCGAAGACTGGGAGCGGAAACACGGCCCACTGCGTTTCGGCGACGTCGTTTTAATGCGCAGCGGTTACAGCGACAAATATTATTTGCCGCTACCGGCAGGGCGGCGCTACGCCGCACTGCCCCTGGAACGCAAGGCGCCTGGTTGGCCCGATCCGGATCCGGATGCGATGGAGTTTCTTGCCAGTCGCAAAGTATTTCACATTGGAACTGATAGTCCCAGCATGGGGCCAATCCCTGACCTCGCCGAGCCCACACACTACGCAGCCCTCAAGTATGGCGCGGTGTTCACCGAAGCTGCCACAAATTTATCCAGTTTGCCAACCACGGGCGCGTTTTACTGCATGATGGGCCCCAAGCATAAGGATGGACCTTACGGTGAGGGCAGGGCCTTCGCCATCATTGGCAACCCGCTGGCCAGCCAGTTAATCAAATCGGCCCGGGAAAAGCGAGTCATGGATCTTACGGTGACGCTGTCGACCGATCATCCAACCACCTGGCCGGGCCAGGGGATCGGTAACTATCGCCATCCTTATACGAAGGCCGAGTTTCTGTATCTTCACTCACACATCATGGATAGCCACGCAGGGACTCACCTGGTGCCACCTTCCTACGCGCTACCTCCTGAGGAGTTTGACCCCTACGGATATTCGCCCCAGACGCACATCTGGCTGGACGAATACGAGGAAAAATTCGGGCCCCGGGGAATCAGTGACATGACGACGGAAAAGGTGCCCCTTTCGCAAACCTGTGGCTGGGCACGGGTGATCGATGTAAGACAATTAAGCGGAACAACAAGCCGTGCGGCTTGGCCTGCCTCGCCGGAAATCACCGTCGACGTGATCAAAAAATACGAGGCCGAGCGGGGGTCCCTGAAACCTGGTGAAATTGTCATCTTTTACAGTGGGCATACGGATCGACACTTTCAGCGGATGCCTACTGGCAAGTCCTGCCTGATTGATCCGGTCAACGGCGAAAGCGAAGGCTGGCCCGCACCTGGACCCACTGCCATTGCCTATCTTGCGGAGCGGGGAATTCAATGCTTGGCAACAGATGCTCCGAACCTGGGCGGAGTCGACCCCAAGAATGCGCTGATGACTTACTGGGCACTGGGCAGCCAGGGCATGGTGGGTGTCGAGTTTTTGACCGGTGTCGGTCAGCTACCCGAGCAATCCTACTTCCTCTTCGCACCCGTCAAGATTCGCGGGTGTCACGGCGGTCCAGGTCGCGCGATCGCGCTGTACTGACGCCACATTCAGCAGCCTGGACCGTGTCGATCACTAATTTTGAAAAGGAAACATCGCCATGCAGCGGGTGTCGTTTAAACTGTGTGTGAAGGAGGGCCAACAGGAAGAGTACATTCGCCGCCACCAAGCGGTATGGCCCGAAGTCCAGCGTGATTTACAACGCGCAGGCATTCACAAAATGAGTATCTTCATGCAGGACCGACAACTGTTTCTCTACATGGAAGTAGACGATTACGCCCAGGCCATCCGTATTCTAGACGCAAGCCCCGATTCAGTACGCTGGGAAGAGTACATGGCACCCATCATGGAAGGTGAGTCCGGAGAGAATTACGATCCGGCCAGTGCGTATCCACCGGGCATGCCGGAAGTGTATTACTGGGAATCTGAGGACTGAGTCAATCCGGTGCCGATTTAAAACCGGCCTGGCCGCCGTAACGCTTTGATGGCTGGTTTAAATTTGAAAAACCTGGCCACGTTCCAGCCAAGGTCGAATCCGTCGAACAAACACGTCGGACGTTTCGCGGGCAAGTTCGACAAGAAGTCCGGGACTGCGCCGAATGTGTGAGATGGACCGACCGAGAACATAAAAACGGTTAATTCTCGTTCTGGAGCTCGAGCCTGATTTCCGTTTTGGCTGGAAATTCAACCGTCAAAGGACTCGTCTCTTCGTCGCTATACTTTTCGGGTACCGGAATCGACAACTCGTTTCCATCAATGTTTCCGGCCGCACCGATCTCCATCATTTTGAAAACGAGGACACGATAATTGCCAGCCGGGATATCCGATGCAATGAACGAAAACTGACCTGACGCATCACTCGATCCCGTCATAACCGTTTTGGCGTCGACTTCGCCGTCGGGCTTAAACATGACTTGAGCATTTCCGAGCGGAACCCCATCCAGTGTAATGACTCCGGTGATGGGAACCTCTCCCTGCTGACATCCCGCCAGGAGGACCGCTGATATCCAAGCAAATTGTTTAAACAATCGTATCATTCCCACAGTTTATAGTATCACGCCCAGAGAAAACAATAGGAGTCCGGTCTGATCACTACTTCAAATAGCCAATTCGTCGGATCACGTCGATCAACAAATTGACAGGCCCGTACTGCGAATCATCGAGCTACCGCTACAGAACCTCGGCATCTCAGAGGTACGAGACCTGCTGACCGAAGCAGATTGCATCTGCACTTTAACGGGTCGGGTCAATCCAGCAACTGAGGCGTAATTTTTAAAGAACGTATCCGTGCCGATATTCGCGTTTCACAATCGTCTCCAACTCCGGCGCGTTCGACGGCTTGAGATTCGCTGCATCCCAGTCAATCTTCTTCCCTGTCCCCTCAGCCGCTGCCCAAACAGCCAAGTTCCCCAGGAGGATATTCTCCGTCAGTGGACCAGCATATTCTGGAAAGTTGGATACCGCCGGAGGACCACCATCAATCGCCCTGACCCATTCTTCGAAATGCCCCGGCGACTCAACGAAATCGACGTCCGCGGGGTCCTCAACACCGCCCAGCAACTGATACGTTTCTGCATAGTCGCCCGGCGAAAACAAAGTTCCCTTTTCACCCACGACCAAGCACCCGGAAGTCTTCGTTTGCTCGACTCCTTGAAAAAGATGCTGGGGTGGACGTTTGCCTCCGTCATACCATGTGAATTTTATGGGCGGACGACCATGACGTTCAGGAAACTCAAAATCAATGACCGCCCAACTGGGATAGGTCTCGCCATTATGGGTTGAAGTCTCCGCCTGGATGGATGTCGGATCTTTCAAATCCAGCGCCATGAACGGCATATTCGCGGTGTGACAAGCCATATCACCAAGAGCACCTGTTCCGAAATCCCAAAATCCGCGCCACTTCTCCGGGTGGTAGGCCGGATGATAAGGACGAAATTCCGACGGGCCAATCCACTGATCCCAATGCAACCATTTGGGAACCGGCATTTTTTCCTGCGGGCGACCGATCCCTTGCGGCCAGATGGGGCGATTCGTCCAGACATGGACTTCGCTGGCTTTACCCAAAGTACCCTGCTGAATCACTGCAGCTGCCCTGCGTAACCCCGTGTTTGCCGTACCTTGATTTCCCATCATGGTGGCTACGCCGTTTTCTTGCGCCAACTCACTGAGAACCCGCGCCTCATGAATCGACTGCGTCATCGGCTTCTGTACAAAACAGTGTTTTTTATTGCGCAGCGCGATGGCAGCTGCTGGAGCGTGGTTGTGGTCCGGCGTGCTGACCGTCACGGCGTCGACCTCGTCACCCAACTCATCCAGCATGGTACGATAATCAAAGTATTTCTTTGCTTCCGGGAAACGGGCTGCTTTTTTCGCCAGGCCCCGCTCGTCAACATCACAGATCGCAACAACTTTTCCCATACGACCGCAGTCGTTAGAATCACTGTCCCCTTTGCCGCTGACTCCGATGCAGGCAAACTGTATCTGTGCATTGGGCGATTCACTTCGAGCTACTTCACTCGAGTTGGAAACCCAGTAGCCCACCCCGGTCGCCGCACTTAACTTAAGAAAATCACGACGAGATTTGTTTTTCTTTCGCATCAATCATTTCCCAACGTTAAAACAAACAAGAAAACTTGAACCACTGATTTTGGTTTGGACTTTGCAAACAATTGTACCCACCACATGGGACAAATGGAATCGGATATTTCCTGCATTTTCCATGTCAATCGTTGTGTGGAAACCGGTCTTGATCCCCGTCGTTACAAAACGCAACCGGTTCGGAAAATAATTGCCCACGACAACTGCCTGGAGAAACCCCCATGCCTGGAGAAACACCCAACATGAAACGTGCCATCTGCCATCCAATGGCCCTTTGCGTCACATGGCTGTTGATTGTCGGTTGCCAACCGAGCCTGGAAACAGTCGATCAAAAAAACGAAAAAACCTCAACGGCGGCGTCTGAAACGCAGACTCCGGCCGACGATCCCCAAATCGTTGCTGTGCTGGACAATCGCGATGCAAACCTGGTGCTTAACGCCACCGGGAACATCCAAAGCGTCACCCTCCAATCCGATCCTTCGGATGCGGATCTGGCCAACCTCCACCAACTCGCCGCTCTGAAAACTCTAATATTATTCGGTCGCGGCATCACCGACCAGGGACTGGTATCGATTGGGAAAATCGCTTCCCTCCAAACACTCCGAATGGAGAAAACGGAGCATACGGATGAAGGCTTGGCACATCTGAAGAAACTTCCTCGCCTCCAAACGATCAGTCTGTCGCTGACAAACATTTCCGATGACGGCCTCAAACACCTGGTCGAAATTCCAACGCTCGAACGAATCGTTCTGTTAAGAACCAAAGTCACTGATGCCGGCATGCAAATTCTCAAGACAGCCAACAAGAGAATTGCCCTCCTGGATCTACGGGACACGTTGGTTTCCGATGCCGGCCTGGCCCACATCGGTGAAATGAAAAATCTAAAAACCCTCAAGTTTTCCACGGCAAGGGTGGGCGACAACGGTATCGCTCATTTAGAAGGCTTAACCAGACTCAAATCATTGGCACTGGACGGCTCCGATTTGAGTGATGAAGGCATGAAGTCGATCGGAAAAATAACAAGCCTCGAAGAATTGACTTTGTCCGGGTGTTTTGTGACCGACGAAGGAATTCATTCAATCACAGGACTGACAAAACTGAAGAAGCTTCGATTGCGCGGTACCATTGTTACCGATGCCGGCATGGAGCAGATCAAATCCTTTACGGAATTAAGAGTGCTCGACCTCAGCGAAACCGCGATCGGAGACCGTGGAGCCGTGCACCTTGCCGCATTGACCAAGTTGGAATCCCTCAACCTCTGGTTCACATTGATTACTGACAAAGGGGTGGCTCATGTGTCCGGACTCACCAATCTCACCTGGCTGAATCTCGACAAGACCCGAATCACCGATGGAAGTATTGCGCATTTGCAGCCGCTGAAGAAATTAGAGTTCTTACACCTGGGATCCAATCGTCTGACAGATGCAGCTTTGGATGGAATTGGCAAGCTGACACAGATTCAGGATTTACACCTTACCTTTTGCCAAGGCATTTCTCCGAAAGGGCGTGAACGACTGCAGGCGGACCTACCCGACACAAACATCCGGTTCTGAGAGACCCTCGAAAAGCGGCTCCGGAACACTGCCAGAAATGTTCCCTGCACGGCTGTGCGGCGCACCAACGTTTCATTTTCGTTGGAACACCTGATATCAACCTCAGTCCAGAGACGACATTCTTTGCCACACAGGCGCTCGCATGCTAGACTGAAAACCTGAAACTCCGCTCGACCCCTTTCATTTCTCGCGGGAGAGTTTTTAATGCCCAGCCTGAAATACCGCGCTGGCTTTACACTGGTTGAACTTCTGGTCGTGATGGCCATTATCGCGATACTGATCGCGTTGTTGTTACCCGCGGTGCAGATGGCGCGTGAAGCAGCCAACCGTGTTCAGTGTGCAAACAACATCAAGCAGCAGGTGACCGCGGTTCATAACTACGCCACCGCGAACGATAGCGACTTCCCTGAACTGGCGCGAACCACCTGGACATGTACGTCGAGTCTTTATCACACCCTGCTGCCGTTTTTGGAACAACAAGATCTTTACGACGAATCTGTACAACATTGTGATATACCCGAAGAGACAATCATGTGGCACATACCGAGGAAGACACTGATCCCCGGTCATCCGGAAGTCGGGGTTACGGTGGACGAGCAGAAGGCCAAGGGGTTCTGGAACACGCTGGGACACATGCCCGCCTACCGCTGTCCGACCGATCCAGGTAGTCAGCGGAACGGTGGAATTCATGTCAGCTACGCCGCAAACTACCTGTTGTTGGGACACAACCGGGCGGATGAAAAAGACCACGGATGGTGTTATTGGAGATGTGGCCCCTGGCGCAGCTGGAAGAGTTATTACACGATAGAAACGGTTCCGGATGGAAACACCAATACGATCATGTTCGGTGAATCCGTCCACGCGACCGATTGGGGCAAAGCCGCTATGACTCATCCCGATTTCGGCGCCGCCATGTTCGCACACATCGTACCCCGTGAACATAAATCCCCCAATAGTACCTATAAGTATTGGAATGAAATAACGTCAAACGCCCTGGCACCACCGGTGAGGGATGGTAGCAGGCATAACGACCACTTCCGCGCCAGCACCTATCATGCGGACGTCATGAACGGTGCCCTTACAGATGGAAGCGTGCGAACTTTCAGGTTGGACATTGACGAAGCAATCTGGTCCAAGCTAATCCACCCGGATGACGGTCAGGCAGTGGAACGGTACTAGGCTCCAAGCCCGGGAACCGGCGAAGTCGCTGTCCACGAAGGCATCCGGGTTGATCGCGGCCTGACACCCGCATCAATAAGAAGACAACTCTTGCAATGCGGCCTGGCATTCGAGATTTTCACTATTCAGCGCGCCATACAAAATCACCCCTCACCCGGATTGCGCGGCGTTGAACTCAAGAACATCACCGCGCCAGCTTGCTTTTACACCGACTTCCGCGCCCTACGTCGACTGGCGCTGAAACGACTGGTTGTCTTGCAGCGGGGATCCAGTCATCTGACAGTCACAGCCGGGATCGACCCGGTAAGCTGACGCACGTCAAGAATTCGCACTTCACCTTTTTCCAAGGTACTTCTTCGCCAGGGTGAGACCGTTCACTTACCGCCGTTGAAACACCTGATCGACGTCGGTCCAGGGAAGACATTCCTTGCTACAGGGGCACTCCGATGCTAGGTTGAATGACTGGGGAAGTTTCGGGTTTCTTTCTTTTCTCACCGGACAGTTTCTTATGGCCAACCCAAAACACCGCACTGGCTTTACACTGGTTGAACTTCTCGTGGTGATGGCCATTATCGCGATACTGATTGCGTTGTTGTTACCCGCGGTGCAGATGGCGCGTGAAGCAGCCAATCGTGTTCAATGTGCAAACAATATCAAGCAGCAGGTGACCGCGGTTCATAACTACGCCACCGCGAACGATAGCGACTTCCCTGAACTGGCGCGAACCACCTGGACATGTACGTCGAGTCTTTATCACACCCTGCTGCCGTTTTTGGAACAACAAGATCTTTACGACCTAACCCTGACACATTGCAACATACCCGAAGAGACGATCATGTCGCACATACCGAGGAAGACACCAATCGTCGGTTATTCTGACATCGAGTTCGCCGCTGCAGGAACCCAAGAAGGACAGGGGTTCTGGAACGTCAGGGGACACATGCCTGCCTACCGCTGTCCGAGCGATCCTGACAGTCAACGGAAAGGCGGGAAACATATCAGCTATGCCGCCAACTACCTGTTACTGGGACACAACCGTGCACATGAAGGGAAACCTACTGACCACGGGTGGTGTTATTGGAGATGTGGCCCCTGGCGCAGTTGGAAGAGTTACTACACGATCGAAACGGTTCCGGATGGAAACACCAATACAATCATGTTCAGCGAATACGCGATTACTGACCGAGATTGGAACTATGCCGCTTTTTGTGCGCCTTACTTCCACGCAGCCATGTTCGCGCATATCGTACCCAGGGATCATCCACACAAGGGTTACTATGCGGGACTTAATGATGCCACGGGCAACGCCCTGGGACCACCGGTTAAGGGGGGTAGCATTCATAACTGCCCCTTCCGCGCCAGTACCCATCATGCGGACGTCATGAACGGTGCCCTTACAGATGGAAGCGTGCGAACTTTCAGGTTGGACATTGACGAAGCAATCTGGTCCAAGCTAATCCACCCGGATGACGGTCAGGCAGTGGAACGGTACTAGGCTCCAAGCCCGGGAACCGGCGAAGTCGCTGTCCGCGAAGGCGTCCGGGTTGATCGCGTCCTGACACCCGCATCAATAAGAAGACAACTCTTGCAATGCGGCCTGGCATTCGAGAGTTTCACTGTTCAGCATGCCATACAAAATCACCCCTCACCCGGATTGCGCGGCGTTGAACTCAAGAACATCACCGCGCCAGCTTGCTTTTACACCGACTTCCGCGCCCCAGGTCGACTGGCGCTGAAACGGCTGGTTGTCTTGCACCGGGGATCCAGTCATCTGACCGTCACAGTCGGGACCGAATCAGTAAAGCTGACGCACGTCCAAATCTTGTGCTGTGTCTTTTTCCAGAGAATTCCTTCAGCCTGAGCTAGATGGTTCATTAACCGCCCTTAAAATACCTGATCGATCTGGTCCCATCGACCGGATTGCTTGCTACACAGACACCCGTATGCTAGACTAAAAACCTGAATCTCCGCTCGACGTCCTTTCATTTCTCGCGGGAGAGTTTTTAATGCCCAACCTGAAATACCGCGTTGGCTTTACACTGGTTGAACTTCTGGTCGTGATGGCCATTATCGCGATACTGATCGCGTTGTTGTTACCCGCGGTGCAGATGGCGCGTGAAGCAGCCAACCGTGTTCAGTGTGCAAACAATATCAAGCAGCAGGTGACCGCGGTTCATAACTACGCCACCGCGAACGACAGCGAGTTCCCTGAACTGGCGCGAACCACCTGGACATGTACGTCCAGTATTTATCACACCCTGCTGCCATTTCTGGAACAACAAGATCTTTACGACGAATCTGTACAACATTGTGACATACCCGAAGAGTCAATTATGTCTCACATACCGAGGAAGACACCAATCCCCGGTCATCCAGAACTCGGGCCACAGACCCAGGATGGAAACGGCTTCGTTCAGATGACGAAGGGGTTCTGGAATACGCTGGGACACATGTCTGCCTATCGCTGTCCGACCGATCCTCGCAGTCAGAAAAATTCCGGGGAGCATATCAGCTACGCCGCCAATTACCTGTTGCTGGGACACAACCGTGCACATGAAGGGAAACCTACTGACCACGGGTGGTGTTATTGGAGATGTGGCCCCTGGCGCAGTTGGAAGAGTTACTACACGATCGAAACGGTTCCGGATGGAAATACCAATACGATCATGTTCGGCGAAACAGTGCATGCCAATAATTGGAACCATGCCGCGTTTTGTAGTCCCAGTTTCGGCGCAGCCATGTTCGCGCATGTCGTACCCAGGGATCACCCACACAAGGGTTACTATAAGGGTCTGAATGAGGCTTCGGAGTCTGCCGAACTGCCACCGGTGAGAATTGGGGGAAGATGGAACACCCAGTTCCGCGCCAGCACCTATCACGCGGACGTCATGAACGGCGCCCTTGCAGATGGAAGCGTGCGAACTTTCAGGTTGGACATTGACCACTCGGTCTGGACAAAAATAATCCACCCGGATGACGGTCAGGTAGTGGAACAGTACTAAGGTTCAGGCCCGGGGAACCGGCGAAGGCGTCCGGGTTGACCGCGCCCTGACACCCGTATCGATCCGAAGACAACTCTTACACGTGCCGGCCTGGCATTGGACGGTTTCGTTGTTCAGCGTGCCGTGCAGAGTTGAACCAGAAGTTTCCTGCGGCCCATTGATGGGACTGTCCCGCTACTACACTTCGTGATCACTGCCCTAGCTGCTACCCGTTCATCCATGACAGGTACAGCCCGGCAACATGCCTCCGGTCAGCCTTTTCGACCGGCTGAGATTTCGTCATTTTAAATCTTGAAATACGCTAATTTTTTACGGTTTGAACCTTGGACCTGATGTTCTCAGTGGTGAAGTTGCGTCCCTGATTGGTGTAGTACATCTGAAAAACTTTTTTAACAAGAGCAAGCCTTCCAACACCGGGTTTCTTCACCCGGCAAGTGAAGTTCACTTTGTATCCGGCTTCACAGCACCAGAAGGAAGATGTCACGATGGCAGGATATTTCCACAAAGCTCATGCTCGGTTCGGCACAGAATTTTGGGTCAACAATCCATCACTCCCGGAGATCAAACTGGGCCTGGACAGCGGTTCGGTCGGCATCGCATCCAATCCAAAATACATCGCTACATTACTGAAGTCGGAACCGGATTTTATCCATGAAATAATCGATGAGGTGCTAGGGAAGATAAGCACAAATGACGACCAGCAGTTGGCCATGCACGTGATTCAGAAAGCCGTCTCTCGACCACTGAGGATGTTTCAAACATTGTACCGGGAAAGCAGGGGTCGTTACGGGCACGTAGCCATTCAGGGAAATCCTTACACCAATGACGATTTGGCACTGATACTCCGAGAGGCAGAGACCTTTCACGAGCTGGGCGAAAATATCATCATCAAACTGCCGGCGACAGCCACGGGTGCCCAGGCGTTGGAGGAGTTGACGGCCCGCGGCTGGTCAACCATCGCCACGATGAGTTTCTCGGTGTCCCAGTACGTTTGCATGGCCGAAGCTCATCGGCGAGGATTAGACCGCACCAAACAGAGACCCAGGTGTCTCATCACCATGCTACCGGGCATGTTCGACGAATATCTCGCAGAGGATGCAACCCGGCGTGGTGTAAACATTTCCTCCGCTGTGCTCGGCCAGGCAGGGCTGGCCGCAGCGCGGGCAGCATACAACATCTATCGAAAGCGAAAATACGAGGCGATCATTATTTCTGGCGGGGCCCGCTCACCGTATCACTGGACCGAACTGGTGGGCCAGGGCATGGCCATCACTTTATCAGGAAAACTGGCCCGCACGCTGCTCGCGGACTCTCCCCCGGTGGCAAGCCGTGTCCAGACATCCGCACCCCAAGAAGTGATCGACGAATTGCGTCAAAAGTTTCCCGACTTCGTCCGGGCATGTGACCAGAATTCCATAGTTTCCGAGGAGTTTCGCTCCTATGGCCCCGTGGTCCGATTTCAAAACAGTCTAGCTGAAGGCATTGATATCATCGTGAAAGAAATCCAGCTGAGACGTGACAGGTAGTCGCGCTTCCCTACACCTTTTCTTGCAACGGTCGCCTGCAAACCACCGACCATACTTATCCTATGAAAGCTCTCCTAAAAACAGCTCCAGGGGTCGGAAATCTCGAAGTACTGGAGGTGGCGGAACCGATTCCACAGCCTGATCAACTGAAGATCGAGGTGAAGGCTGCTGCAATCTGTGGAACGGATCTTCACATTTACGACGACGAGTACGTGAATTGCCCACCGATGGTTCTGGGGCATGAAATGTCAGGCGTCGTTGTCGAGGTAGGGGATCGTGTCACACGCTTCAAAGAGGGCGACCGGGTGACCTCCGAAAGCTTTAAATATACCTGCGGTGAATGCCGCTTTTGTCAGACAGGGCTGATCGGACTCTGCATTCATCGAACCAGCATGGGCGTGCACGTCGATGGTGCCTTCGCAAAGTATGTCTGTCAAAGAGAAGAAAGCCTGCATCAACTTCCAGACAATGTCAATTTTGAAGCAGGCTGCATGTCTGAACCGACCGCCGTGGCCGTGCGAGCCGTTCATGAACGCGCCGGAATTTCAACGGGAGATGTCGTGCTGTTATCAGGACCCGGACCTGTCGGCCTGTTATGTCTGCAGGCAGCAAAAATATTGGGTGCGACAGTCATCCTGGTCGGTGCCGACGGGGACGAGATTCGTCTGGCGCTGGGCAAACAACTGGGAGCGGATCTGGTCCTCAATGCACAGGCGGACTCTTTAGAATCGATCCTTGACATGACCGGTGGTTTGGGTGTTGACGTGGCGATTGAATGTGCCGGATCAAAAGCTTCTCTGGAACAATGCATCAGGTTTTCCCGCAAAGCGGCCCAACTTGTGCTGGTCGGATTGTATGGCAACGAGGTCGAGATTCGTTTGGACCAGGCGATTATTAAAGAGTTGACGATCCTTCCGAGCTTCACCTACCGCCACCCGACATGGCAACGGGCCATCCAACTTCTAGCTGAGGGTGAGATAAAAACCGCTCCATTGGTGAGCGGACGCTTTCCGCTGACGCAGTGGAAACAGGCATTCGAAGCGGTACGGGCACGCCAGGGAACCAAGTACCTGCTGCTGCCGGTTGGCTGACGTAAATGTCGGGCGTTTCGTACTACCGCAGGGGGTGGTGGCAGCGGTATTTGGGGCAAGCAATGGCTGGCGCTTCCACAGGTCCCGCAGGATTCTTTTCCCGTTGTACCTCACGACATTGAAGCTCACACGGGACCAGGTGCCCTTGCACCTCGTATTGTTCGGAGCAAAGGACACTAACGCCGTGACCTGCGCAGCCATCCACCACTTGGGAAAAACAACCACTGTAATCCGACCGGGCAAAGAAACGCTGCAAAATGACCAGCGGATCCTAGAACTCTCGGCTTAAGTAGCTTAGAATTTCTACACTCATTCTCAGCAAGCGGGCGATCGAGTGCAGGCTGTGAATCCAGGGAGATCGGATAGAACTTCGTCGTCAATTCGGACCAGAAGAACACCACGTGGGCCCGCAGCCCGCGTCTGCCCCAGGAAAACACCGTGAGAAAACACCATTCAGCAATGCCTACTCTCTGTGTGCTACTGACGCTCACGGCCTGCAGTGGGCCGGATTCCTCATCGCCAGAGCCTGCCGCTCAGAGGAGCCAGAATACGACTCCTACGGCCGAGACGGCCACCGCAAACACCTCATCCACCCCTGTCGGAGAAAATACCACCGTGACGACACCTTCTACCCCAAGTGACGTAGCCGCCCCTCCAGTTGACGCCACCACGACTACCAGTGGCTTGGCCTACAAGGTCCTCCGCGAGGGGACTGGCAGCGATCATCCTACGAGCGCCTCCAAGGTAGAAGTGCATTACAGCGGTTGGACCACGGACGGCAAGCTTTTTGACAGCTCCGTCGCTCGGGGTGAGACGATCAGTTTTCCCCTCAATGGTGTGATCACGGGTTGGTCGGAAGGAGTCCAGTTGATGGTGGTGGGTGAGAAGACCCGCTTTTGGATTCCCGCTGACCTGGGTTATGGAGAGAAACCCAGGCAACAAGGGGCACCTGCAGGGACGCTCGTCTTCGATATTGAGCTGCTCAACATCGAGGAGCCCCCTGCACCACCGTCCGTCCCCGAAGATGTCGCAGGTCCTCCTGGCGATGCCACCGTGACCGCCAGCGGCTTGGCCTATAAAGTTCTTCGCGAAGGGACCGGAACCGCACACCCCATGGCCACCTCGACGGTGGAAGTACACTACAGCGGCTGGACCACGGATGGAAAAATGTTCGACAGTTCCGTCGTGCGAGACGAGCCCACCCGCTTTCCCCTCAACCGGGTGATCAAGGGATGGACCGAAGGGCTTCAACTGATGGTCGCGGGTGAGAAGACCCGATTTTGGATTCCCGGTGATCTGGCCTATGGAGAGACTCCCAGTCGGCCGGGTGCGCCTGCCGGGATGCTCGTCTTCGACATTGAGCTGTTGTTGATCCAGTAGTATTCTCTTTTTCGGACCAGCTTCGTTCCTGAGGACTCAGCACCCTCGAGAAGGGTGAGCGATCTGCCTACACACTTCATCCATCGGGGCCCCAGAAAAGCTTCTATTACCGAGTGCTGCAAGTCGCAAATGCTCTGAGCCACTCACCGCCGGCGGGAGACTCAAGACTACAAAATCATCGACTCCTAATTTACACTGTGGTAAACAGCCTGCGGGCAGATCAGACGTATCCGCATTCCAATTCAAACCATCACTCTGGGGAGACAACGGATGAACGATTCAGTTTCGCGCCGCGACTTTCTGACGACTTCCACGGCGGCGGCAACCGTGGCAGCAGTTCGTCCGGCAAAAGCGGACGGCGTGAACGGGCGGATCAACCTGGCCCTGATCGGTTGTGGCGGCATGGGTCACGGACACGTAAAAAGCGTCGTCTCGGCGAAACATAACGCCCATTTCGCGTGGCTGTGCGACGTCGACCGGACGCAAATCGACCGGGTCACCCAATCGATCGGTAACTTCCAGAAGACCCCGCCGAAACGGACATCGCGATTCGAAGATGTTGTCGCCGACAAGTCCGTTGACGCGGTCATTATCGCCACGCCACACCACTGGCACGCGCCGATCGCCCTGGCCGCCATCCAGTCCGGCAAAGACATCTACGTCGAGAAACCGATGTCTCACGTCTTTGCTGAAGGCCAACTCATCATTGAAGCTGCCAAAAAACACAACCGCGTGGTCCAGCAAGGCTCCCAGATGCGATCCAGCCCCGTTACGGCCGCGGCCGGCAAGCTGCTGTCCGAAGGCATCATCGGCGAAATCAAGGTAGCCAAAGCGTGGAACGTGCAACAACGTGGTACCCGGAAGGTCGTTCCCGATACGACACCACCGACGCATGTCGACTATAACCGCTGGCTCGGGCCCGCACCGGTGCGGGGATTTAACGTGAATCGCTTCCATGGGAACTGGCGGATTTACCAGGACTATGGGAACGGTGACATCGGAGACGACGGCATCCACGATCTCGACATGGCGCGCTGGGGTCTGGGCGTTACCACGCACCCCAGCCGAATCACCGCGCACGGCGGAGATACTTTCTATCGCGGGGCGAACAAGGGTGACCGTGAGTTTCCAGATAACATGATGGTCACGTACGAGTACGCGGACGGCCGCGTGTTGATTTACGAGGACCGCCTGTTCACTCCCTACGGATTGCACGGATACGACAGTGGCAATGCTTTCTACGGCACTAAGGGCTATATGATTTTCTCGCGGCGGGGGGCATTCAACGTCTACTTCCGCGGAGACAAACCGGGACCCAAGGAACCACCCGGCACGCGAACCAAGCGGGGTCATGCCGAACACTGGACCAACTTCCTGGAAGCGGTTCGCTCACGAGATCCCAACACCAACGCCAGCGCCCAAATCGCTCACCTCTCCTGCGGGCTGGTGCATCTGGGTGAGATTGCTTTTCGGACGCGCGGAGCCCTGGACTTCGACCCCCAGCGTGAACAGTTCCTCGACTGCCCCGAGGCCAACGAACTGCTGACTAAAAAGTACCGCCAGCCCTATGGTTTGCCGGCGTTGACATGAGCAAGAAGGACACCCGATATGGAACTCAATTTTCGACTCGCCGAACCTGCCGATCACGATGACCTCGAGCACATGGCGATCGAAAGCTTCGAGCCAATTACCTTTTTCAAGAAAGTCGACGAGCGCTTCGGACCACTCAACGGAGTCGATTGGAAACAACGTTGGAAAAACAAGTTACGCAAAGCGTTTCTCAGCAAGACCGTATTGGTGGGCACGACCGAAGGCCAACTGGTGGCCATGGCGGTGGGCACGCTTCAAGAAGAAATGCGTCTGGCCTTTCTCGACATTCTCGCTGTCGGTCAGGACCACCAGGGACTGGGTTACGGTCGCCAGATGCTGCGGGCCTTCAAAGCACATGCGAAACAGCAAGGCGCAGGCCATATCTACCTGGATTGTCTGGTCAGTAACGAGAATGCAAATTGTCTTTACCAAACCGAGGGATTTGAGGAGATGACGCGCAGCATTTACTGGTATGCCAAACTCTAAACCAGTGCGGCCTCTCAAAATAATAGTCCCCTGGTAGTATTCACTTTCGCTGGCACCAGATTTCTGCTGTCGAACTGGAACTCAGCCAGGCGTTTGGTTCTGTCCATGGACGATCATCCGCCGTCCCAAACAGTTTCTCGGGTCAAGTCCCCGGCCTTTCCCCCCCAAGAACGTCGCGAAACGTTTAAAATGTCATTTTAAACAAGAGTCACTCGGTACACTTTGAACTGAAGAGGTGTCAATTTCAGGACTTGGGAAAGTCTGCGGTGGCAAGGGAGGGGGTCGCTGGGCAGATCAAAGCTCCGCAGCCCGATGGGAAGTCAAAAAAATTCGAGATGGGTCATCGCACTCTCGCAGAGTTTTGGCTAGGCTAAAGTCTGTTGTAGACGGTCCTGCGAGAAAGCCAATTCAAAATTCAAAGAAGCTGCTAAGTTCCTGTGCACCGACACAGAATCTCAGCAGCTTTTTTGTTGCTGTTAACTTTACATCCGTTTGCTTCTGTCATCTCAGACGAGTAAGCCAATCCAGATCCTGACGAAGGTGCTAAGTTCCTGTGCTCCGGCGCAGCAGCCTTGCACCTTTTTTTATTGTCTCGACGGTACGTTCGCCAACGGCGTTCATGTCCAACCGGCATTTTTCGTCTGCTATAGGTCACTTGTTGAAAGCATTCTTCATTTCCATTCACGGAGCAATCATGATGAGTACTCGCCTAACGATTTGTATCCTCTCGGTCTGCCTGCTAGTGTGCGCATCGGCGACGGGCGCGGGCGATTTCGAGTTCCGTAGCTATAATGCACCTTCTTTGCCCACAGCGATCGAGTTCGTCAATGTCGACGGACGCGACGTGGTACGCATGCGGTCGCAAGGAGAACTGCCGCTCTTCACGAACCTGACTGGCGCTGAGGCCATGTACCTCCCGGAAAACACACCAAAATTGGGGGACGTGACAAGGCTCGAAATTGAGTTCAAGAACGAGGCGGGCCTGTTTGGCGGCGGTACCCCGCGGTTTTTTCTGGGACTTGATCTGAACAGCAACGGTGTTTACGACTCGACCTACGACCCCGACACCAATACGTGGACACAAGAAGACGGCCATCTCTTCATCCACCTGGGCAATGGTGGCGTCCCACCGTGGCAGGGAGATCCGGGTCCCGACTGGCAAATCGGCGCGGCAATCTTCGACCCGAGTTCGACCATTGCGCAATACGAAACGGGCCAGGTCGGTGGCGGCACGGGTGGCGACACTTGGGCAGACGTGCAGACGCTGATCAACCCATTTGATGGCGTGACGCCCATCATCGACCTCGACGTGCTGGCCATCGGCATCGCTGTGGATGGAGGATGGGCGCAGGACAGTGATTCAGATGTTGAGCCAACGGACATCAGTTCCATTCTGGTCGACACTATTCTCTTTGAGGGCACGCTCCCCGTCAGCGGTGGTTTCACCGAGCCGGCCGCCTGGTCCCCACTGGTCCCCGAACCCTCGACACTCCTGTTGTTGCTGGCAGGTGGTTTAGTGCTGCTGCTGCGTCGGCAGAAGCGGTGAGCATCGCGACGCTGCGACCGCGGCCCATGCGGGCAAGGAACAAAAAGAACAACTCAGTGAAAGGCCCGCGTTACAGGCCCGCCCAACGGAATGCAAAGTGGCTGCAAGAAGAAATTCGGTTGGAGCCGTTTTCTTTCTAACTGACGACGTTCTGCGGCTTGCCATCCGGCAAAAGACCCACCGAGGCAACAGCCCGCACGTCAAGTCGGTACAACAGCGTGCCGTGGTCCTGAAAGCGGGTCAGTTCGGCCTGGCTTGCCAACTAGCGGACCTGTTGGTGGCTATTCAGTGACGGATACGCCCAGCGCCTTATTCAACGCGGGCATCAGTTCTTTGGCAAACAGCTCCAGGCAGTGAACCCAGCTCTGCTTGTCGTCCCAATCGTATCCCATCATCACCAGGGTTCCAAAGGGCCCGGTTTCTTCGATCATTTCCAGAAGACGGCGTAAAACTTCGTCCACATCGCCGGCAATGATCAGCTCCTTCATGAAGTAATCCATATCGATCTGGGAGTCGCTCATGGACCGGTCCCGCTTGTAGATGTCGCGCCCCAGACCTCGATCGAGTACCTTGGCGATGTACTCGAAGTTCTCGCCCAGTGAATTCTGACGCGCTCGTTCGCAAGCTTCCTGCGTGGTGTCCGCCAGGTAAATCGCACGGCAGATTTTGAAGTCTGCGCGGTCGGGCATCCGTCCGGCTGCGAGGGCCGCCTCTTGGTAGGTGTCCCAGAAATTAGCCACGATGTTGGTCGGCGACAGAGCAGCTGCGAAGGGCTGAAATCCGTACTTGCCGGCGGTCTTCATACTGCTGGAGTTAGGCGACATCGCCGGCATTGCAATTGGAGGATAAGGTTTCTGATATGGCTTATGGATGTATCCAAAACCAATCTCTTCGTCAAACTGTTGTGTCATCCGAATGTGCCAATGCTTTCCCTGAATGTCGTAGGGTGGGTCACTGGTCCACATCGTGAGAATCATCTCGATTGCTTCACGGGTCATTTCAGATGCCACCTTGGAGTCCAGGCCAAACAGTTCCGTGTCAGATGCCGTGCTGCCCGGCCCAAAGCACAAGTTCAAACGGCCCTTGCTGAGATGATCCAGAAATCCAAGACGCGTTGCCACCGACGCGGGATTGTGCTGGTTCAAGCAGACCGGCGCTGCCCCCATGCGTATGTTCTTGGTTTCCGGCAAAGCCCGCGCGATGAAGGCTTCGGGCAATGGAATCGCTTCCCGTAAGAGCGAATGATGCTCGCCGATCCAGAACTCATGAAAACCGAGTTCATCGCACCGGACGATGAGCTCAAGGTCTTCGTCGTAACACTGTACCAGTGGTTTTTCTGACGGATGAAAGGGCATGATGAACATGCCATATTTGATGGGTTGAGCCATAGTGGAGCCTGCTCGGCAGTCAGTTCGATTTCTTTTTTCGGAAACAGTGAGCCAGCACAGGACACGCCCGTCCGGAATGCTGACGTTACGATACAGTCAATATGCTAACAGCAGCATCCAAAATAGCATGCGTGAATGCTAGACACCAGATTATAAGTGCTGGTTGGAACCTGTCGGTTCGGTGAAAGTCGGGGTCAGGCAGATCGCCGTGGCCACCTTTCAAATGAACGAGCGAGTGGCTAGGGCACTTTAACAAAACTTTTGGAAGCAACCCACCCGCTGCGAACAGGCTGCAGCGAGATGACTTGCGAGACGGTTTCAGGTCGGGTTCGTCGACGCCGCGTCTGGAGACCATTACGACGAACTGCCCTCGAACCCCGGAAAATCTGCGTCTCCGATGTTTGACAGGCACTGCGATGCCATCCATAATGACTCCTGCAGAGGCCATTCTGGCTCGTTGCGCGTATTGGAATTCCTATCAGTGATCAGTTCCTGATGCCCCCTCGTACATACCCTGCCCTGCGACTTCTACTCGGTCTATTTCTAGCCACGTTGACACACACAGGGTACGCCTCCGAAGTGGTCGACTATGCGCGGGACGTGAAACCGCTGCTTAAGAACAAGTGCTACGCCTGTCACGGCCGGGTCAAGCAGGAGGCCGGGTTGCGCCTTGATGCGGGAACGCTTGCCCTCAGCGGCGGCGACAACGGAAAAGTAGTCCTACCCGGTAACGGGTCCATCAGCCCCCTCATCACCCGCGTCAGCTCCAATGACGAGGACCAGCGGATGCCTCCCGAAGGCTCCCCCCTGGCGCCCGACGAGATCGCCTTGCTTCGCCTGTGGATCGACCAAGGGGCCCAATACCCGGTAGATGAACCAGTCGCGGCCGAGGGAGACCAACACTGGGCGTTTCAACCGATTCATGCTGTGCCGATTCCACAAGTAAACGATACCCGATGGCCCATCAATCCGATCGATCACTTTGTACTGGCGCGCCTGGAATCCCGTGGCTGGCACCCGGCAGAACCGGCCAGCCCCGCCGCATTGCTGCGCCGGGTGTACCTGGACCTGATTGGCACCCCGCCCACGATCGCTGAGCAGGACAGGTTCCTGACAACGCCGACAGCCGATGCCTATGGTCGCGTGGTCGACGGTCTATTGAGCCGGCCGGGGTACGGCGAGCGTTACGGGCGGCGGTGGCTCGATGTGGTCCGCTATGCCGACTCCAACGGCTACGAACGGGACAAAGCCAAGCCCGAGGTGTGGCGATATCGCGACTGGGTCATCCGGTCACTCAACGAGGACAAGCCGTTTGATCGATTCGTCCTGGAACAATTGGCGGGCGATGAAATGCCAGAAGCCGACGCTGACACCGTGCTGGCCACCGGGTTTAACCGACTGGGACCGTGGGACGATGAACCGGCCGATGTGGCCATGGATCACTATGACCAGTTGGATGATCTGGTTCGTGCCACCAGCCAGGCGTTTCTGGGGCTGACCCTCGGCTGTGCCCGTTGTCACGACCATAAATTTGATCCACTCGACCAGCGTGACTACTACAGCATGGTGGCCGTCTTCAGACCCCTCACGCGACCGAAAACGGGCACTGTACCCCGCGTCATGGAATTGACCCGTCCCCTGGCGACACCGGCGCAAACTCGCCAGCTGCACGAGCGGGACGAGAAGATCGCCGAATTACAAAACCCGATCAACCAGATCCTAGCCGACGCCCGTAGCGTGTTCCTGACGAACGGAAATAGCGTGCTGCCGGAAGAAGTGCTGGCGGTGTTCCGCATCGATCCGACAAAACGAAAAGACAAGCAAAAGAAGCTGGCTGCCGAATACCGGAGCCAACTCGAGGCCGAAGTCGAGGCTACACTCTCCGGATCGATGAAAAAGAAAATCGCTTCCTACGAAACCGCGATTGCCATGTTGCGAAAAAACACCCCTGACGTGACCCACGGTTATTTCTTATACGAACCGTCTCCCACTTCTCCGGACACCCATATTCTCCTCCGTGGCAGTCCCGGCAATCAGGGGGAAAAAGTCGGACCCGCGGTGCCCGCTTTTTTGGTTGACCAACAACCCGAGTTTCTTGTTCCTGATGCGTTCACCTCCCGACGCCGCTTGTCGCTGGCCCGGTGGATTGTTGACAAAACTAATCCGCTCACATCCCGCGTCATTGTCAACCGGGTCTGGCAGTGGCATTTCGGCCAGGGTCTGGTGCGTAGCCCAAACAACTTCGGTCTTCTCGCACAAGCTCCCACCCACCCTGAACTACTCGACTACCTTGCCCACTGGTTTGTTCACCAGGCCGACTGGTCTTTCAAAAAGCTGCACCGGAAGATCATGAACAGCCGGACTTACCGGATGAGCCGAACATCCCGACCAGATTATACCGCCGCCGACCCGACCAACCGGTTACTGTGGCGGCAAGCAACCCACCGACTTGAAGTCGAAGTCATTCGCGACTCGATGCTGGCAGTCTCCGGACGCATGGACCGCCGCATGTATGGACCGCAAATGCATCCCTTCATTTCCGCTGACGCGTTAAGAAACCATCACGAACCGCAGTCACCAATTTGGCCCGCATTCGACGAACAAGCCGCCTCGCGGAGGACCATCTATGCCTTCATTAAACGCACGCTGCTTGTGCCCGTGCTGGAGGTGCTCGACCTGTGCGACACGACCAACTCATCCCCCAAAAGGATGGTCACCACGGTGCCTACCCAGGCATTGGTGCTTTACAATGGCGACTTCGTCAACCGGCAGGCCCGGCACCTGGCCGGCCGACTGCAATCCGAGGCGGGCGAACACTTGGCATCTCAAATCGAGTATGCCTGGCGGTTGGCATTTGCCCGCGCTCCAACGACTGCAGAAGAGACCGCGATGGAAAAATTTTACTCGGATGAACTAGAACTTTTGACACTTGATTCCGGCCAGGACACGCCCGACCACCTGCTGCAGCGCCAGTCGCTGGAACAGTTGTGCCGAGTGATATTGAACCTCAACGAATTTGTTTATCCCGATTGATGAACTCCATGAAGAACGAATCTTCGCAGTATTGTTCCCACAGTTTTTCCACACGGCGGGAGTTTCTCTGGAATGCCGGCGGCGGTTTCGCCGGCCTGGCCCTGCTTGACCTGCTCGCGCGTGACTCCGTGATCGCCGGGCCGCTGGCCTCGACGTCGCCCCATTTTACAGCCCGGGCCAAGCACGTCGTCTTTCTCTTCATGAACGGCGGCCCCAGCCACATCGATACATTCGACCCCAAGCCAACCCTGGAAAAATACGATGGCAAATTCTACACCGGTGATCATAAGGTGGGTTCCAACGATCGCCCCGTGGGACAGCTCACGAAAAGCGCGTTTCCTTTTAAAAAACATGGTCAGAGTCAGCTGCCAATCAGCAGTCTCTATCCACACCTGGCCCGCCACGCCGACGACCTGTGCGTGATCAATTCGATGCACACCGATACAGCGGCCCACGCCTCCGGGTGCATTCAAATGAACACGGGAAGTGTCCTCATCGGCAAACCGTGCCTGGGTTCCTGGGTAAGCTACGGACTGGGAACCGAAAACGAGGACCTGCCAAGCTTCGTCGTGATGCCCGATGGGCGCGGTGGACCAATCGGCACCGCGTCGAACTGGTCGGCCGGTTTCATGCCGGCATCCTATCAGGGAACAATGTTTCGCAGCACCAACCCACCGCTGCTGGACCTGGCCACACCGGACGGTGTGACCCAGCGCACGCAGCGCCTCGGCCTGGACCTGTTAAAAAAATTAAACGAAGAACATCTGGAGAAACGGTCCGGCGAAAGCGAATTGGCCGCCCGGATCGAATCCTACGAACTCGCCTATCGTATGCAAACAACAGCAACCGACGCGGTCGATTTAGATCAGGAGTCAAAGCAAACGCTTGCCATGTACGGAGTGGAACAGGAGCAGACTACCGACTTCGGCCGAAATTGTCTCATCACGCGACGCCTTTTGCAGCGGGGCGTACGGTTTGTCCAGCTCTACTCCGGTGGCGGTTCCGCGACAAACTTACACACCTGGGACGGGCACGTAGACTGCGTCAAGAACCACCAACTGCACGCCGGCGAGACCGACCAGCCCATTGCCGCATTGATCACGGACCTGAAACGGACCGGCCTGTGGGACGAAACGCTGCTAGTCTGGGGCGGTGAGTTCGGCCGCACACCGACTAGCGAAGGTATCGGAAAGCCGGGCCGCGACCATAATCCGCACGGCTTCACGATGTGGCTGGCCGGAGCAGGCATCCGGGGCGGCCAGAACGTGGGCGCCACGGATGAATTGGGTTTCGCCGCTGTCGAGAACCGCTGCCATGTCAGCGACCTGCATGCCACCATCCTGCATCTTTTGGGTTTGGATCACCGAAAATTGACCTATTTCTACCAGGGGCTGGACGAGAGACTCACCGGCATCGACCGGCAGGCGCGGGTGATACAAAAGGCGCTGCTGTGACAGACGTGGCAGATCACCAGATCCGTCTCCTACACACAGCAACGTGCCCCCGCCCCCATCTTCGGACGGATTTGGAATCTCATTCTCGTATGTAGGGGCGTTCCGCCTTCTTTTTCTTGAAACTCTCCAGGCGTTCAGAAAAAACGACAAGAACAGGAACTGACAAGAAAAAACAAAGGAGCTCTGCTCTGTTTATTTGGTCAAGAACATCTGATAGTAAGGCAGAACGTACTTCACGACAGAAAAGATGCCTATTGTCATGACAATAATGTAAACGAGGTACATTAACTTTTTCGGCATCATTGTTTATTCCTTACTGGAATCGACGCATGCCCTGTCATAACATCCCTTGTCAATCTCTCTCCAGAAGTCTCTGATTTCAGTAGACAGGATAAGGTTTAATACCTCCTCTTGATAGTCCGTTGAGGCATGATCCAACCAGCACGTTCACTTGTTTTGAAGCTCTTCGGTTCTATCTCCCACCAGTTCTTTCATTTCATCCTATTGGAAGATTTCCTCGTCTTTCAAATGATCAGCCGGGTTCAACCATGTTTTAACTGCTGCATTCTGAGTAAGATTTTTAAGATCCCGTAGCACGCTCTTGAAATGATCATCCTTTCCTTTTGTTTCTCAAAGCTCGCCGGAGTCGATCCTTGGCCCAGGAATTCGGCCTGAAAAGTGTTCCCTATCGAAGCAGAGAATTCGGGAACACTATTGCCTGGGAGACCAGAAAAATCCGCGCCGGAACAGGCCCCCGATGTCGGCCGGGTTGAGGACCCGAATCGCGATCGTGTTCTTCCTGCCCGGCTCGAGCAGGTCGGTCACATCCACCTCGAATTCGTGGTTGTGATACCACCAGACGCTGCTGGTCTTATGGGCGGCGTACCTGCCGTTGATCCAGACCCATCCCTCGTCGATGGCGCCGCCGCACCAGAACTTGATCGGGCGGTCTTTGAATTTCGGATCGACGTCAAACGTCGCCCGGTACCAGCCGATGCCGTCGTAGTCGTGTCCGGCCTCGTCTTCGGGCGGATCCTGCTGGTCCCAGGTGTAATAAGTGTTCTTCGTACCCCAGTCGCGGTCATCGAACCCCGGCTTGTGCCAGCCGCCGATAAGGCCCTCGTTGAACAGATCGCGGCGGAATGTCATCTCCAGCGGCAGGGGCGCGACCAGCTCGCCCTCTTGCCCGTTGATCTTGGCGGCGTGCGCCTCAAAGATCTTCTTGCGCCCAGCCGGAAAGTAGAACCTCTCCTGCATGGGACCGTTCTCGATGAAGAAAGAATAGATTTCGTGGAGTTGGTTCTCGCGCGCCACCATCCGCCCGGCGGCCGCCGCGGCGGTGGCGTAGTCCAGCCGCATCTCCGCAGCGTTCATCTCGGCGTAGGCCATTAGGTGGTCGGCGATCAGGACGAAGGCCTCCACCCGCTCACGCTGCACCTCACTCGCCGGTGCCTTGCGGGCCGCCTCCACGTGCCTGTGGATGCTGCGGACGAAGTCAACCGTGTAGATGTGATTGATGAAGAAATCCTCGTGGGCCTGCATGGGAGAGTTCACCAGGGCGTGCTCACAGGCCTCCCACCACGCCTGGACATGCGGGCCGGCGTCGGGGCCGAAGAAAGTGTTGTAGAAGTCCGCCATCAGCGCCTCCACGTCCGTGTCGGCGTCCCACAGAAGTTTCGCCCTGGCGTAGTAGCTTGTCCAGGTCGTCATGAATGCCTTGCGTCCCTCAGCCTGGAAACCCTTGATACCGATTTCCCTTAAGATCGGTGCGTTGATGGCAAAGTTAGCCGTATCACGTTCGGGGACCCAGTTGCCAATGACGAAGCCTGGGTTGTAGTCGTAGATCGTGATGTGCGGCGTCCGCTCGCACCAGGCCTTGAGGTTGCGCAACGAGTCCCGGCGGCGCCAGAGATGTGAGTCATTCGCGTGCAGCACGTCGCAGGCGGCGGAGGTGTACATGATCATGAGATTCTCGGGAATGTCCACGCCCTGCGGTACGATCTCCCGTATCGAGTAGGCCATGGTCGAGACGATCTTGTCGGGAAACTCCCGCGCCAGCCTGGCCGCGAACCCGAAGAGCTCCTCGCTCTGGAAAGGGCGTTCGAAGTAGCGCGGGTACTTGAAGTTCAGACTCGCCTTCTTGCATTCCTCACAGTAGCAGAACGGCTGCCCGTCGGGCGGGCTGATGCCGAATCCGAGCTCGCCAACATTGCCCATTTTCTTCTCGCCCGCGAAGGCGGCTCGCAAGTTCTTCACGCTCTCGGTGAAGAGGCCGGGGCTGGACAGGCAAAGCGTCGTGACCCGTGGCTGCTCCTGATGGTGGCGCTCGCCCTGCTCGTTCATCGCGAAAAACTCGGGGTGGGTCTCGAAGTACTCTTTGGGCGGGGCCAGAAAGCCGATGTATCCGTCGCCCACCTCCGGATAGAACCGATGGAAGTTGAAGCCGTTTTTCTCGCCCCACTCCCGATAAAGTGGTCGCTCGTTGCCCGGCATCGGTGTCCAGCCCGCCTGATTGATACTGCGGACGGAAAAATCGGGGCGCGACACGACGTCCAACTCGGGCACGGTGATCGTCTTTTTCTTGGGCACGACCTCGCCCCAGTCGTCGGGGAAGTACCAGCGGCAGCCGAGGCGTTCGAGCAGGGCGTACGCTGCGTAGAGCGTACCCTTGTAGTGCCCGTCGTTGTTGCCGCCGATGACAATACTGCGATCGACGGTCTTCAGCGCGTAGCCCTCTTCTTCAAAAATCTCCGGGCGCATTGTACGGTCGTAGCCGGCGGGAATCTCGACGCCCAGTTCGCGCGCGGCCCGGGTATGCCCTATCAGCAGGCGCACAGGATCGCCCCCTACCGCTTCGCCTTCCTGAACGAGAGGCAGCCGGGTACTGCTCATCTTCTCGATGTACGTCTGCAGCGCCTCGCCCGCCTTCATCGCCTTGGGCTCGTTGCGTTGGACAACAATCGCGGCCCGGGCCTTGCCCGCCTCGACGATCGTGAGTGGCGCCGCACTACAGGAGTGCCATACCCCGAAGCACAAAACAACAACCAATGCTAACCATCTCGTACGTTGAAACATCATGGATCTCCCTGGTTCAGCCATCTTTCTCGGCCGGCTCCAAGAGGGTGTGCCCGCGGACCAGGCTTTCGGTAACAAGATTTAGTAGACCCGTGAGGATGCCCCGCCAAAACCGTTGCCTATCATCAGATCAGCTCCGTGATGGGAGACCCCGGCGTGTCCTCGAAGCCATTGGCGATATAAATGGGCCGACCCACAGGCGCCATGTAGGTTTTAGTCCAGTCGATTCCCATAGCTTTGTAAATGGTGGCGTAGAGGTCTCCGATGGAGACGGGCCGCTCGCCCACGTAGGCACCCCCTTCGTCGCTTGCGCCCACCACCTGACCACCCTGGATGCCGCCTCCTCCGACAAGCAGAGACCAGCAGTCGGGCCAGTGATCGCGGCCTCCCGCCGGATTGATCTGGGGAGTGCGTCCAAATTCGCCGGTGACGATCACCACCGTCGACTCCAGCAGGCCGCGCTGATCGAGGTCTTCCAGAAGAGTCGATAAGATCTGATCAAGCAGCGGCCCCAGGGTTTCCTGTAGAGTTTTGTTATTCTGTTGATGGGTATCCCACTGGCCCTGTTTGTAGCCGGCGGCAGTGACGAATCGGCACCCCGCCTCGACCATCCGGCGGGCGAGCAGCAAGCTCTGGCCAACACGGTGGCGCCCGTAGCGGTCCCGCGTCTGTTCGGATTCCTGGGTCAGATCGAATGCATTTCGAACGTGAGGCGAAAGGATCATCTGTAAAGCCTGGTCCTGGAAGGTATCCATCTTTTTAAAATCTGCAAGTTCCTCTCGTCGGCGGAAGTTCCGGTCGACGATTTTAAGCAGGGAACGACGATCCTCGATGGCATCGCTGGAAATCGATTTGGGCAGACGCAGGTCGGGAACCCGGAAGTCGGGCCGACTGGGATCGGGAAGAATCATGGCATCATATTCGGCCCCCAGGAAAGAAGCTCGGAAGGCCTCCTCGTAGCTGAAAAAGTCACCATCGACGGGTGTGGGCACGGCCACGCAAGGCGGCATGTTTTTGCGCGCACCCAGCTCTTTAGAAACGATGGATCCAAAGCTGGGAAATCTCATGGCGGGAGTGGGACGGTGCCCCGTCAGAGTCTCGATGGTTCCCTGTGGATGGTTGCGCTCTTTGGTCGTCACGGAGCGAATAATTGACAGTTTATCCATGTGCCGGGAAATTTTCGGGAACATTTCGGAGATTTGAATTCCCGGGACGTTCGTTGAGATGGGCTTGAATCCGGAGTCACCCTTCACATCCCAGCTATCGACGTGGCTGATCCCTCCCTCCAGCCAGAGCAGGATGCAGGACTGCGCTTTTCCGGCGCCGGCGCCTGCTTGACTGGCGGCAAGGCTATTGAGCTGCAGGTACTCGCTGAGACTCAACCCCAGGAAAGAGAGCGCACCGACCCGCAGGAAATCCCGGCGACCCCTTGCCGCTCCTTCACAATGATAGCATTTGGAAGTTTTCAACCGGTTCGTTCCTCATTCAGTGATTGCAGGAAAACTCGCGGGAACTGATCAGTGCCCAGACGAGAGCTTCCAGTGTTTCCTGCTGGCGCGAGTCTCGTTGCCGCAGGAACTCCAATAGCTCGGCTCTTTCCTCCGGCGTGGGGGATCGAGTCAAAGCGGCCAGGTAGAATTCTTCGATAATCTGGTGGGCGGAGTCACCCCGCTCGAGCAGGCGCCGCAAACGTCCTCCCTGTTTCGAAATCTTGCTGGTATACGTTGGGCCCGCCCACATGTGTAGCGCCTGACCCAGGGTCGGCGCCGGATTTCCGGACTCCGGTCTCTTGCGCATCGAACGACCGTAAACATCCATGAACTGGGACAGACATATGTCGGGAATCATCTGCATGGCCCGGATCCCGGAAGGGGGACTGCCACCACCGGCCCATTCGTGGTAGTCGAAATCTTCTTCGACGCCCGTTGCGCTCGAGATGGCGTCCAGAAGCACCGCTGCCTGCAAGGGACGCGACAGGGAACGCGAGTAGTTGATCCTGTCTTCCTTATTGGTTGCGTTGGAAATCCCGGACCGCTGATAGGTCCTTGATTGCACAATCGTTCTCATCAGGTGCTTAACGTCGTAGCCGTGACCTTCGAAATCTTTGGCAAGGGCAGCCAGTAGCCCAGGGTGTGTAGGAGGATTCGTGATGGTGAAGTCGTCCACCGGATCAACGATCCCCCTGCCGAAGAAATTACTCCAGATTCTGTTGACGGCAGCTTCCGAGAAATAGGGATGAGAGGTCATCCATGTGGCAAGTCCTGTGAGGGGGGCCAGCCACTTCTCTTCAGGGAGAACCGTACCGTCCAAAAAGGTGGGGACTACCTGTTGTTTCGTGCGCGGATGGATCAGTCCGGTTTGTCTCATTGGATCATCGCCGCCACCCAGTATGTCCGTCACCACGACAGTGTCTTTCAACGACTTCAACCCGGCGTAAAAGGCGGTTAACCCCCAAAACTGGTTCTGGCTCCACTGATCGTACGGATGCTCGTGACATTCTGCGCAGTCCAGCCTACGGCCAAAAAAGACCTGGACGTTCTCGGCCATGATTTTCTCGGGGGTCGCCAGACTACCGAGAGCGATATGATTAAACCACTTCGGAGCTGCATACCCCTGGGCCGCAATGCGCTCACGGGCGATCTTGTCATACGGCTTGTTGGCGGCAATGCTGTTGATCACCCAATCCTCATAGGCTTTCGTCGGGTGCGCAGAGCCGGCGACCGTGAAGGTCACCCGCAAAAGATCGCTGAACCAAAAGCCCCAATAATCAACGTATTGAGGGGAGTCGAGCAGAATTTCGATTAGCTCGTCTCGTTTGCCTGGATTTCGGCTGCGCACAAACTCGCGAACTCGGTCCGGGGGGGGCAATGTGCCTGTGAGATCCAGACAGACGCGGCGCAGGAACTCTTCATCGCCCGATAGCTCGGAAGGGATAATCTTCAATCTTCGCAGCTTGGCGTGGACCAACTCGTCGATGAAGTTTTGTGACTGCAGCTTTGGATAGTCGACGACGGACTCTTTGATCACACCGACACTGGCGCTAACCGTATGGCCGGGGGCCCGAATCAATATGGCCGTTTCACCGGACCCCGCCGCCCGGACAAGCCCGCTTTCATTCACCTCCAACACCTTCGGGTCGTTGGAAACGTAGTGGACCTGCTCGGTAATATCTTCTCGATGCCCGTTGGAAAGATGCGCCGTGACCAATAGCTGCTGCGTACCGCCGAGGCTCACAACACTCTCGAGAGGAAAAACCTCGATGCCCTGGACCGACACACCTTGCGGGCCAACCTCGTCACCGTAGGGGGCACCTTTCCGAATCCAGTCGAGAATCCTCCGGTAGTCCGGAGAATCCACTTCGAAGCGTTTGGACCCCTCGTGGTCGACGCTCATGGTCGGCTTCAGCAACAGTAAACTTTCTTCAGGGTTTTCCAAATCGATGCGCGGATTCTTTGGACCCTTGGCTTCGACACTCAAGACCTGATAGGTTCCTCCCTCGACAATCCATCGATAATCTTCCCTGGGATTCAGTACGTTGGCGGAAAGTTTGAATCCTTCCTGCCCCTTGATTGAGCCATGGCAGCCACTCGTATTACATCCCCTCTTGGTCAGGATCTGACCAATGTCCCGCGCAAAACTGAACGGCTGCTTCCGGGCCCGGCCGGTAACCTCGATCCGTGTCTTCGCCTGCTGGCCTTCAAATCGGGCGGTTAGAATGACCGGTCCGGTGCGCGCGGCCACGAATTTTCCAGGGGAAACAATCTTGCCTTGGCCAGGATCTGAAATGAGAAACTGACTTTCCCCGCTCAGATCTCGCTCCAAGCCGTCCGGGTACTTTCCCAGCACCAGAAAGCGCTGCGAAGCACCCACGCCCCACAGCGTTACGTCCTGGGGAACTAAATGAATCGACAACAGCCCGTCACCGGGGCGCCCTTTCGCCGCCGAGCCGGCGGGCAATGGCATCAACACCAGGATCAGCACAACGGCAAATCCGATACCCGGGATCTTTCGCCTTTTTTCGATCATTGCCCATTTGGTCATCATGGTAAAGTTACTCTCCAAGCCCGGTTTCACTCCTGGGCCTTTTCGGATTCCCTGACCACCATCAAAGGGATCTCGCGAACCAGCAGTTTGGCTCCGGGCTTGCCATGCACAATGGGTTGAATACGGAGTTGAACCATGCGGGGCATTTCGGTCAAAGGAGCCGTGGCCTTGGCCAGCAAAACGATGGTTGTTTTCTGAACCTTGGGCAGGATCAGCTCCGGATTGACTGCGGTGTCCGCCAGTTCATGGGGGGGGATGTTGTGGACCTCGGCGGTCGGTAAGAACTCTACCCCCGGTGGGAGTCCCTGGAAGGAAAACGCAACGTCTCCCGTGAATTCCTCCTCGCGAGCGGTCGAGATTGTCAATTTCCTGGCTTGTCCCCGGACCAGATTGAAGTGCTCGACCCCTTCAAGTACCACCTGGCCGATGTGCGGAATCTGAGGACGAATCAGCAGTCGGTAGGCATAACCCGGTCCACCATAGCGGGAAGTGATGTCACGTACCTGCAGGAAGTATTGCCCGCCTGTATCGAAACTGTAAATAACCTTCGGTAGCAGCGACCTGGGGTATTGGTCTTCCTCGCCCATGCTGTTGTACACCGCTACCCGTCGATGGATGTTGGTGAAGATTTCTCGGTCCCGGGCATCGACGACACTGACTCTCGGGTTGAAATAGGGCAGTTTGATTTCAGGAGTTTCGATTTCAAAGGCCAGTCTCTGCCCCGGCTCCACCTGAAATTGGAACGTGTCAATGTCTCCGGGACCGTTCACAGTACCGGCAATGACGGAGGGAACGGAAACAGTCAGGGCCTCGTTTCTCGTGTCGTTGGGCTCGCTTTCAGTGGCCTGTTCGATGGCTCTCTTTCGCGAAGGGGAAATCGTCTCTCCGGCTTCAACCGAACCGGTTTGCGCGGAGCGCCCGGATGAGACCT
>Ga0310121_10000350_pt1 | contig 51221 bp, 35 predicted proteins | sample CB27_Tmax_986_MG_FD_203504 | JGI IMG/M metagenome (GOLD analysis project Ga0310121, IMG submission 203504) | Marine microbial communities from Western Arctic Ocean, Canada - CB27_Tmax_986 | ecosystem: Environmental > Aquatic > Marine > Oceanic | place: Canada: Western Arctic Ocean | collected... | reverse complement strand
GGCCGCGAGTGCGACTCCTCTTGCTCTTGTTCCAGCAGTTTCACTCACTAGAATCGGTTCTGGTAGAGGAAATCAAATTTCCTATCAGTCAGTATTTCCTATCAGTGAGGCCAATCATACGAGCTAAGGTAATGTCGCTGTGCCAACGGACAGTTTGGAACAGAGGCGTCTTTCAAAAAAGTATTTCAACGAGTTGCTGCTAGACGAATCTGGCCAAGTTGGAATTTTGGGCGATCTTTCATTTCAAGGGGTGTACGACGGTAGAAAGCGTAATTGCCGTACCCGCATCCAGCCAAGAGATCTGGCCTGCCGTCTCCGTCCAAATCCCCAAAGCTGGCACGCTGTCTCCAGCCAAACGGTTGTTTTGTATCGGGGGGACGCTTAACCCACTGCTTTGTTTCGGCGCCCAATAACTTCGCCGTGGCTACCAAGCTCGCCGGGGTCTCGGGATATCCGTCAACAATCACTTGTCGGCGGGGACCGAACGTGGGTTGCTGCCGAGTGCCGATGTTTTTGTACCAGAAGATACGGTTGGTGATGTTCGGCAGCATCAGGTCGGGAAGGCCATCGGTGTCCCAATCGACGTACGAGGGAAACGGATAACCCATGTTGTGAGAATACTCTTTGATCCCGGGATATACCTGACTCATAAAAATACGAATCGGTTTCCCCTGTGAGAGAATCTGTTGCGGTTTAGCGAACGCCGGGGCAAGGTTGTTGCCCTCGTTGATGAGCACCTTGGCCTCCAGCAATGTGTCGAACAACTCGCGGGCGAGAAGCTCATCGCGGAGCTTGCCATTGAAGCTCTCGACGTAACCGTTTTCCCACGGGCTCCCTGGTTCAATGAACAATGTTTGGACTTTGACGCGTCGAAGCCAATCACGAACCTTGTTCGCTGTGAACTCCGGTCAATTGATAAATGGAGACGGGAGGCCTGCCTAAGGCAAGCCGGTGCAATAAACGAGTGCATTCAGCACCAGCTTCCTGATCCGCTTCCGAAGCCCAGGTATCCCTAGCACGGCTTTCGAGTGCTCACCCGGGGTTCCCCTAATTGATGTAAAATCGCAGGCCCGTCCCCCAATAACCATGATCTTCCCTTTTCCCGACGGGTATTCGACTATCGCCGCATACCTGGTAATCCTGCCCGGCGGGCCGGTGGGGGGTTCGCCGCTAGCCTTATCTTCCAGAAGTTCGTTGCCGATCACCTTGCCGGATGGCACTCTATTTTTCCAAGCACACTCGGTTAGAAGGTTGTTGCCCGGGAAATTGGTGGTCGTAATGAATCCCTCCGCCGGAAAGTCTTTGAAGATGGGGTGGTTCTCAAAACCATCGGCAGCCACAAATCCAGCCGCAAGGGTCGCTTCTTGCATAGTGGGCGTCCTCAAGTAGCTGTTTTCCCTGATTCTGTCCGGCACCGTCTTCTCCACGCCAAGCACCACTGCGTAAAGACCGGAGATTCCTGTCAGGACAAGACTTCCGCCGTTTTCCACATACTCCTTCATCGTTTGGACGGTTTGCTCGTTTAACAGTTCCGGCATCAGCGCCTTCATTGGATCTACACTTTCGCCTTCGACCGGCGGTTGGGCATAGCGCAGCTGATGTATCCAGATCGCGTCGTAATCGGACAGACGCACAGACGTTCCATTTTCGTCCGTCAACTTCCCCGTCTCATTGGGTGCTATCCATGTTGACGAAGTATTCTCATATGCCCAGGACCGAATAGTGTGGTACTCAAGCTCGTTCCTGTCAGGGGTAATGAGGGCCAGCTTGATCGGCTGACGGATTATATCTAACCGCTTTTCTATGACGGCTTCTACCGCTTGTTTATTCTTCTCCGCCAGGCCTTCCAGGGTGAGGACTGTATTAAGGAAGGCAGTGGGCCGCGCCGCACGGTACGTGCCTTCTCGGCTTCGGATCAGGGCATCAAGGTACATATTGGCGAGACCAGCCCACTCTAGAAGCTCCTTCCCTACGTATTTATTGGTCCCATGGACAGCGTAGAGCTGGGTGCTTCCGGATAGATCAAAAACCCTTTTATGCGTTCTGAACAGGTCTTCGGTTTGCGATAGAATCTCAGCAGTCCGATTCAGATGGGTCCTGGTTTCGTGTATTTGTGGAGACCATTTTCCATAATACGAATCTTCATTCTTCCTGATGGCGCTGGTGACCTTCTGATAGAGTTCTGCCGCCTTCACCCAGTTACGCTCTGCCTCAGCCCCTTTTGCTTCCTCGAGCACAGCATCCACATCTTCAGGCCTTTTCAGTTGCAGTCCGTTTGTCTTGGCTATCCGGTAACGCATCTGTGCCACGATTCGCGGATGCCTTACCCTGTGGCGCAGAATCGTTCGGCGGCAGAGTTCAAACTCTTCAGCGCTTGCTATCAGAAATATCTGCCCTCCTCCCGCCGGGAGGGCCAGCTCCATGCCTTGCTTTCCTTCCACGTTCACCAGTTCTGCTTCCCGAAGATTGACTAGATCGTAAACCTTTCTTCCGGTTAATATTTCTTCAGGAAATATTATCCTGCCGCTCACCTCACCGTTGATGTTGTTGTTCCAGGGTATCAGGAAATACCGGTTATTCTTGACGGATTTCAAGAGCCCATAATCAATCGCGGGACCCTCAAATTCCGGATAACGGACCTGCCCGCTCAGGACCTCAAACGGTATGCTCACATCCGGCCGGCAGGGAATAAGAAGCGGGCCGATTGTTGTTGCAAATCTGCTGATATCTCCCAGTTCATCCCAGAGTTCGTGGTGCGGCCACAGGAGATCATTGAGAAGTCCGTCCTGCCCTCCCGCCCACTGAGGCGGTGTCACGTGGCCGCCCACGTGGTAGTAGAAGAAACCTTTCGTCCCCCAGGCAAGCGCCTGCCAGAACTGCATGCGCAGCTCCGTCCTGGAGGGCCGGATATCCTTCAACCCCGGCTTGGTAGGTTCGTGGCTGTAGGCCGCAGCCAAGGGGATGAAATAGAAGACCCGGTCCGGGTGGTTTCTCTGCAGCCACCGCAAATTTCTCGCTACCTCCCAGCTATCCCTTTTCGCATTATGTGTAGGATACCAATCGGCGGTCACCGGCTGCATATGCCCCACAAACCTCGTGAATGCGCCCCAAGACGGTAAGCAGGTGGTCACGGGAAGGTTGGTGTATTTCTCGAGGAGGCGAATGGAGGCGATTGCAGGGGCCACGAGATGTGGTTCGTCATCGGAGATGAAGCCGATAATGCTCTCCGGGTATTCTTTTGCCAGGCTTGCAGCGAACTCCAGATAATCTTTTCGGTCCTCCTCGACCTCAGCCATCTCCTCTTCGTTCAGCGGAGGTGATTCCCGTTGGAACTTCGCCAAAGCCCCGGCATTAAACCGCATAAAGTTGATCAGGGTGGGAAAGGTTTTCATATCTTTGACGGGAAGTTCCTGCCCGTAGAACCACCGGCTAAAAGGTGTAGAGACCAGAGGGCCTCCCTTCTCCTCTCGGGTCACTGCCGGAGTCCTTCCTCCCCAGATCACATTGAATCCGTTCTCTGCTATGAGGTCGGTGAGAATCCGCGAGTACGCTTTGGGTGAGTGGCCCATCGGTGTCCAGTTGCCATGCTCTGCGCCGTAGACACCAAAGGGAAAGTAATCCTGCATGTGGGGATGTTTCTCGTAGAACTTCCAGAAGTCATCCGCGTCGGCTCCTGCCGCCGGCGTCCCCAGCGAGAAAAGCAGGCCGTACAAGATGAAGGCCAAAACGAGATAGCTTCTGATGTGTCTGGACGTCAACAAAAAACTGATTTCAAGCATCGCAATTCTTCCTATTGAATAATTGAATAGGGTGCAACCGTTTTTTCGATTCTTTCAGTCATCTCGTAGCCTCTTGCGCGTTCTCTCGAGTCGGACCTTCATGTCGTTTTCGCGCCACTTAAGAAATTCTTTCTCGACCCTGTCGCGTTCATCTCCCTTTCGCCCGGCAACTGCCTTCATCACGTAATAACTCTCCTTGAGGGGTTGCGGATCGGCGACTGCTGGAATCGTAATCTCGCCGAACGTTATCCCTTCTTCTTGGCGGTCCACGGCGACGATCTCGCCGGCGTTGACCACGAGTGTCACCCCCACGTTGGCTGTGACGACAGGAATTCCGTTTTCTTTACCGCGAGCTAAGACGGCAGCGTCCTGTCCTTTGCCTCGCGAGCCCATGGCCGGTATCAGCAGGAACCGTGCTCCGTCCAGAACGGGAATGCGGGCCAATAAAGGATTCCACCGATCGTTACAGATTATCATGCCGCAGCGCCCGTAGGGCGTGTCGAACGCTCGGCTTGTGCGTCCCAGCCGGTTATACCACCAGGACGGATCGTACCCTTCGGAGAACTGCATCTTGTGGTACTTTCCACAGATAGTCCCTTCGTGGTCGATGAAGATCGCGCAATTGTAGACATCGTCGTCGATGCGTTCCGCGAACCCGAAGGCGAGACACATTTCCAACTCCTGCGCCAGCTGCTGGAACCGGTGGATGACGGGATGGTCGATGGACACGGCTACCTCGTTCATCCTTTCTGCGGGAAACTCGCCAGCGATGATCTGGTTGACCACATAACCGTCCAAGGCCCCCTCCGGCCCGACGGCGATCTTCGCGCCCCCATTGGCGGCTTCGCGGAAGGCACGCTCCAAGCGATCGGCGTTGCCTTCCAGGTCCAACTTCGTGGGTACGAAGGAGATGGCGGCGACACGCACGGTGGTGCCACCCGGGCTGGCCGGCGGATCACCCTGCTGGGCATCACTCGTCTGAGTCACCCAGGAAAAGGCGATCGTCAAGAGTAAAACGGTCGTTGTTCTCATCGTTTTGGTTCCTTCACTCAAATTGACCGGGTGCCTAAATTGTTTGCCTTGGCTGAGCGAAAATCGTAATTTTCACCGCCCTTTCAGGATTTTAGCACACAAGAGCTTTGTCGTAACAGTCGGGTGGAATCGAATTGCGATGGCCGCCGAAACTGACCATTTTGACCGAACCGAGGCTGATAGGCCCGCTGAACCCGCAGCGTATCTATTGACAGCCTGCGTCACGTCGCAATAAACGACCCAATTACGGCACTGCTCAGCGAGTGCCGAAAATCGTCCCACGCGAGCAATTCGGGATTGATGGTCTGGCGACGGCTTCAACCCCGCGTTTATTCGGTCCAGAACGCGTATAGTTTCGCGTTGCGAAGATGAAAGCGCAACCGAACTTTCCGGTCTTCCAGCGCTTGCAAGTTGGCACCGCTTTTCCATCGGACCGGCAGACGCACCCCGTCGTTATCGATCGGGATGGCTTCATCCTTAGAATACTTTTTGTCCAAAAGCCTCCCCCCGGCATCGACTATCTCCACCCGGACTTCGCCGCCACAGGCGTCGGCGTTGATCCACAACTTCGCCCCATGCCACTGCAGCGGTTTCGTCAATACCGTTGCATCGGTGGGACCTGCGTCGAGCGAGACAAACCCATCCAGCCGAAGTTTTGATAAACAGATCGCTCCCGCATCTTCCGGGGCTTTCGATCCGGGGGCCAAGCCACGGTAATTCCCCACCGAGTAATAGAACCAGAGTTCGTCGCCCCGACGAATCGCATTTGCTGGCGACTGAATCTATGCCGTGTCGTAGAAACCGTCGCCTGTGGACGAAAGTGGAATAAAAGGTTTCCCGTCACCTACTCTTTTCCAGGAGCGCAGGTCGCGGCTTACCGATAAAGTCACGTCGGAAAGGCCATCGTTGTGCCCGGTGTGGTAGAACATTGTCGGCAGTCCGACGTAGAGTCCCTCATAAGGAAACACCCCCATGGCGTAAACCTGAGTGTCGTATTCTGCTGGAACGTTGTAGAAAGGCTTTTGCTTCGTGGTGTCGTCAAGGTGTCGCTGCAACCAATGTCGACCGCGTTGCTGATCCCGCTCATTGGCGTAGCAAATCAGAACCGGTGATGTCCAATGGATAAAATCCTTGCTGGTGGAGAGCGTGACAGCCCGGCGATTTTCGTGTTTGTGTCTGAGCGTGGCAACGTACTGTTTGCCAAGATCATCATAAACAAGATAGGACGCTTCCCCAGAGGGAATCCTCTTGTCAGAAAGAACGCTCCATTTGAGCCCGTCGGGCGAAGAGGCGGGCAACGGATTTCGCTCGCCGATGAATCCTTTGTAGCATCGATTCGGATCGGGGTCGTTCAGGTCGGAAATCGTATGGAACAGTGAAATGTCACCCCGCGTTTGCGATCCCGGCTTGGCGATGTTGTTCTTCTTCGACCCCTGGTACTCATACAGGCCGACGATCGGTTTTTCCCATTTCAGACCATCTTTCGACACCGCAAGGCACGTATAACTTCGTCTCCCCTCATTATCCGATTTATTGGCGTGCGCAAAGTAATAGTATTCCCAACGACGTTCTACCGGGTTCCATAGCGGCGCATCTCGAGTGGCAATTCGGTTCTGTTCCCAAGGATGTTCCGGCCGAAGTACGGGATTGCCCAGCCACTTCCGCACTTGGTGCATGGTCCGTCGAACGCCCCTGAGTTCGTCGACGGCGTAGTCATCGACGAAAAGCTGCTTTGCCCCGATGTTGAGAACGATTATACCGGGCTCGTCTCTCGGTTCGGCCGACAGCGGACACGAGACTGTGCTGAAAATAATCAGCGCAATGGGAAGGCTGAATCGCATCACATCTCCATTTTTTGGCCAAGCAGGAATCTCGCATGGGAACGACGCACAGCGCCGCGCGAAAAACATCACTTTGTTGCGAGATCATCGTGGGATTGCGGGACGGCACCCTCAGAGTCTACAAGTAATGCGCGCGCGAGCCAGCGCACACCGGTCACCGTGGTCCTCAGACCACACAACAGGAGTGAGAGCGATGGCGAAGCTGATCATGTTGGGCCTGCTGATGGTTGTTCTGATCGCAACAGCGAGAGCAGAGGACAAGTCCTACGCCCAGTGGTCGAAGTTCGACAAGTCCAACTTCGATCCCGACCACACCTACACTTTCGAGGTCGGTGACATCCGCGTAGTCATCGGCGACAACTACTCCCACGGCGGATCAGACCGCAGCAGCTACACCGGCATCCACCACTGGTCCCACGCCAAATGGTCCTCGAACATCTTCAATCCCAGGTACGCCGGCGTCATCGGCATCCGACGCTCCTGCGCCATCGAGAAGCTCGGCGAGGACGGCGCGATGATCTCAGTCGAGTCCGGCGACCAGCGCGTCACCGAGAGCTACACGGTGAAGCCGCCTCACTATGTGGATCACGTCGCCACGTTCATGACCAACGCCACCACCGGCTACTGGAATGACACCTGCTACATGAACGGGCCCTCGGACCCGGGCATCTACGTCCTGCAGACCGATGGCAACTGGGTGCGGCACTTCTCGGAGACCCACGGCGACCGCTCATCCATCGCGCCCGCCTCCTGGACGGAGAAGGAATTCCCGCCCATCAAGCAGGTCGATGATTCCCCCTACCCCCACGGCGGCAGCGGCTTCCACGAGGGCTTCTGCGATCTGCGCTTCGACCCGAAGCACCCCATCTGGTATGGTCGCTTCGACGACATGGTATTCGTGGTGATGATGGACAGGAAGCTGGGCGACTATTTCGTCCCCTTCATGTCGCCCTCGGGCGGGGGCTTCAGCGAGGAGTTTCAGCGGACCAATCCCGCCTGGGACTACCGCTCCCACATGCGTGACCTCATCCCTGGACGAGAGGCCACGGTCCGCAGCAGGCTGATCTTCAAGCCCTTCGTCAGCAACGATGACATCCTCGCCGAGTACGAGGCATGGCTGAAGACCTTGCCTGAAGACAGCCTCCAGCCGACGGAATAGCTGGAAGCCATTTCAGAATCTACACGCGTGTCGTTCTTGGGCCTGGCCCTTCACGTCTTCATGCGCAATGGGATGGGCCAGAGGTGATGCCAATGCATCATTCCGCGGGCAGGCGATGGCACTGAGAGCACCACCGGACGCAGATGGTTTGGTCCAAGAGCTCGATTCCGCTTCTGCCGACCAACTCCAAGAACTGACCTACGTGGACATGGGCACGTTCCTGGCCACCTTATAATCATCACCGACGCACGTCGGCCTGGGGACGTTGCGTCTGAGCTGCGAGGTCCACCCGTATTTTGCGGCCTGACAGACCGCCCTGGGACTCCTTTCCACCTTGAGTTCACTATTTCCTCCTGGTAGGCTCAGACCTGTCGGCGGAAATCAAATTTCCTATCAGTATCTCATCAAACATACGACGTACTGGCTCACAGAAGAGGAGGGCTCGCCGCATGAGCTAGGTTTCCGACTCAATGACATTCCTATGTCGGCTTTGGACTACGCACATCCAAAGGAGCAGTTCAATCAACTACTGCAAATCGACGAGCCAAAGGTGCAGAAGATTGTCAGGGCCAAGGATCAACTGCACGAGGAGATGATCTACCCATACCTTGTGGCCTTTTTGCGTGCCGGTGGGACGTTGGAAGTCGGTGAAGATGTTTCAACGGGGGCCTTCCTCCGCATTCGTAAGGGCAATACGACCAATGTCGTCCAAGGGGCGTATCGGCACTTCACAGCGATCTTGAAGCAGATGGATGCAACGGCCAGAAGGCATCTAGAAGAGGAATCAGAACGCCGTTGAATTCATTGCCAAGCCATGCTGGGGGACCTGATCGGTTGGGAGACTAATATGAGAATCTATGGTACGATTTCAGCCCTGCGATGAAAGAGCCTACTGCGCCATTCTGGCTTCCTGATTTCTGAGGAATCGGATGAAAATTAGCAACTACTCGCTGAACTATTCGGAGCTGCTCTCCAGCGGGAAGATGGACGTCTTCGGATTCCTCTCTCTTTGCGGCCAGCTAGACCTCGAAGGTGCGAGCCTGCACATTCGCAACTTGCCGGAGACAGGCACCGAGCTGCTGAAGAAGATCCGCCGCGATTATCTCGACAATGGTCTATCGGTGTCGATGTTCAGCCTCTCGACAAACTTTGGCCTTCCTGAGTCGCAACACGAGGCGGAACTGGCGAAAGGTCGCGAGGCCATACGGGGGGCGACCTTTCTCGGTGCGCCACTGCTGCGTGTGTTTGCTGGTAGTCCGCCCAATGAAGGCCAGCGCGACGCGGCGCTCCGCGGCGGGGATTCGGCGCGTCGCCGAGCTCGGTGCTGAGGTCGGATTGCCGATCGCGCTACAAAACCACAACCACGGAGCTCTCTGCGGGACCGAAAAAGAGGTGATCCGATTTTTCAACCTGGTCGATCATCCAACCTTGACGTTCATGTTGGATACCGGGGAGTTCGCCGGTTCACGAGGTGCGAGCGGAAAAGCACGTGCTGGATCGGCTAAAGGCGATTACCTGGAGAGCATCCGCGAGACCGCGTCATTGGCAAGCTATGTGCGAGTGAAGTTCTACAATCCGCAGGCGGACGGTTCTGAGCCGTGGATCGACTACGATCAAATCTTCGACATCCTGCGCGGCGTGCACTACCAAGGCTTTGTTGACATTGTCTACCAGCCCCGTTCCACTGCTGACCACCTGGACACGGCGATCTCACGCATCATTGCCTTCCTGCGCTCGAAGATCGAGGTTGATGACAGCCGACCGTCGGTCGCCAAGGCAAAATCATCGGCCCGCTACGCCAGCTTGGAGACCAGCAGGTACTTCGGCGAAACCGTTCCGCGCCGCGAGCGCTCGCTTGTGTTTCTGGAAGGCCCCGCAGTGGACCTCTCCGGCGACGTCTATTTCACTAACATGTCCGAGGATCGGATCATGAAGTGGAGTCCAAAAGAGAGCAAGCTCAGCGTCTTTCGCGAGAAGAGTAACGCCGCGAACGGCCTGCTCTTCGACCGCGAGGGAAGGCTACTCGCCTGCGAGAGCGTCGGGCGCGTCACACGCACGGACATGCAGACGGGAGAAATCACGGTTCTTGCGGACGCGTACAACGGCAATCCACTCGGCGGACCGAACGATCTCGACGCCGACGATCAGGGAAGGATCTACTTCACGTCGCGTCTGGCAAACCGCCGACACCGATGGCAATGGTGTGGTGGCCCGCGTGTTCAATGCCGCGGGTCGGGCGTTAACCGCCGAGATCGCCCTCAACAGTACTATCGCCGGCGCGCAGTCCGATCTGTCCCTGGCCATGTCGCCGCTGGGCAGTTTCGTGGCGGCCTGGGAAAGCGCGGGCGCCGATGGCACAGGCATCGTGGCCCGCCAGTTCAATGCCGATGGAACACCGGCTGGCGGCCAGTTCGCGGTCAACACGAGCACCGCGGGTGATCAGACCGACCCGACCGTGGGGGTCGATGCGCAGGGCCGCTTTGTGGTGGCCTTTACCAGTGGCGGCAACATCCTGGCCGGCCGGTTCGCTGCTGACGGAACGGCCCTGGGCGCTGAATTCACGGTAAACAGTACCACGGCGGGGATGCAGGAATTTTCTTCGATCGCGATGACCCGCGACGGCCAGTTCGTCATCGCCTGGCAGGGACCCGACGCCGATGGCATGGGCATCTTCGCCCGGCAGTATGCGGCCGACGGCAGCGCCAGCGGCGGCCAGATCGCGGTCAACAGCTTCACCACCGGCAGACAGTACGATCCGACAGTTCAGGTCAATGCGGACGGCAACTTCATCATTGGCTGGACCAGTATGGGCCAGGACGGGGATCGCGAAGGGGTCTATGCTCAGTGGTACAACGCGGCCGGTAGCGCCCAGTCGAACGAGTTCCGACTGAACGATGTCACCGACGGCCATCAGCGCGACCTTTCGCTGGGCCTGCGGGACGAAGGCGAACTGGTCGCCACCTGGGTCAGCGACACGGCCGCCCCGGTCGTGACCGACGCGCGCACAGTGCGCTTTGGCGAGCAGGCCGATTCGGTCGCCGGGCGGCATCTGATCGAGGACGTATCGCAGTTGATCGTAACCTTCAGCGAACCGATGTCGACCGTGGGTGCGGACCAGGGGCTGACCAGTGTCACCAATCGTTGGAACTGGCGTCTGGAGAAAAACGGCGTTTGGAACCCCGACGCGATCACGTCGGTCACCTACGGCCTGGACGCCGAGTCGTACCAGTACGAGGCCTTACTGACGTTCATTACCCCGCTGGACGACGGTGATTTCACGCTGACGGCCCGCGACACGATCTTCGATGCGGCGGGCGGCGCCCTGGACGGTGATGTCAACGGCGCGGCCGGCGGCGATTGGACGACGACGTTCACCATCTTCCCGACCCGGCAGGTCAACACCACCACGAACGATTCCCAGGAATCGCCTTCGGTAGTACTGGGAGCCGATGGCCGTTACGTCGTGGTCTGGGAGAGTTATGAGCAGGACGGCAGTAGCTGGGGCATTTACGCGCAGCGTTATAACCCGGACGGAACGGCCGCCGGTGACGAGTTCCAGGTCAACACCCACACCGGTGACAAGCAGCGTAATCCCTCGGTGGCGATGGCAGCCGATGGCCGCTTTGTGGTGACCTGGCAGAGTCACGCCCAGGATGGCAGCAGCTGGGGCATTTATGCCCAGCGTTACAACGCCGACGGCACCACCGCAGGTGACGAGTTCCGAGTAAATGCAACAACCGAGGACCAGCAGCGTTCACCCGAAGTGGCGATGGCGGCCAACGGGGATTTTGTGGTGACCTGGGCGAGCCTGGATGCCGCCGGGAGCGAGAGCAACTGGGGAGTGTATGGCCAACGATATAATTGGGACGCGGCAGTTGGCGGCCAGATACAAATCTTTGAAGAATACGGAGAAGGCGCCAGCTGGCAACGACATGAGAACCACAGGTCTGAGGAAAATTATCCATCGATTGCAACAACCTCTAACGGGGCATTCGTCGTAGTGTGGCAAGATACGGATGGTGGTGGGAATTGGCCCCGAATTCGGGCCAAGCGATTTGACGCTAGTGGCACCGACCTGGGATGGTTCGATGTGGAACCGACGCACAACGCTGCGCATGAGCCAACCGTGGCGATGGTGGACGATGGCCGGTTCGTCGTGACCTGGCGTGGTGGCGACGAGATATACGCCCGCACATTCAACGCCGATGGCAGTGCGGCAACTTCCACGGTCCAGGTGAACCAGACGACCGAGGGCAGTCAGAGTGCCCCGTCGGTGCTGATGTACCCCGACGGGCAGTTTTTGGTGGCCTGGCAGGGTGCAGGTTCCGAAGATAGCGAAGGCATCTTTGCCCGGCGTTACCACGCTGATAGCACCCCGTAGACGGCCGAGTTCCGTGTGAACTCGCTCACCACGGGTGGTCAATATTCTCCCGCACTGGCTATCGGCCCCAATGATCGCTTGCACCTGGTTGCCTGGCGCGGTAGTGGCAGCGGTGACGATAACGGAATCTTCACCCGCCGCTACGAGAACAAGGCCGCATCGACGCTGGACGCAATCGCGGATGTCACCATCCTTGAAGATGCATCCAACCAGACGGTTGACCTCACCTTCACCACCGCCGATGAGCCAGCCAACGAGCCTGACGAGCCCGAACAGAACCTGCTCGTGAACCAGGCACTCCAAGAGCTCACTTATCAGCCCGCCGCAGCCCCTGTAGAGCAAGACCTCAGCACTTCGGCCCTCGACGACCCGCCTGCTGATCAGGACATCGCAGTAAGTATCCTCGAGCAGGTATTTGAGGAGGTTGGCAACGATCTCTAAAAAAGACAAGCAGCCAGACAGGCTACTTCGAGAAACCCTGTTAGAACCCCCGATTAGAACCTCGCTTAGAACCCCACACTGCTTTCGTTTTGGCAGGAACTTTCCGCTGAAACAGGGACGGTAGGCCTCTTTCTTGGATGGGTAGAACCCGTTAACTGCACCCGCGTTACGACGTTACGAGTCTTGGTCACCGCGAATATTTCCCCGCGGTGAATATTGCGCCGCGTTGATTGCTTAAGGATAACTTTACCTGTTTGATTTGCGTAAAGTTATTTGTCCTATCCATAACCAGAGACTTGTATCCATAATGAAAGACTTGTGGTTTGTTTCGCATCTCTTGCGAATTGGCTATTCGCTCATAACTTGTTGTGAGCGAACCGGTGGGGGGAACCTCAGTGAGTCGACAACACCGGACCCGAAAAAAATCTCGCGGCGGTGCGTGCGGCCGTTCGCTCCGCGTCGAACGACTCGAAGATCGCCGGTTGCTGGCCGGCGCGCCGGGCGATTTCAATGACAATGACATTGTCGACGCGGCCGACTACACCCTTTGGCAGGATGCAGTAGGGACCAACACGCCGCTCGCGAACGACGATCAGCTGGGCACCCCGATTGGTAATGCCCACTACGCGCTCTGGAAGGCCAACTTCGGCCGCGTAGCACCTGTGAACACGCCGCCAGTGGCCAAGCCAGACGTACTGCTGACCACCAGCGGCCAGCCGGCCGTGGTCGACTACCTGCTCGCCAACGACACGGATGCCGACGGCGACCTGCTGGCGCTCACCGGCTCCACCGACCCGGCCCATGCAACCCTCAGCACCAATGCCGAGGGGCAACTGGTGTACGCGCCGACGGCAGACTTCGCCGGTGCCGATTCGTTCGACTACGAAATCTCCGATGGCCAGGGCGGTACAGCTACAGGGACGGTCCGGGTTTCGGTGAACACGCCGGTGGATGTGGCAGCGGCACGGTCCCAGATCCTCGCCGGCGTCACTTCACTGGCCGACCCCGTCCAGCCAGGCCACATGGTGGCTTTCGGCCCAACCGCTTACAGCATTGCCAATTACCCGGGCGCTGATCTCGGCGACCCGATGATCGCCGTGGCGACGTTAGGGCAGGGCCGTGTCATTGCCTTGCCCGATCACCAATGGCTCAATATGGATTCGCACGGCAACGACCCCAGCATGGCGGCGCTCTACCAGAACAGTGTCCGGTGGCTGGCCGACTCGACCGCTTGGGATACACACCTGGTAACTTACAACGACCAAGACAATGCCGATTGGCTCACTTCCAGGGGATTTACCCAGGTCGTCAACGCCACGGCCTCTACGCTCACCGCCCACCTAAGCGAGGCCGACGTGCTGGTAGGTGCCTGGCTCGGTTCGAACGTGTCGGACGAGGTCCTGACGACCGTGGGCGACTTTGTCACCGCAGGTGGCGGCCTGTTGGTTTGTGAGTACGGCATCGGGTACCAGTGGTGGTGGAACAAGCCCAGCGAAGAAATTCCGGGCAACCGGCTGCTGCGCCTGGCAGGAATTGGTTTTGTCAAACAGTGGCCACACGACAGCGGCCTGCAAAGCGTGACCGCAGCAAGCGGGCAGGTCACCGCCGGTGACGTGCTCGACCTTTTGGCCGGCTCCGGCTCGCTTTCCCAGGCCGAAAGGGACCAGGTGAGCGAGGTTTACAACCGGCTGAACCTGGTGCTTGCGCAGGACGATTCCCTGCAGGCCAGGCTCGACACAGGTTTTTGGGACCGCGTCGGCAGCATTAACCCCACGCCAACCACCCCGGTTACCGACGTGTTTGAAAAAGCACTGCTCACGCAGGAGATGAACCTTATCGGTGACCGGCCACCGGCGGAAGTCACCGCCCACCGTACGGCCGAGGCGGTCTACGGCACCATTGCCGCTGACGCTGCCCGTCTGCCTGGCCACACGGTCACCATCGACACCAGCCGCACAGGACTTATCGCCACGGGCATGTATGTCGTGCCGGGAGAAACGGTGACGGTCACGGTGCCCGCTTCGCTGGCCGGACGCGGATACAGCCTGCGGGTCAATACGCACGTCGACACCATTTCGGGCAGAGACAGCTGGCTGCGCGTACCTTCGGGCGTGTCGCGGTCGTTTGATATCGACAGTACGACCTTTGAAATCGCCAACGCCTTTGGCGGCGCCATTTACATCGATGTTGGTGGTCGGGCCGCTGGCACACGACCTGGTTTGGGCCTGGTTGACGTGGTAATCGATGGGGCGATCGAGGCACCGCTGTTCGTGCTGGGCGAAACCACTGGCGCCCAGTGGACAAGCACCGTGCGCAACAACCCGGCGCCTTACGCGGACTTTGTTTCAGGGAACGTAGCGTTCAACGTCCCGTCGGCCTGGATTCGCAACCTCGATAATCCAGTGGAGTTGATGCAGCACTGGCACGATGCGGTGGCATTTCAAGACTGGGTGGGAGGTTTTGAGGGCCTTCGCACGGGTCCCGACAGGATTAACTACGACGTACAAATCAGCGTTGGCCTGCTCCATGCAGGTTATCCGATCCAGGGGCCTGTTTCGTATGGCAATAAGATTGTCGACCTCGAGGCACTCCAGAACAGTGGTGACTGGGGGTGGTTCCACGAACTGGGACACGAAATGCAGCGGCATCCGGAGCTCGGCTGGGGCTCGGACAACGTGTGGACTTTTCCCGGCGACGTCGAAGTGACTGTAAACATCTTTGCCAACGCTGCCCTAGAATTTCTGGCACCGGGCACCGGCACGGAGCGCTGGGGGTGGTCGGCCCATGCCGACCAGGTGATGGGGCGGGCGATCGACACGATCAGCGACACCAGCAAGCCCAACTTCGACCAGAAGGACGCCTACCCGTTCTACTTCCAACTGGCCGACGGTGCCTGGGGCTGGCAGGGATACCGTAATGTGCTTAGTACCTATGTGCAGGATGCGCTGAACCACCCGGACCGTTTGCCCACGGGCGGCCAGCAGGAAAAGGACCAGTGGCTGGTGCGCTGGTCGGAGCACAACGAGGTGGACATGACCGGCTACATGGTCGATCACTGGGGTTTGGAGGTGAGCCAGTCGGCCCTTGACGTGGTTGCGGCCATGGGCCTGCCTGGCTGGATGCCACTTGCCTCCTCGACTGGATCCCTGAAGATTTCCGTGGGTGGCACGACAACCGTCGACCTTGCCGGGGCCGGCCTGTCGCTCGATGGTACGGCCATCCTGGTGTCGGTCAGTCAGCCGTCAGTCGGCGGACTAACCAGTCACGCTGATGGCACTTACACCTACGTGCCGGCCGAGGGGTTCGTAGGCAGCGACTCGTTCGAGATGACCTACCGGTCGAGTGCCGGCAACGAGCAGACTTTTACGATCGACGTGCTCGTTGAACAACCAGGGCCGATCGCAAGCTGGAATTTCGACGAAGGCAGTGGAACGATTGCAGCCGACGGGACCGGCGGTGGAAATACAGGCCAGGTTGACGGCGCAAGCTGGACGGAAGGATATGCAGGCAATGCACTTGAGTTTGACGGCATCGATGACCGGGTACTTTTGGGAACAGGCCCCTCGCTGGAAGGTCTAACCGACTTTACCGCCCTGGCCATGGTTCGCACCACGGCCACCTCCGACGGCATCCTCATCCAACAACGCAACGGCGGCTACAACGGCGAATATATTTTGAAAGTCAACGCCGACGGCCGGGTCAATTTTTGGATGTACGGAGATTCCCGCTACCAGTTCAACATCACCTCGGCAGAGGCCATCCATGACGGCCAGTGGCATCATTTGGCAGCCGGCCGCAATGGAGACGATGGGTTTCTCTACATCGACGGCCAGCTGGCGGCGACGGGTTCAGGTAGCGTGGTCAATCTCCGCTCAAACATTGCAACGGGAATCGGTGCCGACATCCGGGACAACAACCAATACTTCCGGGGGGCCATCGACGAGGTGGCGATTTACGACTTTGCGCTCTCTGGGGAGGAGATCGCAGAACTGGCTCTGTAGGCCAGGCCCTCCCTGCACTGAACGATCTGAACGATCTGAACGATCTGAACGATCTGAACGATCTGAACGATCTGAACGATCTGAACGATCTGAACGATGTTGTGATCGTCGAAAAATCTCCGGCAGCAACCGGCAACTCTCACTGGCACCGGTGGCAGCGGCAAGGTTCTCGGTCCTTGACCACCGCCACCACCAGCAACACGAGTTTACTCAAAATCGAAGGCAATGAGATGTCCTTTCATGCCTGCAAATTCGAACTCTATTTTGCAGGTCCCACTGGCCCATTGGCACTCTAAGTCGTACAGCAAAATCAACTTTTGCGAGTCATCCTCAAGGGTGAATTGATGACTTCGTATTTGCAGGTTTTTCACCATACCACCGTTACTGGCAACCTTGGCCATCATCACCTCAAATGCATCTTTTCCGACAGCTTCTTGCAGCGCCGGGTGCATTCGTTCCCAAGCTGCAGTCACTTCGTTGGACAAAAACGCCGTCATGAACGCCTCGGCGGTCTCGGCGTATAACCCGACTTCGCTGGGACCCTGGAACCAGTCCACCATTTTTTCCGATTGAACTTCAAAGGCAATGATCTGGCCGTCCAGCACAGTGAGCGTCCCATCGGCGACACCCTTTGCAAAGGTAATTATGGAGGAGACCTCCAGACGCAGGCCCGTCAGCTGCTGAGTCCGGGACGACTCGATACGTTCTATCGACAAGCAGGGGCCCAGATTGGCCTGGGCGGCCTCAACCCAGGCTCCCATCACGGGACGATCCACCTCTTCACGAAGCGCCGGGTGAAACATCTGGTATACCGTCTCCAAATCCCCCTGACCCATCGATTGATAGAACTGCTCTTGGAAGTTCGAGGGTTCTGCTGCCCGACAGGCTGTCGTGTCAACGGCTAAAAACGTAGCCAAAATTGCGATGGAGAATAGAGTTTTCATAGCACCGGTCCTTTCTTGAGAAAATCTTGTGGAACCACAGGTCGTCTAAGACATCAAGCGTAAAAAAGGCCCCCCTGTTACAAAGTTTTCCCAGAAACTTTTCCGGACCGGAGCGGTGTGGTGATCTTTGCCAGGTCTCTCGCAATCGGGCAGCGTTCACCACAGAGCATCCCGGCCTGAGGCTTGCCGCTTTACCTGAGACTTGCCGCTTAAGAAGAGCGCCCGAAGTTTCTCGTGATGGCAATCTGCTTCAGAACGGACTCTCTGTCAGCACAAGCCGGCCGACAAGAGCCGGAGCCTTACAGCCGCTCGACACCTCGGCTTGCAATGCGCGTAACGGTCGCTAAAAATAGATAGCGTTGCTCGCAATCCGAACACACCTGTCTTAACACGCCTGTCTTATTTCTAATGGTTCGAACGCTCACATTGCTGGTTCTTGTTGTATTGGTGAGCGGTCATTTGCGTGCTGACCAAAGCATTGTGTTCGAAAAACACGTCCGTCCGATCCTCAAAGCGAATTGCTTTCATTGTCATGGTGAAGAAGGTAACCGTGAAGGCAAACTTGACCTCCGATTGCGGCGATTGATCGTCGAGGGCGGTGAGTCGGGTGCCGCGATCGAACCGGGAAACGTTGCCGCGAGTTACCTGCTGGAACGTGTCCAAACAGGTGAAATGCCGCCGGGTGACAAGAAACTGGCTGAGCAGGATGTCCAAACTATCGAAGCGTGGATCGCCCAAGGTGCAAAAACCGCGCGGGCCGAGCCAGAATCGATCGGGGATGGTCCCCTGTTTACCGAAGAAGAGCGCCAGTTCTGGTCCTTCCAACCGATTCGCCGACCAGAGTTGCCGGCAGTCGCCAGCCCAAACCGCGCTCGGACACCGATTGACCACTTCGTGCTCGACCGCCTCGAACACGAAGGATTGGCCATGTCGGCGGATGCCGATCGGGTGACGCTGATTCGTCGCGTCTACTTCGATTTGCTCGGCCTGCCACCATTACCCGAGGTGATTGAATCGTTTGTCGCGGACCGGTCGCCGATCAGCTACGAACAATTGGTCGACCAGTTGTTGGCTTCGCCCCACTATGGCGAACGTTGGGGGCGTCACTGGCTCGACGTTGCCGGCTATGCCGACTCGGAAGGCGGTACAGAAGAAGATCAAGTGCGATCGTCGGCCTTTCGTTATCGCGACTACGTGGTGTGCTCGTTCAATGACGACAAACCGTTTGACCAGTTCATTCGCGAGCAGTTGGCCGGCGACGAAATGGTGCCGGCACCCTTTCGAAACTTGTCGGCCGAGGCGATTGAAAAACTGACCGCTACCGGCTTTTTGCGGATGGCCCCCGACCCGACCGCGGCAAGCGAAATCGATCAGAATGTCGCCCGCAACGAAGTCATCGCCGACACGATCAAAATTGTCTCAACGTCGCTGCTGGGACTCACGGTTGGATGTGCCCGTTGTCACGATCATCGCTATGACCCTATCTCGCAGGTCGACTACTATCAAATGCGGGCAATCCTCGAGCCGGCTTACGATTGGAAAAACTGGCGAGCGCCACCCGATCGGTTGATTTCGATGTATACCGATGCCGAGCGCGAGCTTGCGAACCAAATCGAGGCCAAAGCTGCAGTGGTCGACCACGAACGAGCGGCCAAGGTCCGGCACTATATCGACCGCACGTTGGAAGAAGAACTGGCAACGTTAGACGAAGCGTTGCGGCAGCCGCTGCGAGTTGCGTACAAGCTGCCTGAAGACGAGCGAACCGCCGCACAAAAGCGGCTTTTGCAGGAATATCCCAGCACTCAGAGCATTAGTGAAGATTCGCTCTATCTGTACGACCGCCGCCGCCAGAAAAGGGCGAACCAAATCGACACCGAACGAGTGGCAAAAGAGCAACGGATCCTCGAAGAAACCAGCCGGGAACATCCAGGCGAGACCGTGACCCTCGAAACCCTGCGGCAGTTTAACCCCGCAGCGGCCGACGACATCGAGCGGGACAAAGCGACCGCCGCCCAACTTCGTGCCGAGACATCGGCCAGTAATTTGGAACCCTATACGAAACGAGCGGCGGAAATCCGCGCCGAAATACCGAAAGAAGGATTCATTCGAGCATTGACCGAACCCGCCAGTCCTGTTCCGGCGACGTTTGTCTTTGAGCGGGGCGATCACGAGCAACCCAAAGCACAGATTCAACCCAACGAACTGGCCATTCTGGGATTGATTGACCTGCCCACCAACGATACACAACTTTCGACGACGGGTCGCCGCCTGGCATACGCGCGACATTTAACCAACGGCCATCATCCGCTGGTCGCCCGTGTCATCGTCAACCAAATCTGGATGGGGCATTTCGGGCGTGGCCTGGTGAACTCGCCGGGCAATTTTGGATTCCTGGGCGAACGGCCAACGCATCCGGAGTTGCTCGACTGGCTGGCCGATGAGTTTATGCGTGGCGGCTGGCAAGTGAAACGACTGCACAAGTTGATCATGCTTTCGAGCGTTTACCGACAATCGTCACGTCGGACCGAAGGGCTCGACGCGGTCGATCCCAACAATCGGCTGTACGCCCGCATGTCGATCCAGCGGTTGGAATCCGAGGCAATCCGCGACAGCATCCTTGCGGTAAGCGGCGACTTGAACCAGAAGATGTACGGCGAGCCGGTACCGGTGATGGAAGACAAAGTCGGCCAGATCGTCCTTGGCCAGGAAACGCTCGATGCCGAACGAATACCAACGGAAACGATCCCGTTGCACGGCGAAGAATTTCGCCGCAGCCTTTATGTCCAGGTGCGCCGCAGCCGTCCACTAGGCGTTCTGGAAACATTCGATACGCCGGTGATGACACCCAACTGCCCCATTCGCAGCACCTCGAACGTCGCTCCCCAGTCGTTGATGCTGATGAACAACCAGTTTATCATTGACCAGGCAGCGCGTTTTGCACGACGAGTTCAAACTGAGGTGGGAGACGATCTTCCTTCACAAATCATCCGCGCGTGGTTATTGGCACTCGGGAGACGTCCGTCCGCAGACGAAGTGACGTCGGCCGAAGCGTACGTGGAGAAACAGGCGAAGTCTTTCACTGCCAAACAAGAGAACACAGATCCAGTAACGGCGCAACATGACGCGTTGTCGACCCTATGCCAGGCATTGATCAGCGCGAATCGTTTTATTTACATTGATTGACCCTTTCACCATAGCGTCACGCAACCGCGTGGCCAACAGGCCGCGTGACGTTGCGTAACATGGGTGGCCCCTTGGACACCTAGCTCAACGGCCAGGAAATATGAACCTCGAAACCAACAGCTCAACACGCCGCCACTTCTTAGCGTCCAGCGCGATGAGTCTTGGTCCCGTTGCGCTTGCCTGGCTCCTCCAACAAGAGCAACTGGGTGCCGAACCCAAGAAGCCAGACTTGGACCGATTGGCATACAACCTTCGGCCTAAACCGCCGCACCACGAACCGCGTGCCAAGGCAATGATCTCGATGTTCATGCAAGGCGGACCAAGCCAGATCGACTTGTTCGATCCAAAACCGACCCTCAACAAACTCGATGGCCGGAAATTTCCCGGCACCATCAAATACGACGATGCCGCGCAGGCAAGTCCCAAAGTCTTCGGTTGTCCCTGGAAGTTCAGCCGACACGGCGAATGCGGCACCGAAATCTCGGAACTGTTACCGCATCTGGGTGAGATCGCCGATGACATCCTGGTCATCCGTTCGATGCGCTCGGCCACAAACAACCACAGCCAGGCGATTCATGCAATGAACACGGGGAGAATCGAGCGGGGCCGAGCAGCACTTGGTAGCTGGCTGACCTACGCGCTTGGCGCAGAAACGCAAGAGTTGCCGACGTATGTGGCAATGACCGACCCCAAAGGACTGCCGGTTGAAGCCGTGCTGAACTGGTCCAACGGCTGGCTCCCTTCGCTCTACCAAGGAACGGTCATTCGACCGCGCGAACCACGAATTTTAAACCTCGAAGCGGCACCCCATCTCCGCGGTGAAGTTCAAGAGAATTACCTGGAGTTCGTCGGCCAGCTGAATCAAAAGCATCTGCACGAGCGGATGGGCGAATCGGAATTGGCCGCTCGCATATCCAATTTCGAACTGGCCGCACGAATGCAGACCGCCGCGCGTGAGGCGCTTGACATCCAGCAGGAGACAAAAGCGACCCATCGTCTGTACGGTCTGGATGAACCTGCCACCCAGGAGTTTGGTGCGCGGTGTTTAATCGCCCGCCGACTCATTGAACGGGGTGTGCGGTTTGTACAATTGTTCACGAAGAACCAGTATTGGGACCATCACCGCAAGATCCAGTCCGCGTTGCCGGCAGCTTGCCAAAAAGTCGATCGTGGTGCGGCCGCGTTGGTCACAGACCTGAAGCAACGCGGCCTGCTGGACACAACGGTCGTGCACTGGGGTGGTGAGATGGGCCGCTTGCCTGTGATTCAAAACGACGCCGGACCGGAAAAAATTGGCCGCGATCACAATACCTATGGATTCAGCATGTGGCTGGCTGGAGGTGGCTTTAAGGCTGGAGCGACTTACGGAGCAACCGATGAATTCGGTCACCACGCCGTCGAAAACACCGTGTATCACTATGACTACCACGCCACACTGCTTCACTTGTTCGGTCTTGACGGTGAGCGCCTGGTCTATCTTCACGACGGCCGTCAACAGTCTCTTCTGGATGGCCAACCAGGAAAGATCAATCAAGGGCTGCTGGGCTGAACTTGTCAGGCGAACGTCTGTCGGTTGCATCCACCCGACCCTGTAAGCGGCAATTCAACCACGCTTGGCCACTCCCATCATGCCGTGCTCGACGTCGATAACGGCAAAATCGAGTCCCGCGTGTCCGACGATCTCGGCCATTTCGGCCGCGGAAATCTGCAGAAAGGTACCCACCAGAGGCCGGTCCAGTTTCAGTTTTTCCCGGAATAACGTCTTGGGCATAATTAACTCCCGCTCAGACCACTAACTCCTGGTCAGGCGACTGTGCTTTTTTTCCGCTCGCCAATCACCTTGCACACCTTGTCCACTCCGTCGATGAAAGATTGCTGAAACATCTTGACCAGCGGAAAATCGCAAAACTCCTGTGGCGACAAGGAATGTTCCCGGTAGGACCTGCCAAAATCGGGTAGATGCTGGTCGAAGATGGCGATCACTTCAGCGGGGGTCGGCTCGTCGATCCGGGACACCACCGGTGGGTTCTCCTGGAGTAATTGCTCGATCATGGCCCAGCCAATAGTGATGGCGTGGTCTCCTCCGATCAGATCGGTAAAGTGGTGCAGGCCGCGGGCGCCTCCGCCGAGCAGGATCGCCTCGTAGCCACCCTGCTGAAAGATCCGATAGACAACCCGATGCACGGCACACCCTGCCTGCTGAATGACTTCCAGGGGCACCGCGTTGCCAATCTGTTCATTTTGCTTCTTCAAGTAGTCTTCGAGAATACCTGAAATAAAGGTCACATAACACACCGGGCGCGTTGTTGCCCGCTGCAAGCCGCGCCGATAGGCCTCGGCCATGTAAACCGCCTGATCGACCAAAAAGCACAGCGTGGCGATGGTGGGGCGATCCATAGCCGTTAATTCTTCCATGGCCTGGGCACCGGCCGGTGTTGCCGGGACTTTGACAATCACGTTTTGGCCCATTTCATAGAAACGCAAGGCATTTTCAATGATCGAGTCCGGATCGGTGTTCGTGCGCGGACTCGTCTGGATGGCCACTTGGCCATGACGACCTTGCGTCTGCTCGTAAAGGGGCTGGTAAATGGGTAGCAAACGCCGGACTGACTCCTGATAAACAGCCTCCCCGATTTGCTCGTCATCATCCAAACTCTCCCTGGCCGTATCGATCAATTTGTTCAGATAGTCAACGGGCAACTTGGAAGGATAGGTCGGATTGGTCGAAATCCCCATGGCCCCTGCCTCCAAGGCAGTCTGAGCCTGCGCCGGCGTTGGATTGTTGACCCACAGAACAGTCGGTGTCTGCTCGGCAACGCGATGGAAATAACCGCTCGTTTCCGGTTGGTTCATCAGGGTAACTCCCACGAATCACTACAGGAACAAAGTAACGCAAGTGACAACAAACACAGCGTGACAACCAATACCGTGTGGCAGGTGGTCGCTCTCTGGCTGAGCCTGCATACCAGGCAAGCCCACATTATATGGCCCACATTAAAAGTAAGCGACCTCCCGCCTAGTGGGATGCTTGGGCAACGATCACCGAAGGGGCGTGGCCCTGGGCTGACATGTAGCCCACCTTCGCGGCATTACGCAACCCGTTCTCTTATGACGAGTGGACCAGGTTTTGAGGGCGCGGCGCGCCGATGGCGTTCGCTTCAGCAGCGGCGACGTTCTCAGTCCGGGCGGGTGGTGCCAAGAGCCAGCACCGTTGTGAGGCAGTACCCGATGTTGTTCACCCTGGAATACTGCTGGCCTCGTGGGTCTCCACTGTGAACTGTTCGAATGTCACGGGAAAGCCGTCGCCTTTGGGGGCACAGGCCATGATGCCAACCCCCAGCCGAGGTACTTCAGTCAGAAAGGCCTGGCGCACGGTTTGGAAATTTTTGCCGTCGACAGAACAGGCAACCTGGAAGGTGTGCCCGTGGCGCGCAAGCCGCCACCAGGTGGCATCCTGGCTGGCGATCGGCATCACCGACCAGTCCGACCAATCCCTCGTCACAACCGCACTGGCCAGCTGTGCCCCGTCGACGTATTCGATGCCACATTTTAACCAGGTGGTCTGGTCGACTCGCGTCATGAGACCAGCCTGGTCATATTGACCGCAATATCGTCCGGAAATCTTGACCCGTGCGATGAAGTCACCCTCGACAGGTTGAAAATAAAAGTGCCCGTTGTCCCGGATACCGCCATCGTGCGTCTTGCGCCAAAAGTCGGTTCCCGCATCGACCTGCACATGAACGGTCCCTGGTTGTTGTTCCCACTCGGCAGGCTCACCGCGCCACTGGCGCGTTGTGGTCGGTTTATCAGATCCAGTCGACATGAATAGAGGGTCTCCTAAACTTCAAACCACTTTGTCACCTAAGGTTCCAATTCCACCAACGTGGCATTGAAAGGGTGACTTTTCCTAGCGCAGTGTGGGCTTCTTCTCGTGCAGTGTGTCCGTTGGTGGGAATCACGTTTGTGCCCGCTTTCTGGTTTTCATCAGGTGCACGATCACCACCAGCGCGACCAAAGCGGCAATGCCACCCACACCGTACCACTCGGTTTTATTCCATACGACCCAGCCGCTGGCAAACATGGCCGCCCCGGTGGCAAGCCCCATGACCAGGTTCACGAGCACACGGTTCAGTCCTGTGGGAAGATCGTCCCCCAGCAGGGTCTTAGAATTCATCATCAACAGGAAGGTAAGGTAGGCGATCGGCAGCAGCACCATTCCGAAGTTGGAGGTCACGATCGCCAGCCAGAATTTCGCCTTGCCACTCCACAAAAAGGGCCACAATATTCCGGTGCCCGCGGCCAGGCACCCGATACGGTGAACCCAGCCGGTGGGCGGTACGTTGAGAACCTCACAAACCACGAATCCTGAGATGAGCATCAAAATCGAAATCGTTGAGAGTGCCATCGCAGCCACGCCAAACCCAAAGATGTAGTGGGCGAGCAATCGGTTGTTGAAAAGTTTTTCCAGCGAGTTCGCAAGCGATCCGGCATCTTGCTTCAGCTGGGCAGCAGCCAATTTTTGTTCGGCGAGGCTCACCGGACCGAATTCTTGGGGACGTGCATCAAGGGCCGCTTGATGACTGGCCTGTGATTTGGGGGGAACCACAAGCTGCCCCTGGACCACTTCCACGGCGGCCGGCAGCCTGCCGTGGAATTGATTGGCAGCAGCGATCGTGACACAACTGGTGGCCAGTACGAAAGGGATGAACATCCCGGTCGAAAGGTCAAAGATCGAGAGGCCACGAAACTCGCGGGTCCATTTTTTGGCAAGCATCGAGTAAGGGAGCAGAAAGGTCATGTTGATCCCGACCGCGGTCGCCGCGGCGCTGATCATGACCTCGCGTTGCTGGTGGACGATCAGGTCGGTCCAGTACTGGCGGATCTGCTCGTTGGGCAGGGCAGCAATCATGGCTTGCAGCCCGGGCGCCGGCTGCCCCAGTTGTCTGAGGTTGGGGACAAAGCCAGCCAGGACCTCTCGCCAGGTGATGCCATCGGCGGAAATGAAGATTCGGACCGCCACGGCCACAAAACAGACGACAATCAAGGCAACCACAACCTTGAGCAGCGCTTCGTAAACCTTAACCCCCCAACCACCGCTTCCGTAACTCCACACGATGATCGTGGAAATGACCAGCACGGTAATCGAAACGGTCCATTTGCCCACCTCACCCGCGAGCGGGCCGCCGTCCCCAAACAAGCCCGGCAGCAGGTTTTGTTCGGTCACCCCGTATAACAACGAGTACTGGGGGAGTGCCCACACCATGTTGGCTGCCATCGATGCCACCAGCCAGGCCCAGCCCAGCACCGGGTTGATCTTCTGGGTGATGGCTCGAAAAGGCCGATCGCCGGTCGAGAGGGTGACATAGCCAATGGCACTGAGCATAATGATGCCCAGAATCATTGCCACCGGCTGCAGCCATAGCATCGAGACCCCGGCGACAACGCCCAGGTAAAGACTGCTCGCCAGGGACCCGCCGCCAAGGGTCAGTGCACTTTGCAACCAGCCAGGCCCTGAGAGTCGGACATAGGAGCCGAGCTTTGCGAGCCCGCCTTTCTGTTGGGCCTGGATCAGCAACTGGCGATCGGATTCAACTCTGGCAGGGGGTTCGGACATGCGGGCTGGCCTTCTGGTATGGTGGTATCAGCCATCTTCCATGGGTCACTCCATTTTCCAGCTCCAAGTGTATACGAACCCAGGTGCGGATAGCGCCCCCAAACCCCGCCGTCCAAGCTGAGTTTTCTGCGGCGCGGTTTCCTTTTTTTCGAACACACTCCTCGAGAAAGTATGAGAAAACGGGAAAGCGCCCACCAAGATTGCGGGGCCAGGCTCCGGTGGTTGGCAAGGCTACCCAGGTGGAGGTGCTGGCCGAGGTGTTTTCGCCAGGACTTCGCCGACGGACCTGCCACCGTCCTTATCGTGCCAACCAAGCTTACCGTGCAAACCAAGTAACTTTTGGTTCAACCTGGTTGATAGAGACAAGCCAGCAGCCATGACGAAAACCCAAGAACGCGTCTATCGCCCACACTCCACGACAACGATGGGAGACGAACATGATTCGCCGCAAGTTTCTCCAGCTCGCCGGCGCCGGTTGCCTGGCGCACGCCACCGGGCACGCGGGCGAACTCCAAACGGAAAACAGCCTCTTTCTCAACCGTGACCAACTGCGGTCGCGCAACCGCAATCGTTCGACCGTCGCTTGCCAAAAAGGGATTGTGTGTTCCAGCCAACCGCTGGCGTCGCAAGCTGGCCTTGATATCCTCCAGGCGGGAGGGACCTGCATTGACGCTGCTATTTGCACGAATGCCATGTTGGGGCTCACCGAACCAGCCAGCAACGGTATTGGGGGTGACCTGTTTGCAATCGTGTGGATTGAAAAAGACAAGAAGCTTTACGGCTTGAACGCCAGCGGCCGCGCTCCTTACGACTGGAACCTGCAAGACGCACATTCGCTGGGGCTGACATCAATTGCACGCACCAGTCCGCTCAGTTGGAACGTACCTGGATGTGTGAGTGGCTGGGGCATGCTCAGTGAACGATTTGGCAAGCTGGGCCTTGCCCGTTGCCTGGAGGCTGCCATTGGGTACGCCCAGGAAGGTTTTCCGGTGTCGCCGATTATTTCAGGCCAGTTCACGTTTGACCCCCAAGAGTTTCCGGGTTTGGCAAACGTCTATCATCCGGGTGGTCGTGTACCACGGTATGGTGACATCTTTAAAAACCCAATGTTGGCTGGGTCCTACGAGGCGATTGCCAGGTCTGGCCCAGCCGCTTTCTACGAAGGAGAAATCGCCGAACGCATCGTCGCCAAATCGCAGGAACTCGGTGGACGAATGAGTTTGAAAGATTTGCGCGACCACGAGGCCAACTGGGTTCAGCCGGCCAACAGTAACTATCGCGGGTGGGACGTGTGGGAAATACCACCGAACGGCCAGGGGATTGCGGCACTACAAATTCTTAACATCCTGGAGAACTTTGAGATTGGCGAGTTCCCACCGAATTCGGCCGGGCACTTACACCTGTTCATTGAAGCCAAAAAACTGGCCTTCGAAGATCGTGCCCATTACTACGCAGACATGGACTTCGCCGACGTCCCGGTGGAGCGGCTCATCTCGAAAGATTATGCGAAAACACGCGCTCGGCTGATTGACCCCAAGCAGGCCAGTGAGCACGTTGGCCACGGAGATCCCAAGCTCGATTCGGATACGGTCTACCTGACAGCCGCCGACGGCCAGGGAAATATGATCTCTCTGATCCAAAGCCTTTACCACGGCTTTGGTTCTACGATTTGTCCCGACGGTGTTGGGTTCTCGATGCAAAACCGTGGCCAGGCCTTTTCGTTGGACCCGCAACATCGTAACAGGCTCCAGCCACACAAGCGTCCGTTTCACACCATCATCCCCGCGTTCATGACCAGGCAAGGGCGACCGGTCATGTCTTTCGGGGTGATGGGGGGCGATTTTCAGCCACAAGGGCACGCACAAGTTGTCATGAACATGATTGACTTCGGGTTGTCACCCCAACAGGCAGGAGACCAACCACGCGTGTCGCATGCTGGCAGCTCGAGTCCCTGGGGAGCCAAATCGACCTCGGGAGGTAAAATCGGCTTCGAAGATGGAATCGACGACCAGGTAAAATTACGCCTGGCCGAAATGGGACACCGAATTCGTCCCGGTACAAGTGCTCACGGTGGCTACCAATCGATTTGGCGGCTGGACGATCCGCTGCGTTACTTCGGCGGCTCCGATCCTCGCAAAGATGGCGCAGCGGTCGGATATTGATGGTACCTGTGAGCTACTCGCTTTTGGTATTCGCTGCCAGAAACGTACACAACTCTTCGATCTGGCCCGTGTAATAGAGCCTCTCGAGCTGAGCCCGATCCAGTCCTGAGTACTCCAGGACATCGGCAAAAACCTTTTCCCCCAGCCAGTAGCCATTGTTGTACTTTTCGCGGCGACTGTTGGCTCGCAGGTGACGGGAGTAGCCCTTCGGGATCTCAAGCGTTTTTCGTTGCTTGCGCTCGTCCCAGGTGGGTCGTTCGATGGGAACGCGATCGAGGTTCTCCGATTTGTTCAGGCCCAGTTTCCTGGCGGTAGCGTGAAGCTTGACGGCATCGGCCCAGGTGCTTTCGAAGACCTGGCCGTAGAAGGCGTGCATTTTGTCAAAAGCGGCTATTGACCGGCTTGCCTTCGAAATCCTCAGCCTGAAGTGGCCGGCCGTCCCACCTGGCAATCGACCAACCACTGATGGGCGCAGAAACGCGGGGGTCGATCAGCTCACACACGTCGGGATTTGGATTGTCATCGTCGGAAAAATCAAGCAGGGAGATGACCTGGCCAATCTTTTCGGTCGGTCCTTCGGTGCCAAATTCGCCGGTGTATTCGACGGTCATGGTCTCGATTTTATCGATGAAGCCGTTGCCGTTCGTATCGGAGTAGCGGACGCGGGGATATCGCAGGCCGACGGGTGGCTGGGGCCCGTCGTCGGGGCGGTCGGTCGTCGTGCGGAAGTAGGCTTCCTCCCCCTTGTACCAGGCGAGGGCATCGACATCCCATTGGGCAAAGTCGACATGATATAAATGAATTCGTCCGTCGAATTTGCCAACGTAAAGCTTGCCTTGGCCCTGGTAGTAGGAATCTCGTTCGTACCGGTCAACAATCCGGTCGGAGAGTACGAAGACCTCGGGCTCATATCGGCTGAACATCTCTTCCCAGCAGCAATCGTCGTCATCCTCATCGAAGTTCAACCAGACGCTCGTCCACCCGGGAAAGTCGGTGGCGATCTTGTAGGCATCCATATAGGGCAGGTAGCGTCGCAAGATCTCGAGCCGACTCCTGCGCATCCCCTCCGAGAGGAACTCGGCATCTTTCAGCCCGCGCATCCCCGGGATCCGATCGACGAGGTGACGATAGGCCAGGCCCCCAGGGTCGCCGTGCTGGCGTTCAGGTCGAAATCGCTGGTCGCCAACAAACGTCATCTGCATATCCAGGGAATGTCACCGCTTTGGGGTGGTGTTCCCGTTGAGTTCAAAGGCGATCTCAATCTGCTCGTAGCGGCCCCGGTGTCGGGTCTTTGAACTATCGTCGTGATTGGCAGCGGAACATCGCATCGACATGTTGTTGAAGCCATCGAGGTCGAAATCGTACCACGCCAGGGGGTTTTCAATAGCAGTTTGGACCTCCAGGGCATAAGCGTTGGTGAACAGGCCGTTTCCATGGACATTCATGATGAACTTTCCGCCAGCCACTGACTGGTTCTCGTAGCCGTAGGCAAAGTCCTTCCAGTTCAGCGAGGACATTTCCGGTTCCCCGCTGAGGTTAATGTGAAGCTTGCTGCAATAGTTATGGCCTGGGTAGGCGTGGTAGAACTCACCGTCGGGATCGCCGTCGCCGTTGAGGTCGAGGACCTTGTAGTACCAGTCGGCGAAGTCGTCGAAACGACCGGAATCATCCCGGTCGACCAGGATCGCGTAACCACCCCAGTCGCTTCGCATGGTGTTCCAGGTCACGGGTGGCTTGGCGCCGGCCTCAAAAGCCGTGTTGAAGTACGCATTCCAATCGCGGTTCTCGCGGTCCGCCGGCCACGGCAGCTGGCCAGAGTCGCTCACCCAGGCGATCGTCTTGCCATTCCACCGGGTGATGAGCGTGTCCGGGCCACCGTCCAGGTTCAAATCGTTGTAACCCCACTTCAGAGGTGGATGCCTGGTGACATCGTATTTCAAGTCGAGTTCGCCAGTTGCGAGAGGCTGCGATTTGGGGGTGTCCCCCGCCACCAGGCAAGTTACTGTGTGAATTGCCACACTAGAGACGAACACTACGCATCCGAACCGAATCGTGCCTTATTTTTGGTGGATCATGCGGCGAGACCGGTGCGACAGGGTTTGGTGACTGAAACGAACTATGCCGTGGATAACACTTATAGTCCAATCATGACCGGTTGATCACTCATGCTGGCTTTTTGAAGGTTAGCAGCCATCTCCCGTTAAGAAGCTCGTCGCGCAGCTTGCTGACCAGCCCATCTCACCTGGCAATTCGCAGCCATGCCTGGCCAAGTCGCGGCTTTCGAGGCCCGGCACGACGAGAAAAGCATCCCTGCCCTTGCGGTCCAACCCTTTTTACGATTTTTCCAGGCTATCGGTACCGTCGAGTTGAGCGTCTGGATATTCGTTGTACTGCTGGAGCTTGCGATACAATGTTTTCCGGTCGAGACCTAGAATGCGTGCGGCAACGGTTTTGTTACCGGCGACCGATTTGAGGACGTGCAGGATATAACGTCGCTCGACTTCGTCCCAAGAAACGAGTTCTTCGGGATCCTCTCCACCGATGAAGACTTGCGAACTGCGATAGTCACGAATTTTGTCTGGCAGGTCATCGACCGCAATTTTGTCAAATTGGGTCAGGGCGATGGCCCGTTCGATGACGTTGCGGAGTTCCCGCACATTGCCGGGCCACGAATAAGCGAGCAGTTTTTCTGCAACCTGGTCAGAGATGCCGGTGACCTGCCGATCGAAGCGGGTGGCAAAGTTCTCGACAAAATGTTTTGCCAGCACCAGGACATCGGTGCCCCTGGCGCGGAGCGGTGGGAGTTCAACTTGAATCACGTGAATGCGGTAGAAGAGGTCTTCGCGGAAGGCTCCCTCTTCGACCCGTGACTGAAGATCTCGATTGGTCGCGGCGATCAGGCGTACGTCGAATGATACTTCCTTTTCAGCGCCGACCGGGCGGACCGATTTTTCTTCCAGTGCCCGGAGCAACTTGGGCTGCATGTTGAGCGGCATTTCGCCAATTTCGTCCATGAACAACGTACCTGATTCGGCTTGGACGAAGAGGCCTTTCCGGTCGGCACTGGCGTCGGTGAAGGCACCTTTGGTGTGACCGAAGAGTTCGCTTTCGAGGAGCGTTTCGGGAAGGGCAACACAATTGATGGGGACGAAGGGGTTGTTTTTGCGTTGGCTGTTGCGATGAATGGAGCGGGCAACAAGTTCCTTGCCGGTACCGCTTTCCCCGTAGATCAATACCGATGCCTCGGTATCGGCAATCCGGGCCAGCTGGTCGTAAAGTCGCACCATGGCGGGGCTGGTACCAATCATGTCGCCAAAACCATCGGCTTGCTCGACCACCTTGCTGAGGATTCGGACTTTATCTTGAAGTTGCCGGTGAGTTACGGCCCGCTGGAGCGTGATCGCCAACAGGTCCATTTCGATCGGCTTGGTCACGAAGTCGTAGGCACCGACGCGAATTGCAGCGACCGCGGTTTCCAGGCTGCCGAAGGCGGTCATCACGACGACAGGAATGTCGGGGCGATTGGCAGTGACCCGTTCACACAACTCGGTACCGCTCATACCGGGCATGCGGAGGTCTGTCAGCAGGACGTCGTAATCCTGCTCTTTGACCAGCTGCAGGGCCTGATCGGCGGAGGTTGTCCACGTCGGCTGAAAGTGGCGCAGCCCGAGATCGGTCTCCAGCAGCTGGCACATGCTTTTTTCGTCATCGACGATGAGTATTCGGCCGTGCATAAATTGCATTCAGCAGCGTTCAGGGGGAATCTTCAACGCACATTGGCAAGTAAACCGTAAAGCAACTGCCTTTTCCAGGTTGACTTTCCGCGTCGATCCAGCCCTCGTGATCTTGCACTATCCCGTACGAGACCGAAAGCCCCAAGCCCGTACCCTCGCCCGTTTGCTTGGTTGTGTAGAAGGGTTCGAACAAATGTGCCATTTCTTCTTCGTTGATTCCCAGTCCGTCATCCTCGACAGAAATCGCATAGTACGAGGCGGAACCGGACCCCGTATTTTCTGGAGGTGTTTTTTCTGTCGCCCGTACCGAGATTTTGACCGTCCCGGTGTTCGGAATGGCCTGAATGGCGTTGACAATCAGGTTGGTCAGCACCTGTTGAATTTGGACGGCGTCGACATGGGTGACCGGCGGAGTTGCCACATCTTCCAGTTCCAGGGCAACCTTGCGTTTGCGGGCCATCGGTTGGAGTAACTCGGTAGACTGGGCTGCCACCTTGTGCAAATCAATGGCTGCCCGATGGGGCGGTCGGCGGCGGGCAAAGTCGAGCAACTGGTGGATGATGGCTGCCATGCGATCAGCCTCAGATTTAATGGCTTCGGCACTTTCTCTACACTGCGGTTCTGCGAGGCGACCCGATGCAATCAGCTCGGCGTGTCCCGAAACGACGTTCAGTGGGGTACCGAGTTCATGTGCCATTCCCGAAGCGAGCCGTCCCACGGTCTGCAGCCGATCGGCGTGGCGTAATTGTTCTACCGCGGCGATACGGGCGGTCGACTCGGCACCAATTTTTGCCTGTTGCTCCGCCAATTGAGCACTCATGCGGTTCAGCGCGACGGCCAGTTGGCTGAGTTCATCGTGGGTGTGCAGGGTAAGTGGTCCGGAAAAGTCTCCCTTGCCGATTTTTTCTGTCTGGGCAATAAGTTGCTGAAGTGGCCGACCGACTGTCCGAATGCCGAAGAGGGTTACCATCAGGCCACAAATCAGCACGGCCGTAGCGAACGCGACGGTTTGATAAACGGTCCCGCGGGTGTAGCGATCAACGCTCCCCATGGGCGCCGAAAATTCCAGACATCCGGTTCGCTGGTCCTCCACATCAACAGGGTAGTACATCAGCCGGGAAGCCTGGCCGAGTGGATCCCGGAATGTGGTGGCTACAATTTTCCCTCGGTCCGCAATCCGCAGTCGTTCAACCGGCATAGCCACCGCGGCCACTTGTGGGTCGGCGTCGAGTGCAACCCAGCGGATCGTCATTTGTTGCAACCGGTCGTTTGCAACACGTGCCAGTTGAATCGCACCGTCGTGGCCTTGTTCGCGCCACACCACGATCAGGTTTTGTTCCATCGTGCGGCCAACACTTTCGGCATTGGCGTCGATTTCCTGTTGCAATCGCTGGCTTTGCCGCTGTACGGAAAGATATCCGTGGACAGCGGTCAGCAGGATGATACCCAGCATGAAAAATGCGACTATTTTAGCGGTGAGTTTCATCGCGCACCTGTTTTTTGGGATTCTATATCTAGGTGTTCAGAGTGATGTTGGTTTGCGGGAGCTCGCCTATCGCCATCGTATCATGTCGACGGTGAAAGGGGGTTACCAGATACGGAGGCGCTGGTTTTCGGGACGAAACAAGCCGTCTTGTGGTGTCAACTGGAAAGCACGATAGAAAGCTTCGATGTTGCTGACAGGGCCATTGGCGCGGAACTGGGCCGGCGCATGCGAATCGGTCACCAGGCGTTTGAGCAGTTCTGCTTCGCGATAGCGGCATCTCCAGGCACGGCTCCAAGCGAGAAAGAACCGTTGGTCATCGCCGTAGTCATCCAGTGTGTGCAGGCCCTTTCGATCTTTGGAGATCTGATAGGCCTTGTGTGCGATTGCAAGTCCCGAAAGATCAGCAATATTTTCACCCAAAGTTAACCGTCCGTTGACATGTCTCCCTGGGAGAGCTTCATAGGCATCGAACTGCTCGACCAACTGGCTCGTTCGTTCTTGAAACGCTTTGCGATCCGCCGGGGTCCACCAGTCGGTGAGGTTCCCGTCGCCATCGTAGCGGCTTCCCTGGTCGTCAAAGCCGTGACTGATTTCGTGACCAATCACTGCCCCAATCGCGCCGTAATTGCTGGCATCGTCTTGATCGACACCAAAAAACGGGGGTTGCAGGATCGCGGCCGGGAAGACGATTTCGTTCTTGCAGGGGTTGTAGTAAGCGTTGACCGTCTGTGGGGTCATTCCCCACTCCTGGCGGTCAACCGGCTTGTTGAGCCGGTCGATCATGCGACCATACTCGTACTTCGCAGACCGGAGAAGATTGGCAATCAGTTCATCTTCGCGAATTTCCAGTTTGGAATAGTCGCGCCACTTAGTCGGGTAGCCAATCTTGGTCGTCATCCTGGCGAGTTTTTCGGCAGCGCGGGCCTTGGTTGCTACCGACATCCACGGCAGTTCGTCAATGCTTTGTCGAAATGCCGTCATCAGGTTGTCGAGGAGGCCTTCCATCCTGGCTTTGGCCGCCGGCGAGAAAAACCGCTGGACGTACATCTCTCCCACGGCATCGCCCAAAACACCGAAGTCGCCGGCACCGTCACCGGCGGTTGCTATCACGGCACGTTTTTGCCGGGAGCGTGGTTGGGGAATGCCAGCCAGAGTTTTTCCATAAAACTCGAAGTGGGCATCGACATACGCTGTGGGTAAACCGACCGCGTAGGTGTCGAGAACCCGGAACTTGAGGTAATCCCGCCAGGTGGCGACTTCGGTATCGCTGATGATTTTGGCGAGGTTGGTAAAAAAGCTGGGCGTGATTAAGTTGATCTCTGTCAGTTCCGGCAGGTCGGCCCCTACGAGGAAAATCTCCCAGCGAATACCTGGGGCGAGCTCCGGTAACCGGTCGACCTCGCGCAGGTTATACGTTTTTTGTGCGTCCCGGAGCACGATCCGATCCCACTCGATTTGGGCCAGGCGGTGTTCCAGTTCCACGATCGACCGGGCGGCTTGCCCCGGATCGTCGTGACCACTGAAGGTGAGCAACTTGGTCACATAGGCGCGCAGGGCACCGCGGGCCTGGGCGAACTTCTCGTCGTCGGCAAGGTAGTATTGGCGGTCGGGCAGGGTCGTCCCGCTCTGGCATACGGCAGCCAGGTAGTTACGGGAGTTACCCGGATCTTGGGCCACATAAAGAGCAATGGGACTTCGGACGCCAAGTTGCCCGAGCAAGCCGAAATGACGGACAACTTCGGCTCGAGTGTTGAGCCCGTCCACCTGGTCCAGTTGGTTTTCAAGCGGCGCCAGACTGAGTTGTTCCACAAGTGCCTCGTTGAGAAAGCTCTGGTAGAAATCACCAACCTTTTTGCCAAGGCTGTGCGGGGGAAAATCGTGCGAGACGGTTTCGTCAAGGATCTCTTGCACGCGATCTCGAGTGACGTCCTGCAAGATGGTAAACGACCCGCAACTTGGTCGATCGGCAGGTATTTCCGTCGTTTTGAGCCACTCGCCATTGGCGTGGAGGTAGAGGTCGTCTTGCGGTCGCACGGAGGAATCGACGGCTGAACTACCCCAACCTGGAGCGGCCAGTAGAAACAGCCCGCCGGCTACAATGAGTGTAGCTGCGAAGTTTCTCAAATTGGATAGGTGTATCATAACCCCACCGAGTTCTTTGGGTTTGAGTAAATCGTTGGTTGGTTAACAGGGGGCGAAATGTCGTGCATGGGATTCAGCACAACGGTCTCGTTCTGCAGTTCACTCGGCGCGTATTCGAACTCGACGTGCAACGCCTCGGCACGTGCCGCAAAGTATATGAAAAACGCCACCAGCATCAGCAACCAGTTGGTGAAGAAGCCGACAACCCCCAGGAAGATGGCGATGGTTTGTCCAAGCGAGGCGGCAATGCCGGTTGCCCGGCGGTACGGCATGTGCATGGCGAGGAGGGCTCGGACTACGCGGCCTCCATCCATCGGAAATGCCGGGAGGAGGTTAAAGAGCACCAAGACGATATTGGCGGCCATTAGCTTTACCGTCCACGACGAGGAGATCATGCTGATTGACTGGAGATTTTGGAAACCACTAGCGAACTGCACCCCCAGAAACAGGGATGCGGCGATCACGACGTTGACAGCAGGTCCGGCCAAGGCGACCGCCAGTTCCTGACGTGGTTTTTCGGGCATTCGCTCAAGTTGTGCCAGGCCACCGATCGGCAGGAGCGTGATACTTCGGGTGGCGATCCCATACCGGGCGGCCATCAAGGCGTGCCCCAACTCGTGCAACAACACGCAGCCGAAGACCGCCAGCACGAAAAAGACTGCCGAGAGGGCCGCACCCAAAGTTCCACCGACCGCAAGCGTTTCGAACAGTACCACCGCAGGTAAGAGCACAAACGTTGCGTGTACGAAAATTTGAATTTCCGAGAAACTGGCAATTTTCCAGGCCCACTTCATCGTATGTATACTCCTGGAGAATGAAACCAGAATTGGTTCGGTCCAACTGCACGCATTTACCGTGCATTTGCCGTGCCAAATTCGTGGTCGAGGCTTGAGCGTAAAGTTCTCCCTGGAACTGTAGGTTGTCGCGGGGCGGTTAAGAGGCACGACTGCGGGGCATTTTGCCCCAGTGGGGCACAACGCCACTCTGATTTGGTGGGACCGGTCCGTTGGGCGAGGGCATCTGTGGTAAAAGGTTGTTCGCAGAGTGCCCTGTTTTTCACGTTGCGCAAGCAATAACGACATCTTCTCTCAACTTTGGCACACCGGTTGCATTCTCTTTCGCCCGGCCACTAGGAAGTGGGTGCCATGGACGTTCCCCGCAAGTGCTGTTTGGAAGAGGGTTAACCAAATGGTCGTCACGACCGTATCCAAAGCCGAGCCGATTCGAGTGTTGCTTGCAGAGTCCGAGCGCGAGCTAAGTGCGTGGCTCAAGCGTTCGCTTGAAAGAGTGGCTTATGAAGTAACGGAGTGTCGGTGTGCCAGCGACTTGGTGCGTCACTGTGAACCGTCAACGGAGATGGGTGATTTGACCCTGTTTGACTTGGTGCTTTGTGACGCACGTTTGCTTGGTGAGCGGGCCATTGAGATGATTCGTAGCGAGCAGCAGCAGAGACGTTGTCCGCCTTTGGTGCTAATCGACGAGTCAGGGAAAGCCGGTGGGGAGTGGTTTCAGCGACTTCAGATCTCCGCAGTGATCGACAAGCCGCTTGGAATCAAGAAGTATGTTTCGAAACTGCGGGAACTGGCACCGATTCGCGAGTTGAAGCGCTAGTTCGAAGTGTCTGAAGTACTTCAGTCAGAAAGTAACTATTTTACTGAATGAGAAAGGAGAACCCGAGATGACTCATTCCTCGAAGTCGTCGGTTTCTGTAACGCAGAAGCCAATGTCAAAGCTGTACTTGGGCCTTACCGCACTGGCCCTGTTTGGTACAGCACTGGGGGCAGTTGCCACGCGAGGGGACCTCGCCGAAAAGCCGACCTCGGAAATTGAGACACTGGAGCAGACTGGTAAGGCATTTACCCAGGTCACAAAACACGTGGCTCCAGCCGTAGTTTTCATCAAGGCCGAAAAACTTTCTCCGGGAGCCAACCGGGTGTTCGGTAACAAGAATCAGCAGACTCCAAATCATGACGAATGGATGAAGAAATTCTTCGGAGACCGTTGGCCGAAGTTCGATTTCCCCGAGATGCCTCGTCACGACGGTCGCTCGGTTGGGCAAGGGTCTGGGTTTGTGATTACTGAAAACGGCTACATCCTGACCAACAGTCACGTTGTAAAAGACGCGGACAAGCTGACGGTCACAATGGCCGACGGCCGCGAATTTTCCGCCAAGACCATTGGTTCTGACATCCGTAGCGACGTGGCGGTGATCAAGGTCGACGCCAGTGATTTACCCCTGCTCCGCATGGGTGATTCCGAAAAATTAGAGGTTGGTGAATGGGCCCTCGCGATTGGCAGCCCGTTCGGTCTGTCGGGATCGGTCACGGCCGGGATCGTGAGTGCCACCGGTCGTAACAGTGTTGGTATTACCGACTATGAGAACTTCATCCAGACAGATGCAGCGATCAATCCCGGTAATTCCGGCGGTCCACTCGTAAACCTGCGTGGTGAAGTGATTGGGATCAATACCGCAATCTTCAGCCGCACGGGTGCCAATAATGGGATTGGTTTTGCCATTCCTATCAACATGGCACACCAGATTTGCGACCAGCTGATTGAGCACGGTTCGGTGACCCGAGGTCACTTGGGCATCATGATCCAGAACCTGACGCCAGAGTTAGCCAAGTCCTTTGGGCTGGGTGACGTCGACGGAGTGTTGATTGGCGATGTTGTGGCCGATTCGCCTGCCCACCAGGCTGGCCTCGAGGCAGGTGACCTGGTTGTCGAGTTCAATGGCAAGTCGGTCGACAACATGGGCACTTTCCGCAACACGGTAGCGTTCGTGGCACCCGAAACCAAGGCCAACGTGGTTGTCCTTCGGAATGGGGATCGGAAGTCGTTCTCGGTTACCATCGGTGAGCTTCCTTCGGCTCCGCAAGCCGAGGCAAGTCACCCACAGTGGGTTGAGTCGTTGGGCTTCACGGTCCAGCCGCTCTCCGACGAACTGCGCAAGCAAAACAGTTGGCAAGGTGTCAACGGTGTTGTGATTGACCAAATCGAGTCGAGCTCGCCAGCCGCTTTGGCTGGCCTCCAACCAGGCATGCTGGTTGAGGAAGTCAATCGCCAGAAGGTCGACAACGTGGATGAGTTCCACAAGTTAGTTGAAGAAGCCAAAGAGGAAGGCCAGGTACTGTTTCGTGTCAAGCATGGTGAGTATTCACGATACGTGACAATCCAGCTGCAGAAATAAGTGCCCGTCGGTGTCGCTCGTCGACATCAAGAGTCTTTCTCCTCTGTTTGAGGTCCGACGGCTGAGTCTTGGACTTGGTCGTCGGACCTTTTTTTTCGCGCGGCGGGCAGGTCCTCCTGGAAACGCCTGGGAATCAATCTGTGGTTTGGCGTTTCTCTCTGATCGAGAGGCTATCTTACAAGCCAGGCTTCCAGACTCAGAAAGCCGAGTTCCCAACAGCCACGGATCGGGATCACACCTGCCCGGCGGTGGGGAACTTGAAGCTTTTGTTGCTGTCATCCTTCAGCAGTGCATTGGCTTCGACTGCATGGTCACCCGTGTGGCGTTCGGTTTGGGGGTCAAAGGAGAGCCACGGCCCTACGATATACTCAGTTCCATCTTCCGGCAGGCCAACTCCCTCCCGCATGACTTCGTGCAACTTCAAAAAGTGCTGGGCTGCGTCGGAATTGTCACCAAACTTGACCGCTTTGGCGTTGAAGGGCACTTTCTCCCCCAGGCGATAGGAGTTGTTCATCAGGTGCCCCATGACGCAACCATAATGGGCATCGGTCGCATTGCCGTTGGCCAGTTGGGGATCATTGTTTCGAATGGCCGCAAGAAAACTTCCCCAATGGCCACCGGGGGTAACTTTTCCGGTTGACGGCGGCAGGTTTTCTGCAACATCGCTGCCGGGGCGGGTGATTTTGTATTGTCCTTCACCGGTGATTTTGCTGCCATCTTCCAGGTAATACTCGTTGCAAACCTGCTGTTGGTATCCTTCGTAATTCACGTTGCGTACATTAAACAAGACCTGTTGTCCGTTGGGATACTCGGCAATTCCAAACATGGTGTTGGGTGTTTCTCCCTGATCTTTCCATTTGAAACGGCCTCCAATGGCCATGGCGCGAACCGGGTGGGTCTGGTCCTTGTCGATCGCCCAACGTGCCACATCAAGTTGATGCGTACCCTGGTTGTTCAGGTCACCATTGCCCGTCTTCCAGAACCAGTGCCAGTTGTAGTGGACAAAATTCTTGTGGTAGTCGTCGATAACTGCAGGACCTTTCCAGAGGTTCCAATCCAAGTCGGCAGGGGGCGACGTCAGCTGTTGGTGGCCAATGCTGTTTCGAGGTTTGCAGCAATATCCATAGGCAATTTTCAGCCCCGGGAGGTTGCCCGCCTGGAGTGCCTCGTGTAGCCCCGCGATTCCTGCATCACTGCGTCGTTGTGTGCCATGCTGGATCACCACGCCATATTTTTTTTGGGCCTCCAGGACGGTTCGTCCTTCGGTAATGTCGTGACTCATCGGTTTTTCGACATAGACGTGTTTGCCAGCCTGAGCTCCCCAGATCGTCATCAGTGAATGCCAGTGATTTGGCGTTGCAATCGAGATGGCATCGATGCACCGGTCGTCGATCGCCTCGCGGATATCCGTGATGGCTTTGCACTTCAGCGGACCTTCCGTTTTTTCCTGGAGTTCTTGCATCCGCTTGGCCAGGACGTTTTTGTCTGGATCGACAAGGTACGCAATTTCCACGTTCTCTTGGGATCCCCAGCCATTGATGTGGGATCGCCCGCGACCATTCACGCCAGCCACGGCAATCCGAACGCGATCGTTGGCCCCTTGGATATTGCCCGATGCACGAGTCCCGGTGAGCAGCAAAGAGGCGCCAAGGGCCGAGGAGGTTTGCAAAAAAGACCGGCGAGTGGGATGTGACATGGTATTTTCCGCTCTTCAAAGGATGGTTTTCTGAGGGGGTGATCGTTTCACTGAATTGGCAGAAGACCTGCATTGGCAGCAGACCTGCCCGCTATTTTAACACATGGGAAGGAACTGTTCACACCGTGATTTGCCATGGGCTGCGTTGGTTGCGGGATATCAACATGTTTGCCTCGTTGTCCCCGACAAATTGATAGGTGTCTGGATCAAAAACAATTTTGCGTTTGAGGAGCATGGCGATGTTTCCCATGTGGCAGGCATTGACCGAGTTAACATGGGTCCAGACATCGGAAACCGGGCGCTCCCTGGTTTTGATACAGTGGAAGAAATTGGCCATGTGCCCTCCCATTGGCAAACCCCGAACCAGTTTCTTGACCTCCTCAGCGAGCCACGCCTGGTCAGATTCGCTGGCTTCGATCTCGCGGACAGGTTTTCCGGTAAGAGCTCTCCGGTTCACACGGATCTTTCCCTGATCCCCTTCGAAAATAATTTCGTTATTAACACTATTCAGTTCGATCGTATTTTCGTTCGGTAATTTGAACGTACAGACAAACGATTTGGCCACGTTATACTGATTTGGCAGTTGGCTGCGACCGTTGAGGAAGTCGATTACGTTGACTGTGTATGGAAATCCGGGAAACACCCCGTGTCCTTCGGCCTCGACGATTCCCGTGTCAGCCCCTCCCAGCGCCCAGAGGGCGATATCGGTGTGGTGAACTCCCCAATCGGTAATTTGCCCACCCGAATATTCCAACCACCAGCGGAAATCAAAGCCGAATCGTTTTGAGCAATATTCCACTTCGGGAGCTTGCCCCAGCCACATGTTCCAATCAAGATCGGCCGGGGGACTCCCGCTCGGGAACGGTCCACCCGATTGGGCTTCACCGACGCCGCAAACGGCATGCACTTTTTCACCCAAACGACCACTTTGCACAATCACAATCGCCTTCAGAAATTTACTCTCGTATTCACTCCGTTGTTGAGTACCAACCTGGCAGACACGATTTGTTTTTTCGACAGCTTCGATAATTTGCTGACCTTCAGCGATCGTGAGCGTGAGCGGCTTCTCGCAGTAGACGTCCTTGCCAGCCTCCATGGCGTCAATCGCGATTTTGGTGTGCCAATGGTCGGGAGCCCCACAGGTGATAGCGTCGACATCTTTGCGATCCAAAATCTTGCGGTAGTCGGTATAGATGTCACATTTTCCGTCGTACTCGGCAGCAAATTTTCCTGCCCGCCCGCGGTCAACATCAGCGCAAGCCACTATGTTTCCCAGCCGGCCGGCCTGATGTCCCACCGTCGATCCACGGTTTCCTGTACCAATGGCCGCGATATTCAAACGGTCGTTGGCTTCGGCGGCGTGGCCCGTCCTTGCCGTCAACATGTAAGGCACGAATGCCGAGCCGGCTGCCAGTGAAGTGGTGTGCAGGAATTGACGTCGGTTAGTTTGACACAGGGGCACAATAATTTCTCCCAGATGAGTGGGTACCGGGTAATCCTCGCCACACCGGACCGGATACGTGACCGCCCCTGACGTGGATCAAACTACAACGTAAGTGTAACATTTCCGGTGGGGAACATCTGTAGGAATTTCCACCTGAGCAAATTGTAAACCCGGCGGGCGTGCCATGCCAGCTCGGGTAGCGGTTGCCCTTGTCAGAAATGCCGCAGGCCGCCAGGTCTACTGCAAACCAGGGCTTTCCGGCACTCAGAAGACCAGGATGAGAGTACCGCATTTCCAGCAAAGGACCTTAATTTGAGGGGGATCAAATGGACGATGTCGTGAACTTGTCGGGAAAGGTAGCAATCGTAACTGGCAGCAGCCGTGGTTTGGGGCGTGGGATGGCGAAAGTCCTGGCTCATGCCGGCGCTGACGTGGTGATCACGAGTCGCACCATTGATTCGCTCACGGAGGTCACCGAAGAGATTACCGCGCTTGGTGCCAAGGTGCTTGCCTTGGAACTTGATGTCCGCGACGAAGCCAGCATTCGAAGCATGCCCGAAAAGGTACTCGACCGCTTCGGGCGAATCGATGTGCTGGTTAACAATGCGGGAATGAATATTCGCAAACCTGCCTTGGAGGTCACCTGGGAAGACTGGGATCAAATCCTGAACACAAATCTCAAGTCGGTTTTCTTTTGTGCCCAGGCGGTAGTGCCCCAGATGATCAAGCAGAAGTGGGGACGGATTATTAACATCGGATCGGCCACCAACGTGGTCGCGTTTCCTCGCATTAACCCGTACTGTGCCAGCCGTGGCGGGATCGAACAACTCACCAAGAGCCTGGCAGCAGAGTGGGCACCGCTGGGCATCACGGTCAATGTGCTTGCGCCAGGCTGGTTCCGCACCAACCAGACACGCGTCCTCTGGGAGGACCCGGAGTGGATTGCGAGGATGCAGGAACGGATCCCTGCCGGTCGGATCGGAGAACCGGAGGAACTTGGGGGAGCAGTCGCTTTCCTGGCTTCCGACGCAGCTGCCTATGTGAACGGGGCGTTGCTGATGGTGGATGGGGGCTTTACGACCGGTGGTATCGCCAACACCGTGCCCCTCGTTCAGAAATAAGCAATCGGACTTGTGTGCGGTCAAGCGTGTGCAATAAAGCAACGCAACTTTGCCGAGTCGTTGCGAGTTTGCCGACCCTCAGCAATACGTGGTACTAGGAGATTCCCTGCCACGGTGAATTGTCGGCTGTTTGACCCGCGGTGCCACTACGACTTGTTGCTTTGAGCCGTCTGCTCGTGGCAAATATACCGGCGATCTCGGTCCGCGCTACGCTTGCCGTGGCAAGGAGGGACTCGCTAGACTAACGCACTCATTCGGTACGCGCAGCTGCAGGCCGAAAAAATGTGCAGGTTGGAGTCCCCACTTCTGGTATGGCGGAGGAAGCCCAATGGCCAACATCGATGAGCAAGAGTCCCGGCAAACAGGCCCCCAATACACCTATCTTATCGCACTTATTGCAGCGCTGGGTGGTTTTTTATTCGGGTACGACTTGAACATCATTGGCGCGGCGATGATCTATCTGCGCGAACAGTTCACAATGAGTCCTTGGCTATTCGGATTTTCTACCGGCAGTGCAATCTTCGGGTGTATTTTCGGTCCGTTTTTGGCGATGTTCCTCGGTAATTCGTGGGGGCGAAAACGGTGTCTCTTCCTGGCGGCTGCATTATTTTTTGTGTCGGCTATTGGCAGCGCCTTCCCGGAGACCCTCGCAGGGGTGACTGGCGATCCGGTGTGGGGTTTCAATATCTACCGGATTCTGGGTGGGGTAGGTATTGGCTTGTCTTCGGTGCTTGCACCGATGTATATCGCCGAAATAGCTCCCGCCGAGCGACGCGGGCGTCTGGTGCTGATGTACCAATTGGCGATCACCATCGGTGCGATGCTGGGATTCTTGTTTACGGCCGCCTGTGCCAACTGGATTGCCGACACCAATCTCAATTGGCGGTGGATGTTTGGTTCGGAAGCATTGCCGGCCGTCTTGTTTGCGATTTTGTTAATCATGGTTCCCCGTAGTCCCCGCTGGCTGGCAGAAAAGGGATTGGACGATGAATCACTTGAAGTGTTGACCAAGGTCAATGGTCCAAAACGGGCTGGCGAAATTCTGCGTGAAATCCGGGAGTCGATCGACGCAGAAATCGGAAGATTCTCGGAGTTATTCAAGCCCGGGATACGGTATGCCCTGTTGATTGCCTGCATTCTGGCGGTCTTCAACAATTGGACGGGCTGGTCGAGCATCGCCTACTATTTGCCCACGCTCATGCAAATGGGTGGCTATCCTGATCCGGCCGATGCGATTTCCAGTTCACTGGCATTATTCCTGCTCAATATGTTGTTGACGTTTGTGGCCATTGCCACGGTTGACCGCTGGGGTCGAAAAAAACTCTGGATTCTTGGTTCGGTATGGATGATTTTTTCCACGTTGATTGTGGGATATATTTTCTACGCGGGTATGACGGGCCCGATCGTGATTGCGGGAATTGTGTTGATCATTATTCCGCACTCCATTGCCCTGGGGCCTTTGCCATGGCTGATGCTCTCGGAATTGTTTCCCACCCGTATTCGCACCTGGGGTACGGGTGTTTCAACCACGGTCTTGTGGACAGGGGCCTGGGTAGGGACGAGCCTCTTCCCGCTCATCCTGGATCAGAGCGAAAGATCAATTCCGACCAGGCAAGATATTGCGCTGGAGGGAAGCTCTTTTGCGTTTGAACCGGCGGCGATCGACTTTATTAAGATAAAGAATCCCAGCCAGACGTTTGTCGACGCGGATTTCAAAGCAGGTGATCGGATCAAGGTCTCGGGAGCCAGCAAACCGAAAAACAACGGCACTTTTGAAGTGTTCGACGTACAGCCCGATCTGTTGGTGCTTGCCCCGCACAGCAACCTGGTCCAAGAGCCTCGCGGTGCTGAGATCACCATCGCCGGTCCCGGGACATCACTCAAGTCGCGGAATATCTCTTTCCAGGATGCAAACTATTCGGCCATTCGTGATTCGAAGAAAGAATTTATCAAAGCCGGGTTTAAGCTGAATCAAAAAATTGCGATTTCTGGCGCTGCCAAACCAGAGAATAACCTGGTTGCCGCGATCAAGGCCGTTACCCCGGGAGAACTCGTGATCAATTCCGCAGTTGTGCCGGAGGCAGCAGGGACTCCGGTTCGGATCGGTGTCGGGTCGGTCCTCGGTGGTTTTTTGGTCTTCACGGTCCTTTGTGTGCTGTCGCTTCTGTTCGGTATCTTTATGCTGCCAGAGACAAAGAATCGCACCCTGGAGGAGATTGCAGCCTCCTGGACGAAGAAGTGATCCAACAACCAAATCCTTGTTTTCCATCAGCAAGCCCTGAAAAATGAAACATCGCGTCGTATTTACGGATCCCCACCAACACATACTTGACGATGAATTGCGCGCCCTGCTGCGGGCAGCCGATGCCCAATACGAAGCGCGTCACTGCCTGACTGATGAAGACGTGATCGATCTCTGCTGTGAGGCCGACACGATTATGACCTCGCAGGCAATCATTAGCCAAAAAGCTATTGAGACCCTCGGCAAATGTCGACACATCGCCCGCATGGGAACCGGCTTCGACAATATCGACCACGTTGCTGCTGGACAGTGTGGTATCCCGGTGACCAACGTGCCGGGTTTCTGTACCCGTGAAGTCGCAACGCATGCCGTCTTGGTGGCGTTGGCTTGCGATCGACAGTTGATCTATCTGGACCAGCAATTACGGCAAGGTCACTGGCGACAACTTGATCTCTGCGATACAGCTGAACGATTGGAAGGTCGCGTGTTTGGTGTAGTTGGATTTGGGGCCATTGGGCAGGCGGCGGCTCGTCGGGCTGCCGCCTTTGGTCTTAAACTCTTGTTTTACGATCCCTACCTGAAGGCATCTCCTGCCGACCTGCCAGCGGAAAAGTGCGATTCCCTGGATGACCTCTTGCGGCAGTCGGACTTCGTCTCGCTTCATACGGCATTGACCTCCGAAAGCAATTTTCTGATCGGGTCACGTGAATTGGAACTGATGAAACCAACGGCTGTACTGGTCAACACGGCACGAGGAGCGGTTGTTGACCAAGACGCGTTGATCGCCGCGCTGGAAGGTGGGCAAATCGCTGCTGCCGGGCTCGACGTGTTTGACCCGGAACCATTGCCCATGGACAGTCCGCTCTGCCAAATGGAGAACGTCATTCTGTCACCGCACACTTCAGGCCACACCAAAGGTTCGATGTCTGAAGTGAAAAGACGCACTGTCGAAGAGGTGGTACGAGGACTTCGGGGCGAGCCACTGCAGCATATTGTGAACAGCCAATGGCTCACGCCAGTCCCACGTTCCAACGGTTAAGCGAAGAGCCCCACTTTTTGCTGGGCCCTGTTCTCCTGCTGTTGCTGGCCGTTACTTCATCTTGGATCGAACTTGGCTGAAAAGTTCGGCGATGTTGTTCAACATGTAGCTAAAATCGCTCCCACACTGAATCCAGTTGGCTCCCATTTCGGCCCAATGGGCTGCGGTTTTAGCCTCTCCTTCACTGCCCAATCCCACGGGCAGCCCGGCCGCGTGGCTTTTTTGAATAATCGTCTGGATTGCCTCCTGCACGGTCGGGTGATCGACCTGGCCCAGCATACCGAGCGAACCTGAAAGATCTTGGGGACCAATCGCTATCGAATCAAGTCCCTGGATCTTGACGATTTCGTCGAGGTTTTCGAGGGCCTCGGTGCTTTCAATCTGGACCGAGACGAACAACTCTTCGTTGGATCCTTGCACAATTTGTGCGCGGGAATACTTGCCATAGTTCGATGGCCGTCGAGGGCCCCAACCCCGGTTCCCCATTGGCGGATAACGGCAGGCATCGACCACTCCCTGAACTTCCTCGACCGTGCGTACCTGCGGCACGATGATCCCTTCGGCTCCCGTGTCGAGGATGCGTTTCAGGACATTCAAGTCTGAGCCGGGAATTCGTACCAATGCCGGTATCCCGCCGGCACGGGCGGCGATCAGTTGACCTAGTAACGTTTCGATACCCATCGGGGTATGTTCTGTATCAATCCAAACAAAATCAACCATTTCAGACAATGCTTCGACAACAACAGGATCGTTCAGCGTGATCCCAGCCCCCAAGCAGAGTTCTTTGGCGGCTAGTTGTTTCCGGAATTTCTGGATGTTGCTGATCAATGCTTTCTCCCGCTGTTTGATTTTTCCGTAAAATGAAGTTAACCGGTTGCCAGTGTCCTGGCGGAACGTACAAGTTTATGTTGGCTAGTACTGTCGCACAAGGACCCGTGTAGCAGCCAGTTGTCAAAACGCCGTGTACCAGAGTGACCAAGACGGTTGCTTGACATGGCGATTGGTTGACCGTTTCCAAACGGCCAAGGTAAACTGTCAGTACGCAAACACACCGGGTCACACGCAACTGGTCTATTGACACGAACGTTGGCTTGTCGAAACTGCGCTGGAACATTCAGCCGCGCAATCTTCCGGTACTGCATTTCAACTTGAGAGTCCGCTGGCGCAATGTTGTTTGCCCATTTTTTACCCATCATCATTGGCGGTGATAAACATGAAGACTTCAACTTTTCGAAACGCACTTCTGGCATTGGTTTGCCAATCAGGCCTTTTCGGACTTGGAACTTGTGAACAAGTTCCCGAGACACTGGATCTTGCCCGCTCTGCCGGATTTGCCCTCAATGCGCTCACCGGTACGACTGACGAGCGAGGTGAGTTCATGTTTCGGTGTTCGATTGCACCACCCTCGGTGACCCATGATGCTTACAGCTTTTCGGCATGTGGCCCCAAGTACATTGAATCGATGGCCATGACCAGCTTGATGACCGGCCAAAGTCTCGACGAGTCGAGAGCCCGTGTTGCGGTCAACTACCTGATTTCCTGCCTGGGAGAAGATGGTTTGTTTTACTGCCGAATCGGTCCCGATCGTCCCTGGGACACATCGAGCCCCGAGGATTGGGCAAACATGTACGGTCAGGGGCGAATGGTGCGGGCCATGCTCGCCATAGAGCAACTCGAAGGTGGCCAGCAGTGGGGTGACCGCATGAACCGCCTGGTGCATACCTTAAAGCAGATCGTGATTCGTAAAACCGATTTGTCAACCGGTGAAACTTATGCCTACTATCCTACGACTCCCGGCTATGGAGACATCTTCAGCTACCCCAAAAGTGGCTGGAAAACAACGGAACTGCTAACGGCAGCCGATGCGAGTGAGATTGGGAAATCGATTGCCGATATGCCTGACCACTCATTTGGCATCCCGCTCTATTTGGGGGGAATGGTCGAGCCACTCACGCGTTATGCAATCACCCACAACGACCCGGGGGCCCTCAAGCTGGCCGGCGAGCTTGTCCGGTTCGTGATGAAAAAAGAGTCGTCGTGGATGCCCGATGGGCATGCACAGGGTGTTATTCCGGAACAGAATGGCCAGTTCTACGGTCATTTTCATGGCCACACGCTGGCACTTCGTGGAATTCTCGAGTACGCAATTGCCACGAATGACCAGCAGCTGAAAAATTTTGCCCGCGCTGGTTACGAGTATGCCCGCACCTTTGGTATTGGCCGGATCGGCTGGTTTCAGGAGTACACCGGCAAACACTCGCACGAGACGTGCGGACTGGTCAACATGACAGCCCTGGCAATCAAGCTGAGCCGTGCAGGCGTTGGCGACTATTGGGACGACGTCGATGGTTACATTCGCAATCACCTGACCGAATCGCAGTTTGTCGATGTCGACAGCTTTTACCGGGCCAACCAGAACCGGGAACTCTCCGGCGAACAGAAGGCGATTCTCGAGCGGCTGGTAGGTACGTTTGCGGGCTGGGGATCTCCCGAAAGCCTGGAGGATTCGCGGATCATGAATTGCTGCACAGCCAATGGGTCCCAAGGTCTCTACTACGTTTGGGACGGAATGCTCGAACATCGTGACGGGACCGTGACGCTCAACCTCCTGCTGAATCGCCGTTCACCCTGGGTCAACGTGGCCAGCTCGCTCCCTTACCGTGGAGAAGTCCGCCTGCAAAACAAATCCGCCAGCCGAATTGTGGCCCGGATTCCCAATTGGGTCGACAAAAATCAGGTTAAGATCAGGGTCGCCGGAGAGGAAATGCAGCCAGACTGGCTGCAAAATTACGTCCTGATCGGTCAGCTCAAACCACAGGACGAAATTGTGATCCGCTTCCCCATGCAGGAATCGGTCGAGCGCTACGCGATTGACAGCTATGAATTTCGGGGGACGAAGTACCTCGGGCGACACCAATACATGATTACTTTTCGCGGCAACACGGCTATCGGAATCACCCCTGCTGCCAAAAATGGCTACGCCACTTACAACCGCGCTTATTTTAAAAGTCGAGTTGTTCCCCAAACCGAAGCAGCCGACTACACCGCGACGAAACAGATTGCCTGGTAACGGGACTACCGGAACCACCAGATCTCCACCACCATCAGGATGAGCGCCAGTGCTGCCCACAGGCGGTAATCGTAGACCCAAGGACGGCGCGAGCCTTTATCTTTATCTCCGTCTGCTACAACTGGCGAACCGGAGCGGTCAAATGCTCGTTGATCGAACGTCAGGGTCTGCTGGGGAGTCCACAAGATCGGTTCAAGTTCGGCGTCGGTCTTGCGTTTTGTGAACAGAGAGATTCCCACGAGCAGTGCGGTCAACAGTCCCACGGCAATTGGCAGCCAGTAAACGACGTGGGCGGGCCACCAGTTAAACCAATCGGCCGACCACCAGGTAAACATACCGGGTAACCATTCGTTCAACACGGTGTGACCATTTTGAGCAAAAAGGCAAACCAGAGGTGCCGCAATGAACGTGGTCACCGCACCGGCCGAGGTGGCACCCCGCCAAAACAATCCTGCGATAAAGACGACAATCACCGGGGCAGCCAGGTATGCCAGGCCACTCTGGAGAAACTGCATCAGTGAAGGCGTCTCTTGCAGCGTCAAAGCGCGCGCGACAGCACAAACCAGAATCGCGACGGAGGCAACCCGCCCGATCAGTACCAGCCTTGTCGCACTGGCTTGTCGATCAATCCAGCGATGATAAAAATCGTTGGTCACGATGGTGGCCAGGGAATTGAGCCCGGAATCGGCCGACGACATCAGCGACGCGACCATGGCTGCCATCACGAGGCCCATGAAACCGGTCGGGACGACCGCCTTGATGAGCAAGGGAAGTGCCTTGTCGGCCCCGGCGCCGCTTCCCAGGTCGGGGATTAAGACCACCGCCAACACGCCGGGAAGAACCAGCACGAATGGCAGGATCAACTTGATGTAACCGGCCCCGACGGCCCCCATCCGCGAGTCCCAGTCACTGCGGCCAGCCAGGGTGCGCTGCACGATGGTTTGGTTCTGACACCAGTAGTAAATCGAGATCATGAAGTACCCACCAATCAGCGTGGCGGGAAACGGGAACGCGGGATGGTCGGCCGGCAGGAACACACTCATATGCCCCTCGGGTAAATGTTCGTAGAACTCCAACCAACCTCCGATCTTGACAAGGGCCAGAACGGTTACCGTCAAACCTCCAGCGACCATCAGGACACCTTGAATCACGTCGGTCCAGACCACGGCGCTGAGGCCACCGATCGTGGTGTAAAGCCCCACAAAAAGTGCAATCCCGAGGACCGACCAGAAGAACGGCAGTGCGAACAAGGTCTCGAGGAAAAGACCTCCCGCGTAGAACAGGAATGGAAGATAAACCGACAACTCAACGATGACTACGGTCCCCGCGAACAATGTGCGGGCCGAGGGGCCATATCGTTTTTCCAGGAACTCAGGCGTGGTGATCACAGCCATGCGTCGATAGTACGGCAAGAACACGAACGCGAGCAAAATGAGGCAAATAATCGCCCCCCATTCGAGCGTGCTGACAGCAATCCCATAACGATAAGCATCGCCGGCTAAAGCCACTAACGACCCGCT
>Ga0310121_10000349_pt1 | contig 51257 bp, 49 predicted proteins | sample CB27_Tmax_986_MG_FD_203504 | JGI IMG/M metagenome (GOLD analysis project Ga0310121, IMG submission 203504) | Marine microbial communities from Western Arctic Ocean, Canada - CB27_Tmax_986 | ecosystem: Environmental > Aquatic > Marine > Oceanic | place: Canada: Western Arctic Ocean | collected... | reverse complement strand
TCAGGTCAAAAACGACGATCGGCATTTCATTGTCCTTACACACCGCGATTGCCGCGCTGTCCATGACTGCTAACTCTTGGGAGAGAACATCGAGGAAAGAGACCTCTTCGAGCAGCGTGGCTTCTGGGTCGATTTTCGGATCAGCGGTGTAAACGCCGTCGACTCCGGAGTGAGTGCCCTTAAGAACTACATCAGCGTCGATCTCGACAGCACGGAGCGCTGCAGCGGTGTCGGTGGTGAAAAATGGGTTTCCGGTTCCAGCTGCAAAAATCACAACTCGTCCCTTTTCAAGATGTCGTACGGCCCTGCGTCGGATATAAGGCTCCGCTATCTGCGCCATACCGATCGCGGTCATAACACGTGTAGGGACTTCTGCTCTTTCAAGTGCGTCCTGCAGAGCTAGGGCGTTGATCACTGTGGCGAGCATGCCCATATGGTCAGATTGCGCTCGGTCCATGCCTCCATCTGAGCCGGACATGCCTCTCCAGATATTCCCTCCACCCACCACGACGGCGATGTCTACGTCATGGTGTTCACGAACGGCTGAAATCTCCAAAGCCAAGCCTTGAAGAATCTCACCGCTGATGTTGTCGGCGGAAGGGTCGGCGAGCGCTTCACCTGAAAGCTTAAGAACGACTCGTTTCCAGGGGCTTTCACCCTCCCAGCGTTGTGCCCGCTCCAACACGTCAGTTGCCGATTTCCACCTGGACGAATCGACTTATCGTCGCCGCACCCAGTAGCTCGGCTATGCCAAGCTTTTCGTCTTTGACAAATTTTTGTTCAAGGAGCGCCGTGTCTCTAAAGAAACCCGACATTCGCCCGTCAACGATCTTTTCGATCGCCTGTTCCGGTTTGCCTTCGTTTCGAGTGATGTTTTCTAGGGTTTCGCGTTCAGCGGCGACAAGGTCAGCCGGAACATCTTCTCGAGTGAGGTATTTGGGTCTGCTACTTGCAATGTGGAGCGCCACGTCGTGGGCAACTTCTTGGGTGCCATTGAGAATTTCCACAAGCACCGCGTTAACCCCTCTCCCGTTCTGTTGGTGAACATAAGCGTCAATCACGGATCCTTCAGTTGACGCGTATCGAACTATTTGGCCGAGGTCGATATTCTCTTTCAGAGTGATTTTCAGGTTCTCAAGGCCGGTGGACTCTTGAGAAACGGCGTCCTCTCCCTCTGCGAGCACTGAGGCAAGAAGTGATTCAGCTAGCTCCCCAAATTGATCGGATTTGGCAACGAAGTCGGTTTCACACTTCAGTTCCACAATTGCGGCAACCTCGCCTTCGACGCGAGCTACAACAATGCCTTCGCTGTTATCTCGGTCGGAACGACTCGCGCTTTTGGCGATGCCTTTTTCTCTTAGCCACTGTGCAGCGACTTCAGCATTTCCGTCGTTTTCAACAAGCGCCTTCTTAGCATCCATCATGCCGGCACCAGTTGTTTGACGAAGAGCCTGAACGTCCTTGGCGGTGAAATCTGCCATGGGGTCTGATGTACCTCTTTGATTGATTTGGAATGGGCTAGTTTTCGGGGCTTTCGGAAGGCTCTTCAAGCGAAGTTTCTTCCGCCGGAACGTCATCTATTTGCGCGGCTGGTTCTACTGGGGAATCAACAACGGGTGTTGCTTGAGCCGCTTGCTCTGCTGCCATTCGGGCCTCACGAGCGGCCCCTTCGGCGAGCGCTTTTTGGGCTGCTTCTGCCTGCTCCATAGATACGCGAGCCTCTTGTTCGGGGCTGCGTTCGCCAGGGGAACTGACAACTACGCCCTTACTTTGGGCGATGTACCGGCCCTCTCGGACCGCGTCGGCGACAACCCGCGTGAGCAGTTCAGTGCTTCGAATTGCATCGTCGTTTCCCGGAATCACGTAGTCAATAAGGTCCGGATCGCTATTGGAGTCTGCCACTGCAACGACGGGAAGCTTGAGGCGATTCGCTTCTGCCACCGCTATGTGTTCTTTAGGAGTGTCTAAAACGAACATAGCCTGGGGGAGCTTTTCCATGTCTCGAAGACCATCAAGGTTTCGCTGAAGTTTGGCGAGTTCTCTGCCGAGGAGGAGGGCTTCTTTTTTGGGCATGTTCTCAAAGTCGCCAGCTGCCTGCATCCGCTCGAATTCGAGCATTTTGTCTACGCGACCTCTGATTGTTCGAAAGTTGGTCAGCATCCCACCTAACCAGCGTTGGTTTACGTAAGGCATCCCTGACGCTTTGGCGTAGGTTTCGATCGGATCTTGAGCCTGTTTTTTCGTGCCGACGAAAAGCACCGTCCCGCCTTTGGCCACGGTGTCACGAACAAACGTGTACGCGGCCTCGAGCAGCCCGATTGTCTGCTCAAGGTCGATTATGTAGATACCGTTGCGTTCGCCCCATAGGTAACGATCCATTTTGGGGTTCCAGCGACGAGTCTGGTGACCGAAATGGACGCCTGCCTTGAGCAGATCCGACATGGTTACGACAGCGGCCACGATTTTCTCCCCCCACGGTTAGTCTGCTGCGCCGAGAGCGACACCGTTGCGAAACGGCGACCGTGAGGTCGTCTCGGCTGTAAGTCAACTCGGACCCAACCTGAGTCCGCCGCTGAAGTCTAGCGACGCAACTTATAAAGCGGTCTTCAGTTCGCCCTCTGCGGTGCTCATCAACCGCGGGGGTGATGTTTTCGATGCATTTCTCTTAGTTGTTCTTTACACACATGGGTATATATCTGGGTTGAGGCTAGGTCGGCGTGACCGAGCAGTTCTTGAATCGCTCGAAGATCCGCTCCGCCGTCGAGCAGGTGGGTAGCAAATGTGTGCCGCAGGGCATGTGGTGATCGATCGGGTAAGCCCTTTGCTCTAAGGAGGCTCAGGAATATTCGTCTCACGTCGCTGCGGGTTAGTCGGTTGCCTTTGCGATTCACCAATAGCGCAGTTGAGTGTCTTGTACCTGAGACATAGACCTGGTCAAAGATTCGGCTTTTTCTCGAATCCATAGATTTAGTAATTGGCGACTAGGCGCATTTATTGGAACCCTTCGCGTTTTATCACCTTTTCCTAGCACCTCCATAGCCACTCGTTCCGTACTGAAATTTATGGCATCCAACCTGCAAAGTTCCGAGACACGGAGACCTGAACCATAGAGAAGTTCGATTATCAGTTGATCGCGTAACTCGAGAGAGACTGTTTCTATCGTCTCACTAAAGAGCTGGTCAATCTCTTGGCGTTTGAGCACTTCAGGCAGTCGAGCAGGTCCTTTTGGTGGCCTGATATTGGTCGTGGGGTCCAACTTGATAAGACCACTTTGGTGGAGCCATCCGAAATAGCGTCGCAGCGCGGACAGCTTTCGACTGATCGTTGCAGGAGCTGACGCAGGCTTCTTGATGCTCTCGTTTGCTGCCCAACCTCTGATCTCGATCCGACCGATTGCAAACGGATCGGAATGACCATGCTCTTCGCTCCATTCAATGAACCCATTCAGGTCGCGTTTGTAGGCGGCTTTCGTTGCCTTAGAGCCGCAGTCAAAAACAGATCGAAATCGTCTACGCGCCACGCTTCCAGATTCACATCTATGAAAGATCCCGATACAAGTGACCTAGCCCACTCTGTAGCGCGCCCATCGGCTTGACGCCGAGGGTCAGGGTAAGCAAATCCAAGTCCTGAGTTATAGCCAGTAGGGGCAAGAGTGCGCCGTCGGTGCATACTGCGAGCATGGGTTACAACCCGTATCGGAAGCACACCGTAACAACGGCCGATTACTTATTCTTGTTTGCGGCCGCTTTGGTCGCCACGACACTGGTCGTTTGGGGACTTTTCGGATAGGAACTGATTTGTTTGATCTGGAACCCGAGGAGGGATTCGAGGTAAGGCGAGTTCAGCCTTATCAGGCGTTGAAGCCGTACGTTTGCCCGGGATGCAACCGCGATCTTCCACCAGGACTTGGCCACATGGTTGCTGTTCCTTTAGACGCGCCCGACCTTCGACGCCACTGGCATTACGGCTGCTGGGGCGCAAGGCATCGAAGGCGACCCCGGGGTTAGCCAACAGTGAAAGACGTTGGCCTAGTAGCGCTTTTCTTTTACTCGAGCAGATTTACCAATTCGGTCACGGAGGTAGTAGAGCTTCGACCGCCGTACATCGCCGACTGCCGTGCGTTCTATTTTGGCGAGGGTGGGCGCATGTAACGGAAACGTACGTTCCACTCCGACACCAAAGCTCATTTTCCGGACAGTAAATGATTCTCTGATCCCTGAGCCCCGTCGAGCTATGACGTACCCCTCAAAGATTTGTGTCCGCTCGCGATTTCCTTCAACAACTCGAACGTGGACTTTGACTGTGTCACCAGGGCCGAACTGCGGGTGGTCACTTCTCAGTTGGGTTTGATCGACAACATCGGTGCTGTGCATGGCGCACTTGCTCCTGGGGTGGGGTTCCGGATTGGGAACGGCGACTATTCGGGCAGCAACTGGCCCTCAGGAAGGGCTACGGGCGTCGCAGCTAGAACGAATAGTTATGTTACCGGCCTGTTACTCCGAAACGAAGCGGGGATCCACGCTTATATTGAACTCATTGAGAAGTAGCGATTCTTCTTGCGAAACACCACGACGTTCAAGCAGGTCAGGTCGAAGTTCGGCTGTTCGCGCGATAGCCATAGCTTGACGCCATCGGTGAATCAACGCGTGGTCACCGCTTCGGAGGGTCTCGGGTACTTCGAACTCGCGAAACAAAGCCGGTCGGGTCCACTGCGGATATTCAAGTAAACCGTCAGCGAAGGTTTCATCTGTCACAGAAACCTCGTTGCCGAGAACGCCGGGAACAAGTCGCGTTACGGCTTCGATCACCACCATGGCAGCAAACTCTCCCCCGGCAAGTACCACGTCCCCTACCGAGAGTTCATAGTCAACAAGGTTGGTCCGGATACGGTCATCGACACCTTCGTAGCGCCCGCACATGAGTGAGAAACCGTCCGTGGCGGCAAGTTCGCTCGCCTTTTGCTGGTCGAACTGAGGCCCACCCGGGTCGAGAAGAAAAAGTGGGCGCGGAGGCTCGACTGCCTCAACTGCTGCAAAGGCCGGCTCGGGTTTCAATATCATCCCTGCACCTCCTCCAAATGGCTTGTCGTCAACGGTCCGATGCGGGTCAGTACTTCCCATTCGAAGATCGTGAACACGCACGTCAATTAGTCCGGCACCGCGGGCTCGCCCCAAGACACTGAGTTGGGCCATGTTGTCCACTGCTTCGGGGAAAATGGTGAAAACGTCGATGCGCATTTCAAGACCTCAGATCGAACAAACCGTCGGGCACATCAACAAGAACAACGCCGTCAACGAATTCAACAACGAAGGTGAGGGGAACGAGGTCGCCGCTGTCGAGTTCCAGTAGATCAGAAGCGGGGTTTGCGACCACTGCTTCGACAATCCCGCGTTCAGTCCCGTCGACTTCGCGGACGGTTGAGCTAATCAATTCGTGAACCCATAACGCATCAGCAACGTTTAGTGCGGGCGCACGCAAGACCCAGCCGCGCAGCTTTTCGGCCTGGCCACGAGTCTTTATTCCATGGAAGCGAACTAGCCATCGATCCTGGTGCGGTCTGGACGTCTCGACCACAAGTTCGCGTTCATCGCCACTCAACTTGCTTCCGGATTCAAGCCGCTCAACGCGATCGGTGATCAGCCTGACGACCACCTCTCCCTTTGTTCCGTGGGCACGGCCAATGGTTCCAACTTCAAGCAAGTCGCCAACGTTGGACATTGTTACGCCCGAGCCCGAGAACTTTTTTCAAACTCAGTCGCTGAAGTCGACCTCAACATCAACGCCGTCCTTGACCGCTGCCGCACGCACCAATGTGCGAATCGAGTTTGCCACTCGACCACGCTTTCCAATAACGCGTCCGATATCTTCCGAGCTCACTTTTGCCATCAAACTGATCTTGGTGTCGGTCTCTTCAATTTCGAGCTCTACCTGATCAGGATGTTCTACTAACTGAGCAATGAGGTAGAGAAGCACCTCTTCTGCGGTAGTTCCTTCTTCATCGCTTCCTTCTTCATCGCTCATGTCTGCTCCTCATCATCAACGTTTACCTCTTGCTCGGCCTCATCTTTTGAAGGTTCCTCGGTCGCTTCGACCTCATTGGCTTCAGCCTCATCCACATTGGCTTCAGCCTCGTCAACGCTGTCTTGGGGAGTCGATTCCTCGGTTTCGTCTGCAGAGGTATCGTTCTGCATCTCACTTGAGCTTGGCTCCGGTTGTTGCACTACGGGTTTTGCCTTAGGCGCAGGTGGGACAGAAGGAACAAATTCTTCACCCTTAAAGTCAGCCCAAGCACCTGAGATCTTGAGGAGCTTTTCAACTGCCTCGCTGGGCTGGGCGCCCTGCTGAAGCCAGTGAACGGCACGGTCGTTATCAATCTTGACAACAGAAGGGTCAAGACGAGGCTGGTACGTACCAACAATCTCGATGAAACGTCCGTTTCGTGGGGAGCGACTGTCGGCGGCGACAACGCGATAGGTAGGTTGCTTTTTCTTGCCCATGCGCATCAGGCGCAGTCGTACGGCCATGGTTCTTCAGGTCTCTCCGGGGTCGTCTTGTAAAGTTTTCACCACTCGGCGGTGCCGGCCCTGAGGTCGGTGGAGTGATAAGAGATGGCGTCATTCAAGCCAGTGAGAAAGCCTACCTGGCTGCAGAGCCAACGAGCACGCTGAGCACAAGGTCGCTCTCAACGGCCAGGTAGCGTCAGATCGAGGTCGCCTATATCGAGTTTCGGTACCTGTTGAGTTTCCTTGGGTTGAACTCGACTGCCTCCGGCTCTCCCGGGACCTTTCTTACCTTTTTTGGGGTTTTTGCTCCTGGCTTTCCGGGCTTTTGCCTTGGTCCCCAGACCAGCCATACCCTTCATCATCTTGCGCATTTCTTTAAACTGCTTCAAAAGATTGCCTACCTGCGCTGGCGTCGTTCCACTTCCGTTGGCAATCCGCGCCCGGCGCGAGCCATCAATAATCTCGGGGTTAATTCTCTCTTGGGGAGTCATCGAAAGAGCGATCGCTTCAACTCGGTCAATTTCACGTTCATTGATATCTGCGTCTTTGATCTCCTTGGGAACGCCAGGCATCATCGACACAATGTTGGAGAAATCACCCATCCGACGCACTTGGCGAAGCTGATCAACAAAATCGTCAAGGGTGAAAGTTCCTTCAAGGAGCCTTTGAGCGGCCGCTTCGACCTCCTCCTGTTCAAAGACTTCTTCAGCCTTTTCGATGAGAGTAAGAACATCACCCATTCCCAGAATGCGTTCTGCCATCCGCTCAGGGTGGAACAGGTCGAAGTCATCAAGCTTCTCACCAGTTGAAGCGAAGGCAATAGGCTTTCCCACTACTTCTTTAACCGAAAGGGCAGCCCCACCGCGGGCATCTCCATCAAGTTTGGTGAGGATTATTCCATCGAGTTCGAGAGTTGCGTGAAATGCTTCAGCCGTGTTCACCGCGTCTTGGCCTGTCATGGCGTCGACGACTAAGAACGTGTAATTAGGATCGATCGCATCTGAAATTGCAGCAATTTCGTCCATTAAATCTCGATCGATGGTCAAGCGGCCTGCCGTGTCAACGATGAGCACATCGCGTCCCGTGGCTCGGGCCTCTACAAGACCTGCCCGAGTTGTCTCTACTGGGTCTCCCGGCGAGCTGAAGACTGGCACTTCGATCTGCCCCGCCAAGGTTTGTAACTGCTCTACCGCTGCGGGGCGCTGAAGATCAGCGCCAACAAGTAGGGGGTTTCTGCCCTGTGACTTAAACCAGCGCGCCAGTTTCGCCGACGAAGTCGTCTTGCCTGAACCCTGGAGGCCCGCTATGAGAACAACCGTTGGAGATTTTTGTGCGTACGTCAGATGAAGCGATTGTCCGCCCAAAATGACAGTAAGTTCCTCGTTTACAACCTTTACCACTTGTTGCCCAGGGGTCAGACTCTGGGTGATCCCAGCTTCTAGACATCGCGCCTGGATGCGGTCAACAAACCGCTTTACAACATCGAAGTGAACGTCGGCCTCAAGAAGTGCTAACCGAATTTCGCGCATTGCCTCGGCAACGTCGTTCTCGCTCAAACGACCCTTGCCTCGCAGGCGAGCAAGAATTCCGTCGAACCGGTCCGAGAGAGATTCGAACATAGTGCTGGTCAGGCTACCTGCATCGATTCTTGACGCTTCGCAGTTCGCTATTCATCGCCGAACAGTGCCTCCACAAATGAACTGGGATCAAAGTCAATGAGATCCCTTTCGCCCTCGCCAAGCCCTACGAGCTTGACCGGCAAACCCAGCTCTCGTTCGATCGCAAAGACAATTCCGCCCTTCGCCGAGCCGTCAAGCTTGGTAAGGACTACGCCTGTAACAGCGACTGTGTTGGCAAATTCCCTTGCTTGCGACAGACCGTTTTGGCCCGTAGTTGCGTCAATAACCAAAAGAACCTCTGCCACTTGGCCAGGGTCGCGGTCCGCTACTCGACGAACTTTCGCTAGTTCTTCCATGAGGTTGACTTGGTTGTGAAGACGTCCCGCTGTATCGGCGAGCACAACGTCCACATCGCGTGATGCTGCGGCCTGCACAGCGTCATATATGACCGAACTCGGGTCCGCTCCTTCACTTCCGCGTACGAAGTCTGCTCCACAGCGGTCAGCCCAAGTAGCCAATTGCTCAGCTGCCGCAGCTCGAAAAGTATCCCCGGCCGCCATCAAAACGCTAAGACCTTGATCTCCCAAACGCCGTCCTGTCTTTCCGATTGAGGTGGTCTTGCCGACCCCGTTGACCCCAACGAAAAGCCACACCGGTACTTTGCCATTCTGGGCGATATGCACCAATTGTCGGTCTGTTGCGAGATCGCTTTTCATTTGGTCTTTGAGCGCTTCGAGAAGTTGAGGTCCTTCACTAACTTCTGAAGCGCTCAATGTCGCGCGTAACCGGTCCACAGTGTCCATGGTCGCGTCGACACCAACGTCCGCAAGAATCAGCAACTCTTCAAGCTTTTCCCACGTTGAAACGTCAATAGACCCGCTGCGTATTCCGGCAAGTCGTTCGGAAATCAATCCCCGAGCTTTGGTGAGCTTCTCCCGCATAGACGCAGCGGTGGGCGGAGGCGACACGTCATGGTCGGCTTCTTCTGTCGGTTCGTCACTAAACCCGCGGTCGTCGCGAGAGGATTCTTGGTTAGTTGGCAGAGGTATTTCAGCCTGGTCATACCTGGTTATCCCGCGGCCTGTGGTCCACGTGCGATGCACCCAGGGCAGAAGTGCCAAGGTAAGCATGACAACTACGAAGATGACAAAGAGCAGGGTCGCGTTCACGTCGCTGGGATCTTACAGAGCAAGCAGGCCGGTGAAGCTCAACTGATCTATGACGCCACCTTCTCGCTCAACACCCGAGAAGAACCTGCTGGTGCCATAGAGACCCCATACAGGACGTCTGCCACTTCCATCGTGCGTTTCTGGTGACTCACGATGACCAACTGCGCCTCTCGGCGAAACTCCGAGACAAGATCGAGGAACCGATGCAAATTGATGTCGTCAAGGGCTGCCTCAACTTCATCCATTACATAGAACGGGGACGGCCGGCTGCGAAAAATCGCAAATAGAAACGCTAGAGCGGTCAAAGCTCTTTCACCGCCCGAGAGCAGGGACAGTTTTCGTACGTTCTTGCCCGAGGGTTTTGCTTCCATCTCGATTCCTGCTTCGAGCAACTGATCAGGGTCCGTGAGCTTTAGCCGACCTTCTCCTCCGGGAAATAGGGTTGAAAATATTTGTTCAAAGTTGTCGGCTACGTCAGTGAACGCCGACGAGAAAACCTCCACAATTTCGGCGTCGACTGCCGTAATGACTTTGTTCAGCTCGCGGCGACCGTTGCGAACATCTTGTAACTGTTCTGCCACGAAGTCGTGTCGTTCCTTAAGGGATTCATGTTCCTGCACGGCAAGGGGGTTAATGGGACCCATCCGACGTAAGTCGCTCTCAAGGTCACGCGCTCGCGATGCGGGCGTCTCGGCTTCGCCGAGTTGAGGTTCAGGCACCGCCATCGCTTCATCTAAGCCAGCCGAAAGTTCGTTACTCAACATTTCGCGCAAGCTGTCGAGCTTGAATCTTCTCTCAGTTTCTGCGATATTGCCCGAGGTCACTAATTCTCGAATTTCTGCCGACCGTTTTTCAATAGTTGTGCGCTCTCCCCTCAGAATTTCCAATCGGTCTGCCACTAGTCGAACTTCTGCAGAAATTTGGGTACGACGCTCGCGTAATCGCCCGACTTCTTGCTCTAGAGAGTCCAATCGTGCCAGTAGCAGTTCTCGTAGTTGTGCCAAGGCGGCAAGAGTTAGACCGACTCGATTCAGGCGGCCAGAGGTTCCCTCGCGTTCCTCGTCGTTTGCTTTTAGCTGCGTCGATATCTCTGCGTGACGGGCTTCGACTCGAGTTTTCTGTTCGCCAAGAACGCTAGCGCTAGCTTCCAACTCCGCACGTTTAGTTGCGGTGGCCCGAATCCGGTCACTCAGATCACGGCGCTTTGTGTGAGCGTCTGTGGCTGCAGATCGTTCAAGATTTTCTGCCACTTCAAGCTCGACAAGCCGAGCCTCTAGATCGACAAGCCTCGGACGGTCTCGGTCCAACACTTGGCCAAGTTCAGCACTACGAGCCTCTAACACTCCCCGATCTGAGGTCAGGTCGCGCCTCTCACGCTGAATCCGTTCAATTGCATCTGAAGAGTGAGTCAGTAAGTCATCATTTGCCTCGAGTTCGACCAGGGCAGTTTCCAGGCGATGTCGAGCCTCTCGATGCGCCGACTCAGCAGATGTACGCGCTGCCTCCGCCGCTTCACGGCGCGCAGTGGATTCCCTGACTCCAGCCTTCGCATCTTCCAGCGCGGCAACCGTGGCGGCATTCTCGCCCGACCCTACGCGCCATCCGTTGGGGCCACAGCAGTCGCCGGTGGCAGTCACCACAGTCAAGCCCGGTTGCTCAACCGCTAAATCGATAGCTTCTGACCAACCGCCGCTCACGCAAACGGCATCTTGCAAAAGTACGTCAAGCAATGGATCAATTGCAGCATGTGGCGTGCTTACATGGTCACGCAGGGGTTTACCGATCGTTGGCAGTCCGAGCGAAGAGTTCGTGGCTTTCAATGCGAGAATTGACCCCGCCGAATCAGACTCTCGAAGGCGCTGCAGCGCAACACGAGCAGTTTGAACATCTTCGACTACGACAGACGCGAGGGCTCCCCCTATGGCAGCTTCCACAGCCGGTTCCCAGCCTGATTCCACCTGAATGAGTTCTCCAAGAACCCCTAGCACTCCCTCTATTTCCTCTATCTTTTGTAGTCCTGAGCGCGCTCGGGCATCTTCGATTGCCAACTCAAGGGCGTCCGCGCGAGCTCGCCAGGTTCCTTCTTCCTTCAGCGCCAGTTGTTGTTCTTGGCTCAGATCATCAATCGCACCAACCGCTTTATCGACTTCACCTTGCGCCTTATCAACTAATTGGACTCGGTCGCCTTCTGCGCCCGATGCCGAACCGAGGCGAGACTGAAGCTCATCGAGGCGTCTATCAGCATCCTGAATCTGGCTAGTCACTTGGTTGACACGCGCCGCTGAACCGTCGTGTTCTGCCACAACCCGTTCTACACCCGTCCTCAAAGGGCCTAGTTCCCCTCGTACTTCGGCCGCTCTTTTCGCGGCATCAAGTCCCACTAACGGCGCTTCGTCATCCAGCGACTGCGACTCAATATCGAGTTCGGCCTCAACAACAACAAGCTCCTCTAGCTGACGCTCGATCACGTCGTCTCGAGTATTAAAAGCTTCTAATTCAGCCGCAAGTCGCGAAAGTTCCTCTTTAAGCGTCAGAGCCACGTCTTCGGCCACGAGTAGTCCACGGTCTCGCTCAGTTGTCCTTGAACGCTCGTCAACCAGTGCAATCAGACCTCGGCATCGCTCGCGTAACGACTCCACACGAGGAAGTAGATCCAAGCCCTGATCGCCGCTTTCTGTCAACTGGGCTTCCGAGGCGCCTATCTCTATATCGAGACCTGCAAGTTCGCCACGTAATCGGACCTGCTCTGCATCTAAGTCGCGGCTCTGCTCTTTTGACGAAGATTGAGCTGCTTCAAGCGCTTTCACCTTTTTCCCCGTGAGATATAACCGGAGGGTTCGCAGCTCTTCGGCTACAGCTCCATGGCGTTTAGCCGAATCGGCCTGTTTTTCCAGAGGACGCAACTGGCGACGCACTTCTCTTTGAAGGTCCTGCAATCGGGTCGTATTGGCTTCAGTTGCCGCAAGCCGCCGTTCTGCTCGTTCCTTCCGTTGACGAAACTTGAGTACCCCGGCCGCCTCTTCGATAATCATCCGACGGTCTTCTGGACGCGCGTTGAGAACTTGGTCTATCTGCCCCTGCGCCACAATCACGTGTTGCTGACGACCAACCCCGGCGTCACTCAGAAGGTCTTGGATATCGAGTAGCCGACAAGGCACACCATTCATCGAATACTCAGAATCGCCTGCTCTATAAAGAGTCCGAGTAATTGTGATCTCGCTGAAGTCGATGGGCAGCGAGCCCGACGAATTATCAATGACCAGGCTCACTTCTGCTCGGCCAAGCGCCGGCAGATCTGAGGTGCCAGCAAACACCACGTCTTCCATTTTTCCTGATCTCACGGTGGTTGGTCCTTGAGCACCTAATACCCACGCGACCGCATCGACGACGTTGGACTTACCACTGCCGTTCGGACCTACGACAACGGTTACTCCTGGCTCAAATTCAAGCACCGTCGTGTCAGCAAAAGATTTGAAACCCTTCATGGTGAGTGACTTGAGAAACACTATTTAGGACCTACCCGGCGAACGATGAGGTCACCGCTGGTAGCGGTGACACTCCGACATAATGCCCTCTGGCTGGCCTTAGTTGGTTGACCCCAAGGGGGTATTTCGCTTACGCGAAAAGGTCACGGCTAGACCTGGTAATCGCAGTAGTAGTGAGTAGACCCACCTGCTCGGGCAGTCCGAACGTTGCCCCGCCCATTTCGGCTACGTTCGCCAGCTCTGCCAAAGACCTCAAGATATTCGTCATATCCGCCAGGCTGGCCAAAGATGTCACAGACTCCGCCGACGCTGACGCCACGATGCTTTACGGCGTTGTGAACAGTTTCAACGATTGCCCGATAAAGCCTTCGTATCTCCTGCGTTATCAATCGACTAGCGATTCTGTCGTGTCGCAACAACGCTGAGTGGAGAATTTCGTCGGTGTATACGGGACCCAGTCCAATGATGAACGACGAATCCATTAGTAGTTTTCTCAATTTTGTGTCATGCATCAGAAGTCGGCGGCCAAAATCAGTCCACGAGATGGGCTCTTCGATTGGGTCGAAGCCGCGCCGTGCTGGTTCAGGGACCGAGTCATCTGTTGCGTCACTGTCAACCAATGTGACAGTCAATTCTTTGTCGCTATCAAGCAGCCGAAGTTGACCTTTTTGGGTAAATCCAATGACTAATTGGGTACTGCTATCAACCTCGTCTTTGTTGCTAGCTCGGCGCACGGACCCGCCAGAGCCAAGGTCAATTGTCAGGATCTGTCCGTTCCCGACATCAAGGCAGAGTGACATACCTGCGCGTTTCACGCTGGAGATTTTCAACCCCGCTAAGGCCTTGGTAAGAGATGTCTTATTGGGCTGACCGGGAATCACGCGCTTTGGACCCATTACCTCTATCTGTTTTATTTTCAGGCCGCCGATTTCTCTATCTAGATCACGACGAGCGGTCTCGAGCTCAGGCAGTTCCAGCATGTTCAGGCTTTCCTTGGGTAATTGAGGGCGAGGAGTGATCGTGTTTTTCGGAGGACTCAAGTTCCCGCCAGGCTTGAGTCGCCGCGGCCTGCTCAGCTTGTTTCTTAGAAGTTCCTTGGCCCTTGCCGCGCACAGCGTCCCCAAAAGAAACTTCAGCCAAAAAGCATTTACCGTGGTCGGGACCACTGTCAGTCAACGTGTAGCACGGAGAGTCTCCATATACGCGCACAACTAGCTCCTGCAATCGAGTTTTCGGATCTCCAACACTCGGGTCAACCGCTACTTCTTCGATCCGCTCGGATAAGGCCTCGAACGCGAACCGACTAGCCGCTTCCATGCCACCGTCGAGATAGATAGCCCCTAGGAGGGCCTCGAATGCGTCACCGAGAAGTGAAACTTTTTCGCGTCCTCCCGAACGGTCTTCCCCTATACCTAGGAGCAAAGCTTTTCCAATCCCGTAGTGACGGGCCACTTCCGCCAGACTGGCCGCGTTTACTATCGCTGACCTGGCTTGTGCAAGATCTCCCTCAGCCCAGTCGGGGTATGAGCGATAGAGGTGAGCAGCCACGCAATGTCCGAGTACAGCATCTCCCAGCAACTCAAGTCGCTCGTTCGAAGCGGCATCACTATGTTCCGCGCACCAACTGCGGTGAGACAGAGCTAATTGCAATAATTCAGGATCATTGAAGGCATGGCCGACTCGCTCGGCAAGTAACTCAAATTCCTGTCCGGCTTCTGGCACGTCAGTCAATTCGAGCCATCACATAATCAATGGCATCGCGAACGGTCTTCAAATCTTCAAGGTCGTCATCTTCAATTCGAAATCCGACGGTCCGTTCTGACAATTCCTCTTCTAGGCCCTCAACGAGCTCGATCAAGGCAAGTGAATCAGCTTCAAGGTCTTCCACGAACGATGACGATTCAGTTACCCGTGCCGGCTCGATCTCGAGGATGTCTGAAAGCTGCTCACGAATTATTTGGAAGACACTGTTTCGGTCTGGCTGACTTTGTTCAACGTGTGTTTCGGCGGGCAAGGAGACTCCTACCGTCGGGGGCGTGGTCATAGTAATCATAGCAGATGCGCTGAATTGCCACTTTAAGTAGTATTATTTTGCAATTAACCACTTTAAGTTGCTTTTCTGAATCGTCTCAGTGGGCAATGACTGCAGAACTCAGCTCGCCCACTAAATCTCTTTCAACCATGTCTCTAGCCACTTTGCACGCGTTGGTAATAGCCATCGGGCCAGCTGATCCATGACTGATAATCGCAACACCATTCACACCTAGCAACATCGCTCCACCGACAGCATCAGGATTTAGCTCAGCGGCTACCGGAGCTAAGTGGCTTAAAGCTTGAGCACCAACTTCAGCCGCTCCTTCTGTGGTCAACGCCGTGATTATCTGGTCCACGAGAAATTTGACGGTGCCTTCAAGAGTCTTCAGGATCACGTTCCCGGTAAATCCGTCGGCGACGAGAACGTCGACGTCGCCGCTGAGTACATCGTTTCCTTCTACATTCCCGATGAAGTTCAAGGAGGAGTCATCGGCCAAGAGTTGATGAGCAGCTTTCACTAGCTGGTTACCTTTCTCGGGTTCCTCTCCTATCGATACCAACCCAACACGCGGGTCCGTCACTTCATATCTCACTTGAGCAAAAGTTGATCCCATTCGCGCGAATTGGTGCAACCATTCCGGCTGACAATCTGCCATTGCTCCGGAATCAAGCAGTATTTTGGGCGCTCGGCCGGGGATAGGCAAAGTCGTCGCAATAGCTGGCCGATTGACTCCCTTTAGCCGTTTCATCCTCAGTAGGGCGGCCGCGGCTACTGCCCCTGTATTTCCCGCGCTAACCATCGCTCCTGCATGCCCATCGCGTACGCGTTCAGCTGCTCGAACTATCGACGAATCCTTCAAGGTTCGGACTGCTCGACCGGGTTCGTCCGCCATTCCTATGATTTCAAGCGCTGCATGTACCGCTATGTCGTCGACATTTTCGAGTCGGGCGGGGTCCCCAATTAGCTCCACCGGGATGCCCAAGTCAATCGCGGCACGAACCCCTTCAATTATCGCAGAGGGGGCATTGTCGCCTCCCATGGCATCAACGACGATGGGCTGCATGGTGGTCCGCTTTGTTAGTCGACTTCGATGGCCTGGCGGCCGGCGTACCAACCACAATTGCCACAGACGCGATGAGGCAATTTGGTTTCAGAGCATCTCGGGCACGAGCTACGCGACGAGGAACGGAGTTTCCATGCAGCGGCACGACGGCTGCGGGTCTTTGACTTGGAAGTCTTTTTCTTTGGGACGGCCATCGTTGACCTCAGGGAGTGAGCCCGACCTGTTGGAATCGAGCGGAGCGAACGTGGCGTCAACGTGGCGCCGTCAACCTCACACAGGTAAACGACGGCCGACGGCGGCGCTGGGTTGTGTCGGACACATCGACACGAGTACAAGATGTTACCTGAAGAGGTATCGACCTCCTACAACAGATCGATACAGGTGGTCACCCGTTCCTAAGTATCTCGGTGATCTTCTTCCTCCTCAAAAACCAATGCCTGTAGCGGAGCCCAACGCGGATCGGCTGCAGGGGACGCTTCAGAATCGGCTTCTTCTGTATCGCCCGAATATTCAGGCGACAAGTCAGAACACTCTTCGGTGAGCACACATCGAACCACCCCAACTGGTAGTTCGAGCAAAATCGCGTCGCGCACCATGGGTGCCAGATCTATAAATTCTTCATGCAAGGGGTATGACTCCCCCTCGCGGGGATGTTCTTCAAAAAGTTCCTCAACTTCAGCTGTTGCCATCCCCTCAACTGGGCGGAGACATCGAGAACAATCACCGTTCCAAGTCGTGCTGATAACTCCGGCCGCGACCACGCCCTCGCGAACTTGATCCAGAATCAGTTCAAGTCTTATGGTCTTGCCGGCCTTTACAGAAACGTCTCCTACCTGGAGAGGGCCATCGCCGTCTCGTAAGAGCGACGCGTCAAAGTCAGCGTTCCAATTTCGTAACGGCTCCGGTCGTTGAAGACGTTCGAGGGGGACACGAAGCTCAGACACCGGGCTCCCAGTTGTCAAGTTTCGTCCTGATCGAAGACTTCAGGACCTGAAGGATCTTCGGGCTCAATAGAGGGCTCAGGCTCGCGCACCGGCATAGTCGGTTGAAGTCGCCCTCTAGCGTCTGTCACGGCCGACTGCACTTTCTCCAGGGCTGAGGCGAACTGTTCCAGTCGTTGCTCACAATAATCGTCGACTTCGTGACGTCTTCTACGAGCCTGCGACTCCGCTTGTTCGACCATTTGGCGCGCCTTGCGTTCCGCTGAACGCACCACTTCGGTTCGTTGCACCATTTGAGCGACTCGGGTTCGGGCCTCTTCGATTACTAGACCGGCATCAATTTTCGCTTTGACAAGAAGTTCTTCGCGCTCTTTAAGGAGCCACCGAGCCTCGCGTACTTCATCGGGAAGTTCCGAAAGTGCCGCCTCGAGTAACTCGATAATTTCGTCTCGACTGACCATGACGGAGGTAGAGAGGGGCATAGGTCTGGCGGCATTGATCACATCCATTACTCGACGCACCAATGCTTCGACGCCCGGGCCACTCAAGGGTGCAGCCTCGGTCACTTGGGCATCTTTTCTCGAAGCCGTAAAGCGACCGCTTCCGGCACCAAGTGTGAACAGTCAGTACCGAATCGGGTGATGTCTCGGATGTACTTCGAAGCGATGAAAGCGTTTTCGCCATTCGAAGGCAAGAAAAGTGTTTCAACTCCGCTGACGGATCGGTTCATTTGAGCCATCTGTAATTCAGACTCAAAATCGGCGACGCCTCTAAGACCTTTGACGATGAAATCAACGCTGAGCCGATCAGCCAGATCCACTACCAGTTCTCCGAACTGCACCACTTCAACATTCGTTAAAGGCGCGCACGCTTCCGTCAGCATTTCAAATCGTTCGTCGTCAGTGAAGAATGGATTCGACTTCTGTGGGTTTCGCATAACGGCAACAACGACGTGGTCGAATAAGCGACTTGTCGTGGTACAGACGTCTATGTGGCCATTGTGAACCGGGTCGAATGACCCCGGATACAGAACCTTGACCACGAGCATCTCCTTGCCTTGCGCTACCGGCTACAAGAAACGGTACCGATCCCCGACAGAATCCTCCACTGTCGATTGTGTAAATCCGTCGAAATCAGGGCAGATTCGTGTTTTCGGGGCGCAATATCGTTACTACTGCCTTCCCATAGCTTCGACTACGAATAACTTCCCACCCTTCAAAGGGTCCGATTTCCGCGTCGCTCTCTGCTACTACACACGCGTTTCCCGCGGCCGCTAATAGGTTTTGCCAGTCGTCAAACACATATGGCGGGTCCGCGAGCACCAGTTCTACCTCTAGCAGTTCAAGCCTTTTCACGGCGTCACCTTGTATCACTTCGGCATGAAGGTCCAAAGAGTCCAGGTTCGCTTTAATGATTTTGCAAGCGTTTGAGCTGTTATCGACAAAGATCACATCAGTTGCGCCACGCGATAGCGCCTCTACGCCCAGTGCACCCGAACCGGCGAACAGGTCGGCTATACGACAACCTTGAGGCATACCCAAACTGAAAAGCATGTTGAAGATGGCCTCACGCGCTCGGTCAGACGTTGGTCGAGTCGTTTCATCTTGCGGGGCGCTGATCCGACGCCCGCGCAATGTGCCTCCGACGATGCGCATACACCGACACTAACGGCACACTATTGATATGGACGTTCCTGAAACAATCACCTGCGTTGACTGCGGAGGGTTGTGTCGCCGAATCAGCTATGAGGAACCAGACGAAGGTTTCCAGCCCGGTGACGTAGTCGCGTACAGGTGCAGAGATTGTGTCGATCGATGGGACATCGTTGTTGAAGACGAAGGAGAATAGTTTCGCGTTCTCACCCTCTCAGAAGATTCTCTGCGTCATCATCTCGACGCTCGACAAACCATCGCACTTCATCTTCAAGGGTTTCGTGTTGCTCTAACGACCCATTTTCATTTACGAGCGTTGCTGCAAGATCGCGTGCGCGTTCAACCCAGACTCGATCCCTAGCTAACGACGCCAATTTCAGGTCGTTACTACCCGATTGCCTTTGATCAAAAATCGTGCCCTCACCGCGTAGTTCCAAGTCACGTTCGGCAAGAGCAAATCCGTCGGTTGATTCCTCAAGAGCTCGAATACGAGCTTCAGCGTCGTCGGAAATCTCGTCTGCGGTGACCAAAAAGCATGTCGATTGGTGCACCCCTCGGCCCACTCTTCCTCGAAGTTGATGGAGTTGAGCCATTCCGAACCGATCTGCGGACAAGATGATCATCGTCGTGGCGTTCGGAACGTCCACTCCGACCTCGATCACCGTTGTGGCAACCAGGACATCCAAGCGTCCTTCTCTAAAAGCATCCATTGCCTTCTGTTTGTCTGTCCCAGACAGCCGACCGTGCAGTAGACCAACTTTGACCCCTGACAGCTCTCCCTTGGAAAGGCGATCTTTGGTGGTCTCTGCCGAATCAGCGTCAAGCTTGTCGCTCTCTTCTATCAGCGGACATACGACATAAGCTTGACGGCCCTGGGCTATTTCGGAACGCACGTGTTGCCACACCGTGTCATCACTATCCCCTACCCAAAACGTAGTGATTGGTGTCCGACCCGGCGGCAACTCGTCCAGGGTCGATACATCCAAGTCGCCATATACCGTCATGGCCGCCGTTCGCGGTATCGGTGTCGCTGTCATCACTAACAAGTGAGGCCATTTACCGTCGGGGCGCCCCCGTTCTCTTAGGATCGATCGTTGCTCAACCCCAAACCGGTGCTGCTCGTCAACCACCACGACACTGAGTGAAGAAAAGGTAATTCCTTCTTGTATTAAGGCATGAGTTCCAATAACTAGGTCTACCGAACCGTTTCCCATTCCTTCGACCACCCGTTGTCGGTCCGTCCCTGTTATTCGGTTCGTTAGCACCTTGATCGAAAGCGGTCTCACACCCATCAGCGTCGAGTCATCCGATACTTCCAACCCTTCGGCCAGTTCAACCAAACTCAGGTAATGCTGATCTGCCAAAACTTCGGTCGGCGCCATCAGCGCTCCCTGATGGCCATCTGCTACTGCTATTAGCAGCGCGTGTAAGGCGACGAGCGTTTTCCCCGCGCCCACGTCGCCCTGCAATAGTCGATGCATCGGCTGCTCGGTCTTGAGGTCAACTTCGACCTCCGCCATTGTGCGCTGCTGAGCTGCTGTGAGCTCGAAAGGTAAGCGGTCATAGAAGCTCGCGAGCAACTGGCTGTCGCATCGGTGCGCAATGCCGGAAGCGCTTTCCAAACGACGCATTTTTCGCAACCGAAGGACCAGTTGGACTCGTAAGAGTTCGTCAAGAACAAGACGATTTCTCGCCTCTGAAACTTCCGACATTGAGTTCGGTTGGTGGATTGCCTTAAAGGCAGCCGTCCGGCCGAGCAACTGCAAATCGTGCAACACCTGGACCGGGAGTGGCTCCACTATCCCGCGGCGCTCGCAACGACGTAACGCTTCAGTCGACCAACGACCTATGTCCCATGTGGTCAACCCAGCTTTTTCGGACTGTGGGTATATCGCGATAATTCTGCCTGTTCGATCTCCAACTAAATCAACTAACGGGTTAGTCATCTGGAGTTGGCCTCGGTAAAGGTCCACCTTTCCAAACAGAGCGACCGTAAGTCCTTGCTTAAGTTGCTTCGAGCGCCATGCCTGGTTGAAGAACACAAGTTCCAAACTCCCGGTGTCATCAGACAACGAGACCTCAACTATGGACCTTCGGTTTCGAGTTCTCCGAGACTTGACGCTCTCGACGTCCGCCACCACCATGACCTCTTGCCCAGGGGTAACTTCGCCAAGCTTCGCCTCCCGACTTCTGTCGACGTACCGACGCGGGTAATGCGTCAACAAGTCGAACACCGACTCAATTTCAACCTCCCCAAGCGACGTTCGTCGCTCTTCGCCAACTCCTTGTAACCGATCGACGCTTATGGCGTCGAGTTCACGAAGAGAAAGTGGTTCCGTCACTCGACCCCAAATAAGTACGGGTAGTGGCCTTGGCCACCTTGATGAATTTCTGTTTCAATATTCGGCCGATTTTCCGCGATCCACTCTGTAATGGCGCGAGTTTCAGCATCGCGGACGCCTTCGCCCACAATCACCGTCAAAATCTCGTGATCTCGGTCGACGAGCGCGTCGAGCAATGCGGTAGCTGCGCTTGACGGAGCATCAGCAATAGAACAAACACCGCTTCGGTCGAGACCGACCCAATCGCCCGCCGCTACTTCTCCTATCGAAGTGGTGGTTTCTCGCACCGCGCGGGTTACTTCTCCAACCACAACACCTTGAGCAATCTCAGCCATAGATTCACCGTTACTCGCTGCGTCACTTTGGGGGTCATACCCCAAAAGTGAAGCGAAGCCTTCGGGCACAGAAGTGGTGGGGACCACCACGACTCGCTTCGCGCTCTGCCCATCAACGGTGCGCGCGGCCGCGACAATGTTCGAGTTGTTGGGAAGAATAACTACCTGGTCAGCAGGCACCCGCTCTACCGCTTCTAGAAGCTCTGCTGCCGAGGGATTCATGGTTTGACCTCCAACGACAAGTTCCTGGACACCAAGGCTGTGAAAAATTCGACTGATTCCCGGAGCCGGGGAAACGGCGACGACGCCACATGGCACCGGCTCTGGATTTGGGAAGTCATCTGATTTTCCAGCCGCAGTGGCTTCGCGGACCCACCGTTCCTCCATGACTTCTTCCGCTAAATCCGTCACTCTTATCTGTTGCGGTCGTCCGACCTCTATTCCGGCTTCGATGGCCGGACCGATGTCATCAGTATGAATATGGCAATTCCAAAGCCCATCTCCGCCAACTACAACAATTGAGTCTCCTAAACCTGCCCATACTTTTTTGAAGCCCTCAATGGCCTCATCCGGCACGTACAGCAGGTACATGACTTCGTAGCGGAGTTCAGAACTTTCATCGTCGAAAGACATAGCGGGTCCAGCGAAAGAAAGTTCTACTTGGTCGGGCGCGGTCGGAACCTCACGACCGTCTAATACGTGAAGGATTCCATGAAGAAGCAAAAGAAATCCTGCTCCACCTGCATCCACTACTCCCGCCTCGCGAAGAACCTGCAACTGTTCCGGAGTTCGGTCGAGGGCAATTTGTCCCTCGGCAAGAGCATTCTCGATGACTCGGATAGGAGTTGCGTCTTCTTCTGTTTCGCGCGCCCCTCTAGCGGATTCGCGCACGACAGTAAGAATCGTCCCTTCCACTGGCTTCATCACTGCACCGTCCGCTGCGATGCTTGCCTCGGTTAACGCCGTGGCAAGTGCGGCCCCGTCGATATCAGCTGAGTTGGAGAGACATCCGCTGATGCCGCGCAATACTTGCGACAGAATCACGCCCGAATTGCCGCGGGCTCCCATTAGCGAACCGTGCGATATCGCAGAACAAACCGCGCTCCGGTCATTGAGGTCAATGCCTTCAAGTTCTTCGAGGACCGATCCCACCGTTAACGCCATGTTGGTTCCGGTATCGCCATCTGGCACTGGATATACGTTGAGTCGGTTGATCCACTCTCGATGAGTTTCGAGAGCCCCATGAAAGGCTGACAAAACTTCCACGAGTTGAGCGGTGGAGAGAACGGAGGCTATTTCCACAGAAGCTGATGTTACCGGTGTGTAGCACTATCGATAGGCGACTAACACTAATGCTCGCACTCCACCCAATAGCTTCTCTTAGTTGCTAAGTTGTGCCCGCTTCACAGACCGTCGTAGGGTCCCCACGAAGCTTGTGTCATAGATCAAACGCGATCTTCAGGGTTACTACCGGAGGCCAGCAATGCAAGGTGTCATAAAATCATATGACCCCCAGTCAAAAACGGGAGTAGTAGTCGACGACGTAGGCCGCGCTGAGTACGACTTGGCCTTGGATGCTCTTGAGGGATCGATCTTTCGAATGGTGCGACAGGGGCAAAGGGTCGTCTTCGACCTCAACGAACAAGGACTAGCAACTCAGCTAAGGCTGGGCAGTGAAGTTGACCTTGGTACACCTGATTGGATCACGTCCGCGGGGGGCGACGCGTGACCAAGAACTGGGGACACTCCCCGGTCGACGTCTGAAAGTAAACGGAGGTCAAAATGCCTGGAACGACCACCAACGAAAGCCTTCTTGAGTGGGTAGACAGTTGGGCCAAAATACTGACTCCTGACTCCATCCACTGGTGTGACGGAAGTCAAGAGGAGTATGACGAGTTAGCCGCGTCGATGGTGGAACAAGGCACTCTGATTCCTCTCAATGAAGCGAAACGGCCAAATAGTTTTTTGGCCCGATCCGACCCTGGTGATGTCGCTCGTGTCGAGGACAGGACATTCATTTGCAGCGATGATCCTGCCGATGCCGGAAACAACAACAATTGGCGTGAACCAGAAGCTATGCGAACCGAGATGTTAGATCTCTTCGCAGCTTCGATGGTCGGACGCACCATGTTCGTAGTGCCCTTTTCGATGGGACCGCTTGGGTCACCGATAGCGCACATCGGGGTTCAGTTAACCGACTCACCCTACGTTGCCGCTTCAATGCGAATTATGACCCGCATGGGGCAGGGCGCCTTAGACGCGCTCGGTGAAAGCGAGTGGGTGCCGTGTGTCCATTCGTTGGGAGCTCCGTTGGCTCCAGGTGAAAGTGACGTCACTTGGCCATGCGATTCCGAAAACAAGTACATCGTCCATTTTCCGAGCACTCGAGAAATCTGGTCCTACGGCTCAGGCTATGGCGGTAACGCTTTGCTGGGTAAGAAGTGTTTTGCTCTCAGGATTGCTTCGACGATGGCGCGCGATGAAGGCTGGCTCGCCGAACACATGTTGATCGTGGGCGTCACCCCGCCAGGGGGCGAAACCAAATACGTAGCGGCGGCTTTCCCGTCCGCGTGTGGCAAGACGAATATGGCAATGATGATCCCGTCTCTGCCTGGATGGAAGGTGGAAACAATTGGGGATGACATTGCCTGGATGAAATTTGGCGCAGACGGCCAGTTATACGCGATAAACCCCGAGGCCGGTTTCTTTGGGGTGGCTCCCGGTACTGGCGAGAAAACTAATCCCAATGCCCTCGCGACCCTTTCGGGCAACTGCGTATTCACTAATGTCGCCCAAACTGACGACGGAGACGTCTGGTGGGAAGGTCTTACCGATGAGCCCCCGGCTCGTTTGATCGACTGGAAGGGACAAACTTGGACTCCAGAAGTTGAAGCTCCAGCGGCTCACCCGAATGCACGATTCACGGTTCCCGCGGCGCAATGCCCTTCGATAGCACCTTCATGGGAAGACCCGGCAGGTGTTCCCATTTCAGCGATACTTTTCGGCGGCCGACGAGCCACGACCGTGCCGCTGGTGTCAGAAGCCCTTGATTGGGAACATGGCGTCTTCCTCGGATCAGTGATGTCGTCAGAGAAGACTGCCGCTGCTGCGGGAGCGATCGGTCAAGTTCGTCGAGACCCGTTCGCGATGCTTCCATTCTGCGGGTACAACTTTGGCGATTACTTTCAGCACTGGCTCGATATCGGCAAACATCAGGGTGCGAAACTTCCAAAACTGTTCTACGTAAATTGGTTCCGAAAAGACCAAGACGGTCGCTTCATCTGGCCAGGATTTGGTGATAACGCGAGAGTTCTCAAATGGGTGCTGGAACGCATTGCTGGTACAACCGAGGCTGTTGAAACACCGATCGGAATGGTCCCAAAGACTGAGGACCTTGATGTGGCCGGATTAGATCTGACTACCGACGCTCTTGAATCGCTTTTAACGGTAGACGTGATCGAATGGCAGAACGAAGTCACGTTGATCGAAGAGCATTACGAATCGATAGGTGAGCGACTTCCAAGTGAAATGCGGCTTCAACTCGCCCGGTTAGCCGACAGACTCGCTGGCTAAGTGTTTCGTTAGCTTCCCGGTCGAAAAGAAGTCACAGCAGGACCAACGCTCGAATTCCGAGGCCCATGATGAACAGGCCACCCCACCCGTAGAGCATGTGAAGTCGTTCTCGAAACTGTTGCCGGTAGCTGTAAAGAATGCCAACTGTCGTGGCAGCTAAAACGCCGTACAAGACATGAAAAGTTTGCGGCCCACCGTCATTCGCGTTGATGTGTATCGCTGCCAAAGTGACTTGCACAAAAACCAAGGCTTGGACGAAGGCTGTGAACCTCCAGAGCTGCGCGCCTCGAAGGCTGGGCACTGGTCCAGATGCCAACGCCCAGGCGCCGGCAATCCCGTTACCTATGACTAGAAACCAGCACGCGACGAGGTGAAGCGCGCTCAACACTTGACCATCAAGCTGTCTGGTTGGCGAGCAAGTGGAGGAACATGATTAGGTTCTGAGCGTCTGTGTGTCCGTCGGCGAGCCTTAATTCCGCTGGAGTCTTGGCTGCTTCGTCGCTCATGGCAACGACGTCAAGGGCCCTAAGTAATCCGACGGGTGCGCCCTGCTCGACCAGAGTTCCCACGTCACGCACGATGTGTCGACCCCGCAGGCCTCGGTCTCGAATAACGGCCTGAATAAGGATCCTCAAAATCGCGCAGGCTGATGCTGGCGATTGTTCGACGACAGCTTGAGCCTCGGCATACAAGGGCGCGAGGTTGCTGGGCAACCCTGCCGGCGCCAGCGCCGCTTCGGAGCCGGATTCGGCTCTCAGGCCACCGCTCCTGTGTCGCGAAGTTTGACAACGTCGTCAGGGTCGTAGCCGACAGAGCGAAGCACATCATCCGTGTGCTGTCCAGGATGTGCTGGCGGACTTTGGATCGTGGCCTCGGTTCTACTAAATCGCGGAGATGGGTTCGGCTGGATCACGCCTGAAAGCTCAGTGAAGACTTCGCGGTGCTGGTTGTGCGGATGCTCGGGTGCTTCCGCGAGTGTCAACACAGGAGCGAAGCAGACGTCAGTGGCGTCCATTATCTCGCACCATTCATCTCTGGTCCGGGTTTTGAAAAGAGTAGAAATTCGTTCTTTCAATTCTGGCCAGGAGCTGCGTGACAGTTGTGCGGCAAAGTCTTCATCCCCATCGAGCCCAGTGAGCCGCATCAGTTCTGCGTAGAACTGCGGCTCGATAGATCCGATTGATATATATCGGCCGTCAGCGCATTCGTAAACATCGTAGAAATGACTGCCAGTGTCGAGAAGGTTTGTTCCACGCTCATCGTTCCAGATGCCTAGGGCGCGCATGGAATGGAACATGGCCATCAGGCTTGCAGCCCCATCTACCATCGCGGCGTCTACAACCTGGCCGTGGCCTGAGCGTTGAGCTTCCACGATTCCACAGGCCACTCCGAAAGCCAGCAACATGCCACCGCCGCCGAAGTCACCGACCAGGTTGAGTGGAGGCACTGGAGCTTCTCCATTGCGCCCTATGGGTTCGAGGGCACCAGCTAATGCGATGTAGTTGATGTCGTGCCCCGCCGCCATTGCATACGGACCATCTTGACCCCACCCGGTCATCCTCCCAAACACAAGTTTCGGGTTTCGGGCGAGACATTCTTCGGGACCTAGGCCAAGCCGTTCCATCACACCAGGCCGGAAACCTTCGATCAGAGCATCAGCTGTCTCCACTAGCCGAAGGACAACTTCAACACCGTCAGGATTTTTAAGGTCGACTCCGATAGACGATCGACCTCTAGCCAGCACGTCGATGGGTGGGTTCTCGGCGTCTCCGCCTACGACATTTCCTGCACGGTCAATGCGGATGACCTCAGCTCCCATGTCGCTGAGCATCATTCCGCAGAACGGCCCAGGACCAATACCTTGAAGTTCTATGACTCGAATTCCCTGAAGCGGCCCCATGCGACTCTCTTTCTAAAGATCAAGATCAACCTAGTAGCTCATTTAAGTGTTGGATCGCGTGATTTAGCCACTTACCAAAGTTCGGCAAGGTTTCGTTTCTGTGATGTCTTGTCGTATTCGTCTGGGTCGAAGTGATTATCAATTGTGGCTTGAAGCATTTCGCCGGCCGTGGGCACGTTGGGTTCCACTAATTGATTTTCTAGATCCCAGATACCAGATCGGAATAAGGCCTTCGAACATTGAAAATATGCCTGGTCGATGGTTACTTCGACAACTGATTTGGGAGTCTTGCCTTCTACAGAAAAAGAGGCGAGTAAGTCAGGGTCGGTCGAGATAGTGGCTCTGCCATTTAGTCGCATCGTTTCAGATACTCCAGGGACCAGAAATAAGAGTCCGATTCGGTTGTCCTGAACGATGTTTCGCAACGTATCAAGGCGATTGTTGCCTCTTCGATCTGCGAACTGAATGGTTTTTTCGTCCACGACCCGAACGACGCTGCCTCGGTCCCCGCGGGGAGAACAATCAAGACCTTCGCTTCCAACGGTCGCTACCGCCATAAATGGCGCCGCTTCGACAAAGGCTCGATATTCCGAATTGAGGTGTCTCAGTTCCTTAGTTATCGCTCTGGGCATCGCTTCGCCATACAGAGTTTCAAGCTGGTCGATGTCTGTGACGATGTGTTCTTTGGTCATCGTGTTCGATCCGCCAATCGTTGTAAGTCAGCGACGTAGTCGCCCCACAAGGGTTCGGGAGTGTCGTGACCCATTTGGTCATATACAACTAGTTCAGCGTCAGGTATTAACGCAGCAGTCGCTTCACCACCATCCAATTGAATCAACTGGTCCATCCTGCCATGGATGACCATAGTGGGCACTTCGACAGTTGGAAGTTGGTCGGCTCGCGAGCCTGAAGCCAATATCGCCAGCAGTTGCCAAACTTGGCCCTGAGGATGGTGACATCGGTCGTAGGCTGCTTCCTCTAACGAAAGCGCCCAGTCCTTATCAAATAAGGCGCCCCCGTGAAGCTCGCGTGCTGCTACTGCGTTAGCGACGACGCTACGTCGGTCGTCACCTGCCGTCCCTAATCCGGCTACTGCCTCTGGGGTTGCCTGCCCGACCCCGATTTCACCTGTGGTGGACATGACTGTTGTCATCGATCGCAGCCGGCCAGGGTGATTGATTGCGAGGGTTTGAACGATCATTCCGCCCATGGACATGCCCCAAACGTGAGCTTGTTCTATCTCTAGGGCATCCAATACTGCGAGGCAGTCCATAGCCATATCAGACAAGTTGTATGGCGCTGAAAGCTCACCAAGCGAATGCTCTCGCGTCAATTGCTCAAAAACTCGCTCAATACTTGGGGGCTCTCCAGGCGTTTTCGATGACCGTCCGACATCACGGTTGTCCATACGGATGACATAAAACCCGGCACGGTTAAAACTTTGGACCCATGCGGGGAGAAAGTTGATCGATTGGCTGCCCAGGCCATTGACAAACAGAACGGGAGGGTTGGAGTTGTCCCCATGTGCATCGAAGTAAAGTTCGACGTCGCCGTTTCGTGCTGTTCCGGATGTTTGTGGCCCCATCATCGACCTCCATCGATCGAGGATTGTAGGCGTTCATCGAGTCGGTCGATTGCGACAGAGGTCCTCGCTCCCCACCAAAAAAGATCTTGACCATCGACAAACACCACAGGGGCAATGGATTTCAATAGGTCCAAGTGTCGTTCGCCGAATGGGTAGGGCTCGCTAGGCGCCAGCACCACATCGATTTCAGCCTCCATCAATTGACGCTCTTCGATTACCGGGTAGGTGTCGTCTGAATCGGCAAAAAGCACGTCGATGCCTAGATGACTTAGCACCGTAGCCCCGTAGGTATCAGCACCGATGGTCATCCATGGACGTCTCCATATAGGAACGAACGCTCTTACGCCACGACTAGCGCGCCGTGGACTGAGTACGTGCGACCACTCAACACCAACGCGACCAGCTAAGCGCCGCATCTCCGAGCCAACATCGTCCAGCGACGCTACGTGCAACGACTCCACCTCGATGCCTCGACTCCTTAACGCTTGGTAATCCTCCAGACGGTTCTCTTCGCGGTCCACGACGACAAGGTCGGGGTTCAATTTTTCAATCGCGTCGACGTCAGGGTTTTTCGTGCCTCCAACGTGGTTCATGCTTGGCTGCTCACAGAACCGAGTGCAGGCGATCGGTTCAATTCCCCAAGAAAGCAAAGTCTCCGTAACGCTCGGTACGAGACTCACAACTCGGAGGGTTGACGCCATAGGTTGAGAGTAGACGTAAGGAACCCGTGGTCCCACCTAGGCGGTAGCGTCGGCTGGATGGGAACACCGCAAGGTAGTGAGGAACTCAGCTTTCTTGCCTCTGCGTCACGCGCCCCGGGTCCCCAGTTTGATCGGTTAGATCCTGAGCAACAAAAAGCGGTGGATTCTGATGATGCACCATTGCGAATTCTTGCCGGCCCGGGTTCAGGAAAAACTCGTGTACTCACTAATCGAATCGCGCGCAGGGTCGTCGACGGGAGCGTAGATGCGCGTCGCGTACTTGCCCTCACCTTCACCCGGCGGGCTGCAAGCCAACTCCGATCACGACTTAATCGAATGGGAATTCGCGACTTAGGGGCGGTCGGCACGTTCCACGCGGTTGCTTTGGCACAAATCCGACAGCACCGATCGGACCGCGGAAAAAGACCACCGGTTGTCCTAGCCGGACGGCGCCCAGTAATAAAGGAATTGATCGGAGATTTTCCCAATCTACGACTGAACGCGGCAGTGACAGAAATTGACTGGGCTTGTTCTCAAGCGTTGACTCCCGACGAATACAGAAACGGCCCAGGACGGGGACGAGTTGGAGAGGCACAAGCGGGACGGATGGCACTACTACACCAGTCATATGTCTCCTACAAGCGTCGTCGCGGGCTCTTGGATTTCGATGACATTTTGGTCGAATGCGCTCAGCTTTTAGGAACTGATCACGCGTTCCGAGATGCCCAACATTGGGTGTTTCGACACTTTTTCGTAGACGAATACCAGGACCTCAACCAAACCCAATTTGATCTTCTGCGGGCCTGGGTCGGGGAACGAACAGATTTGTGTGTCGTCGGTGACCCGGATCAAGCAATTTACGGTTGGAACGGTGCGAATGCAGAACATTTAATTAATTTCTCCGCCGACTTTCCTTCGGCGGGAACAGAAGTGCTGGCCACTAATCATCGAAGTCAACCACAGATCATTCGTTCAGCAAATGCAGTTCTAGGCCGAACCTCAACTGAACCCGATAGCGAAGCCGTAGAGGCGCAACTGCCAACTACAAGCAACTTCAGCGACGATTGGGAAGAGGCACTTGGTATCGCGCGATATCTACGTGAGGAGCGACTCCCTGAGACACGATGGTCTAGACACGCGGTGCTAGCTCGCACAAACGAACAACTCCAAGTCATCTCTCGCGCGTTGACTCAATTTCAGGTACCGCACAGGCTTCGAGGTCAAGGTGGAATACTCAAGCTCCCTGAAGTTCAAGAGGTAATCGATCAGTTATGCAGCGCGGGCCACGAATTTGCGACATTAGCGGCGGACCTATCTGACGAGTTTGATCACGGGCCACAGAATCGGGTCGCTGAACTGGCCGTCCAATACACCGGGGAACATACCCACGCTGATGGGTCCGGCTTCCGTGATTGGCTTCGCACATTGCGGCCCGGCGACCTTGACACTGACGAGGACGGCGTCGACCTTGTTACCTTTCACGCAGCGAAGGGTCTCGAGTGGCCTTTTGTGGTCATTGCTGGGGTTGAAGATGGTCTCATCCCAATTCGACCCGACGATCCTGAAGAACGACGCTTGTTCTACGTAGCGATTTCTCGCGCTCAACAGCACCTTCATTTGACATGGGCGCGGGCAAGACACAAGGGCGAGAGGATAGAAAGCCGCGAACCTTCTCCATGGCTTCAACTCATTGAAACGGCCAATCAGCGGCCAACGCGACCTTCCACAAAACAAGCAGCAAACTATTTAGCAGAAGCGCGAAAAAATCTGGGCAAAGCAACCGATAGCGAAACAGATCTTCGCTATCAACGGCTCCGAGAGTGGATTGATCGGACAGCGCGATCACGACGGATCCAGTCGGCTGCTCTGCTCCCCGATCATTTGATCGCCAAAGTAGCGACAGCAGCGCCGACTACAATTTCTCAGTTAGAGACGATTACAGGACTGGGAAGATCTCGCCTCGAACGCACCGGCCCAGAGATCTTGGCAGTAATCGCCGAGCCATAAAAGTTTGATTCCTTCTGGCCTTCTCCTACCTGAGGTAGCCAGAACAACGGACCCGTGTCAGGCGTTCAGCGGGCTAGGCCACAGAGTTGCTCCTAGGAGATCAACAATCAATATCAACATAAACCGGCGCGTGATCTGAAGGTTTTGTCCCTTTGCGCGCCGTCCGGTCCACAAGACAAAACGTTGCCCGCTCTACCAGCGCCTGGCTCGCCATCAATAAATCAATGCGGAGACCCATCTTCTTGTGGAAAGCACCCTCTCGATAATCCCACCACGAGTAGAGACCCTCATCCTCATAGAACGTTCGAAACACGTCGACAAGTCCCCAATCCACCAATTTCGCTAACGCAGCTCGTTCTTTTGGCGTTACGTGGGTGCGCGGAGCAGGGTTTGTCGGATCCCAAACATCACGGTCGTCTGGACAGATGTTGTAGTCACCTCCGACCAACACCCAACCATCGGGATCGCAACTCATGTCAAGATGCTTTCTTAGGCGAGATAGCCACCGCAACTTGTATTGATAATGGTCGTGGTCAACTGCTCGGCCATTCGGCACGTAGACCGATGAAACGCGCACTCCGCCACAAGTCCCTGAAATAATTCTGGCTTCTGGGTCGGCATCCTCACCGTCTGCAAAGCCCATCAAGGGGTCTTCTATCCCAACTCGGGAAAGTATGGCAACCCCGTTCCATCTCCCTTCACCACAGTGAACGCTTTCGTACCCTTGACGCGAATAATGGTCGTGAGGAAATTGCTCGTCGGACATTTTTGTCTCTTGCAACAAGAGCACATCTGGGCACGCATAGTCGAGCCATTCATCTACTCGTTCTGTGCGTGCGTTGAGGCTGTTGACATTCCATGTAGCGATACGCACATTCTGAATCTAGCGCCCGCTAGTGTCAGCGCTCGTGAAGAAGGAACCTTTAATCGACGCGGTGTTATTCGACTTTGGCGGGGTTGTTACAACCAGTCCATTCGAAGCGTTTTCTCGTTATGAGAACGAGATAGGCGCACCTCTTGATTCTATCCGGCTGATTAATTCCACTAACCCCGATAACAACGCCTGGGCGAAAATGGAACGGAGCGAGGTCACTGTTTCGGAGTTCTGCAAACTATTTGAGGCCGAAGCAACAGATTTGGGACTAGAGATGTCCGGCCAAAAAGTATTGGAGTGCCTTAGCGGAAACGTCCGGCCTCAAATGGTTCGTGCAATTGAGATTCTTCAAAAAAGAGTACGTATCGGCTGCATCACCAACAATATGAAATCTGGCCATGGTGCAGGCATGGCGAGGACTTCAGAGCAGGCCGCATCCGTCGCTCAAATCATGCAAATGTTCGAAGTCGTAGTCGAATCAGCGAAGGTTGGCATTCGTAAGCCCGACGTTCGGATTTACGAACTGGCATGTTCAGAACTTGGCGTCGATCCACGAAACTGCGCGTACCTCGATGATCTCGGTATCAACTGCAAACCGGCAGCAAACTTGGGCATGGTCGCTATCAAGGTTGTAGATCCCGAAGTGGCGATAGACCATCTCGAAAGTGTGGTCGGCTTTTCGTTGCGTTAACTACAAGTGGGCTTCCAACCCAACACCCTTATCCTCGGGTGCTCCTAGCGAGGCGAAACCAATACATGGCAACTGAGTTCATCTTCACAATGCGCAACCTCGGAAGGTTTTACCCTCCTGACCGCGAAGTGCTCAAAGATGTGACCCTTGCGTTTTATCCCGGGGCAAAGATTGGGGTACTCGGGCACAACGGCGCCGGCAAATCGTCCGTGTTGAGAATCATGGCTGGTCTAGACGACGGTTTCACAGGTGAAGCCCGACTAGCCCCAGGATTCTCCGTCGGCCTTTTGTCCCAGGAACCCGGTTTGGACGAATCCAAAAACGTCTACGAGAACGTGATGGACGGCGTTGCTGAGACACAAGCCCTCATCGACCGATACAACGAAGTCTTAGCGATGTGGGGTGACTCCGACGCCGATCTAGATCAAGTCGGCGCTATGCAAGCAGAGTTAGAAGACCAGATCGAATCAACCAACGCATGGGACCTAGAGAGGCAGGTCGAGATAGCGATGGATGCTCTTCGAGTCCCGACAGCAGATGCCAGCGTCGCGACCCTTTCCGGCGGCGAGAGGCGCCGAGTTGCGTTGTGTAGCCTGCTGTTATCTCATCCAGATCTTCTGTTATTAGATGAGCCCACCAACCATCTAGATGCCGAATCCGTCGCGTGGTTAGAACGATTCCTTAAGGACTACACCGGGACGGTCATGTCAGTAACTCATGATCGTTACTTTTTGGACAATGTTGCTGGCTGGATTCTTGAACTCGACCACGGGAATGCTTTCCCCTATGAGGGGAACTACAGCGGGTGGCTAGAGCAGAAACAAGCCAGGCTGACATCAGAAGACCGCCAATCCAACGCTCGTCAACGTACCTTGGCACAGGAACTGGACTGGGTACGGCTATCACCTCGAGCCAGACAGGCCAAGGGTAAAGCTCGACTCGCGGCTTACGACCAACTTCTGGCCCAACACGAATCGGGCGACCAACGCGATGAAAAACTAGAGCTAAGTATTCCCATGAACCGGCGGCTAGGCGACCAGGTAATTGAACTGAACAATGTTGGCAAAGGTTTTGGTGATCGTCTTTTGATCGAGGATCTTTCATTCCTTTTACCCCCAGCGGGAATTGTCGGCGTGGTTGGCGCAAATGGGGCCGGGAAAACAACCCTTTTCCGAATGATTACAGGAGATGAGGAGCCAGACACCGGGACAATCACGATTGGAACGACGGTAGATCTGGCCTACGTAGATCAGTCTCGCGATGAACTCCACAATGAACACACCGTCTATGAAGAAATCACCGGTGGGTTAGACATCGTTCAAGTCGGGAACAGAGAGGTCAATGGTCGCAGTTACGTTGCATCGTTCAATTTCAAGGGACCAGACCAGCAAAAGAAAGTCGGGGATCTTTCCGGGGGGGAGCGAAATCGGGTTCAACTTGCCAAGGTTCTCAAAGCTGGCGGCAATGTGCTGCTACTCGATGAGCCCACCAATGACTTGGACGTGGACACCCTTAGAGCACTTGAGGCTGGTTTAGAGGCTTTCCCGGGATGCGCGGTAGTAATTAGCCATGACCGTTGGTTCCTCGACCGAGTCGCTACACACGTTCTTGCGTTCGAAGGAAATAGCCAGGTCCGGTGGTTTGAAGGAAACTTCTCGGAATACGAGGCCTTCCGCCAAAGAGAACTAGGCGAAGACGCTGGGCCGAAACCTATCAAGTACAAGCCGTTAGCCAGATAATCGCGCGGTCCGCGCGAAATGTCATCAGCCGCGAGGTACTTCGCAGACCCAAAGAACACGTTGCGCGCGAGCTTTAAACAAGTTCGCGCGATCCGCGCGATATATACGCGCGGATCGCGCGAATATCCACCACTTTCGCGCGGGTAGTGGCTAGGTTGCACCGCAACGCTTAAAGTGACAAAGCCAACAGGAGACCAGCCGTGGCCGCCAAATCAGCAACAAAAACTAAAAAGTGGCACAGCCGAGCAGTTACCCGCACCGTTGACGCCGGTAATTCCGTCTACTGCGCCGTGTGTGAAGAATTAATCAAGTTTCGAGCCCGAATCCGCGCGGACCAAATCATTTGCAATGTTTACGCTGGCAACAAATGGGACCGAGTTGAGCACTATCACCCCGAGTGTTACAAAAAGGCTAAAGCGCCTTACGGGGCCCCTGCTGACTGAACATCCACCAAGGGCAACCAGACCAACACGATGCCCGAACTCGGGCACGTAACACTCGTGTCTTTATAAAATTTGGCTCAGGAAGAGCTTGGTTCGATCCTCAGTTGGATTAGTAAAGAAATGCTCCGGAGTTCCAACCTCAACTATTTCGCCACCCTCCATGAAGATGATCCGGTCGGCCACCTCCCGCGCGAAGCCCATTTCGTGGGTCACGACCATCATCGTGATTCCCGACCGCGCCAACTCTTTCATGACGTCGAGAACTTCCTTAATCATCTCAGGATCGAGAGCAGACGTGGGCTCATCAAAAAGCATCACTCTGGGCTCCATGGCTAACGACCGCGCAATTGCGACCCGCTGCTGTTGCCCCCCTGACAACTGTCCTGGGAATTTTTCCGCCTGCTCAGGAATCCCCATTTGTTCAAGTAACGCCGTTGCCAGTGACTCCGCTTCAGCACGCGGCTTTTTTCGTACCCAAATAGGCGCCAAAGTGATGTTGTCACGCACAGTCAAGTGGGGGAAAAGATTGAACTGTTGGAAGACCATACCGACTTCCGACCGGATCTTTTCAATGTTGCGAAGGTCATTGCTCAGCTCAATACCGCCAACAACAATGTCTCCACTCTGATGAACTTCGAGGCGATTGATGCAACGAATCCAAGTACTCTTACCCGACCCTGAAGGACCGCAAACCACTGCGACTTCACCTTCTTTTATCGTCGCAGTTACGCCCTTCAAAGCCTGAAAATCTCCGTACCACTTATCGACATCTACACACACAATCATGTCTTCGCGGTCAGCCAACCTGTCATTGGCCACTGTTGTTGCATCATCGATGCTCATGAATCTCTGCTCCCGGTCTGAGAGTTACGTGGACGTATCATCATCTTTCCCCAAGACCCACCCGGCGTTCTAGACGCTGACTGTATTTGGAGATCGTGAAGTTAAAGAAGAAATAGATCATCGCCACGAGGAGAATGCCCTCTCGTTTGACACCCATGAATTCGCTTTGAGCGGGAATGACCGAATTAGCAACTCTTAAGAAATCAAAGAGGCCAATGATCGCCAGAAGAGAGGTCTCTTTGAAAGTTGCTATCACTTGACCTACAAGTTGTGGAATCGAAACCCTCAGGCCCTGTGGCAAGACAATGAAACCGGTTCGTTGAGCCGCCGTGAGGCCAAGAGCGTCGGCGGCCTCGTACTGGCCTTTGGTTACCGACTGCAATCCCCCTCGTACGTTCTCAGCCAGATACGCGGCAGAGAAGAGGGTGTACCCAGTCAGCACCGCTGCAAGTTCCGCTAGTTCCATCCCATCCGGCAAAAACAGCGGAACCATTACCGAGAAGAAAATCAGCACACTGATCAAAGGCACGCCACGGATTATTTCGATGTAGCTCGTCGACAGCATCCGGAAAATGGGGAATTGGGAAGTGCGACCTAAAGCCAGCAGAACGCCGAGAGGAAACGAAAGGAGGACGACTATCACAGCGACAAAAAGGGTTAAGCCGAAGCCGCCTAGAAACTCCGAGGACTGATTGTCAACCGTTGACGGAGTGTTCATCATGGTCGCCATGTAATGAACCAAAGCCATGGTAGACAACCAACCAAGGATCAACTGGCGACGCTTAGCGACCTCACCAATAAAGTTCGGTGCAAGTAGGGCCGCAAGGGCTACTAGCAGGAAGCTGATCCGGGCTTTTTGAAGCATCGGATACAAACCAAAGAACGCAGCGACCCAGTTAAAGACAGCGAACCCCAATAGGCCAACCGCTGTAAGTCGTCCAGCTTCACCTGAATCAGAGCGAGTCAACGCCCATAGGAGCACTCCGCCCAACACTCCAAACGCCAGCCCCATAGGAAGGTCGGTTGATAGCACGTGGGCATAATCTAAAGCTGGGTCTCGTAGCACTACCCAGAACACCGCCATCGGGCTAATCAGCCATAAAAGATTGCTTGAGCCTCTAACAATCCCCTGCCACCGCGTGTCGCGAAAACTTTTACCAACAAAGTACAAACCGAACAGCAATAACCACATAACTGTCCAAGGCATCTGCGTCGAAAACGCAACCGTTCGTCCCGGCACGGCGATATATGTGCCGTCGACGAAAGCGTAGTGACCATAGGGCACGAACCACAGACTCAACACCAACAACCCGAGTCCTGAGAAAACAACGGTGGTTACGGCAACACTGTTGTTTCGACGATCCGGTTCGCTGCACCAAGCCCAAATAGCGGCACCCAGTGTTATGAGAACCACGACAGCAATCCACCAGCCCAGCCGGTCCGTCATAGCCGCCCAAAAAGATTCACGCTGCAGCGATCCTTCAACAGTGCGGAGCACTTTCCCTTCGCTGTCGAGAATGACGCTCGGTTCTCGTAACACGACACAAAGAGCGAAAAGGCCGCCAGAGCCCATCAGCCAGGTGGACATCCTTTTGACGGACACTCCACCCCAATTAGCCCAGATGCCGGTACTCATACCAGCCAAAGCCATCAGGAAACCCACTGATACCCAGACACGCACATATTGCGACTCCGGATAAGAGAGCGTCATTAAGGCTCGAAGGTTTGTGCGGACCGCGTCCCATTCGCGATTCTCACTGAAAGTGAAATTCAGAACGCCGCGCAACATTAGGAGGGCGGCACACACTCCTAGCAAAGTCAGAATCGCGTTGAACCAATTAGAAAAAAGGTTGGTTCGCAGCCATTGCCTCACGGAAAGATTGGTGGCTTGTTGAGGTGGCCCCGTTCCGGCTATGCCTGCCTCAAACTGGATGTCGTTCAGGTCCGGCATATCAGCGTTCCACGATTCGCATGCGAACATTAAAGAAGTTGACAATCACCGATATCGACAACGAACACGACAAGTAGAAAAACATCCATATCGACACGACGGGGAGTGTCTTTCCTGTTTGGTTGTACACCGTTTGCCCAACCTGGACAATGTCGCTATAGCCGACCGCTATAGCGAGCGAAGTGTTCTTCGTGAGATTCAAATATTGATTGCCCAACGGCGGCAACATCACCCGCGCTGCTTGGGGAATTATCACCCTGCGCAGCGCTGTCGAGCGGCGAAGCCCCAATGCGGCTGCCGCTTCCGTTTGGCCTTTTGGAACAGCGAGTATTCCCCCTCTAACAATTTCCGCTATGAACGCCGCTGTGTAGAAGACAACGCCGAAAAAGACCGCTGCGAACCCAATGGAAAAATTAAGACCTGATGGGCCATAGTTGGGAAATTTTCCGCTTTGAACTATCTCCGGCAAAGCGACGTCTATCGGTCGACCGGTCCGGCCGTCACCAAATTTATTGCCGAGAACGTCAAAGAAATCACTGCCTGAATTGATCATCCAGCTGGCCAAACCGGGCCACAGAACCAAGAAGAATAGAGCTCCTAAAAGTCCTCCTACCGCAGCAAAGATCATGCGGAAGTAGTCGTCATCAGTCAGTTTCGCCAGGCCAGCTGGGGTACGTCTGCTATTTAGAAATGCTCGAATCCAATACGCGCTGACCATTATTGAGAGTGCCGCAATCAACAACTGAAGAACATTTTCAGGCAGCGCCGAAATAGCTGACTCCGCTGCATCGAAGATATTGCCTACGAATCCAAAGATCGGGTGAATGAACCACCCCACGATCGCGAAGAACACCACCACGCCGAAGGCGCTTAAAAGCGGATACGTCTCGTCACCTGTGGCATCTTGTTGCGCGTTACGTCGCTTGCGCATGAAGTTGGCGAAGACCACGCCGATAGCCAAAACGACCACCCACTGGTAAAAGCCGTCGGCTATGTGGACCCTTGGCATCGACAGGCCCTTGTTGGAAATATGAAACCAGCCGTTAATCGGCCCGACATCTTTGGTTACGCGATCCAAGCTCGCAAAAACCGCGCCGTAAAAGAGAATTTGAACTAGCAGTGGCACATTTCGAAGCGATTCAACGTAGACACTTCCCAATTTACGTAACAGCCAGTTATTGGAGAGTCGAGAGAGTCCAACTACGACACCGAAGAGGGTTGCGACCACAATCCCCGCAGCGGCCATACGAAGTGTGTTCACCATGCCGACCCACAGGGCCCGGCCCCCGGTGTCGGGATCCGTGTCAATTCCTGAAGAAAGGTCAATTCCCGGGTTTACGGATAGGAAGTTGTAATCGGTCGGGACATTCGATGCGGTTAGGTTGTCTCCTGCTTGGTCAGCAAGGAACCAAAGAGCGCCTAGGACCATGAGCAGGGCAACAACCTGCACAACCCACTTGACGACTGTCACATCTCGATACAACGGGGGGCGGTCGTGATGGATCGATGGTGGTGGGCTACTTGCCACTAAATACTTCCCTCTCAAAGAAATATGGCAATTTGAAACTGAACGATGTTCAGCCTAGATGTGCTGAAAGGGCTGGAGGTCGATATGACCCCCAGCCCTTTTCAGAATTCCTGCATGGCAGCCTCAGGGCCGCCTCACAGCATCAGTGCAATATCAGCGTGCAGGTGGAGCGTATACGAGACCACCGTCGGTCCAGGCGGCGTTTGCCGACCCTTCGCGGCTCAACCCAACAGGGTTGAGGCTTCGGCTGTAAATCTCGTCGTAGTTACCAACCTGCTTGATGACCTGGTAGAAGGCATCAGATGCAAGACCCATCTCGGTCTGAAGTTCGCCTTCGCCGCCAAGGAGACGAATGGTCTCAGTGTCGCCATTGGCGAGCATGTCGTCGACGTTGCTTGAGTTCAAGCCCTTCTCGTCAGCAATAATCGTCGCATAGACAGCCCAGTTGACTGCATCAGCGAACGCTGAGTCATTTTGACCGTAAGTCGGGCCCAGAGGCTCCTTCGAAATTGGTGTCGCTGGGAAGATCACCCAGTTCTCACCGTCGGGCTGTTGTTTTGCCTTTCGGCCGACAAGACCCGAACCGTCAGTCGTGATGATGTCACATGCGCCTGAGATGAAGTTGTTGGTGACCGTGTCGAAGTCTTCGAAAGTTTGAAGTTCGATACTTACCCCAGCTTCAGATGCGGCATCAGCAATGTTCTTCTCGGTCGTGGTACCAGCGCTGGTACAGATAACTGAACCACCGACATCCGATACCTGTGAAGAACCTGAGAACCCGTCGCTGGCGCGACCCATCAACTGCTGACCGTCGTAGTAAGTGGTCGGACCAAAGTCCATACCAACTGAGGAGTCACGGCTCTGAGTCCAAGTGGTGTTACGCATCAAGAGGTCAACGTCGCCCGTTTGAACTGCTGTAAAACGCTCAGCAGCAGTCAACGAAACAAAGTTCACCTTGTTGGCGTCGCCAAGAATGGCTGCAGCAACAACGCGGCAATAGTCGGCATCAAAGCCGGCCATGCTGCCATCGGCCTGGAGTTCAGAGAACGCCACGGCAGAGCCAGAGACACCACAGTTAAGGGTGCCACGGTCAATGATTGTTTCCAAGAGGCTTCCGCCGCTAGCAGCAAGCGTTACCTCGGTCTCTTCAGCGGCGCCAGCATCCGAAGCGGTGCTGTCATCGCTACTTGAGTCACTTCCACCACAGGCCGAAGCGGCCAAGGTGATCGCGAATAATGTGGCGAGCAATCGCCACATGGTCTTTTTCCGCATCTGTTGAGTCCCTCTCTGTTGCGGTTGCTGGTCCCGCGACCAGCTTTCTGCTCGGTTGTGAGTGCGTGCACGGTATACGGTCAGCTAGGCAAATAGTCACCTTGTGATCGTTTCGTCACAATCCACGTACCGGGCGCAAACACTATCGGCTAAACGGTTGTTTAGCCAAAGTGGATCTCGCCCATGTCTAACGACAGATGGAGAAAGCATGGCCAACCCTGAGGATCACGCGATTGCAGCCCGAATCGCGACCCAGGCCGGAGAGTTGCTCGTAGACCTCCGAGAAAGGTTGTTCGCCCAAGGTGCAGACAGTTGGACGGTCAAAGATACCGGCGATTTGGAAGCTCATCGGTTCATTGACCGCGCTCTTCGAGATGAGTTTCCAAATGATGGAATTCTTTCCGAAGAGGGCAAAGACGACTTAACTCGGCTGGACAAAGAGCGTGTTTGGATCGTCGACCCTCTTGACGGAACCCGGGAGTTCGGTGAGCCCGGCCGGTCGGACTGGGCCGTACACGTCGCGTTAGCTGAAAACGGCGTACCCACAGCGGGAGCAGTCGCGCTTCCCGCAGTTGGTACGACTCTCAGCACGGACCCGCCTGCCCAACTAACGCCGCCTCATGGCGGAAAGCCCAGAATGGTCGTTAGCCGTTCTCGTCCTCCAGCGGCCGCGATGATTGTGGCCGAAGCCATCGGAGCCGAACTCCTAGCTCTCGGCTCTGCTGGCGCAAAAGCTATGGCGGTAGTCCTCGGTCACGCAGACATTTACGCGCACAGCGGAGGACAATACGAGTGGGATAATTGCGCTCCCGCAGCAGTTGCGCTGGCGGCAGGACTTCACGCGAGCCGTTGCGACGGCTCACCCCTCGACTACAACTACGAGGATCCCTGGCTTCCAGACTTAGTGATATGTCGACCCGAATTTGCCGATGATGCGCTCGCCGCGCTACGTCGCGCCATCGAAGGCTGATTTAGGGAAACTCATGGAACTAAAAGCAACGCAGTTCGAAGTCAAAGGCTCGGTCGCAACGGTGACATTGTGTCGTCCTCACCGCCACAACGCATGGACGGGTCGGATGCACACCGAACTCAGACACCTTCTTGAACAGGCAGAAATCGACCCCCAAGTCCGAACGGTAGTCATCACGGGAATGGGAGAGGACTTCTGCGTTGGAGCTGATAGCCAGGCACTCGAAGGTCACATCGAAAAGGGAGGCTACGACTCTGGCACGGGTCCCGAGCTAGCTAATCCTGGATATGGCGTGGCACCTCAATTCGATCAGAATTTTGCATTCATGTTCGGTTTAAACGTGACCACCATTGCGGCCGTTAACGGCCCCGCGGCGGGAGTTGGTTTCGTCCTTGCGTGCTACTGCGATCTGAGGTTCGCTGCGAATGACGCCAAACTAACCACTGCCCACGGACCGCTCGGCCTACCAGCTGAATTCGGTCTTTCTTGGCTATTACCCAGGCTGATCGGCCTAACCCGAGCTAACGATCTTTTGCTCTCAAGCAGAATTCTATTGGCCCACGAAACCGACGGCTGGGGTCTCTTCAACGGTCTTCTTGAACGCGAAGACTTGCTACCCAAAGTCCATGCCTACGCCCAGAACCTTTCCTCTCGTGTCGCTCCATCTGCACAACGAATGACGAAGCGACAAATCTATTTGGATCAACACCGAGACGTGGGCAGCGCTATATCTGATTCTGAAGACTTGCTAGAAACCGCCATGACAGACCCCGACTATCGAGAAGGAGTGAGAGCGTTAATGGAGAAGCGCTCCCCGAGGTGGGGTGAAAACGATTAAGCGTTGCCTGTGACGTTCCGCTCGTTACCGTAGCGATCTAGACCTCGAGCACCGTCACAACACCAGTATCGCCATCCACTCGAACCCTGGCCCCGTCGGGTATGCGTTTAGTTGCGTCCGTGGCTGATACCACGCACGGAATACCCAGCTCTCGACTCACGATGATTGCGTGACTCAAAGCGGCCCCTACGTCAACCACAACCCCTGCAGCGGGCACAAACAAAGGCGTCCACGACGGGTCGGTAAGGGGAGCGACTAAAACATCTCCAGGCTCCAAAGCAGTCGGATCATGACTATCCAGAATCACGCGAGCTCGACCCTCCGACACCCCGGGGCACCCGGGCATACCTTGGATCGAATCGCCGTTGCCGACTGGTTCGACGATTATGGCATCACGTCGAGTCCATGACGAAAGTGGTTCCGCTTCTCCGACGATCACGAAAGGTTCTTGCCGACTGCTTGCGGTGTCGAAAACTTCTTGGCGGCGTTCAATGATGTCCCGCCACCCTTCAGCATTGTCGATGGCTTGACGTTGTTCTGAGAAACGAAGCATCGCGAAACTGGTCACCTCGGGGAATACGCCTCTTTCAACCATCCGCCGGCCTAATTCGCGAGCTGCCATCCGTCCTTCTTGAATAAATTTCACACAGTTTGTCTTGGTGCGCTCTCTACCTGGCATCAGCACCGATGCTCCGTGCGCTCCAGCCAAGAATTGGCCCTGGGCCTCCGGGTCACCTTCAAGCATGGCGCTTATCTCACCAATTAGACGTTCGCGTTCTGCTGCGAGATGCGCCTGGCGGCCCTTCGGCGCCGCCGATCCTGGGGATACCCGCATACGATCGATGGCAGCCAAAGCCAGATCAGGGTCTGTTTCCCAAGTTGGGCACGACATTTCCCACTCATTAGGCCCCCGCGACCCGTAGGAACGCAGGAATAGGTCAAAAGCGTCCACAAATCGGGCGCATTCGGGTTCCTCCGTTGCTCGCAGGCGAGCGTCTAAACCGCCGATGCCTGCTTCGAAGACCACTGACACACTGTTCGAAGACGCCGCCAATCGTCCCAAGTCCCACATCGCCATCGAAGGAGCCGCCGACTCCACGTCCCCTAGGCCCGCCATGATCTTCATCGCATCAGTCGGACGCCCCACGGCCTCACACACCGCCGACACGATACCCAATGGAACAGTGGTCAAAAAGCTGATGAATATGTGTTGAGCGAATAGCTCTCGGAATCCGTCACGAAAGAAATTTTCGATCCAATCAACAAGTTCGTGGTCTCCTAACGACGCAAAGTCAGGGCGATTGTCGCGCAGCGAGTTGATTTGCTGCTCCTGTGCCAAGACTTCCGGAAGGTCAGGAGTTGTAAGAGCCCACCCAAAAACCTCAGCTATGCGAGCTTCAGCCTCAGGGCTGGGGTCGTCAGGGTGTTGTTCATAGGGAGGGATTCCAGGCTGCACACCAAAGAACGCGTCGTCAATATCTTGTGCAGAAAGCCCAGGTGCTCGCTCGCCGAAAATCCGCATCAAAGAAGCATTCAGGTAGGTATAGCCTCCAAAAACTCCCAAGAACACAGGGTTGTCAGGGTCGAATTCGCTCTCTTCGAACGCGCCAATTCTGATGTAGGCATCGCGAAAACCCAGTTCGCTCATTTGAATTCCATCATCATTTTGGAACGCGAAATCAAAGGTTGACAAGGAGACTGGGTCGGGGAAGACCTCCCCGACATTCGCTCGCGTCCAAATCGGGTAACGATCCGACGTATTCGTTCCGACGAAGTACTCCTCGGCCATGACTTGCCCCTCCTAGTAAAGCGAACCAGCGTTTGGCCGATGGACCGGGTGACTACCTCCCCCTCTTGGCAGCCACCCGGCCAAATCAAGGCCTCTCACGCCAATCCCCCGGCAGAATTCAAACAATACGATTCGAGATACGAACGCACCACGACTGCCCGGCACTATAGGCATCGCTACCCCTAGTTATGCAAACGATCAGTAAGGAAATTGTTCGATCGCTATCGTTCCCCCACTATCGAGGCGGCATTGAGATACCTTCTAAGCGTGGTTAGGGACGAACGAAACAGTTTCGACTGGACCGAAGCTTGGCCCGATCTAGTTACCACCCCTGCGGCTGCGGCGGCTCAAGTTCGCGATGGGGACCTAGTCGGCGCGAGCTTGCCTGAACCAACAGCATTTCTCTATGCCCTTGCCGAACGTACCGACCTAAAAGAGGTCGCCGTCTTCGTACCTGCACCAAGAAAAGGTGGGGCCGCAATCGCTATGACCGCGAACCTTGAGTTACGCGCACCATTCCTTACCCAAATCCTTCGAGAGGCTGGCGCCCACGCTGAACTGGTGCCGGTACGACTCGAAGATTGGGGTCGGTTTAGTAAACGCAACCCGCCTCGCGTCGCATGTGTACAAGTCGGAGCTCCACTGCCTGACGGCACAGTTCCCCCGGGGTCGGCCATAGCAGGAAACGATGCTCTGATTCATCGCGCGCGCAAAGAAGGAGATCTAGTTTTTGGCCTGGTGAACCCAGTCGTGCCTTACATTCACGGTGATTCTTTTAGGATCGAAGATTTCGACGGTTTGATTCACGTACCCCTCAAGGGATCCATGCCGATCTTCGATGAACGAACGCCTCCCTCCGATCTCGATCCATTCGTCGACGCACTCGACGAATTGATCCCCGACGGTGCCACGGTGCAGTCAGGAGTCGGAGGCCTAACTGAAGTAGCGCTCGCTCGGTTAACCCACAAGAACGATTTGGGAATTCACACTGAGGTCATGGGTCAGGGTCTCATGGATTTGATGCGATCAGGCGCTGCGACAAACCGCTTGAAAACGGTCTTCCCTAACAAAACCGTTTTCACTATCGCTCTTCCCGAGACATTCGACTTTGTCGATGACAACCCGAACTGCCACATCGTCCCGGCGGACGTAGCCCTCAACCACAGTCAGATCGCCGCCAACCGGGATATGAGGTGTGTGAACGGCGCGTTGGAGATTGACCTTTGGGGCCAAGTCAACTCCGAGATGATCAACGGTGTACAGCACAGCGGTGTCGGGGGGGCTTTGGACTTCCTCCGAGGATGTCAAATGTCCGATTCAGCGATGTCGATTCATCTGATGCCGGCAACCGCTCGCCGCGGCGCCGCATCTCGAATCGTGCCCCAAATAAACGTGAACGCAGTTACCGCTACTCGATACGACGTCGACGTCGTCGTCACTGAATTTGGTATTGCGCGATTACAAGATGCGTCAGTAGGCCAAAAGGCCACTCGACTCATAGCAGTGGCCCACCCAGATCACCGTTCTGAACTAAAAGAGGCTGCCCATCGGATGGGAATTCTCTAAGCCTTAGCCAGATACCCCTTCGGCTCTTATAAAAGTAGGTTCGCTGGCGGTGCTCCTGTCGGGCGCATACCGGTAGCCCATTTCGCCAAAATCGACAATTGAACGTGGATTGTCAATTCGGTTAAGAATCAGCCACGAGGCCATCGCGCCCCGTGCCTGTTTGGCGTAGAAGCTGATGATTTTAAAATTCCCGTTTTTCTCATCGAGAAATCGTGGACTGACAACGCGGGCCGAAAGAAGGCTTTCGTCGATTGCCGAGAAGTACTCTTTGGAAGCCAAGTTGATTAACACCTGGGAGCGGTGACCTTCGAGATCTGTGTTGAGCATTGTGGTGATTTGATCACCCCAAAAATCGTAGAGATCAGTACCTCGCTGAGTTGCGAGCCTTGTTCCCATCTCCAGTCGATAAGGCTGGATAAGGTCCAAGGGTCGAAGAACTCCATGTAAGCCAGACAAGATACGTAGCGTTTTTTGAGCTCTGGTGAAGTCTCGCTCGCTATAACGATTTACGTCCATGCCAACGTAGACATCACCCTTGAACGCTAGAAGGGCCGGCCGAGAATTTTCAATTGTAAATTCGCGCTCCCAATCCTGATATCGCTCCGCATTTAGATCGGCCAAAGCGGGGGATAGGTGCATAAGTTCACCTAAATCTGTGGGTGACTTTTGGACTAGGGCCGCTACAAGCTCCGCCGAGTCATTTACCAAAGTTGGTAACGAATGTTTACGGGTCCGAAGCTCCGAATCGAAGTCAAGGGTCTTAGCGGGTGATAGGACGATCAGCACGTTGGGTTCCTCCTACTTGGAGTTTAGGGAGTGCGGCGGCTTGACTCGGGATCAAACTAGAACCGAGGCATTTCTATCTGCTGTCACTCTCTCTCCTAACGATCTGACAGCGGCGTCAGAATTCGTTGAAGGGAACCTTGATCTGCCGTCGCGACTACCGTCCAGGCTGTGATTGAAGATCCTGAGCTTGAAGCGCTGCGAGCGGTTACCAAGAGCGACAATGAAGCCATCAAGCACATTCTTGGTGCCCGAAGATTCTCTGAAGGTTCGGTCTCGGAAGCACGGACGGGTCTAAAAGGAGTTCCCCCGCAACCAATACTCGACCACGGAATAACAAAAACCATCCCGGTTCCTGACGGAGAAATTGCGCTTCGTATGTTTATTCCAACAAACCCCCGCGGTGTCTATCTGCACTTACACGGAGGCGGGTGGGTCATCGGTTCCGCCTTCGAACGCGATCCGAAACTTAGCGCCGTGGCGTCTAACACCAACTCGGTAGCTATTTCGGTGGAATATCGGTTGGCTCCAGAATTTCCTTTTCCGACAGCGCTTGATGACTGTGAAGCTGCCGCTCAGTGGGTTCTAGAGAACTCTGAAGAGGAGTGGGGGGTGCGCGGATTAGTAGTTGGCGGTGAATCTGCCGGGGGGCACCTAAGTGCTACCACTGCCTTACGAATTCGGGACCGGCTCGGGGTACCGGATCGGTTAGTCGGCCTCAACCTCGTGTACGGAGTTTTTGATCTGAGCATGACCCCAAGCCAACTAAGCGGGCACGACCTACCGCTAATTCCCACCGAGACAATGCGTTGGTTCTACGAGCACTTCTTGCAAGGGGGGGAGGACCCCAAAGATCCTAAGATTTCGCCCCTTTATGCGGACCTAAAGGGTCTACCACCTTCGCTGATAACTGTTGGAACCAATGATCCATTGCTCGACGACAGCTTGTTTATGGCAGCCCGACTGAGGTCCGCTGGCTGCGATGTGACCTTGGATGTTTATCCGGAAGCTATTCATGCGTTTACAGTATTTCCGGGTGCAGCAGCACAAATAGCGAATGATCGAGCCGATAATTTCATAACCTCGTGTTGGGATCGATCTGAGCAAGCGCTCTAAGCGGAGAACTATGGCAACGACTATTCAGCACTATCAGGATCTTGGCGACTTCGACTATGGGACGTGTGATCAGGTCACGCCTCTTGTTCGCAGAGTTATTTGCAAAAACCCAACGCCATTTACCTACAAGGGGACCGGCACGTATCTAATTGGCCACGGCGAAGTTGCAGTTGTCGATCCCGGCCCTCCGCTTTTGAGCCACCTTGACGACATTTTGGGCGCGCTGGATCCAGGCGAAGTGGTCACTCACGCATTTATCACTCACACACACAGCGACCATTCGCCTCTCACCAAGCAACTGAAAGAACGCACCGGTGCGATTTCCTACGGATATGGCCCACACGGAGCGGTGAGGGAGGACGATCCTGATGATCGAGTCGATTTCTCTGAGTACATCTCTACCGAGGAACAGGACCAGTACCGGAAAGAATATGAAGAACTTCCGGAAGAGTTAAAGCGGGAAGGAGCCGACACTGAGTTTGTCCCAGACGTATTTCTTGCTGACGGCGACATAGTCCACGGATCCACCTGGACGATCGGAGCGATTCACACACCTGGGCATTGCTCAAATCATCTTTGCTTCGAACTCAAAGAAGAACGGAGCCTATTCTCTGGGGATCATGTGATGGGTTGGGCTACAAGCGTTGTCGGCCCTCCCGATGGCTCCATGAAGAATTACATGGAGTCTTTAAGGAAACTGTTGCCCTTTAACCATGACCGGTATTGGCCGACGCACGGCCCGGCTATTCCAAACCCAAGTGACTACGTGAGTAGCTTCATCAGTCATCGCGAAGAGCGCGAGGAGCAAATCGTCAGCTTTCTTCGCAAGGGCCCACAAAAAATCGCTGACTTTGTACCGGAAATGTACGCAAAGTATGACAAAAGGCTCTGGTATCCCGCAGCGGGTTCCGTGCATGCCCATCTGCTGCACATGGTTGAGACTGGACGGGCAGAGGTTGTCGACGCTGCCGAGGAACCCAAACTAACTGCTACATATCGGCTTTCTTGATTACGTGGCGCCCATCCGCACGGGCAGACATTGTCGTGACTAGTTTCGGCCAGCAATGCGACTAGTTATCGCCAAATGCACCGTCGACTATTCAGGGCGTCTAGATGCTCACCTTTCAGAAGCGGTTCGCCTGATCATGGTGAAGGCCGATGGGTGTGTCGCTGTTCACGCCGATGGCGGTGCTTACAAACCTCTTAACTGGATGAACGCGCCAAATCATATTCGGGAATACGAGGAAGATGGCGAGCTGAGGTGGACGGTTACCAATGAAAAGAAAGAGCAGCTAACCATCCAACTTCACGAAATTCTTTCTGATTTCACAGAAGAAATGGGACTAGACCCCGGGCTCCAAAAAGACGGCGTGGAAGCGCACCTACAAGAACTATTAGCTGCAAACGTGGAGAAAATTTCGGCTGGGATGGTGCTGGTAAGAAGGGAGTACCCAACTGATATCGGACCAGTGGATCTGTTGTGTAGGGACGTTGCCGGGACCGCCGTTGCTATCGAAATTAAGCGCCGGGGCGATATTGATGGTGTGGAGCAATTAACCCGTTATCTGGAATACCTCAATCGCGACGGAAATCTTCGCCCCGTTAGCGGCATTTTTGCAGCGCAGGAAATCAAACCACAGGCGCGGGTGCTAGCTGAAGACCGCGGCATCAGATGTTTGACCATTGATTATGACGAGTTACGTGGCATCGAAAGCGACGAACTTAAGCTTTTCTAAACTTCCCTATGTGTTACATGCTGATTATTGAACTCAGCTAAAGGTGCACATGCCATTGTCGATAACAGTTCGTTCCTGCTCTGTGTCCTTTTGGGCGATAGTGCGGTAAATCGCGTTTCCACCCTCTACCCATATTTGGACTGTTAGAGAATCACCCGGAAAAACTGGGGATGAGAACCGAGAGTCCATGCTTCCAAATCGCGCTGGGTCTCCATCGCAAAGTGCGTGCAGCAGTGCTCGACCCGTGAATCCATACGTGCAGAGTCCGTGAAGAATTGGTGTGGGAAACCCACCTAGCTCAGTCGCAAACCAGGGATCGCTATGTAACGGGTTGTAGTCACCTGAAAGTCTGTATGTCAGAGCCTGGTCTTGTCTGGTTTGGTACGTGATCTCATGATCCGGTGAAACGTCAGGAGCATGCACCTGAGGAGCAGTGTTTCCCTCCTCGCCTCCGAACCCGCCCGCACCTCGAACAACAAGTGACCCGCGCAAGTCGAACAGTGATTCACCTGTTTCTTTCAGAGCAGCGCTGGCTTCAGTATCGATGATTGCGTTCTTTCCTTCTCCCTTATCCCAAATACCGCTGACCTTCTCCTCAATAACCACCGTTCCTCCGACCGGAATGGGGCGATGCAAGGTGATGCCTTGAGAACCGTGGAGGACCCGACCCCAGTCAATTTCTCCGACCTTTCCAATAGCACCGCCGGCGCCGAAGCCAATCACCACCCCCTGTGTCGGGAAAGTCTGATGCTCGACTCCCTTGGAGTTATGGGTGGTGAATTCAAGTTCTGAACCGAAGGGATCTTCAGCACCTGCTCCGATGCCAACCGCGTAGAGGAGAGAATCGCGGTATCCCCAGGAACGCTCGGTCGGTTTACCTGCAGCACCTACAGCATTGGGGTCGATAGCCATAACGATCTCCTTCGGTTCAGTTGCACAACTAATGCCTAGCTCAGCTAAGCAGCCCTCCGTCAAACGGCTGACCGTCCATACCCGAGTTAAGTTGCGCTTCGGACACGAGTTGTCGGGCCACTTCTGCAATTTGGGTCGGATCGTCCACTGCTTCGACGACCGGACCACGATGCCATCCGTTCGCCACTCCCAGAAGCCGGCCCGATGCCTCAAACACTCTGCCAGTCACATCTGCTGACTCCGCGCTTTGCAACCAGGTAACTATGGGCGCGATGTATCGAGGGTGCATAAGGGCTCTGTCCTCTTCAGATGCGTCGCCCATCCCGAGATCTTCAGTCATGCGAGTCAGCGCCCCTGGTGCGATGGCGTTAACCCTGACCCCGTATCTTTTTAGTTCGCGCGCAGCTATCACAGTGAAGGCTGCAATTCCCATCTTTGCTGCTCCGTAGTTGGTCTGGCCGGGGTTGCCGTAGAGACCTGACACTGAACTGGTGTTGACGATCGACGCATTTACCGGTTCACCGGCTTTAGCTTTGTCTCGCCAATACGATGCCGCCCAACGTGCCGGAGCAAAGGTGCCTTTGAGGTGGACCTGAATGACAGCATCCCATTCCGCTTCGGTCATATTGACCAACATGCGATCGCGCAGAATACCTGCATTGCTCACAATGCCTGTTAGATCGCCGAAAGTCTCGATGGCTTGATTCACCATCCTTTGAGCACCTTCCCAATCCGAAACGTCATCTCCGTTGGCGACTGCCTCGCCGCCCATTAACTCGATCTCTGCAACAACGTCGTCGGCTGGCCCCTGATCGGAGCCCGAGCCGTCACGGGCACCACCCAAATCGTTGACAACAACTTTCGCCCCATGCTCAGCAAGCATCAAACAGTGCTCGCGTCCTATCCCTCGGGCACCACCCGTGACAATTACGACCCGTCCTTCACAGAGCTTGCTCATTATTGACCCCTTTGTCGGCCTGTAAAAAGTTGCGAACTGATCGGGTGACCGTTTTGACCTTTCAGAGCACCCGCTCAACCGTCTTGCCTAGCACACGCAGCGCCAATATTCCGAGGAGTCCAACCGCGCTCACTATGTGGAGCTATGGCCCTACCATCCATCTACGTGCGCGAGATACTTCGCCTTCCCCGGTGGACCCTGATGGTAGGACTCCCTCTATTTGTTGTCGCGTCTCTCTTCAGCGCTTGGGCTATTGACACTGCGATTCATCGCGACCGGGTTGTTCGCAACGTAAAAGTCGCTGGCGAGACCGTCGGCGGTTTGAGCGATATTGCGTT